>ERZ826146.63-NODE-63-length-112404-cov-3.751818_pt1 | contig 112404 bp, 107 predicted proteins | sample MGYA00519857_ERZ826146 | MGnify/ENA primary metagenome ERZ826146 (study PRJEB31778, sample SAMEA3449222) | human gut metagenome | biome: human gut; feature: human-associated habitat; material: faeces | place: United Kingdom | collected 2010/2012 ...
GATCGAGGGGAGTTCCCCCCGCCTCAACAAAGGTTTCAAGAGAAGCTTCCACTTCGTCGGGCAGTTTAAAGCCTTGTCCATCGAAAAACTTAATGCCGTTGTACTCTGGAGGATTATGGGAGGCAGAAATAACCACGCCACCATCTGCGTATAATTCGCGCGTTAAGAACGCAACACCAGGCGTTGGGATAATGCCCGCCGCTAACACAGTTCCCCCGCGGCTCATAATACCCGCGTTGAGAGCGCATTCCAGCATGTCGCCGGAAAGACGTGTATCTTTACCAACAACAATGGTCTTTCCTAGGAATTCAACTGCTGCTTGACCAAGCTTAAAAGCGATATCACACGTCAGTTCAGTATTGGCGACACCTCGAGCGCCGTCAGTTCCAAATAATTTTGCCATTGTTGTCCCCTATTCTTCGTGGTGTCCGCGATTAATGTGTTCGGGCTTCAAAAGCACCACGCCTTGACGTAACGAAATTTCATCCTCAGTCATACGCGAATTCATTTCTGCGGCGAATTCATCAAGCGAAATACCACAGCGCTCCAAAAGCACCATCAGGTGATACACCACATCTCCCGCCTCGTAACGGAGGTGATCCACTTCTGCACTACGGAGTTTCTCATCCACGGCGTCAGGCTTTGCCACCGCGACAGCGTCTAAAGCAGCAATGTCTTTTGCTGCCAATGTAGTTTCATGAGCTTCTTCTACAAGCTTCTTCAACAACTTGTCTAAATCGCCCATCAAAAGGCGATAGGTATAGCTTTTTTCACCTGCATCGCGACGCTCATGGATGGTGTGAGCAAGCGATTCCAAAGCCGCACCAATTTGGCTTTCTGGCTGCGGGCGATCATCGGACAAATAGGTTTTCATACGGTTAATCCCTCTCGATTTTCACATACCCTCCTAGGATACCTCACCTGCTAGGGATAGGGAAATTATCGGTACAAATGATAAAGTTGCGGTAATTAATACTAAACAGATTTCGCCGTGTATTCCGCCGCAGATTTTGCCGCGCATTCCGCACGAACTTCGCCGCATGTTCTAGCGCATTTTCAGTCACGGACTTCGCCGCAAACTCAGCCGCAAGTCTTGTCGCATTTTCTGACACATTTTCAGACGCATTGTTAGAGCTGCGCCATAATGCGCTTACGTGAAGCAGTTACCTCTGCTAAGGCACGCTCAATATCAATTGTGGTAAACATGCCATCCTTGTAGAGCACTTTGCCATCAACCATAGTAAGAATCACGTCACTACCCTGCGCTGAGTAAACCAGAGCACCTGTTAAATCGTCGCAAGGAACCATCCAAGGAGTATCTGATGCAAGCACCACCAAATCCGCCCGATTGCCAACTTTCACATCGCCACAATCTTCACGACCTTGAGATAGTGCACCGTTGCGGGTTGCAATCTGTATGATTTCCGAAGAGGTTAGACCTAATGGCGTATGGTTATGCGCCCGCTCCATAAGGGCGAGCAAATACATATCCCTAAACATGTTGTGTGCATTATTACTTGCGACACCATCAGTGCCAAGCGCCACCGTTATGCCTGCTTCCAGCATTGCCTTTACCTGAGCAATTCCACTTCCCAGTTTGGCGTTTGACGCAGGACACGTTGCAACAAATACCTTCTTTTCTGCTAGAATTCGTCGATCATTTTCGGTCAACCAAACGCAATGAGCTGCAGTAGCGGGAACGTCAAACAGCCCACAATCAGCCAAATACTCCACGGGCGTTTTCCCAGCATGACGTTCCTTGCAACCCTCCACCTCAGAAGCCGTTTCCGCAACATGAACCTGCATACGAACTCCCGCTTGTTCTGCCGCTTGAGCGAGTCCTTCTACGACCTTTTCCGTAGAGGTATATTCTGCATGCAAGTTAAAATCAATGAGAAGTCTTCCCTCTCCTGCGCCGTGATATTCCTTAAAGAGCTCCTCATTTTTTGCAGCTTCAGGGATTTGATCGTACGAAATGTCTGGGTCAAAATCGAGAACACTATGGCCTAAGTTGCATTTGATACCTGATTCAATAATTGCCTTCGCACGAGCTTCCGAATGATAGTACATGTCGGTGCAGGAAACCACTCCGAATCGAATCATTTCTGCAAAGCCTGCTAACGTCGCATAATACGAATCTTTGTCGGTCATCAATGCCTCAAAGGGAAAAATTGCGTCATTGAGCCATTTATCCAAAGGAAGGTTTTCACCCAAACCACGAAGTAAAGTCATTGGGACATGAGAGTGAGCATTATAAAGGCCCGGCATGAGGATTTTGCCTCTGCCATCATAGGTTTCCTCGTAAGAGCGCGCAGAAACTGAAGAATCCGATAGTCCGCCAGAAAGACCATTCATTAGCCCGTCGGGAAGATCATTCGTCAGACCGTCCGATGGACCATCTTGGCTTGCAAGGGGATCCAGCTTTCCAACATAGTCGATAACTCCATCACGCACACCCACGTACGCGTGAGGCGTATGCACCCCATTCGCGTCGATAAGATTTATGTCCTTAAATAAAGTTGATGGCATGCTCTACTCCCCTTTGCCACACTCTGTCATTTACTATCTGTATTCTATACTTTGTTTTTCGTGCTCTCTGCGCACCCCTATACAAAAGTGCCCTTCCGATAAAGAAGGGCACTTTAGTTTGATATGTTTTGCGCTTAAGCAGGAATTTGCAACTACTGCTCATTCTCGGCATCAGAAGAAGCCTCTTCTTCCGATCCCGTCAGATTAAAACCCAAGTCAGCAGAGCCCAGCAAGGCATCAAGCTCTTCTAAGTTGCGCTGATAAGAACGCGGTGGAAGTGCTTCACCAAGCATGTCCTCCCCCTCAGTGTTGAAGGTAGCAGGATGATCGCCGCCAATCAGCACCGTATCATCAGGCGAGAACACCATATCGAGCAACTGACTCATATCGTCACGAGAAGCAGTCAGGTCATCTTCAATCACATGAGACAGACCATGCGCCTCAAGACCAGCCTTTAATTCCTCGATAGCCTTGGTGCCAATACCTTCGATACGCAAAAGCTCATCTTCAGTATGTCCTACCAAGTCAGCAACCGTTTCAATGCCAGCCTCGGAGAACTTGTTAGCCCAACGCTGAGAAACACCCAAGTCATCATAAATGTAGAGACGAGCATCCTCATCGGAAAGGTTGCTATTGCGATAACCACCCGCGATAGAAGCAAAGTAGCTCGCATAATCAGAACCTGATCCCAAGTAGCCCTCATCCAACGACCAATCCTGAGGCTGAGGCAACAGGTCCTCAATCTCACGCAGAGCCTCTGGAGCAGAATCGGGTAAGCGATCTCCGTCCATCTTATCCACAGGAACACCCTTATAGGTAAGTCCCACGTCATGGTAGCGCTTAAGACCCGTGCCAGCAGGAATTGGCTTACCGATGATAACGTTTTCTTTTAAGCCCTGAAGCGTATCAACCTTGCCCTCAATTGCAGCGTCGGTCAGAACCTTGGTGGTCTCCTGGAAGGATGCTGCGGACAAGAACGAATCGGTTGCCAAGGAAGCCTTAGTAATACCCAAGAGCAAAGGCTGGCCCACAGGAGGATTCTTGCCTTCCAGTACCAGATCGTTTGCAACCTTTTCGAACTCGAAACGGTTAACCTGGCGTCCTGGCAAGTAATCGGAATCGCCCGGATCAATAACGGCAACCTTACGAAGCATCTGACGAGCAATAACTTCGATGTGCTTGTCGTTAATATCTACACCCTGGGATACGTATACGTCCTGTACCTGGTTAACGATGTAGCGAAGCGTGGTGTTTGGATCGGTCAAACGCAGCAAATCGTGTGGGTTAACAGAACCCTTGGTCAGCTGCTGGCCAACCTCAACTTCGCAGCCATCGGTAACACCGGGGAACATTTGAGCACGAGCCGAAACCACGTATTCGCGAATGTTACCTTCCTGGTCATGGATGGTCAGGGTCTTGCTATTCTTGTCACCCACAATCTGTAAGGTGCCAGCAATTTCCGCCAAAACAGCCTGACCCTTAGGCTTACGTGCTTCAAAGAGCTCGGTTACACGAGGCAGACCGTGCGTAATGTCTTCACCTGCAACACCGCCGGAGTGGAACGTACGCATGGTTAACTGGGTGCCTGGTTCACCAATGGATTGAGCTGCAATAATACCAGCTGCCGTACCAATGTTTACCGGACGAGACGTTGCCAAGTCCCAACCGTAGCACTTCTGGCAGATGCCGTGTTCAGCATGGCAGGTCATAACTGCGCGGTGCTTAATCTTGCGAACACCCGCATCATAGAGACGCTGAAGTTCAGCAACGGAGGAAGGATATTCGCCAGCCTCCATGATGATTTCGCCCGTCTCTTCGCTTACTGCAGGCTCAGCCAAGCAACGACCTACCAAGGAATCGTCGATTTCGCCCTTTGCGTTGATAAGAGCGCATTCAACACCGTCATTCGTACCGCAGTCGAGCTCGCGAATGATAACGTCCTGTGCAACGTCAACCAAACGACGAGTAAGGTAACCAGAGTCAGCCGTACGGAGTGCCGTGTCAGCCAGACCCTTACGAGCACCGTGCGTAGAAATGAAGTATTCCAGTACGGAGAGGCCTTCACGGAAGTTTGCCTTAATAGGACGGTCAATAATTTCGCCCTTAGGGTCAGACATAAGGCCACGCATACCAGCAAGCTGACGAATCTGCTTGATGTTACCTCGAGCACCAGAGAATGCCATCATGTAAATGGGATTGAACTTGTCGAAGTTCGCTGCCATAGCATCGCCAACTTCTTCGTTAGCAGCATTCCAGATGTCAACAACCTGCTTATGACGCTCCTCATCAGACATAAGACCCATTTCGTAGTCTTCGTCGATAGCAGCAACTTTTTCGTCTGCCTCTGCCAAGATTTCGCCCTTTTGAGGAGGAATCGTAGCGTCGTAAACAGAAACAGTTAAACCAGCGCGTGTTGCGTAGTGGAAACCAGCGCTCTTCAAACCGTCCAGGATGGGTTCCATCTCAGAGGTGGTGTAGCGATTGCAGCAATCCTCAACGAGGTGGCTGATCTCGCTCTTATTCATTTCAAAGTTCAAGTAAGGATAGTCGTCAGGCAAAACGGCATTGAAGGTAATACGACCAATGGTGGTCTCAATGCGCTCGCCCTTCTTATGCTCAACCATGTTGTCAAAAGAGGTTGCAACGATGGTGTCCTTAGTCAAACGAACCCAAATCTTTGCCTGCAGGTCAAGATCTGCGCGAGCATCGTAGGCGTTCATCGCATCGTTGAAGTCGATAAATGCACGACCCTCGCCAGGGAATCCATCACGAGCAGCGGTCAAGTAATACAGACCGATGATCATGTCCTGAGTAGGTACCGTCAAAGGACGACCGTGAGCAGGAGATTTAATGTTGTTAGCAGAAAGCATCAAAACGCGAGCTTCAGCCTGAGCTTCGTTGCCCAATGGCACATGAACTGCCATCTGGTCACCGTCGAAGTCAGCGTTAAATGCCGTACATACCAAGGGGTGCAGCTTAATTGCTTTACCTTCTACCAGTACTGGCTCGAATGCCTGAATGCCTAAACGGTGCAAGGTAGGTGCGCGGTTCAGGAGAACAGGATGCTCGGTAATAACCTGATCCAAAACGTCCCAAACATAGCTTGCGCCACGATCAACCGCACGCTTAGCAGCCTTAATGTTGGCAGCATACTCGAGCTCAACCAAACGTTTCATTACGAATGGCTTGAACAGTTCGAGTGCCATCTGAGAAGGCAAACCGCACTGATGCAGCTTCAAGGTAGGGCCAACAACGATTACCGAACGGCCAGAGTAGTCAACACGCTTACCTAACAGGTTCTGACGGAAACGACCCTGCTTACCCTTGAGCATATCAGACAAGGACTTCAGAGGACGGTTACCAGGACCCGTTACCGGACGACCACGACGACCGTTGTCAAACAGAGAGTCTACCGCTTCCTGAAGCATACGCTTTTCGTTGTTCACGATGATCTCAGGTGCACCAAGATCCAAGAGGCGCTTCAGACGGTTGTTACGGTTAATTACGCGACGATACAAATCGTTCAGGTCAGATGTTGCGAAACGACCACCATCGAGCTGAACCATAGGACGCAAATCTGGAGGAATAACGGGAATTACATCCAGAATCATGTCGCTTGGCTTGTTGGAAGAGTGCAAGAAAGCATCTACTACCTTCAAGCGCTTGATAGCCTTGGTGCGCTTCTGGCCCTTGCCCGTTGCTACTACCTCACGAAGTTCTTCAGCGGTAGCTTCCAGATCGATTGCATCGAGCAGATCGCGAATTGCTTCTGCACCCATACCACCCTTGAAGTAGTCAGAGTAGTTCAAGCGCATTTCACGATAGAGTGCTTCATCGGATACGAGCTGCTTTGGCTCAATCTTCAGGAATGCCTCCAGAGCTTCGGTGCGCAGTGCCTTGCGCTCGTTGAACTCCTCGTAGATGTCTGCAATTTCTTCTTCAACTTCTTCAGGAGTCATACGCTCGTCTTCGTCGATATCATCAACGAATTCGTCCTCTTCAGGAACATAGTCAACAGAAAGACGACGCGTTGCCTCGATAAGACGATCGCGTTCTGCATCCAATTCTTCCAAGTCTGCAGAAAGCTCGTCGCGGAGCTCTTCTACATCCTCTTCGCGAGCTTCTTTATCAACAGAAGTGATGATGGAAGATGCGAAATAAAGGACCTTCTCCAACTCCTTAGGAGGAATATCCAAAAGATAACCCAAACGAGAAGGAGAACCCTTGAAGTACCAAATATGGCTTACAGGAGCTGCAAGCTCAATGTGGCCCATGCGTTCACGACGAACCTTAGAGCGGGTTACTTCAACACCGCAGCGTTCGCAGACAATACCCTTGAAGCGGATGCGCTTGTACTTACCGCAAGCGCACTCCCAGTCCTTCGTAGGGCCGAAAATCTTTTCGCAGAACAAGCCGTCCTTTTCAGGCTTGAGCGTACGATAGTTGATAGTTTCAGGCTTCTTGACCTCGCCACGAGACCAACCACGGATATCTTCCGCGCTCGCAAGAGAGATACGGATAGCGTCAAAGTTGTTTACATCAAATTCGCTCATTTACATCTCCTCTCCCTCACCGATAAGGTCATTTACTGAATTCTTTTCTGAGGTGCCGCCCATCAAATCGCCCAATTCAGCGGTGATAGAGCCCAGCAAATCATCTTCGCTCATAGGCTTGTCTTCGCTTGTGCGTGCGGTACCCAACATTTCAGGTGCTTCCTCTTCAGGCTCGTGAGTAACGTCGATGGTCTGGTGCTGATGACCTTCCAACTCAACGTTCAAGCACAAAGAGCGCATTTCTTTAATAAGAACCTTGAAGGATTCAGGAACCTCAGGTGCGGGGATGGACTCGCCCTTAACGATTGCCTCGTAAGCCTTAACACGGCCAGAGGTATCGTCGGACTTGATGGTCAAAATCTCCTGGAGAACATTTGATGCACCGTAGGAATACAGTGCCCAAACTTCCATTTCGCCGAAGCGCTGGCCGCCGAACTGAGCCTTGCCGCCCAGAGGCTGCTGGGTAATAAGACTGTAAGGACCAGTCGAACGGGCATGAATCTTGTCGTCAACCAAGTGACCCAACTTCAGGATGTAGGTCTGACCACAGGTGATAGGTTCACGGAAGCGTTCGCCCGTGCGGCCATCATAGAGCCAGGTCTTACCCGTACGAGAAAGCTGAGGAATCATATCCATGCGGAAATGTTCGCCATACTTCTTCTTGTTGATATTTACCAGGTTGCGGTTTGCTTTAAGGATTACGTCAGAAATTTCCTCTTCTGTTGCGCCGTCGAAAACAGGGGTTGCAACATGAATAGGACCTTCTACGATCTCGTCAGAATCTTCCTCGTCAGACCAGCCCCAAAGTGCAGCCCAACCAAGGTGGTTTTCAAGCAGCTGACCAACGTTCATACGAGAAGGTACGCCCAGTGGGTTCAAGATAACATCGATTGGGGTACCGTCTGCCAAGTAGGGCATATCCTCAACAGGCAAAACGCGGGAAATAACACCCTTGTTACCATGACGACCAGAAAGCTTGTCGCCCTGCTGGATCTTACGCTTCTGAGCAACAAATACGCGAACCAATTCGTTAACGCCTGGTGCCAGTTCGTCGCCGTTTGCACGGGAAGAACGAACCACGTTGATTACGCGGCCGCCAGCACCATGAGGAACCTTCAGAGAGGTGTCGCGAACTTCGCGTGCCTTTTCACCGAAGATTGCACGGAGCAGACGCTCTTCAGCGGTGAGTTCAGTTTCGCCCTTAGGGGTAACCTTGCCTACCAGAACATCGCCAGGGAATACTTCAGCACCCACGCGAATAATGCCATCGGAATCCAAGTCAGAAATCATATCCTCAGAGATATTGGGGATTTCACGCGTGATTTCCTCAGGACCAAGCTTGGTGTCACGTGCATCAATTTCGTATTCAGCAATATGAATAGAGGTCAGAAGGTCCTCTGCCACAACGCGCTCGGACACGATAATAGCGTCCTCGTAGTTGTAGCCTTCCCATGGCATGTAAGCAACCATGAGGTTCTGACCCAAGGAAAGTTCAGCCTTGTCGCAAGAAGGACCGTCAGCCAAAACGTCGCCCTGGAATACCTTGTCGCCCTTGCGAACCAGCGGCTTGTGGTTCATGCAACCAGACTGGTTGGAGCGCTGGAACTTAGGAATAAGGTATTCGTCGTATTCGCCGTCTTCGCGTTCGATGATGATGGTCTGACCGTCAACGTAGTCAACCACACCAGCGTTTTGAGCAACCAAAACTTCACCAGAGTCAACAGCGATGCGGTGCTCGATGCCAGTACCAACAAGCGGGGCATTTGGGCGAAGCAGAGGCACTGCCTGGCGCTGCATGTTGGAGCCCATGAGTGCGCGGTTTGCGTCGTCGTGCTCGAGGAACGGAATCAAAGACGTTGCAACAGAGGTCATCTGACGAGGCGAAACGTCCATGTAGTTTACGGTTTCAACAGGCATGTCCGCTGCTTCACCGAAGTTACCCTGAGAGTCCTTCGTACGGCACAGAACACGGCTTGCCTTAACGAATTCGCCATTTTCGAAGTGGCCAAATTCGCGCGTTTCAGGATTGAAGGTTTCGTTAGCCTGAGCGATGGTGTACTTTTCTTCCTCGTCTGCGGTGAGGTAGTCAACATCGTCGGTAACCTTGCCGTCGATTACGCGGCGGTATGGGGTCTCAATGAAGCCGTATGGATTAACGCGAGCATAGGTTGCCAGCGAACCAATAAGACCAATGTTAGGACCTTCAGGGGTCTCAATTGGGCACATACGACCATAGTGAGAAGTATGAACGTCGCGAACTTCGAAGCCTGCACGCTCACGGGACAAACCGCCAGGACCCAAAGCAGACAGACGACGCTTGTGCGTAACACCTGCAGCAATGTTGGACTGGTCCATGAACTGAGACAGCTGGGAAGAACCGAAGAATTCTTTAATAGCGGCAACGATAGGACGAATGTTTACCAAGCTCTGTGGCGTAATGTCGTCTGGCTCCTGCATGCTCATACGTTCGCGAACAACGCGCTCCATACGAGACAGACCGATGCGGAACTGATTCTGGATCAATTCGCCTACGGTGCGGATACGACGATTGCCAAAGTGGTCGATGTCGTCGGTCTGGTAGCCTTCTTCGCCATCATGCAACGCTACGATGTAGCGCATGGTTTCAATGATGTCTTCCTGGGTAAGCGTGGAATGATCGTTTTCAGGATCGAAGCCAAGCTTCTTGTTGATCTTGTAGCGACCAACCTTTGCCAGGTCGTAGCGCTGAGGGTTGAAGAACAGGCCATCAAGCAGCGTACGAGCAGAATCGATCGTAGGAGGCTCACCGGGACGGAAACGACGGTAGAGCTCGATTAAGGATTCTTCCTTGGTGGTAGCAGGGTCGCGATCAAGCGTGCGGATGACCATTTCAGAATCGCCCAGAAGTTCGATGATTTCTTCGCGGGTTTCTGCAATGCCCAGTGCGCGCAAAAGCAGCGTAGCAGGCTGCTTACGCTTACGGTCGATACGTACGGAAAGTACGTCGCGCTTGTCGGTTTCGAATTCAAGCCATGCACCACGCGAAGGAATTACCTTTGCGTTGTAAATGGTTTTGTCAGACGTCTTGTCGCGTTCCGATGAGAAGTACACACCTGGGGAACGAACAAGCTGAGATACTACAACACGCTCAGTACCATTAATAATGAAGGTACCGCGTGGCGTCATTAAAGGAAAGTCGCCCATAAAGACGTCTTGCTCTTTGATCTCGCCCGTCTCACGATTAATAAAACGAATTTCAGCAAAGAGAGGTGCCTGATAGGAAACATCGCGTTCCTTGCACTCATCTACGCTATACTTAGGCTCGCCGAATTCGTGCTTACCGAATTCAACACACATATCTTTGGTGTTTGATTCGATAGGGCTAATGTCGTTGAAGGCATTGGTTAGACCTTCGTCCACGAATTTTTTGAAGCTTTCCGTTTGGATTGCAATAAGATTAGGGACGTCCATTACGTCAGGAATCTTTGCGAAGCTCCGGCGGGTCCTATAACGGCTGGTGGAATCGGGGTTTTTAGACTGAACCACGAGTCACTTCCTCCTTCGTTGCAACCGGCTAATTTGTGTAAAGACACAAGTTATAAAGATACTGCGCGCGCATACACGAGTCAAGAAAAATTTTTCCTAATTGTGTTTTGATCGTGGATTTTTGGGAAATTTTAGAAAAGCCCGAGCTGTTCCCCAATGAGCTTCCCACTAGAAGATACGAACTACTCTTCGAAAACTTATCCCACTAGAAGAACCCCAGTTGCTCCCCGATGAGCTCAATGGTCAGAACAGCCCTAACTGCTCCCCGATGAGCTTAACCGCCAACAGAGCGAGCGCAATCAAAATACAGGGTTTCGCAATGTTGATACCCTTTTTCATAACAAGGCCTGCACCAATCCACGAACCAATCATGTTCGCAATACCGCAGGCTATAGCCAAAACAATCAGTACCTTACCATTGAGCGCAAACACAACAATGGCACCAATATTGGTGGTTAAATTAAGCACCTTAGAATGAGCATTCGCGCGAATGATTCCCATGCTTGCCGCAAACGTGAAGGCAATGGCCAAGAAAGTGCCACTTCCTGGCCCATAAAACCCATCATAAGCGCCTATAACAAACGCCGCTACCACGCACAAGATGCGCTGTTTTACGGTAATAGGTTCATCGCTATTATCTGCAGCGGCACGATTAAAACGTTTGCTGAGTGTAATGTATGCCACAACAGGCAAAATAATCATGAGCAGCCATGAAAGCAGACTAGCATCTACTAAAACCACTAAGCTGGTACCACAGGCGGAGCCCACCAATGCTGCAGGAATAGCAGGCAGAATAACTTTCCAATGAATAAGACCACTTTTTATGAAGCGAAAGCTTGCTGCAGCCATCCCAAAGAAGGACTGAATTTTGTCGGTACTAAGCGCATAATGCGCAGGTAATCCTGCTAAAAGCAGTGCAGGTACCGTAATGAATCCGCCGCCACCACTAATAGCATTAAGAAGCCCGCCTAAAAAGCAGGCAGGCAACGCAATTAAAAAGGTAACTATGCTAACTGTTGGATCCATAAGCTATACGGTAGCACACCTCAGCTACCTAATACTACTGTAGCGCCTAGATGCGTAATACCTAAATACCCTATTCCCTAATACTACCGTAGTACCTAGATGCCCGATTCCTCTCCCTGCGGTTTAGCTACCCGACTTAACTGCCCTACCCAGCTTAACTGCCCGATGCCACCATGACAGAGATAACAACAATAATGGCTATGAGTGTTAATATGACAAAAGACTTCGGGTCTTTACTAAACATTGCTGATTCCTTCCATGGACCCAAACAAAATATACCTTGTTAACTTTACACTTGTTTAGCACCATTCCTTAATAATTAGTTAGATATACAGAACAACCCAAAAGCGCAGAAAGCCCTAGATTTACCTAAGACTGATTTCTTCCAAATGCGGTAATTAATATCTGCAAACTATTACATTTGTCACCAAAGAAAATCAAAAACATCCAAAGACAGAATTCAGAATAGCGAGATACGATAAAACCAAGCGAAATCACTTCCGCAGTTCCGCCCTATAAACGAATTGTTAGCGATTTATTATATTCGAAACCTCGCGTTCGGTATATTGAGGCTTCCACCGAACATCGAAACCAGTCGGGTTGCTATAAACCGTTGGAATATAATCCCGTGAATCAACGACTATAGTCTTATATTCGTATGTGGTTCGATGCGTTCCTGTGGACGATGCAGTATCAACACCGATTAATAACCCAGTTTCATCAAAATACAGCACGGATGTAACACCATATTTATCCCTATAGCAGAAGGTACGCTCCTGCTCATTACTTAAACCCTTATCAATCGAAAAACCCTGCATGCCAGATGAGGTAACACTTTCAATTAATCCATTATTCAAATACGACCATGACAAAGATGTAGTGCCTTCAATATCCTGCGGTCCCAAATAAGACGTTACCGAACCAGAATTAATAAGACCAGAAGAATCGTACTCATAGCTAAATTGCTGAGTTCCAGTACCCTGCGATGTTATTGCATACGTGTACGAACTGCACTTACCTGAATCATCATATGCGAACTCTTCAGTATTCCCTACATTCCAATCATATTGCTCGTATGCATTTGAAACTTTAATAAGCCTTCCTTGGTCATCGTATTCAAACAATGAATTGCAAAGATTAATGTTCGCTGTCGAAAAGTTCGTTGATTGAGATGTTGAAGTAATTTTTCCCGAATCGTCATAGTTGTAATGAGTTATTACCGAACCACTTTCAAAATCTGCTCCTGGGATGCTGTCATACTTATTGTCTATAACTTTGACTTCTTTTTCAGAAGAAAAAACACCACAGCCCAACAAAGAGCCCGTGCTAAAGACTAGCGCTAAAACCAGAAAAACCAACAATAAAACGGTATGTTTAGAACAAGTTTTCATCCTCAAAACACAGGAAATAAAACAACAGGAATAAAAAACCAAACTACGACTCCAAGCAATGCACCTAAACCAGCCGCCTTGGAATTATTTGGCCAAGAGCGAGTCCATGTCAAAAACAAAATAAGTCCTACAAGCGGAATAAAGAAGCCCAAGACCATCCAACCTATTCCACCTTTATCCCTAGGATCATAAGCAAATTCTTCTTCTAAAGATTTTTGAGAAGACTCTGCTACATTTGCTCCGCACCAGGAACAATATCGACTATTTTCGTCTATTTGTTTACCGCACTTATAACAATACATCTGACTTTATGCTCTACTATCCAACATTAAATATACCCTGTCCATTACGTACCTTCCCTATCGATTATACAAAGAAATATGGCTGTTATCAGCGAATATAATGTTTTGATTACATTTAAAGCCTAAATTTCAAACAGTCGCTCAGGAAACTCAAAGGCGCTAAAAGAAATCAATGAAACTAAAAGAAACCAAAGAATGCACCCGTCACAACTTAGGCCCTATTCCACGTTACGAAGTTGAAGAAACCTTCCGATTAACCATAGAAAGAAATCAGCAATGTGCCTACTTGAGGTTGGCGTTATTGAAGAACCTGAATCCGGCGTTTTCCGTTTTGCCTTGCCTAGTTTTAAGACTATCTTTTGCGAAAGAATAGATAATTATGCCTATATACCTGCAGTTACCTCTTTAATTTTCTTTAGTTTTGTATAATTACACTATGCTTACAGTACAAGACATATCAACTGGTTTTGCCCAAGAGGCCAGCCCTTATCCGTTGAAAAGGGCCTATCTTTTTGGCTCGCAAGCACGCGGTAATGCCAGTAATGATTCAGACATAGATATTTTTATTGATGTTAAAGAAGGATTTTCCCTTTTTGATTTATGCGGACTTACGAATGCCTTAGAAAAAAGATTTGGCGTTTCGTGCGACGTTGTTACACGCAATGGATTAAAAGATTCGATCAGGACTAATGCTGAAAAAGATGGGATTTTGATTTATGAACATGAATAAAGAAGAGATCCTATCTACGATTCAAGAAATTACTGAGTTTTGCAAAACAATCGAACGTCGTAAGGAGCAGTACGACATCGGCTATCCGCTAAAACGTGTGGGTAAACCACAGATTTATAACTTTCCCGCTACCCACAAGATTGTTGGTAAGTTTCATGCGTCAATATTTTTGACATCTATCTTTCAAGAAGCAACCAACATACAGAAACATTAGCCCTCTTGAAAGTCTCGCCTCATCGCGTTCTTTTGCTTGCGGTATTTAGCTAGTTCTTCTTGTTGAGCTTTCAAAAAGCTTTTTATTCCACTAGTGATATAGTTACATGCACTATACCTAGATTTAACTTCTACCGTCCTCGCTAAACTTCTACCAACCTGAGTAAATTGCACGTAGCCCCTAAGAATGCAATCTCGCGAGTTCGAGAACTTCCAAATGATCCACCTGGCGCAACAACGCCTTCCAAGGTAAGCTCTTCAGAAGACAGCTTCATCTTGTACTTATAATGCATTACGTAACCCTTCTTCTCACTATTTTTTTGCGCAAAGTGATCCTTCATCTTTTGCCCCAAGATAATTTTCAAAATTAGTAAATAAAGGTTCCCTACAAATACGAATCAAGCCAAGCTCTTCCAGCAACAACAATACATCACAAGTTAAATCTATTTCTGAAAGTGCAGTTTTATCCAGTGAAACTATCAGAAGATCTACTATCTCTCTTTTTTCTATAAGGTACAGAACAGATGCTTTTAAAAAGTTTCGAAATCCCTTTCGCCCAGCTGAATGATCTTTAATAACACAGAAACTGGAACGCTACCAGGTTTCTCCAATTCTCTTTCCAGGAGCCTAGCATTAAGATCTTTTGACCACCTGTCAAATGCCTCCTTGGCACTATTTATAAAGGCCGAAAACCATCTATCTTCAACTCATTCACATGTGCGCCTTTTGGAATTTCTGCCTGATACAACACATCACGAATGTTTTCGTAACCCTTTTGTTTCTGCGCAGCAAAAACAGCCAATGCATACCTTTGGCTTTCGGATAGATTTACCTTCAAGTCAGCAAACAATTCAATTACATTTTTAGATCGAGTCAATTCCCTATCATCTTTTGTTTTGCGGTTAACTAAATAATATGCGCTACCTTTTGCCAGTTTATCTATTCTTTCAACCAAAGCATCCTCAGGGTTTGGCTCTTTTCCAAAATATGTATCAAACACCTTTCAAACCTACAATCTTTAGAATTACAACAAAAAGCTTACCTCAACACCAAATATCTCATCTGTTATCACACCCAGTATGAAGATCCCAAAACGCGCCTTACCGCATCAAAAAGGAAGGTAAAACGAGCAAACAAAAGTTCGATAAAATCCAAATTATCAATAATTAACCCATCAAAGTCTTTGTTGCCACGATATTTACGCCCAGGCCGCATACGTCGTATAAAACAACTTCGCCAGCGTAAACAGGAGCTGCAATCTTCAGATTAGTAATTGCAGCTACTACGGCTCTCATCATGTCTTTAGGAATAGGCGAAGAAGTTTTCACGCTTAATGGCTCCAGACAGCCCTTAATGGGAACTGCCATGGTTAGCGTCCTTTCAGGATGAAGTAATTCCGAAACAGCATACTCAGCACCTTTCGAGCACTTATTACCGCTTGTAGCAAAATCGGAATTACTCGACTCTCGCACCTGAACCATACAGCCAGCAGGACAGCATATACAAATGAACGATGTCTCCACCACAGACTAAGGTCTTTCTTCTACGCGAACCACTAAAGCAACAGCGTCTTGGATTAAATCTTTCTTAATTGGAATGCGCACCATTTCAGCAGGAACTGCAATCATCTTAGAAGCCTTACCAACTACAACAGCTGAACCATCTTTCATAATTGCTTCAACAAAAAACTTGGGTTTTTGCAACGTCTTGGTAGTTCGAAGGGATATATTTATTTTCTCTCTTCCCGAAGCGCAAAGGCTAACTTTCTGCGGCACAACATATCTTATTTCGTCACTTGTAGTAACTGGCATACAAGCGCTAAAGCCCGGTTTTTGTCCTAATGCCCTTTGTGCTGCAGCTTTGCCCGCTATAGCACCTTCCTCAGATGCATAATCTGCCAAATCATGAATATGCAGCGCATTACCACAAGCAAAGATCCCAGGAATATTTGTCTGAAGCGAATCGTCTACTATGGCGCCACCCGTTATCGGATCAATTCTAATCCCTGCAGATTTTGCAATTTCGTTTTCCGGTATTAAACCAACCGAAAGAATAAGAGTATCACACTCAACTCTTTGTTCTATTCCAGGGATAATCTTTTTTGTTGTTGGGTCAACTTTAGATATCCACACTGCCGAAAGACGACCACGTCCCTCAACACGCGAAACAGTAGCTGACAAAGTTAACGGAATACCGAAATCGTCCAAACACTGAGCAATATTTCGCTTCAAGCCCGATGGTTCATTCGCAATTTCAAAAACGCCTAGCACCTGGATTCCCGACAGTGTCATTCGGCGGGCCATGATAAGACCTATATCACCTGAACCTAGAACAACTGCCTTACGTCCAGGTAAACACCCCTGTAAATTCATTAGGTTCTGGGCGCTTCCAGCAGTAAAAATCCCTGATGGCCTATCACCTGGAATATTCAGCGAACCAAAACCACGTTCTCGCGATCCCGTAGCCAAAACCACTGTTTTAGCATCTACAAAATTAAGACCTTGCAAGCTTGTAGCTACCACGCGATACGGGTAATCTTTTGAGTTAATGTTGCGTATTTCTAAAACTGAAGTCCCAGACATTATATTCTTATCAGGCAAACAAGCAATTTCCCTATCTGCATATTCAGGGCCGGTAAGTTCTTCCCTATAACGCTTAATACCAAAACCATTATGAATACACTGCTTAAGGATGCCTCCAAGCCTTTGTTCTCTGTCAACAAGAAGAACCGATGCACCCTTAGATAAGGCAGCATGTGCCGCAGATAACCCTGCCGCACCTCCACCTACCACAACCACATCAAACCCACCAATTACAGCTGGCAAACCATGAGTTGAGTTTACATTTTGAAGCAAGTCCTTATTAGTCGAAGAGCAACTATCACTAGTAGTAAGCTCTAGATAATCGTTTCTAGCTTCAGTAATTATTTGGCTATTTCCAAAACGATTGCCTAAAAAATCCGGAGAAACATTAAGTTCACGACTCATTATTCGCAAAATAGCAGGAGTACAAAATCCTCCGTGACAACGCCCCATCATAGAACGGCTGCGCCATTTAAGCGTGTCAAGCGTTAATGCAGGAACGGAACCGTGTAGCACTCGTACAATTTCTGCTTCGGTTACTTTACAGCAACGACATACTATTTCGCCCATTAAGGGATCTTTTTTAATGGCAGCTGCACGTTCCAAATCATCCATGTTGGAAAACTCTTTATAAAGATTATTGCAAGGGTTGAAATTGTTCTTTATGCCAGCATGAAGATAACTTGAAATTAAATGAGATAAATATACCGCAATGGCCGGTGCAGTACTTAAACCAGGAGAATCTATACAGGCTGCATTATAAAATCCAGGATGCGATTCAACCGGCCCAAGAATAAAGTCCCCCGATTCGCCGCTAGCACGTAACCCAGCAAAATTGGTAATAATCCCTCTGCTAGTGGCATTAGGCCAGGAAATCTTTGCTTTATTTAGAACCTCTTTAAGTCCTGCGGTAGTAGTAGAAAGATCATTCTTTGAAGTCTGCTGGTACGAATTTGGCCCTATAAATAAATTACCGTGCACCGTCGGAGAAACAAGAACTCCTTTTCCTGCTGCAGTTGGAACTTGAAAAATTGTATGGGAAAAGGTATTTCCAAATTCTGAATCGTATAAGATATATTCACCCTTTACTGGAGTAATGGAAAATGAAGGAGCACCAACTTCATTATTGATTTCATCAGCAAACACCCCTGCAGCATTTACTACCACTTTACACGTAATCTCTTCAGATTCAGTTATAACCCTCCAGTGGTGATTGATTGACTCAACATTGTTAACTATTGAATTGAACTTTACCCGAGCGCCATTGTTAACAGCGTTTTCCAATGCCTTAAGCGCTACTTCATATGGATCGCAAATTCCAGCAGTTGGAGCAACAAGCGCTCCTACAACATCTGGAGCTAAAGACGGTTCTAAAACGAGCGCCTCAGTGCCATCTATAATCCGCAGATCTTTAACGCCATTTATCTTTCCGCGTTCAAGTAAGTCTTGCAAAATACCGAGTTCAGCATCATTTCGGGCAATTACCATTGAACCATTCTGCTGAAAAGAAAAACCTAGTTGTTCAGCCCATCCAGGATATAGCCTAGACCCTTCAACATTAAACTTTGCTTTAAGGGTTCCAGGTAAAGGATCGAATCCAGCATGAATTATTCCAGAATTAGCGCGTGTCGCGCCACACGCAATATCAGACCCAGCTTCAAGAACTAAAACTTCAAGATCATAACGCGCAAGCTCACGTGCAACACAACAGCCGATCACGCCTGCTCCAATAATAACGGTATCGATGTCAAAATCTTGATTTCGCTGCATCTAGCTATTTAGAAAAGCTAAGACTTTTACTGCTTATAAGAAACGTCAAACAATCTCATAAACAACTCAACCCATATGAAAGTTTCAACCTCTTGTGCATGTTTGTTTCGCTTTAGAGTTTTTTTAATCTTGCCAATATCAAATACGTTTTTTGAACGCGGGTTGTCAAAAAGCTCTTTTAAAAACGATGCGGGTAGCATATCGAGCCACTTATTGCGTTGGCCTTGAAATCCCATTTTGTTTTTTCGCCAAATAACCTCAGAGGGCAAATCTTCTTCAAAGGCCTTACGTAATAAATACTTCGTCCAGCCTTTTTGAATTTTATATACTGCTGGCATTTTTACAGCTTTTTCAACATACTGATAATCCATGAAAGGTATACGACTCTCAAGAGAAGCGGCCATATATGTTCTATCATCTGCGCGCACGATATGCGTGAGCTGTGTTTTTCTCAATTCGATATATGACAAATCACCTAGACTGTTTGGAAACATCAACTGCTTCAACAAGGATAAATTAAGCCCCTTGAGAACGTTTCGTGAACAAAACTTTTTAGCCCGCAATACTTGTCGCGCAATTCTAACAAAAGGAAAATTGAAATACACAACGAATCCCAGTAAACCTTTAAGCGTTAATCGGGAGTTTTCTGCCGAGAGTTTAAATTGATTGTATCCTTCACGAAGACCTCGACGTTTTACCTGGTCCTTTAACAAAAAGGCATAGTATCGCTCGTAACCAAGCATTGTTTCGTCACCGCATTGACCATTAATAACTACCTTATATCCTAAATCTCTAATCTGCTCAGCTAGCATAAAACCCGCAAGCTGCGTTATGCCACAACGCCCTTCTGTGTGCCACACTAAATCCGAAAAGCGCTTTCCTATATCTTCGGTAGTTGGCTGTGGTGACAAAACATGCCCATCACAATGCTTCGCTTCATTAACAAGTCGAGCGAATCGCTCTTCGTCAGCCTCAGCATCGCCTTTATATGAAGTTGAAAATGTCGAAAGCGTGTATGCGCTATCGTCGTTTTCAACAATCGAAGAAATCATCGAAACCAAGCAGGATGAATCTAAACCACCTGAAAGCATAATACCTACAGGTACGTCACTGCGCATTCGCCAAGCACAACTGCGTTGGATCTCTTCCTTAACGGTATGAATACACGATTCCTCGGTTAGGTTAAAATTTTCTGCTGTGTCGAGGTCCCAATAACGGTTAACAACAATTTTTGAAATTTTTTGTTCTTCAACATGGAAAAACAAATTACATCCAGGCTCTAAGGCCTTCACTTCTTTAATGAGAGTCTCATCGTTATAGTCACTTAAACCAAATACTACATTTGAAGCAAGATAAGTAATATTCAAGTCACGTTTAAACAAACCGCTTGCACACACTTGTTTTAATTCAGATCCGAAACAAAATATATGTCTATAATCACTCCACCAGTGAAATGGTTTTGCCCCAAGGCGATCCCGCGAACAAAAAACAACACTTGTTCGTGGATCCCAAATAGCAAATGACCACATTCCATTAAAGTGCTGCACGCACTCATAGCCCCATTCTAAATAGGATTTCAGCAAGACCTCAGTATCTGATTCTGAAGTAAATGTATAACCGAGTAATTTTAATTCGTGGCGTATTTCAACATAGTTATACAGCTCCCCATTGTAAGTAACCATGCACCCAGTCTTCTCATCAACCATGGGTTGATGACCGGCCGCAGACACATCAAGAATACTGAGTCTCCTATGGGCAAACCCTATACTGTATTGTTCTGATTCTTCCAAATCTTCCAATAAACTATAAGCATTTGTCTCCGATGAGCTGACGGTATCTTCGCCTTTTAAAAACAGTGGCGCAATACATTGCCCTCCTAATACGTACCCCTCGTCGTCTGGACCGCGGTACGATGCGATATTGTTCATTTTTTCTAAAATTGTTGAATTAACACCATTAAGAGCATCAACATAACCCGCAATTCCACACATTATGCAGTTTTCTCCTTTATAAAACAAAACAAAATTATTTGTATAAGTAGTCGTCCGACTTCAGCAATTAACGCTCCAACACAAAATCCCACTAAGCCATAAATAGGTAATAAAATAAGTGCCCCCAACAGGTAGAGAACAATTGAGAAAATTGAGATTATTATTTGCCAACTTATTGATCGAAAACGCATAACATAAGGGCCAACAAGAGAAGACAGTACAGCAATCAAAGAAATAGCAGCTGTTAATGGCACAAGCGGCAAGGCGTCCGCTAAAAACTGTGGGTAGAGTAATTCTATAAGGCCAGGCGAAATCACTAATATGAGACCGTAGAAAATACTACACAGCATGAATCCTGCCACTAGTACTGAAAAAAATTCTTTTTTCTGTGAGTGAGTTTTTTTTGCAAGATAGCTCAACAGCACACTATTTAACGAAGTAGCACACATATTAATTAGTTTTGCAGTAATAGCCGCCGCATAATACACAGCAACCGCATAACCACCCAGCAAGGGAAACAAGATAACGCGATCACAATAGGCACTGAGCCTACCAATAAAAACAGAACTCGATAATTGCGCGGTTTCCTTAGTTAATTGCTTGATATGTTGCATTGATCTATTTTTAACAACAAAAATGTCCGTCCCTAGAAGCAAAAAAGCCACGCTAGCAGCTTGCCCTACCAAAAAGATAATTGGCCATGGTGCGCCAACTAATACTGCAAGAAATCCACCTAAATAGCCTAAACACATTAGTAAACTATTTAGCAGGATTTTTTTATAGTTAAGCTCAATTAAAAAAGCTACGCTGCCATATTCACGCATGAGCCAGAGTATGACCGTTAGTATCAAAGGCATCAAAACAATAAAATCAAAATATCCGCTAGATATTGCGTATCCATATAAAATAAGACCCGATACCAAAGCACTTATAGCAAGCAGGATATTAAAACTCGCATTACTGTCTGAATCCCAATCTGATGAATGGATTAAACGTAAATTGTTGAGCACATTGCCAAACGCACCAGGTGCCAAAGACAGCAAAGAATATACGACAACCGTAAACCCATATAATTCATTATTCAAAACCCTTGCAAGTGCTGGAAAAATTACCAATTGCAAACAAACAATCGGTAGTGCATTCGCGCATAAATTTAAAGCAGAGTCTTTAAGAAAAGCACGTCGCATATAATTAAAAAAGAGGAAAGTTTCTCAGAAGGCCAACAGAAGTTAGTGTCTATCTATCATGGACTCATGATAGCGAACAAACGAAGTTAACAAGATTACAAAGAAAACTATTCCAATAATACCTGTATAAGAAAAAAGAAATCTAACAGTAGAAGAATTTAAGAGCAAGAAAGGAATTAATACAGCAGAATACAACAAAAATTCGCTAACCTTAAAACCTCCATCTCGTTTTAAGAGATAAATTAACAACGCCAGGTTGGCTATAATAATAAAAACCGAAGGTAAGCCAAATTGAGCATATTCTGAACCAAATAATCCTGTATTCGCCCACATTTCGCTTGTTCCAAAAGCAGATAAGGCAATCAAATTCTGGTAATCAAAAACCTGATATTCATTTGGCATAGGCGTCACAAACGAAAAAATTGTATTCTGAAGTAAAATTGTTTCGTGGTTCAAAAAGAAATCAAAATACTCATAGCCTAATACCGCAGGAACCATGATCAGGCGACGGAAGAATAACGAAAAAACTTCCAATTGCAACTCACTATCTTCAGGTACAAAGCAATAGCTAACTGCTAACACAACAAAAAATAAAGTAAACAGAAGCAGCATACTCCCAAGATGCAGCTTTTTGAAATTATTGAGTAAGAACAAGAACCAAAGAAGAGCCAAAACCAAAAGCCAAGTCTTCATGGCCACATACAGAAATAAAAAAATCAGCCAAAGAGTAACTAGAATCGCCAAAGCAACTCTACGATAAACGAAGCAATAAATTAAAACAAGCGGCCCAATAAAAGAAGAGAATAAACTTAAAGAGACGCTCACTAGAGTAGAATTTGAAGCTTCTGCCCTAATTTCATACACAAGATCAGAGCTAAAAGCACCAAACCCTGGAAATCCTTCAAACAACACCAAATAGCAAGTTAAAACAACCGCTAAAATGCCAAAAATTCCTATGGCTACATTTCTAGCCTTTACTGCCGTTGTATCTAATTTAAACAGACGTGGAACAGGACGCGGCTTCATAATTTTCGCAATTCCTACCACTAAAAGAAATGCAAATAATGTACACAATATGTACATTATTGGAAGATCGCGACAGCCCGTAAGGACTATCCTAGGTAAAATCATAAGTAAAAAAAGAAGCCATAAGAAAACAGCTATCGGAGATTGTTTCTCGGTTGGGAGAACCAAAGCAACAATAAGTGAAATAAATAGCCCAAGTGCAATCTTGAATTCGTTCGGACTTGCAATATATGCAGGCTGATAGTCAAATGTCTGAAGGGGACCAAGAAATAAAAAGACAAATGAAACATACAGTAAACAGGTACTCGGCAGCGAAACGCCGAGCCCAATATGTGACTTTGACGTCATAATGTGGTATCAATCTCGTTATACAAATCGAGTAATGCTTTTTCGTCTATATTCCAAAGAAGATTCTTTTTTGCATATAAGCAGCATCTCTCGGAAATAGTATTGTCTCTCAAGGTCCACTGTTTCATTTCATTTATGGCTCTTGCAAAAGATTGAACATCAGCAGTATCAACGATTATGCCGCAATTGCTTTCTTCAATAAAACGCTCATTAAAAGGAGAACGATAAAGCAAAACTGGTAAACCATTAAGCATATAGTCTGCGACTTTCGTGGGTAAGGTATCCATTGACAAATATTGTCCTTTATTAAGACCGACCGCAACCCCTGCAAAACACTCCGCCATTACTACTGGCAATTTTTCTGATTCTAAAACACCGCGATAGTCTGTGTTGATAAATTCAGGCATTGATTGCAATTCCTTTAAATAACTCTTTGATATAGGACCACAAAGAATCAACTTCACGCCTGCCTCATATGCAGCTTTTACTAAGTGAGTGATACCTCTATCGTAAGTTAAAGAACCTAGACAACAAATCGAACTTGCCAAATTATCTCTTGATGATATATCCATCTTGCTATTCAAGAGCGCCTTATTGCCAACAAAAGCGACTCGCTTTGCACGCCCCTCAAATATCGATTTGCCATTAAATGTACAGGGCGTAATTGCGGCAGAAAAAAACGAAACTGCATGTGTTTCGTAATGATAATAACTACTACCAAGTAAATTCCTAGTGCACTTTGGTAAATAAGTTTTATTCTTTATTTGTTCAGGATAATTCTCATGACTATCAAAAATAACTTGTTTTCCTTTCTTTGCAAGCTTTACCCCATATGGTAATAATTCCGGATCATGTAAATGATAAATATCAGCATCTAAATTTAACGCGCGCCGATAAACATCATGTGAAGTAAAAAGCATGCGCGCAAGCCTTCTGGGTCTTTTTTCAATCCCGTAAACAATTACGCCATTGTCTTTACGGGATTCACCTGGACCCACTAGATAAACTTCGTATCCTGCTTTAGCTAATGATATACACTCTTTTTTAAAAATACGTACATCGTTGTTATTGTGAGCACTTGTCATATGACAAACCCGAGCCATACTAAATTCCCTCTTTAGAAATAACAGCGTTCGCAATTGTCATGATTTCTTTTTCTGCGAGATAAGGTCCCATCGGTAAACTCAAAACTTCACGGCAAAGGCCTTCCGTGATAGGATACCCCCCTGGCAAAATAATACATTTGCCTTCAAAAGCCTTCTGTAAATGCATAGGCTTAGGATAATAAACCATAGAAGGAATCCCTTTTTCTTTCAGATGCGTTTGCATTTTATCGCGGCCAATACTATCAGGGACGCGGACCGTATATTGAGCCCAAGAGCTTGTATATCCTTTGGGGACTTTTGGCAGTACAAGATCAGTAGCCGAAAGCGCATCATCATACCAAGCTGCTCGTTCGTTGACGTCTTGCACCTCATGCTCTGAAAAAGCTCTTAATTTAACCCGCAATATAGCCGCTTGAATAGAGTCGAGACGACTGTTCATGCCAATGCGCACGTTGTCATACTTCATTGACCCTTTGCCATGAATCGCATAACTTCTAATAAGCTCCGCCCATTCATCATTATCAGTAAAAACAGCACCGCCGTCTCCATAACAACCAAGAGGTTTTGCAGGAAAAAAACTCGTTGTTGAAATATCTCCAAACGAACAAACTTTCTTTTCTCCTATAGCGCCACCAAATCCCTGTGCCCCATCTTCAAGCAACAAAAGACCATACTTGTCACATACAGTTTTGAGCTGCAAGTAGTATGCAGGTTGTCCAAATAAATCTACAGCCACTACCACTCGTGGCGTGAGCCCTGCTTCTTTTGCACAGACAACCGCAGATCCTATCTGGCTTGAATCAATATTAAAAGTATCAGCCAGTACATCTACGAACACTGGGGTAGCACCTACAGTAGAAACCACCTCACCGCTCGAAAAAAAGGTAAAATCAGGCACGATTACCGCATCACCAGGACCCACGCCCCACGCCATCAGAGCAAGCTGCAATGCATCAGTTCCATTGCCACATGAAATGCAATGCCTTACCCCTACATAGTCGGCAAGCTCTTTTTCTAGCATTGTAACTTCCGACCCACCAATAAAATGAGTAGAAGCTATCACCCCAGCAACAGCTTTGTCTATTTCCGTCTTTAATGCCTTATACTGCGCCTTTAAATCTCTGAATTCCATTTATGATATCTCCTTGATGCCAGCTGCCGTACTGCAGTAGGTCCGACCACATTCGGAACACCTTAATGTATCAGGAAGTACTTGACCACACTCGCACACCCAACCGTGCTGTCTAGCAGGAACACCTAGCATAAGTGCATAAGCAGGAACATCGCTTGTAACCACCGCACCTGCACCAATCATTGCCCACTTACCCACTGTATGGCCACATACTATAGTGGCATTAGCTCCAATGCTTGCACCTGTCTGCACAAGCGTTTTCTTATAGTTTTCTCTGCCCTTAGGATATTTAGCCCTTGGTGTTAAATCGTTTGTAAAAACACACGAAGGGCCGCAAAATACATAATCTTCAAGTTCGACACCTTCATATATCGATACATTGTTTTGGATCTTACAGCCTTCGCCTATCTTGACATCATTAGCAATGTTGACGTTTTGACCTAATTTGCAATTATCTCCAATTTCGGATCCAGATTGAAGATGACTAAAATGCCAAATATTAATATCATTTCCAAGTTTGACATTTTCATCAACATATGAACTAGGATGAATGTAGTTCGACATTTTGGCTTTCCTCTTTCTAAAGGAGACACTGATTTATTGTTCTCCATCTATTGAAATAGGAGTAGAGAACAATAAAAAGGTGCTCAACTTAATTAACTTGAAATTTATTATTCACCCTTAATATTTTTGGGTTAAAGGCTCGAATTATACAGTTTACTCATGCTGCATATTAGACCAAAACACCTTTCTGGCCCCTTCTATACCGCACTGAAAAGCTAGATCTAATGCTGATAGCCCAGATACAAATTCTTCTTGCCGATATTGTGCATAACTAGGAGAATCAAACCGCTGGTAATGAACTTCTATTCCACATTCAAGAAAACGTTCATCTACCATATATTTTCTGGCTCCGTTGCCAGAAAGATACACATTAGCTCCAAGAACCTTGCAAAGATTAAGCATCAAATCGCTGTTTTTTGCATTGCGATCGTAATCGAGAGTGCTCTGCAATATCAGCGGTGTTTCAATACCATAAATCTCACGCATGGCTTCAATTGTGACCATTTCAAGGTCAAACAAATACTGAAAATCTGATTCGAAAATACTGCTTACAAGCGGCATAATTTCTTTATAAAAAGGCGTTTTACCATAGTTTAATTCTAGAAATCGTTGATGCTTAATTCTAACTTCATTCCAATTAGTCAGTTCAATTTCGTTAGTCTTTTTTTCTCTATACCCCTTTTTTGCCACACTAACAGTAAGGTATTTCGCAGTACCATCTATCTGAAGGAATTTGTTTCGTACCATCGGCGAACGATCCGTAAGTTGAACTTCATCCAAAATGACAAACTCATCAGCTTTTGCCATTTTGTCAAGATAGCCAAGCCAAGGAAAATAATGCGGCTGGTGTATAGCTACGATTTTATTCATATACAATTTCACTCTTCTCAATTGCGAATTTTTTATACTTTCTAGGGCTACCTTTGACAACTATCTGAAACGCGAGATTTTCAACATTTTTCATTCCAAGACGTTCAAGAACACGTATTGAAGCGCGATTGTCCTCATCTACGCAAGCATACATCGTGGACACATCCAACCAATCAAATCCTATACGCAGCGCCGCCTTGCACGCTTCATTCATATAACCACGACCCTGAAAAGTGGGGTTAAGGATATATGATATTTCTGCACTGTTTTTCGGCTTGTCTATGTTATAGATGCGGATTACGCCAATTAACCTGCTAGACTCTAGCTCCTCGATTCCAAGCAAAACATCATCAGGATTAGTTTTAGAAAGTTTAGCAGCAAGCCAATCTTTTACTTGTTTTATGTTGGAATATGGACCCCACGATAGAAATTTGCAAACCTGTGAGTCGCTCGTGTATTCATACATATCATTAGCGTCCGACATGCAAAGTGGTCTCAACAGAAGTCTTTCCGTTTGCATACGTTCTTTATTAAGAACAATCGCAGTTTGAGCGCGCCGTATTTTATTCTTGCCAATTATTTCTTCTAAATTCGAAAAGTTATCATATAGCTCAAGTGTTCTCTCATAAGGCGCACTATCGATGAATTCATTCAACATAGAGCATAATGTTAACGATTCTTCACGGTACCAAAATGGATGCGTTAACACCTGTAACTTACTATGCTTTCCGGAAGTAATCACAGCAACAGGATCTTCGCGCCAGTGCATCCTGCTATCAGAAACATATTTAAAATTTTTAAAATATGTTTCTGAATATGCATTTTGCACGTTGGGAATTAACCAATTTTCATTTAATGCTTTCTTGCTTGGACGATGCATCGAGACGCTTCTTATTTTGACGCCTATTAACTCTTCTAGAATACTTACCTCTTTAGTGATGTAGCTAGCCCAATCGTTACCGCTGTACAGTGTCTCATCAAAATGCAAACCAATATCGTGCCCCAATGCGGAAAGAGTCTTTACAATTGAATAGCCTCTTTCAGAAAAAACATTATAGCTACCACGCAGTAAAATAAAATAGGTACTTTTCACTCCATGTTTTGCCTCTAACTTAGCAATAGGAAGCGCTCGTTCCAAAACATAATCAATATCATGTCGCAAAATGATTGCTTTATCTTTATCTGCCCAATCTTCATATCCACAGAACTGATAGCCTTCATCTTTACAGAGAAGAAGGAGCTGTTCATACCATTGATACGAGAATTCTTGTCCTGGCATTTGAATCATCGTAAGAATTCACCAGCCATATCAATGCTTGCAAAATTATCTAGTGGCAGCTGCATTGGAAGTCCAGTCTTTTGGCTCTTATAAATTGCAAGTACCATTTCGAGTGCATCACGTCCAGCTATCGCATTCACATATGGTTCCCTGTTTTTTTTGATCGCATCAACCATATCCGCATATAGCAAAGCATGGCCATTGCCGTAAACGTTTGAGGTTTGTTCTTTTAATCCCTTAAGAGACTGATCGTCTTCTGTTTCGTCTGCAAAATCCCAAACATCAATATTATTAGTAGATGTTCCACCAATTTTTACCGTACCGTTTTCGCCAAACAGGTAAAGCGTTTCTTCAAGGTTTTGAGGATAGACATTTGTAGTTCCCTCAATAACACCAACAGCGCCATTATCGAAAGAGACAACTGCTACTCCCACATCTTCAGCTTCGAGGTAATCATGAAAACGCTGACGAGTCTGCGCATACACCGAAACAGGATTACCACCCATCATCCAACGCAATAAATCAATGCCGTGAATGCATTGATTCATTAAACAGCCGCCATCTTCTGCCCAGGTTCCACGCCAAGGTGCCTGCTCATAATAGTCTTTATTCCTGTTCCAGCGAACATGAATAGTACCATGAGACATTTTTCCAAAGCGCCCCGCTTCAATTGCCTGTCGTGTCTTCTGCACAGCAACATTGAAACGGTTCTGATGGCAGGCAGACACCTTAACACCTTGATCCTGTGCTCGCTGGATAATTTCATTTGCATCAGCAATAGACATTGCCATTGGTTTTTCAATAATTACATTCTTGCCAGCTGCAATGCAATCTAGCGCAATAGAGGCGTGTTTACCGCTTTCCGTTGCTATAGCAACAAGTTCAATTTCAGGATGTTCTTCCAACATTAACTTGTAGTCGGCATAATGCTGTGTATTAGAAAAGTCACCACATCCTGCTTTATTAAGCATGATGTCAAATTTAGAAGAATCAACATCGCACATTGCGACGAAATCAAGATTGTTAGCCGCTACCGCCTTAACATGGTTAACCGCAATACGGCCACAGCCAATAAGAGCATACTTCATGCTACAGCACCTCAATGTTTTCGCGATTTGTAATATTTTTCATAACATTTTTGGTATCAAGAATTGCCTTCGCATTTCGCTGAACCATTTCATAGTCAACATTAGAATGCGCACAAGTAACCAATACAATATCGGCCGAAGCAACTGCTTCGGCCGTAAGCTCAGGAATAGTATTGGCTGTTTCGCCTTTGTAGGTATATTGCGAAACCCAGGGATCAAAATAATCTACGCTCGCGCCTCGTGCTTTTACTCTTTCAATCACCCTTAATGCTGGACTTTCACGATAATCGTCAATGTCTTGCTTGTAGGCAACGCCTAGCACAAGAACCTTTGCGCCATTCATGGCTTTACCGTGCTCGTTTAAAATTCTTGCAGTTCGAGATGCAACCCATTCTGGCATCCCGTCATTAACCGTCATCGAGGCCTCAATCATTGAAGTATGAAAACCGTATTCTCGTGCCTTCCAGGTTAAATAATATGGATCGAGTGGAATACAGTGGCCACCAAGACCTGGACCGGGATAAAAAGCAGTAAAGCCATACGGTTTGGTTTTCGCTGCTTCAATTACTTCCCATATATCAATACCCATTCGATCACATAGCATGGCCATTTCGTTAACGAGACCAATATTGATATTGCGATAAGTGTTTTCAAGAATCTTTTCCATTTCAGCTACAGCAGGTGAAGAAACACGCGTAACGCCCCCTTCAAGGACAGCTTCATATACTGCAGCGATATTTTCTAGTGCCTCTTCACCAATAGCACCAACGACTTTAGGAGTGTTTTTCGTCTTATAAACAAGATTGCCCGGATCTACACGCTCCGGGCTAAAACCTAAATAAAAATCTTTTGAGCACGTAAGACCTGATCCTTCTTCTAATATTGGCTTAATTAGATCTTCGGTTGTCCCTGGATACGTAGTGGATTCAAGAACAACCATCGCGCCTTTTTTAATATAGGGAGCAATTTCTCTTGCAGATGATTCCATGTAGGATGTATCGGGCTCTTGATGAATATCCAACGGCGTTGGAACGCAGATAGCAACAAAATCACACTCTTTCACACGTGAAAAATCAGCAGTTGCCTCTAGCATACCTTCTGTTACAAGTTGGGCTAAATCTTCTTGAACCACATCGCCAATGTAATTATGGCCGACATTAACCATATTGACTTTTTCGATTTGAACATCAAACCCTATAGTCTTAAAGCCTGCTTTGGCTTTTTCAACAGCAAGGGGAAGACCTACATATCCAAGCCCAACCGTTCCACAAATCAGTTTTTTATTAATGATTTTTTCATAAATGATTTTATTGTTCATTGTCTCCACTTTCTAATCGCAATGCACTAAATTCGAAATATCTTTTCGAAATACTTTTTTATAAAGCCATGAGCACATTTTTCTGGGAACAAGCAGTATCACTAAACGCGCAGCACATCCGAAGATTAAATCTGCAAGAGTAGTAAATCCTATTCGGTATGCTCGCCAATAGACCTTGGCGATACATGCGAAATTTAAAAAAGTCTGATGGCGCTGAATTCCCCTTGTGTCTTCTCTACCATCAGCTAAAACGCAAGGGATGTTACTAGCTTTATATCCAGCAGCCAGAATGCGTACATAAACATCGTAGTCTTGTGCCCGTCTTAGCTCAGCCGCATAACCACCAACTGCTTGAAAAGCCTTCTTTCTATACATCACTGTCCCATCATTAAAGGGACTCCTCCTTCTTGCAAAACGAAGTATTTCTTCATAGTCACAAGGAACGACTCGAACGTCGGTTGAATCACCTGGCGCATTACAAAACATTTGCACATACCCACCTACAACAGCTAAATCAGGAAACTGCTTAAACTGTTCGAGCTGAAGCTGGGCCCTTTCGGGACGGCAATAATCATCGCTGCCAAATTTTTGGATTAAATCGTTCGTGCAAATTTGGGTTCCTTTTTCGAAAGCAGCCGCTGCACCTTGATTTTCAGGAAGCCTTATAACTTTCAAACTTGGATGCATTTTTTGTTCTAAGGAAATTACCGACTCAAGTTCATCTGTTAGTGGTCCGTCACAAACCAAAACAAGTTCATTAGGAGGAACGCTTTGGGCAAAAATGCTATCCATACAAAGCTTTAAATTTTCTGCCTTTTCACCGTAATACACCGGTACGAGGGCGCTATACGGCTCATAATTGTTTGCTTGCATTCTCTAAATCCCTTTATACTTTTTTGACAGATAGATTTATCGATTCTTTAAAAGAAACAATTTGATATTCAAAATCGCACTTACTTATATTCATGTCGTAATACATATTGCCAAAAGCTTTTTTCGCAGTAATAAATCTGCTGCATGCAATACGCACTAAGGGATTCAGCACAACCGTAAGATACATTCTTTTACTTTGAGCTTTCGCAAGATCTGAAACGGCTTTTGAGGTAGACATGTATTCCTTATTTTGGGGGAAATATACCCCCCCCTTCCAGATTCAGCAAGCTTGGCAACAAGCTCCACTAAGTTACCAATATAAAGGACTGATCTGCAATTCTTTAAGGCAGGAAAAATAGGTAATGTACGTGCTATTTTTGCAAGCAAAGGGAAATTGCCTTTACATCCAGAGCCATAAATCATTGGGCATCGCAGAATGGCAACATTGAAGGTATCATCCGTAAGGCTCATGATTCCTTCTTCTGCCTCTAGCTTACTCCTGCCATAAAAATTAGCTGGATTGGGTTTTGTCTCCAGCGTAATAGGTCCATTATCCTCAATCGTTGAATCCCCATACACGATGGACGAGCTCATAAAGATGAATTGTTGCACGCCCGCTTCTTTTGCGTGTTGGGCAACATCTATTGCTAAGTCACGATTCACCTGCATGTATAGCGGCTCCATAGAAGGATCAGTCGATACATGAGCAATACCTGCAACATGGAAAACCGCATCAAATTTCGAAAAGTCAAGGTTTTTCCACTCATCGCCGCGCACACTAACCTCTTGCACTTCAAACTTTTCGGGTTCATCTTTCAGGCGCTCCATCACATGGGTTCCCACATAACTTCCTGCACCTGTTATAAGAACGCGTTTCACTAATTCGAACCTTTCGGATGATATGTGTCTACCACCTGTTCCAAGCAATCTTGTATATCCTCAGGAGTCTCGTGCACTACGACGTTCAGCATCTCTATCTTCTTATCAACCTCTTCGGGTGTTGGAGGCTTTGCGGTAGACACCGTAATATCTTTGTGCTCGGTTGGAACAACGCCTTCGTCATCCATGAGAAGCTCTTCGTACAGCTTTTCTCCTGGGCGTAAACCTGTTACTTTAATTTCAATATCTTTACCAGGTTCAAATCCCGATAAGCGAACAAGCTTTTCAGCCAAATCATAAATACGAACTGGCTCACCCATATCAAGAACAAAAATCTCGCCACCTTTGGCAAGGGCTGCTGCCTGAATAACCAAGCGGGACGCTTCAGGAATAGTCATGAAATAGCGGGTAACATCTTTATGGGTTACTGTCACGGGTCCACCTTTAGCAATTTGTGCTTTAAATAGCGGAATAACAGAACCGTGACTTCCTAATACATTCCCAAAACGCACTGCCGTAAAAATAGTTGGAGACATTTTGGCGTAGCGCTGCATAATCATTTCACACATACGCTTAGTAGCGCCCATAACATTAGTGGGATTTACTGCTTTATCAGTTGATATAAGAACAAAACGTTCAACATCCCATTCATGCGACAATTTTGCAACATTAAGCGTGCCAAATACATTGTTGAGTACCGCTTCACGTGGATTATGCTCCATCAAAGGAACATGTTTATGGGCTGCTGCATGAAATACCACCTGCGGGGAATAATCATTAAATACTTCCCACAGACGTTCGCTGTCACGAACAGAACCAATTTCTACAACGAACTTATTTGATACTTCTTTGCCATACTCGTTTAAAAGCTCACGATAGAGTTCATAAGCAGTGTTTTCGTAAATATCAAAGATAATCACTTTGGCAGGTTGCATTTTTGCAATTTGACGGCAAATTTCTGATCCAATGGATCCGCCTCCACCTGTGACCAAAATGGTTTTACCTTTAATAATGTTAATTGCCTCATCTGTATCCAGCATAATTTCTGGACGGCTAAGCAATTCTGTTGCACCCACTTGTTTAATAGGCACACGCTCTACTTTTTCAACCGATGTGCCCAAAAGCGATGGAGGCACCGCCAACACACGAACTTCAGCTTCAAGACAATAGTCATAAATTCGCGAACGAGCTTCCCTACTAGCGGAAGGGATAGCAAATACCACTTGGTCAATTTGCAATTCTTTTACCAGTTGCGGAATTTCTAAGCACGCGCCAACAACTGGTACTCCGCCAGCATTGGTATTTTTCTTTGCTGGATTGTCATCCACAGCAGCAATTGGTGTACCAGGCATACTGGATTCGCCTGAAAGCATGCGCTCTACCGTCATACATCCAGTTTCGCCTGCACCAATTACCAACGTACGTAAACTTGCACTGCGTTTACAACTCATGCAACTATGCCTTTTTCTTCCGCATTGGATTCAGATATTATTGAATTCTTAGAAAGCGACATGTTTGTTTCTTCGCTTGAATTAGTTTTGGGCTTGAAATTATCCTCGGGTTCCGGAACCGTTGATTCCACCACTCCTGAACCAGTAAAAAGTTTTGCGAACGTGCCAAAAAAGCAACGCAAATCGAACAGTAATCCACGACGAGCTACATATTCGCCATCACGCATTGCCTTTGCTTTAATTGAAAGTTCATCACGCCCGTTAATTTGTGCCCACCCCGTTAAACCTGGGCGAACATTATTGGCTCCATACAAATCGCGTTCTGCAATTAAGTCGAACTGCGACCAAAGAGCTGGACGTGGTCCTACCGCGCTCATATCACCACGGAAAATGTTCCATAGCTGCGGTAGTTCATCCAAACTCAAACGACGCATTAAAGCGCCAATTGGAGTAAGCCAATCGTTCGCGTCTATCATATGACTAGGTAAATCAGGAGTATCTATGCGCATAGTGCGAAACTTATATATGTTAAACAAGCGCTTGTTTTTACCAACGCGCTGCTGTTTAAAAATAACGGGTCCCGGACTGGTAACTTTTACCGCAACTGCAGTACCCACAATAAGCCAACTTAAAACAACCATCCCGGCGAAACTTGCCGCTATATCAAAGGTTCGTTTCAGGAACCTATAGACAGGCTTGCCGTTAAAGTTAAGAACTTCTTCTAAAGCAGAATTTACTGAAGTTAAAGCAAAGATCTTTTCAGCATTTTCAGGCGTTGGTTCTAGCTTTGCCTGTTCAATAAGCTGGTCGATATTCTGACCCGCTGCTTCAGATTCATTACAGTTAGAACCACTACCTTCTTCGATAGCTTTATTTAATTCTTCAGTGTTTTCGGACAACTTTTAATGCTTTTTAATAATCTCGAGGCCAGCTTTAATAGTTATCGGGCGCCCGCATATCCAAATTTCTAAATATGCTAAACGTTTATGACGGTCTATTTTTTTAACCAAGCCAATATGATTCATTAAGGGGCCTTTTAAAATGATGATGTCATCGCCTTCAATAATGCCTTCCGACATCTTCATAACGTGATCATCGTCCCCAATGAATGCGCTAATTAATGTTTTTTCATCATCAGCTAACGGAATAAAATGTTCGCTTCCATCGTGCAGCATCCTAGTCATGCGACTTACTTTTACCAGTTCTTTTCTAAACCTTTCCGGAGTCTTTGTATCCACAAACACATAGCCCGGAAACAACACTTCTTTTACGTATTTCCATACGCCTGCATAACGTTTTTTAATTTCGTACTGGGGAATAAAACAAGAACGAAACGTAGTTTCATCTACCAGCTTTTCAATTTGAGTGATGACCGCATGTTCTTGCCCTCCAACCACTTGAACGACATACCACATACGAATCACCTCCCAAAAGGAAGCATCGCAATATCTAGAATGTTCTTCGGTTCTTCGAGATGGAATAAGGTATGGCTTCGCCATAGGAAACCTTCCCTTTACTTCGCGAACATTAAACTCTTAGTTGCTAACCAAACGCGCGCTCAGCGACGATTTAGCGCATTCAAAGATATGTACAACCAAAACGGCTTGAATATGAACCACAAACACTCAAACTCTCATGCCCCGAAGCTTAAAAGCCCGTGGTTCACATTCAAGCGGTTTCATTGGTTTTCAAATTCCCGCTCGGACTTTTTGAAATTCCTTATCTGAATTTCAAATTCCTGTTCGGAATTTCCAGGAGCTCAAGCAGAACCCCAAACCGCTAAGTTTTTTCTTAACAACGCTCCTAATTAAAGCCCTTTACTACAGCCAAATAAACACTTTCGTAACGTTCAATGCGTTTCTTGCATCGAAAATTTCTACCCTGTAGTTTTTGCATTTCACCTGTTAAATAGCCCAGTAAATCCTGTAACATTCGAACCCGTTCATACCTCAATTGGAGTTCGGCCAAGATGGCCGGGTTGCTATTTATCTACATCCGCGCGTGAGCACCCTTCGCAAAGAATTCTTTTCTCGCACGCCATAGCAACTCATATGCCAGTGGCCCATGAGCATCGCTTGCAATAAAGTTAACCAGTCCTTCCTCAAATAGCTTCTTTGCTGTTTTCTTTATCGGACTAAATGAACCTTCCCCCATAAAGTCCGACGACACCTGTATTTTGCAGCCAGCTCCAATAAACTGGCGAACAATATCTAAATTCTCCTGCACCGGTTTATAGCGCTCTGGATGTGCAATAATGACGGTGTAGCCTTTGCCTTGCAGCTGAAATACCATACGCTCCCAATCGGATGGCAAACTGCGTGTAGGAAGCTCTAGTAAAAATTCGCCCGTCTCAAAACCCAAATAGTCAGCCCAATCCATCCCTAGCTCCATAAGCTTTTTGTAGTTAACTTCAAAGCCCATGGTCATTTTGGGAGCCATGCGAATTTTGGACACCTCTGCCTGCAACGCGTTAAACGCATCCCACATTGCGTCGTAATCAAACCAGGGATCGCGGCAATGGGGCGTACAAACTAAAGAAGTAACCCCCGCACGCATTGCGGCTTCGATCATCTCTAGGGATTCCTCCATGGAACCCGATCCGTCATCAACCCCAGGTAATATGTGACAGTGCACATCACGCATAATTTAGTGACGCTTTCCTTGGGAACGATCGATGCGCGGCGTATTGGAGCGACGTGCTTGCTGCACGCCTGCCGCCACTGCAGACTTCTTCCAAGATTGACTATTAGAAACTGGGTTTACCGTCAGCTGATTAGAACCTTGTGCTTGCGAAGTGCGTGCCTGTTGTGTTTGTTGCGCCTGCTGCGCTGCACGTTGCGCCCCTCCTGCTTGCGGTGTCTGATTTACACGCTGCTGGCTAGGTTGGTTTTGCGCATGGGTTGATTGATGTTGCCCAGGGTGACCCGCCTGTCGTCTCGGACCACGCGGAATAGCGGGAGTAGCAGGAGCAACTGCACCCATGCTGTCAGACTCTCCCTTTTTCTGGGCGCGACGCGCTTCCTTTTCAGGGTTTACCCTCTGATTGTCCTTGTTGTAATACGCATAGTAATACTCAGAACCCGTACCCTCGCAGAAAGTTGCACAAGCACCAATAATATGAGCTTCTGCTTTCTGAAGCTGGTCATAAGCCGTCAAAATCTCATCGCGTTTTGCACCACCAATTTTGACAACCAAAATGACGCCATCAACCAAACGAGACAAAATAGCTGCATCAACAAACGTACCCACCGGTGGTGTGTCGAACAAAACATAATCGTAAGAATTGCAGGCATCGTCTACCAATTTGGCATATGCGCGAGAAGAAAGCAGGTCAGCAGGATTGGGAATATTAGGCTCAGTATCCAAGAAGTAAAAGTTCGGAATACCTGTTGCTACCACCGCATCTCGAAGTGTAAGCGCATGCGACATTACCGCATACGCACCGTGAGTAGCATGTACTCCCAGCGCAGAAGCTGCGCTTCGGCGACGCATATCCGCTTCTACCAACAGCACGCTATTACCTGCACTAGCAATAGATTTTGCTAGCTCGATTGTTGTGGTAGTTTTGCCCTCATTGGGAACCGCGCTTGTAAGCACAATGCTTTGCATAGGATTATCCACTGACGCAAAGCGAATATTTGCCAGCATGGTTTTAGCGGCGTTCTGAATCTCTAGAGTATTAGATGCTGCCTTTTTCTTTTTAGCCATCTGCGTCACCTCCTCTTATTTAATGGTTGGAATTTTGCCGATTACCGGAATATCCAACAGCTCTTCAATTTCTTCAGGTTTACGAATACGGGTATTAACCATGTCCATAATGACCACAATGGCTACCGCAACAAAAATGCCCGCCAAAAACGCTACCGCCACATACATGGTGCGTGGAGGACCCGAAGGTGAATCAGGCGTTGCTGCCTGATCAATCACGTTAACCGCTTCGATATCCATAATTTCCTGGGCAACCGTATTGGTGGTATTTGCAAGTCCGTTTGCAATAGCGGCAGCAGAATTAGGAGTGTCGCCCGTAACGGCGATCGTAATAAGACGGGTTGTGGTCGAGCTGGTCACTTCTAGGTCGTAACTCGCAAGTTCGCTTTCAGCCATACCTAACTGATCTGCTGTTTGGCTCAAAACGCGCTCACTCTGGATAAGCTCGGACACGTCGTTAGTAAGCATCTGAGAAGCAGAAAGATCAGTCGAAAGCGAGGTGTTTGACTGGGAATCAGAAGAATTTGCCAACACGTACATAGAAACGCTCGCGGTGTACGTATTGGAAAGCATAGTCCAACTTACCAATGCAGTTACTAGCGCAAACACAATAGGAAGTGCTATCACCAGTTTCAAATGCTTTCGTATGATTTGAAGGAGCTCTAAAAGGGTCATATATCAATCCTTGTACGTCGATCTTTCTGTTATCTCAATTGTTTTTGCTTCTTTAATTTGGCAGTTCAGTGAACAAATTTCGGGTTTCGTCGAATCAAAGTATTCGCTTACTTGTCAATCCGAAAATTCAGATCCTCGCAACCTGCAACAACAAATCCTGCTGCTTAATCTGATGTGCTCGTATTCTGCCCTCCATCAGTTTGTCCCGAGTCGGTCTGTTCGGAATCCGTTTGCGCCTGAGTATTCTTTGTTAAGACGTTCGCTTTGCTTGGATCCTGTCCGGTATCCACCATCTGCATCATGTCCGCCCATTCATCCTCAAGCGTAATGGCATAAGAAACACTATCAATGGTTTGGGTTGTAGAAGGAACCATGGCAGAATAGAAATAGTAGTGTTCTGCCTGCTGGAATGTTTGCGCCAAACTGATAAGCTCATTTATGTCGTAGTCAGTTGAAACACAGCTTGCTAAAGACTGCACCGCACCAGGAAGTTCTGTTGCAGGAAGAGAAAGAACCGTATCTGCGAGCGATTGGACCACAATGCGTTGATTTTCAGCACGCTGGAAATCACCCTCGTTATAGCCATAGCGTTCTCGAGCAAAAGCCAAAACCTGCTCGCCATTCATTTTCTGCAAGCCTTCATTGAATTCGTATTTGGAATGACTTGCTCCCGTCTGATTATTAGACACGGGAACATCTACCCAAATACCACCCAACTGATCAACTGCAGTCTCCAATTCATCAAAATGGATTTCCACATAATGGGAAATTTCTACGCCAGAAAAGTTTTCAACTGCCTGCACCGCTCCCGCAGGACCACCAAACGCATAGGCGGCATTGATTTTTTGAGTACCATGACCCTCAATTTCAACCTTGGTATCACGAGGAATCGAAACTAAGGTTGCTTTACCTACATTAGCATCAATGCGAGCCAAAATCATAGTGTCTGAACGGCTGGTAGTATCAGTTTCTCGTGCATCCGATCCCAGTAAAAGCACGTAATAAGGCTCTTGTACGGTACTTTCAGTCAATACCGAATCCAGCTCACTTTGTTGCTGGCTATCCATTTTCATGGAATCGGAAATAGAGTTCATATAAAGGGCAACTGCTGCGCCCACCGCAACACACAGCACCACCAAAACTGCTAAAACAATCAGAACGATTTTCTTTGCTTTGCCATGCTTCTTGCGCTTTTTACGCACACGCACCAATTCGGGATCCGCAAGCGAAGGCGAAGACTGTCCCAAATGAGAGCCATTAGCTGCAGTGCGATATTGTTGATGGTTATTTGAAGTGTTGTTTTGCGAATTATTATGTGCGCCGTGTTTAGCCATAAAACCGTAAACGATTGCCTTCTTTCGCCTTTTAAACAGGCGAAGTAAACCTATACATACAGTTCACTAGCGTATCGGCAAAAAAGAAATATCAAAGAGTTTCGTAACGTTCAATGAAATATGTGTCATAAAAGCACTGTGATTTTCGTTAGCGTTACAAAATATTCACTAAATGGTTAGGTGTTTCATAACTATTATTTAGAAAAGTGATTGATGATTTTTGGTGTCATCAATAACGTCCTTTTAGTAATAACGCTACTTTAAAAAGACGCCTTTCCTCTGCGTCTACACTCTTCTTCTATTCGAAACTTATTTTTAGTCGTTTCCCCAGGCCTCGAGCAATTTTATTTAAAGTCGCAACAGAAGGATTACCATTTCCATTTTCGAGCCTGCACAAATTTGACGGTTTCATGCCACATTTCGCAGCAAGCTCTTGCTGGCTTAAACCTTCAGCAATTCTCGCTTCGACAATCTGCCGCATAATATCTCGTTCTACGGATTGGTTTTCCCACTCAGCCTTAAAAGCGGGATTTGATAAAGATTTTTCAAGATGATCTCTAAAGTCGCTCATGTCTTTTCAACCAATCCTTCCTCATCGTCTTCGCTTTTTCTGTCTCCCTCTTTGGTGTTTTTTGAGTCTTCTTTATAAATCCGTGAGTCAGAATAATAATTCCACCTTCGTAATAGAAATACAGCAACCGAACAGAATTATTCCCCTGCAGGATTCTCAACTCAAAAATCTCATCTCGTAAATATCGAGAAAAAGGCATTCCAAGCTGATTCCCGTACTGCTCAAGCAGCTCGATGCATCCAAACACCTTTACTTTTAGTTTTAAATTCAAACCCTCAATAAATTCCCTAATGGGCACATTACCGTTTACGTCTTCGTAGTAATTAATGTGAAACATTTTAACCGTCCTATTATCATATATGATAATTTTAATTAATCAATAGAGATAAACTTTGACTAAGCCAAAAACTCTTCTTTGGAGCAAAATGCAGAAGTCAGAACATTTTTCCTTCTGAATTTTGATCAAGCTACCTCTTCTATCGTCCCAAATAAAACTCACATCTTTCTGAAAGAAAACAATCAAATCCCTCACATCAAAAAGCCCCTGCCTCAAAACGAGACAGGGGCTTCGTCGAAAACGTGCACGATATTTTCGTGCGCATTACAAATTATAAGGAATTATTTCTTACTTTATAAGGCTCTACCTTGGGATATTGAAGTTATAGAAAATCAAAGTTTTGCATGCTGCACACTATTTTTTGCATACTGCACGCTATTCAAAGTCGTACAAATCCTTCGTTGCCTGCTTAAAGTCCTCATATACTTCCTGAGCAATGGCGTCGTCCAAAACCAATTCAAATTCAGCAGGCTGGCCATCTTTATCAAGTTCAGTTACCTCTAATACCGTAACTTCACCAGAGCCACCAACCTCAGATCCATCCCCAACGTTATAGAAAAAGCCATAACGACGATCCTGATGAATAATCAAACCTAAGAATTCCAAATCAACCGTATCGCCTGATTCATCTTGGAAGGTGAATACCGTACCTTCTTCTACTGGTGGAGCAAAATTTGGTGCGCTACCCTCTCTCATTACTTCTTCCTCCTTTTGCGGATGCCTCTAGCAAATCTTTCTTGTAGAAAAACTCACTATCCCAATACATAACTCAATTAGACAACGCGCTTGCGTCCAAAAAACACAGACGCAAACGCTCGAGATAAATACTTAGTGACGCTTTTTATGCGTATTGCGCTTGTTAGTCTTTGGCGCTTCTTTTGCTTTGGCCTCTGCAACTGCAGTCTTCTTATTAGCAGAAGCTTCTCCTGCTACTGCCGCCTGAGCCTCCTCCCTTGAGACAGGAGGCAGAGTTGATGCAAACGTAAACAATTGAACTTCAGGGCCATACTTCTTGACCAGTTTTGCATTCTTTTCCTCGCGCGTTTTCCACATCGCATAAAGCGGCGTAGCAACCGCAATGGACGAATAGGAACCCGCGATCAAGCCAACTGCCATAGCGAATGCGAAGTCTTTCAGCGTTTCGCCACCAAAGATAAGCATGCCAAATACCGGAACAAACGAAGTCAAGGTGGTATTGATGGTACGAATGAATACCTGATTGATGGAGTGGTTTGCCATAGACATAAAGGTGCACTTCAATGAAGATTCCTTCATGTTGTCATTAATTCGATGGAACACAACCACCGTGTCGTAGAGCGAATAACCTAAGATGGTTAAAAGTGCCGCAACCATGTTCGGGGTAATTTCGCGACCAACCAAAGCATAGATGCCAACCACAATTATGAGGTCGTGCAGAAGCGCAACAACAGCCATGATGCCCATTTTGTACTCAAAGCGAATAGCAATATAGGCAATGATCAGCAACAACGACACTGCAAAAGCGATTGCCGAGGACTGAATTACTCCCGCACCCCAGTCAGGACCAACCGTATTCACTTCAAAGCTATCCGTCGCAATACCAAGACTGTCTGCAATCTGATTTGCTGTTGCAGAAGCTTCTTCAGGGGAAGTATTGGTGGTACGAATCAAGAAGCCGGCCGAACCATCAGAAGTGGTGGTTTGTACTACTGCATCGGGCTCGCCCGCATCGGCACATGCTGCACGCATATCTTCAATAGTGATATCGCCCGTGTTATGGAAAGCGATAGAAGTTCCGCCCACAAACTCAATACCGAACTGAACACCCTTGATGCCTACTACCGCAACCGAAAGCACAATTAGTACAGCAGACAAGGAAAGAAGAATCTTGCGTGCACCCATAAAGTTGATGTCGCGACGCAAGAAACGTCCTTTAAGCTGATCAAGTGTCTTATGAGTAATGGATTTTGGCAAATCTGCTGAAGGCTGATCAAGAGACTGATCGGTCTTCGCAGACACTTCAGCCGCTTTAACTTTCGCAGCCTTTGTGCCCACTGCTTTAGCGCTCGATTTTGCCTTAGTGTCTTCGTCGCTCTTCGCGCTTGGACGCAAATTCTCATCAGGCGCAAGCGTTGTACCCGTTAATTCCGCATATACCGGAGCTGCCTGTTCGCAGTCCCTAATACCCCAGAATCCTGGATGGCGCGTAATAATCTTTGGTGCCAACAGGCGAATAAGAGGTGCCTTCAAGAGCAGCATCATTACGATGACGCACACAATACCAAGAGCAAGCGTCATACCAAAGCCCTTGACTGATGCGCTTGCCAAGAAGAACAGCGTTAACGCAGAAACCAGCGTTACTAAGTCCGCGTCAATAGAAGTTTCTATGCCATGACGAACACCCGTAATGGATGCCGCACGCACACTGCGTCCCATACGAATTTCTTCTCGGAAACGTTCCAAAACCAAAATGGACGAGTCTGCCGCCATACCAATGGTAAGAACGATGCCTGCGATGCCTGCCAAAGACAGCGAGAACAAACCAAATGCTGAAAGCGTAGCCAGCAAGCCCAAATAGAAAATAGCGAATACCACCATGGCCGCCGCCGTTAAAAGACCAAGGCCACGATAGAAACAAATTAGGTAAAGAATAACCAGGGTTAAGCCAAGAATAGCAACTAAAAGACCACTCATTAAGGCATCTTGACCAAGCGTAGGTCCTACTACCTGGCTTTGTTCATAGTGGAAACTTACCGGCAACGAACCAGATTCGAGCACCGTTTGCAGGGCTTGCGCTTCTTCAAGAGAATAGCCACCTGTAATAGCTACCTGACCACCCGTAATTTCACTCTGAACTGCAGGAGCGGACTGAATTTGACCGTCCAACACGATAACAATCTGACCGTGGGTAGGAGCCAATTCACGCGTAGCTTGCGCAAATGCTTCCGTACCAGCACCATCAAGAGTTAAATTAACCGCATAGTAGTTGCTGGTTTCCGATTCTTTGTCCACCGTTACGCGCGTAATGTTTTCACCTGTAATCAAAGGTGTATAGGAACCGGTTACCGTGCGATAGGTTGTTTCGCCCGTAGGGAACTGATTTCCCATGCCGTCGGTTACCATTTGCTGCTGCATATAGGTGCCGTTTTGGATTGCAGCCTGATCTTCTTCATCGGTAAAGGAATCAGCACGAGCAAATTCCAACTTACCGGTTTTACCAATAGTTTCTAATGCAGTTTCCGTGTCAGAAAGACCGGGAATTTGAACAAGAATTTGATCGTTACCCTGTACCTGAACCGTAGCTTCAGAAGCGCCTAAGGCATTAACACGCGATTCAATAATAGCGCGCGATTTTTCCATATCCTCCTGAGTTACCTCGTGACCATCGGTGCCCTGCGCAGTAAGCACAACCGAAAGACCACCCTGAATGTCCAAGCCTTGATTGATCTTGTCTTGCGGTGGCATGAACATGAAAACCGAAGCAATAACAAGAATGGTGGTTACAATCAAAAGCCACATGTTACGACGGTTGCTGTTTCCGCCACCACCTGCTTGTTTAATGCGCTTTTCGCGATCCTTTTTGCGCTGCTTTGCCGCAGCAGCATTTGCACGCTTTGCGCGAGCACGATCCTTTTCGCGCTTGCGTTCTGCACGGGCTTTTTCTTTAGCTTTCGCCTCACGGGCTTTTTCTTTAGCTTTCGCCTCGCGCGTTTGACGCTTAGCTTCTTCGGATGAATCGCTCGACTTCTTTGAGGCTTCAAACGTATCGCTTTCTTTCGCGATGTCTGAAGCGTCGACAGCGTTTTCAGCGACTGTCGTATCCGCAGAACTTGAAGCATCTGCATTATCTGCCGTTTGACGCTTGGCTTCTTCGCCCTCTGTTTCTTTTTTTGGTGTTTCGGCCATAGTTATCCTTCTTGCACAAACAAAGAGGGATTCGTTTGCCTTGTTTGCTTTCGTCTTTTTAAACAATGCAAGCGAATACACTCTCATTCAAAAGTACATTAACATCTTATGATAGCTCGTTATTCGTTAACCCGTTGTTACTTCTATAAAAACTGCAGCTAATACAAGGCAACACAACAAACTGCGGCTTTGTCGAAACCAGTACGCGGCACCATCGCGCCGCAAAGCACTAACCCGCCAGATAGTACCGTGCGCCACGCATCCAAGGCGCACGACTTCTCTCGTTTCAGTCACCAACAAACGCAAGTGTCACCGATAATGCGTGACAACCGCAAAAGTCTCGCCGCCGCAGTATCACACTCCGTACAGCGCTGTATGCCGTACTAGTAATCTTGCGCAGCAGGCGAATGCATCCAATCCTGGTAAAAGTCCTCATAAGCATCTTGCAAAACCGCTTCTCGAGCACGATTCATCAGATCGATCAAGAAATGCAGATTGTGAATACTCAGCAAAATGCTTCCAAGCATCTCGTTTTGCTTTACCAGGTGACGAATATAAGAACGACTATGCGTCTGACATGTTGGACAGATGCAGTTTTCATCAAGCGGACCAAAATCATGAATGAAACGCGCATTGCGCATATTCATGCGTCCCTGCGACGAAAACGCCGTTCCCATGCGAGCAGTACGAGTAGGCAATACGCAGTCAAACATATCTACCCCTTCATGCACCGCACGCACCAAAGTGGTTGGATTACCAACGCCCATCACATAGCGTGGCTTGTTTTCGGGACAGGCACGCGCTACCTTGCCCAAAGTTTCAAACATCACTTCGTGATCTTCGCCTACTGAATAACCTCCGATACCAAAGCCTTTGAAATCTTTGTGACCACCTCGCACGCTTTCGTCGCTGATTTCCTTCAAACGACGAATCGATTCAAGACGCATATCAAGATTCATGCCGCCCTGACAGATGGCAAACAGTGCCTGATCTTCACGTGTATGCGCAGCCAAACAACGCTTTGCCCAAGCCGACGAAAGATCAACCGCACGCTGGACAAATTCACGTGTCGCAGGATAAGGAGGACACTGATCGAGCTGCATAATTATGTCGGCGCCCAGTTTTTGCTGAATGTCCATATTGGTCTCTGGAGTCCAGCGAATCTTGCTGCCATCATAGATAGACGAAAACGTTACGCCATCATCGTCGAGCTTTAGCGTATCGGCTAACGAGAAAATCTGAAACCCACCTGAATCCGTAAGAATAGGTCCATCGTAGGCCATAAACTTGTGCAAACCGCCCGCTTCGGCAATCAGGTCCGCACCTGGACGCAACGACAGATGGTAGGTATTCGAAAGTACAATTTGAGCACCAAGTTCTTTGAGCATCTGAGGACGAATGCCCTTAACCGTCGCGCTCGTTCCTACCGGCATAAACAGCGGCGTACGAACCGTACCGTGCGCAGTTTCAAACAAACCAGCACGCGCATGACCCGACTGTGCCTCTAAAGTGAAGTCAAAAAGCGCCATTAGGCATCACACTCCGGCAAATCTTGCACAAACTGCAAGAAGTCTGCCATCGAGCCATGCTTGACAGTTTCGATATCGAAATCATCAGGATTCAACAACCAATCAGTTACCAAATACCCATCAAGCCCTAGCTGCATTGCCGCCAAATCCTCACGAGTGTTGTTTCCTACCATCAAGATTTCTTCTGGTTTTAACCCGATCGCTTCAACATTTTCGCGATAGTACGCCAGATGAGGCTTTGTGCTCGTAGAGTTATCGTAGGTTGTGATGCGTTCAAACGCTGCAGGATCGCATCCCGCCCATTGCACGCGCTTTTCCACCGCAACACGAGGGAACAGCGGCATCGTGGTTAGATAAAGTCGATAGCCCTTTTCCTTCAAAAGGTTTACCACCTGTGCCGATTCGGGCGTTGGCGTAATGAGTGCACCCAGCTCATCAAAAGCGGTGGTATAGAACTCCTCCATGAGTTTCTCGTATTCTGCCTTTTCGTCTTCACCGATGTTTAAAAGCGCGCAGAACGTACGCCAGAAGCGCTCGTCATTTCGTCCGCCGTTTTCTTTCAGCATGGCAAAGACGCCTTTATTAAGCGCATCAACAAACTGCTTCGGATCATGTCCATGTTTGGCAGAAAACGCTCCAAGCGCCTCAAAATATGCTTTCAAAAAAGCGTCCATATCAACAGGAAGCAGCGTCCCGTCCAAATCAAAGAAGATTGCCTTGTAAGCTCGTTGGGGCATTGTGGGCATTCCTTCCTATACGCATCGAAATTGTCAATCAGATGTTAGTATAGAGTACGCTGAAAGGAGCGGAAGACGAACCTATGAAATTACTACTTCATGCTTGCTGCGGACCGTGTTCGCTTGAGCCAGTCAGACTTCTTAAAGAAGAAGGTCATGACATAACCATTGCATATACGAATTCCAACATTGCTCCTGCAAGCGAATATCAGCACCGTTTGTCAACGCTTCTTGATTGGGCAAAAGCACAAGACATTCCAGTAATTGAAGGACCATACGAACCTGCCAGGTGGCAGGAAGCCATACGAAATGCGTGGCACCCCCACTCATCGAACTCGGATTCCACTCAAACGTCTGCGCATACCAAGCAAACGTCTGCGCATAACAACCATGAAGTATCTGCGCCTAGGGCGTCATTTCCTCTTGAAGCTTCGTCGGCATTTGTGACATCATCTGAGTTTGATGCTTCACCCGCCTCCGAAGCAAACTGGCAGACAATCACCCCTTCATTCAACACTGGCATTGATCCCGAGTTCGATCCAGCACGCAACCCTAAATTCGCCCATCTGTATCACGACCGTGAAAACCGCTGCCGAGCTTGCTATCGTATACGACTTGAAGAGCTCGCACGTTTTGCGCACGAGCACGGATTCGAAGGTATTGGGACAACGCTTACCGTAAGCCCTTATCAATACACCGCTATAATTCAGGAAGAATTGCAGCGTGCCGCAAAGCCTTATCAGGATCTTTCGGTAGTATTCAGGGATTATCGCCCCTACTATCCCGAAGCTACAAAACGAAGCCGCGATTTAGGGATGTATCGCCAGAATTATTGCGGTTGCGCATATTCCGATAAAGAAGCTGCCGCCGAGCGCGAAGCACGCAAAGCTGCACGCAAAAAGAAAAAAGCCGAAGAAAGAAGAGCTAAATTGCAAGCTTTAACCACCGATGATTTCGACTATGAATTACCTGAGGAACTTATCGCTCAAGAGCCTGCTCCCATCCGTGACGAATGCAGACTCTTGGTTATGAAACGCGACACAGGAACTCTCGAAGATAAGATATTTCGTGACATTATCGACTACCTTCAACCAGGCGACTTGCTTGTTGCCAACGAAACACGTGTCATGCCCGCACGCCTCATCGGTCACAAGCGAGAAACTGGCGGCACCGCTGAAGTATTCTTGCTTCGCGAAGCAAAACAGGATGCAAATCGATCAAATCAGTCCGCCACCTGGGAAGCGTTGGTGCGCCCTGGCAAGCGTCTTAAGCCGGGAGCTATCGTAGATTTTGTGGCAAGCAGCAAAAAAGACAACGAAAGCTCAAATGAAAACTCAAAGGAAGAGGTGGTTCTCAGCGCAGAAGTCATCGATTGGGTTGAGGGCGCTCAGAAGGGCGAACGTCTTGTTCGATTAACCACGTGTCTGCCTTCTCTCGACGAAGCACTTCATGCCGTTGGGCACACGCCATTGCCACCCTATATCAAGAATTATGCGGGTGACGAAGAGCTTTATCAGACGGTGTATTCACACGAAGAGCGCTCCGCTGCCGCCCCAACTGCAGGTTTGCATTTTACGCCAGAACTAATCGAGCGCATCAAAGAAAAAGGTATTGGTTGGGAAACTGTTCATCTTGAAGTAGGTCTTGATACCTTCCGCATTGTCGAAGAAGACAACCCCCGAGATCACCAGATCCATACCGAGCGATATACCGTTCCGCAGCAAACAGTTGATGCCATTAAACGCACCAAAGAACAGGGCGGACGAGTTATTGCGGTAGGCACTACGAGTGTGCGAAGCCTAGAGTCTGCATGGGATGCGGAGCGCGGGCTGATCGCACGCGACAGAGAGGCAACGAGTCTCTATATTTTGCCGGGGTATGAATTTAAAGTCGTCGATGCCTTGATTACGAATTTTCATGTGCCCCGCTCTACTCTTATGATGCTTGTTTCAGCGTTTTCAACACGAGACAACATAATGAAGGCATACCATCACGCCATAAAGCGCAAATATCGCATGCTTTCTTTTGGTGATGCAATGTTCATTAGATAAAGGCAACCTATTCGCCGAAATACTCAACTATCTCCTGCATACGATCGGATTGTGCCACCCCAAAAGGGCAGCGACTGTCGCAATGCTCACAACTCGTGCAATCGCTCGCATGCATCTCCAATTCACGATAATGGTTTGCCGCCATTTCGTCCCCCATGCATGCAAGATCATAATATTTGTTTATCAGCCCAATACTAAGACCCTGAGGACACGGCTGACAATGATTACAATAGACACATGAGCCCTGGTCAGTCTGGGGAGTCATCGCGGAAAGCACCGAATAATCACGCTCTTCAGGAGTAGCGTCCAGATAAGCAAGTATTTCATGCAAATCCTGCAAACCACGAACACCTGGCAAGACCGTTTTTACACCCGGCTTATCTAACGCATACTGAATGCATTGCGCACGCGTTAGGGCCCTACCAAAGGGAGAGCGTTTCGCATCTAGCAACTGCCCCGCCGCGAAGGCTTTCATAACCGAAACGCCAATACCAGCGCGTTCGAACTCGCGATACAGCTGCATGCGATCGCTCGCTTCTCCCTTTCCGTAATCTGAAGTCTCGGTGTAGTCATACATAGGATTGATACTAAACATCGCCCAATCCATCATGCCTGTTTCGATAAACTTCCTCGCTATCGAAACATCATGAGTGCTAAAAGCGAGATAGCGAATCGTGCCTTCCTTCTTAAGCCGACAAGCATAATCCCAAATACCGCCATTCATTACTGCATCGAAATCTGCCTCCTCGTCGATGCAATGAATGAAGCCAAAATCCGCATAATCGGTATTAAGCAAAGCGAGTCGAGCTTCAAATTCGCGTCGAGCAATGTTCACGTCTGTAGTCCACCCGTATTCGCCCGATGCGTAGTTTGCACCCAAGTGAACCTGGAGCAGCACTTTTTCTCGACAAGTCTTCAAAGCACGCGCATACCCTTCAAATGCGTTGGCCTTACTCGGGATAAAGTCCATGATGTTGATGCCCGCATCAATTGCCTCGAGTACGGTTCGCTCTGTTTCGTCTACGCTCGCCTCATGCATGCTCCCCATGCCTAAACCAATGATGCTTACCTTCTCGCCACTATGAGGAATGGTTCTATACTCCATGAAACGCCCTTCTTGCTTGCATTATTCTCTACGACATCCACGCAACATATACGCAACTCGCCATAAAGCTACCGAGGCAGACTCAACAGAGGCGAAAGTGGTTCGGGCGGAAATTAAAAGCGAGGTCAAAAGCCCAAACGACAAAAGCCCAAACGAAAAGCAACTCTACACATACCGCAGATTGCGCTGACGAACCTTATGCCAACACACTTTATGATGATTTGTCTTCAGTAAATATGTTACATGTTGTCACTTATTTCGTATCTTGAAGGTACCTCAAGCGATCATGTGCAACAAATACTTACTTTGCATAGTTCTTAATGCCTTTTAAGCATACTAAGTTTAGGGGCGTAAGCATTGATAGCTAGTATTCGGTTTTTATTCAGTTTTCGGGTTTGGATTCTTAAGAGAATTCAGCAAGGTGACTTTAGAAATGTTTTCAGATGCAAAATGTTTTCAGATGCAAGCCCAAAGGCACACTGGTCCAAGAATTGGCAAGCTGAGAATGCACGAGTTTAAGAAACGATTCTTTAGTTCAGGGGCGCCTTTGTTTATTTGGTCTTTGAGCTGATCTCATTCATGCGTTCAATCATTGCGTCCACATTCGCACACCCGCAACCTGCACCATGAGAATGGCTAGATTCATCATGATTGTGCCCGCAAGCACCACATCCATCGCAACCAACATGTTTTCCCGCACGATGCGAACGAACCATGCTGATAATAATTGCCGCTACAATTACAACCAAGATAGCGGTAACTACCAGTGTTCCTAAAGTCATAAGGTGCTCCTTAATTATCTCGTCTATTCAGTATATTAGCCCCAAATACCAATGTGTCGTTTTGTCGTTCGAACTTGGCTCGCTATTCTGGTTTGCCATTCGATCTTGCATTCTTAACTCGCCCGACAAAACTCCTGCTCTCTTATTTTCTAAACTGCTTTCTCACTACGAGATACGCTTACACTGGTTTCGCCCTAAGCACATCTCGGATAAAACACCGATTTCGTTCTAAGCACATTTCGGCTCTGACCACTGCTTTTACCCTAAGCGCATTTCGTAGTGAAGCGCCGTCTTGCGGCGGCGCTTCAAATTGGATCATGAAACAAGAAGCTATATTGCGCTTCAGCTGCTACGCTTCAGCTATTATGCTTCAGCTGCTACCGCACGAACACTCTCAACCTTTCCTTGCCACTTATTGGGACGGAAGAGCAACCAAAGGAACGCCACGAACAAAACTAGAGCTATCACGGTGAAAATTCCAAAGGTTACTTCGCCAGTTAATAAGCCGAAGAACTGATAAACCCACAGAGCAACAACCCAAGCAATACCACATTGATAACCGATAGCCGCAAAGAACCACTTAGTGTTGTTCATCTCGCGCTTAATAGCACCCATTGCTGCAAAACAAGGAGCACAGAGCAGATTGAACGCCATGAAGGAATAAGCAGACACCATAGTGAATGCCATTTGAACATTCTCGTACCAACCAGCATCAGGTGAAGCATACAAAATGCCGAAAGTGCTTACGACGTTTTCCTTTGCAATCAAACCCGTTACCGTTGCGGATGCTGCTTGCCAATCACCCCAGCCAAGAGGAGCGAATATCCACGCAATTGCGCCACCGAGAATTGCAAGAATAGAATCGTTCTGGTCCTCTACCGCTTGGAACACTCCATCGATAAAGCCGTAGCTAGAAATAAACCACACCAAGATACAAGCAAGGAAGATGATCGTACCTGCCTTTTTAATGAACGACCATGCGCGCTCCCACATACTGCGCAACACAGCACCAATTGTCGGAATATGATAAGCAGGAAGCTCCATAACGAATGGTGCAGTATCACCAGCAAAAAAGCGGGTCTTTTTCAAGATGATGCCCGAACAAAGAATTGCAGCGAGACCCAAGAAGTATGCCGAAGGAGCGATCCACCAGGTGCCACCAAAAATAGCCGCTGCAAACAATGCAATAATAGGCATCTTTGCACTACAAGGAATAAAGGTTGTCGTCATGACGGTCATACGACGATCGTTTTGATTCTCGATTGTACGGGAAGCCATAACACCAGGAACGCCACAACCAGTACCAACCAAAATTGGAATAAACGATTTACCCGACAAGCCAAAACGACGGAATACACGATCGAGAATAAAGGCGATACGGGACATATATCCGCAGGATTCAAGAATTGCCAGCAAGAAGAACAGTACCAGCATCTGCGGAACGAAGCCCAGCACCGCACCAATACCAGCAATTACACCATCAAGAATCAATGCCTGTAGCCAGTCAGCACAGCCCATTGCCACTAATGCATTTTCCACTACTACGGGAATGCCAGGAATAAACGTTCCGTAATCAGAAGCCTCAGGCGCAGATCCCTCCAATTCAGCAGCGTATCCTTCTGCGTCAATTTCTGCCTGAGAACCATCAGCTGCGGTATAGGTTGCCGTAATACCGGCGGCAGCAGCATCATCAACAAAAGTGTCTGATTCCGGATCAAGTCCGGCCTCGATACCAGCTGCCTCAAATGCAGCAATGGCGTTTTCATCACCTGCATAAGGAGCTACAACTTCGAGCGATTCTTCATAAGTCGCAGCATCAACATCAATAATTTCGTTTTCGCCAGATTCGTCATCGTATGCTTCATACGTGCCTACAATACCAGCCGACTGCGCATCAGAAATAAACGATTCGGAATCAGGATCGAGTCCAGCCTCAATTGCTGCAGTTTCAAATGCGTCTATACTGCTCATGGCATCATCATAGGCAGCAGTGTCTTCATCAAACTGCTCTTGTCCAGGGCCCACAAACCAGCCATCTCCGAAAAGATTGTCATTCGCCCAGTCGGTCGCAGCGGTACCCACCGTTGAAATCGACAGATAATAAACCAGAGTCATTATGATGACGAAAATAGGCAATGCCAAAATACGGTTTGTGACCACGCGGTCGATTTTATCCGAAACGCTCATTTCTGAAGCTTTCAGATTTTTATTACGACAGTGCTCAATAATCGAGGAAATATATGCGTAACGATCATTAATGATGACGCTCTCAGAATCGTCGTCATGTTCCTTTTCAAGCTTTTCGATAACGTCATCCACCTGAGGTGCATCTGTCAAAGAAGCAAGAATCTTAGGATCTTTTTCGATCAATTTGATCGCATAAAAGCGTGAAAGATTCGCGGGAATACTATCGGGAAGGCGCTTTTTTACTTCCGCGATTGCTTCTTCGGCCGAAGCAGATAGCGTGATGGGCGTAGCGGGAGCTGCAGACTGAATAGTTTTCAGGCAATTAACTACTTCATCAATACCTTCATTTTTCAGTGCAGAAATTTCGATTACATTACAACCAAGCTCTTTGGCTAGTTGCTCGGTATGAATTTCATCTCCGCGACGACGGACTACGTCCATCATGTTAACCGCTACGATAACAGGTACACCCATTTCAAGCAGTTGAGTTGTGAGATAAAGATTGCGCTCCAAATTGCTGCCATCAACAATGTTCAAAATTGCATCAGGATGCTCTTCCAGAATAAAATTACGCGCTACCACTTCTTCAAGGGTGTAAGGAGAAAGCGAATAAATACCAGGGAGGTCAGTAATCTCGATCGATTTATCTGCTTTGAGCTTACCTTCTTTTTTCTCAACCGTAACGCCTGGCCAGTTCCCAACATATTGATTGGCGCCCGTTAAGGCATTAAACAGGGTTGTTTTACCACTGTTTGGGTTGCCTGCAAGTGCAACTCTCATTCTTTATCCTTTCAATGTTAGTTAAGGTTAACTCTTGGTGAAAATAAAGGGCGTAAAACCCGACAACAAGGCCGCTCTTTACGCCACTTCAATCATTTGCGCGTCATCCTTGCGCAAAGATAATTCATAACCACGAACCGTAACCTCTACGGGATCGCCTAAAGGAGCTACTTTGCGAACATACACCGAACAACCTTTAGTAATACCCATATCCATAATGCGTCGCTTTACAGCACCTGAGCCATGAAGCTTGCATACTTGTACCGTTTCGCCATTCTTAACATCTCTGAGAGTTTTCACCTATCCCCCTTTCTGTAGACCACACCAAACCGATTAAAGTTAATCAACGAAAATTAAATTGCAATATGCTGAGCCAATTCCGAAGAAAGCGCAACGCGTGAGCCTTTGATATTCACGATTAAGTTTCCACCAATTCGCGAGATCACGGTAACCCGCTCACCTGGTATGAAGCCCATGTCTTCAAGATGACGATGAACATCGCCAAAACCGCGAAGTTGTTTAACGTGATACGTTCCGTTTTTCTTCACTTCAGACAAAACCATGGTTCTCACTCTTTCAAACGAGAGTATAGGGACAAATGTTAGACGTCTCTAACAAGCACTGCAATGTTAGCTCCAACTAACTACAAGGTCAACCGAAAATAAGAAATTTGTTAGCCAAGGTTAAAATTAATTTTGAGTGGTTTCGAAGAATTGCTCGAGCTCTTCTGGTTTAATGCTCTCCTCGGACAATTCAATACCAAAAGCGTGAGCCACAGCAAAAGCTTGCTCTTTTCTCAAAGAAGCACGCTCATCTTCGCCAGCGTCATATAAATACTTCGAAGAAAGAAGCAAAGTACGCGCAACGTACTCCATTAAAAGAGGATCAGATTGGGAAAGCTGCAACATTGCCGCCATCGTTTCAGGTGCCATACGCAGCAAAAGTGATCCATCTATCTCGGTCGCATCCTCTAGAGACCGATCTAGTAAAGAAGCGGCAGCCTCAGGATCTTGCTCGCCACGGGAGCGCTGAAGACTTTCTCGAATTGCAGTTGCTATCTGCAAAAACATACGTAATAAATAATCTTGCTGAAGCACAGTAAGGCTCCTTTTGGCTCTAGTGTGTCCTAACCATCCGCTTACAAAGGCGCATTTCTCAATAACGAGAAAAGCACCTTTCCTATAAAAACGCTCGAACACAAGATCGTTTTTGTTGCATCTTGTATCGGATCTTGCCCGCAGCAACGCTTGCATTAAGTCTTGTCCCCCGGCAACTCTTGTATTAGATCTTGCCTCCCGGCAACGGGATTCCCAAATGAGCATACGCTCGCTCAGTTGCTTGACGCCCCTTTGGAGTGCGAATTAGCAGACCCTGCTGCAATAAATAAGGCTCGTAAACATCTTCAAGCGTATCTGGTTCTTCCGAAAGCGCAGAGGCCAAGGTGGACAATCCCACAGGATGACCAGCAAATTGGATACATAAAAGCTCAAGAATTCGATTATCAATCGGATCCAAACCCAGCGAATCTACCTCAAAAAACGCTAACGCTTGAGCTGCGCAGTCTTCATCAATAGGGCTAATCCCTTTAACTTGTGCCCAGTCCCTAACGCGTTTCAAAAGCCTATTTGCCAAGCGAGGGGTTCCTCTACTTCTTCGAGCAATTTCTAAAGCCCCTTCTTCCAGAATATCCACCTCTAGAATTTGAGCAGATCTCCGAACAATGAGCGCAAGCTCTTCAGGCGTATAGTAATTCAGACGAAACGAAATACCAAAACGGTCACGAAGAGGACCTGTCAAAAGCCCTGTTCTCGTAGTTGCTCCAATAAGAGTAAAGTGCGGCAAATCAAGGCGAATTGAACGAGCAGCAGGCCCCTTGCCCACCACAATGTCTAATGCAAAATCTTCCAATGCAGGATAGAGAACTTCTTCAACCATGCGATTTAAGCGATGAATCTCATCAATGAAGAGCACATCGCCCTCTTCAAGGTTAGTAAGAATAGCGGCAAGATCGCCCGTTCGTTCGATCGCTGGACCACTCGTAGTTTTAATACGAACGCCTAATTCGTTTGCCACAACGCTTGCCAAGGTGGTTTTACCAAGCCCAGGAGGGCCCGAGAATAAAATATGATCAACCACATCATGACGCGCACGTGCCGCTTCGATCAGGATAGACAAGCTTTCCTTTACCTTTGTTTGACCCAAATAATCTTTCAAATGGGTCGGTCGAAGGCTGCGATCAAGCACAAGATCATCTTCGATAAGAGAAACTGAGCAAGCACGCGCTGAAGGGTCTTGCTTCGCTACCCCTTCCGCAGAAGCCTCCTGCTTCCCATCGAAGGCCGAAGGCACTGATGCCTCAAATAATGCACTTTCTATTTCAAATTCATTTGCCACGTATTTATCCAAACATTTGCCATTTGATATTTGTTGTTTGGCATTTATCAATTAACATCTAGTGTTCTGTTGAGCATTCACCAATCAACATCTATCGTTCAACATTTGCTAATTAATTTCAAGCAGCTTTACTTTCCCAAGCGCTTGAGGGCATATTGCAATAGTACCGTCTCCGATGCTTCTTCGGGAGCCCCTTTAAGAGAAAGACCCGCTTCTTCTGAAGTAAACCCCATAGAAAGCAAAGCCTCCAAAACTGCTTTCTTGGTATTGAGCGCCTGCTGAAACACTTCTGAGCCACGAGGTTGCCCTTCTCCAGCAAATGACTCCTTAAGTTCAAGGACGATGCGGGAAGCCATTTTTTTCCCGACCCCTGGAACCCGCTGTATTGCAGAAAGATCTTGCGAAACAATTGCCGCAATTGCATCCCCGGGATCAAAAGTGGAAAGCACCGCTAAAGCCACCTTCGGCCCAACGCTGGAAACCGAAACTAGACGCAAAAACAAGTCTTTTTCCTCTTGGTTTAAAAACCCATAAAGAACAAGAGCGTCGTCTCGAATTTGCAAATGAGTAAGCACCCGAACCGTGTCGCCAGGCATACCCAACCGCGCTAAACTCTTGCTTGCCATAAGCACTTGATATCCGACGCCTTGAACATCAATTACCGCCGCATCAAGCGAAGTTGCAATCAAAGTTCCTTTTAAACACGCAATCATAAGGCATCCGCCTTTCCAAATGAAGCAAGATCATAATTTGCAAAACAAATTGCTGCCGCTAAGGCATCTGCAGCATGATCTGGTTCAGGCTTTGACTCCAAACCCAAAAGATGCTGCACCATATATTCCACTTGTGCTTTGTCAGCTGAACCAGTACCGACAATAGCTAACTTGATTTGTTTAGGTGAATATTCACCAAAATGCGCAACTGTTGACGCACATGCTGCCAATGCTGCTCCACGCGCTTGACCTGTGGCAAAGGCGCTTGTGGTGTTAGTTCCAAACCAAACAGTTTCGATACTGACACAGCTCGGCTGATAGCGCGCCACAACTGCGGATATTTGACTGTAGATCTTAAAAAGACGATCGGGCAATTGCTGACTAGAACGAGTTTCAATGCACCCATACGCCATACACGCTAATCGAGCACCTTGTTGAGCGACAACACCCCAGCCAGTATGGGCAAGACCAGGATCGATGCCTAAAATGATGCGCTTTTGCGGTGCGTGATGCATGTATTGCTAACTCCTCTTATCAAACATTTGTTCGTATAATAGCACACACCAAGATAAGAGCAGCGTTTAAATGCTTAACTTCAAAGAATGCTCGCTATAAACCAATTCTCTCGAAGTAGGCTAACCATTTTTTAAACGATTCATCGCTAATTGCATGTTCCATCTGACATGACTCGTCTTCGGCGACCTCTTCAGATAAGCCAACCTTTTCAACAAGAAAGCGCGTAAGCATTTCATGTCGCTTTAAGACCGCACATCCATATTTGCAGCCATCTTCAGTAAGGGTGATATCTCCGTAATAAGGCTGCTCAAGCATACCTGAGTTCTTTAAACTTGTTACCGCTTTAGATACTGAAGCTTTCGAAACGCCCATTTTTGTCGCGATATCAACCGAGCGCACAGGTTGGGTTTGACTACCCCCCAGCATCACAATAGCTTCAAGATAATCTTCGTGGGACATGGAAACCTTTTCCACAACTCCCCCTTCCCGATCGATACGCCGATGTAACAAAAACTCTCTTATATACATAGTATACTGATGCAGCAACACATACTCATGAAAGTTGGATTTATGGTTACTAATCGCTACATTGATACTCGCGGAAAATGCGAAACCCCCGTAACGTTTACTGAAGCTGTTGTGAAAGGTCTTGCAAATGGTGGAGGCTTATTTGTCCCAGAAACTCTGCCTCATTTAAGTCTCGATGAAATACTTTCTCTTACCGATTTTCCCTACGCAAAACGTGCAGCTTATCTGTACCGCGCTTTCGGTATCGATCTTCCAGAAGAAACAATTGATCAGCTAATGGATTCTACCTACGGTGATCGATTTGACGATAGTGCCATCTGCCCAATTACCTCCCTTAATGAATCTACCCATATTCTTGAACTTTGGCATGGCCCCACAAGCGCATTTAAGGATATGGCACTTCAATGCTTACCCTACTTCTTTAGCGCCAGTGCAGCACAATTACGTGAGCAGGGAAAACTCAACAACACTTTCTTAATCCTTGTTGCCACCTCAGGAGACACAGGAAAGGCCGCATTGGAGGGTTTCCGCGACAAGGACGGTATTAAGATTGCCGTGATGTATCCCGATGGCGGCGTAAGCGATATTCAATACAAGCAAATGGCAACCCAGCTTGGCGACAACGTCATGGTTTGGGCGGTTACTGGCAACTTCGACGATTGTCAAACAGGTGCAAAGAACGTCTTTAACGACGAGGCCTTTGCAAAACAGCTCATGGATAACCATGCGGTTGCTCTTTCAAGTGCTAATTCTATTAATTGGGGTCGCCTCCTTCCCCAGGTTGTTTACTATGTCTCAAGCTATGCCGAACTCGTTGCGCAAGGAAAATTAGAAGCGGGCCAGCTTCTGGATGTCTGTGTACCAACAGGTAACTTTGGCAATATTTTGGCAGCTTGGTACGCAAAACAATTAGGCACTCCCCTAGGAACACTTTTCTGTGCGAGTAACGAGAATCGAGTTTTAACTGACTTCATCAATTCAGGCACTTACGACATTGCGGATCGTCAGTTTGTACTTACCCCTTCACCCTCAATGGACATCCTGGTGTCATCTAACGTCGAACGCCAGCTGTTTGAATTAAGCGGCAGAAATGCAGATCTGATTGCTGCTTGGATGGAACAGCTTAAAGCCAAAAAGACTTTCACTATCGACGAGGAAACCCGCAACAAACTTCAATCTGACTTCAAAGCAGAAGCAGTCGACAGCGAAACCTGCTTACGTACTATTAAAGAAGTCCACGATGCTTATAACTACGTAATTGACCCCCATACCGCCGTGGCATACAAAGTTGCTGAGCAGCTTCGAGGAGAAAATCCTGTTCTGATTGCCTCCACTGCACATTGGGCCAAATTCGGAGAAAACGTTTACCGCGCTTTGCACGATCTCAAACCAGGAGAAGATCTTCCCGAGCAAGTTGCTTCATTGAGCGGATGCGAACTCAACAAACTTATTGCTGATGAGGCTCATTGCCACAATATCCCTCAAGGCTTAGCTGAACTTGACTCACTCCCCATTCGTTTTAGTGAAACTATTTCTGGAACTACTGAAGCAATCGAAGCGGCAGTTGATTCATTCTTGCTTGGAAAAGATACTGAATAATTGTCTCCTATCTTTAGGTCGTTGCATTTTTTGAGCCTTTTATCGAATGCTTATGGATGCAATGTAGATTCTGACGGGCAGAAAGCCGCATGGTAGGGTTGTTATGGTCGAGGGCAGGTAGCCTGTGATGCGTGTCTGCAATGCATCCCTGCGACGCGTGCCGCTTCCTCTGCCCTCCCGTTGAACTGCCTGCCCGCTGAAGCAGCTGCGAACTCCATACGGTATCCCCCGATCTTTTAATGCGGTAGGTTCATTGTGTTCGTTTTGGCGAACACACCCAGACGCGATGCATGCATGCTTTGCGCCATGGAGGACGGGGCAAAGCATGCATGAGTGGATCCTTTCGAATGCAGAAACAAGAATATGTCGGCGCACTTCGGCTAACTCATTTTGGAATGAGGATGGGTTCTATCGCCTTGCCCTGCGCCACGTTCCCACCGCGACGACACATGCAGCAACAGCTATCATAGCGAGCGCGAAAAAGACTCCTGTCATTCCGTCATCGGTTTCCGCGAGTTTCTTCTGGGAATAGGAGTCGCTGTTTTCCGAGTCACCGTCCACACCTAAGTTGCTATTCTTGGCTGGATCGTCATCTGGGTTGACCTGCCCTGACTCGAGCTCCTCATTCCATTGGGCGTAAAGGGTCGTCTGTCCGCCTGCTGCGGCAAGATCCTCTTCGAGGGCTACCCCTGACTGATAGTCGGCACCGCTGCCGTCGGGCGCGGTGTTCCAGCCGGCGAACTCGTAGCCTTCTCTGAAGAACTGGCAAGTGTCAAGGGGCTCTCCCATGCCGATCTCGACTTTTTGCGGATCCATTGCGCCTGTGCCTCCGTTAGCATCGAACAGCACGGTGTAGTAGTCGCGCTCCCACTGGGCGTACAGGGTCACGCTTCCGCCATCGATGTCGGAGAGGTTTTCGGAGACTGTTGCTGCATCGGCGAATTGCGTGCCGCTGCCGTCGGCTTCGGTATTCCACCCGAGGAAATGGAAACTCTCAAGATTGAACATGCAAGGCAGCAGCTCTTGGGGGATGTCGCGGAAGAACTTCTGGTCGAGAACCGCGCTGGCGTCCACCGTGTTTGCTCCGTTGGGATCGAAGTGCACATAGTAGGCGTGCGGTTCCCACTGCGCATAGAGTGTCACCACAGCGCCATTTTCCGTTGCAAGATTTTGCACGTTTTCGCCGTCGGCGTAGGGCGTGCCCTCCCATGAAGAGGTCGTCGTCCATCCGGCGAAGTCGTAGCCATCTCGCGAGAAACCGTTGGCGAACAGGTTCTGCGGCTCGCCGTAGACCATGTCCTGTGCGCTCATGCTGCCGGTGGCATCGTCGGCGTTGGGGTCGAAGTTCACCTGATAAACGTTGGCAGCAGGATGTGCCTGCAGAGCGACCGGGCCAGTGAGCGTGATGGTCTGGTTGGCGGTCTCGGGGTTGTCGTTTTGCCATTGAGGCGCGCAGCCGCCTGCTGTCCAACTTTCGAACGAGTAACCCTCATCAACGGAGGCCCCTATCTCCAACACGTCTCCCTCGAGACAGTGCTCGAGGGAGGTGGTACCCGCACCGTCTATCCATGCGTTTGCATGATCATCTGTCATAACCTCAACGGTGAAGTATTCGAGTGAGAGTATGCCGGCACCGCTTTGGATGTCGAGAGTTGCCTGCCGAGTATCCCACCCCTCGATGGAAACGATATAGATTCCGTCAGGCAGGATGGTAGTACCAGAGTGAGATGACGCGTTAGATACAATCGCATAAACCCCGGCTCCCGCAGTTACCCAGTCGGGATGAAACTCCGTCCCATCTTTGTCCGTAAGCGTGATCTGATTCGAAGGATCGCTCAGCCCTACGCCTTCCCCGTCGTTGGTCATTGTGAGATAGGCGGTGCCGTCATCGGCGACGACCGCACTCAAGGCTACCTCGTCGTTCACAAGCGTGCCGTCCTGACTCAGCCCGCAGAGGTTGGTGACCGTCGAACCATCAGCATAGAAGGATCCTAATCCGTAGCCTTCCCACCCGATGATCGACTTGCTCAGCGAAGAATCAGGCCACCTCAACTCGACCGACTCATCAAAGGTGGCTGAAATCGTTTCCTCTTGGTTTTCCGCCTTCATCACGATATCGTAGGACAACGGCTCCCACTGCGCGTAGAGTGTTGCGGTAGTACCGTCATCCTGGGAAAGGTTCAAAACCGTGCTGGCATCGACATAGGCACCGCCGGTGCCGTCTGCCTTGGTGTTCCATCCCGTGAACTTGTATCCGGGGAGGTCGAACCCGCACGTCTGCAGCACAACGCTCTGCCCGATCTTTGCCGTGACGGTATCCATGCTGCCTGAAACCTGTGTGCTTGCCATGGCGGGAACGTTTGCGTCGAAGGCTATCGTGTAGGCGGGTTCGTGCCACCAGGCGTAAAGGATTACCTTTCCCGATGAATCCATCTGGTGGATCCACCTACCGTTATCGTCGGTGTAGCCCTCCACGCTGCGTATGAGGCTGCCGTCGGCGTTCACCACCAGCTTCGCGGCCGCTACATTCGGATCGGCTGTGGTGCCGTATCCTATAATTGTCCAATGGTTGGGACCTGTCGGTGTGACAATATTGGAAAGCGATGTGGTGTAGGAACGCACGTATGCCGAGCCATTGGAACCCCCGCTTACGTTGGCATTGAATACGACGTTGGGCACTGCATGCAACACCCCATTAAAACCTACATTAGCCTTGCCGGTGTAGATGGTACCATTCGAGTCCACCGCGCTTGTGACCGAGTTGTCTGAGTAAATCCACGGATAGACCTCGTTGTCGATGGTGCGGACATCATTGGTTCCGTAGGGCGCGTCGGCATGGGAGGCACCCGAAAGGTCGATGCCAGTGATGCGGGTGCCGTCGGCGGCACCTTCGATTGCCACGATGGTCTTGCTGACCGAATTGCCCCACTTATCCACGGGATTGACGACCCGGTCAGCGTTCAGCGATCCTCCGGTGATGGTGGTGGTACAGCCCCTGTTGCTGTTGTAGTAACCGACATCCTGCAAGATGCCCAGACCCTTGGCGGTTATGGTTCCTCCGGATATCGTAATGCTAGTCTTGGGGTTGTTGTAAACGATATCGTGACCATGGATGGCGCCGATCCCGACCTCTCCAGTTGCGTTGACAGTGCCGCCCGAAATGACAATATTCATTTGAGACGTTTTGGAATTCTTTTGGTAGAAATGGCCGCCGATACCCGCGCTATTGTTAGCGTCGACATAACGTCCGCCTACAGCGGTGACATCTCCACCCGAGATGTAAATGTCGGTGACACCGGACTCTTTTCCTCCTCCAGACCCGATACCAGCACCATCACCATAGCTTTCGGCGTTAACCGTGCCGCCACTGATGTATATTCCCTGCGCAAGGCCCAACCCTCCGGACCCGATGCCGGCGCCTTTATCTCCAGTCGCCTGAGCGGTGACATTGCCTCCGTTGATGCGAATGTTCTCTCCACGAGACAAACAGCTTGTAAGAACCGTCTCAGCTTCGCCGCCTCCGATACCTGCACCATTGCCGTCAGTGCTTATAGCGAAGACGTCGCCTCCGTTGATGGTGATGTCCTTGCCGTTGCGGCCGTATCCACCTCCGATACCTGCACCGCCGTCGACACCCTCCGCCTCAACGATTCCACCGTTTATTGTGATGTTTTGAGCGTTTCCGCGACATCCGCCTCCGATACCTGCGCCACCGTTACCGCCTTTTGCCACGACTCTGCCGCTGTTGATTTCGATGTTGCCCGTGGTGCCCGTGGCTATATAAGACAGCACGAAAACCGATCCGATACCTGCACTGCCACTCGAGTAGCTTGCGTTTGCAGCGATGCTGCCCGGGTTGGCAGGGTCTTCGGTCTCAAACACAAGTTTGGTCTGCGTGCCGTCCTTGCGGATCGCGGGACAGAGCAGATAACTGCCAAAATAGGAGCTAGAGCCTGCTTCGGAGACGAGCTTGACGGTGCTTCCCTTGTTCTCAGCAATCTCGATGGCGGCGGTGCGCACGCCGATGTTCGACGTGATGCTGGGGTCGATATTGAGGCCGTCAGCCAGCTTAACCGTGATCGTTTGTCCCTGCGGGGCGGAAATGAGCACTCTTACATTTTCGCTTTGCCCGACAAGGCGGTACACTCCTGCCTTCTCGATATGGATGGTGGTGTTCCAATAGGCTTTCGAGACATCGATGGTATCGCCAGGGTTCGGGCGCCAGTCAGCCCAGGAACCCTGCAACCCTGACCCCACCGATCCTGCATCCGCAGATGTTGCCGCCTTGTCTTCATCGGCATATGCGCCGAGAGGGCATGCACATAAAGCGAATGCGAACGCCGCAACGAATACCAACACAGTAATGGATGAAGCGATGATTCTTTTTGCCAGCGCCATGCAGACCCCCGCCTTTGCTGTCGTCTCGCGAATAAGAGCGAATCGCTTGTGGATGGCAGTGCGTCATGCGCTTCGGTCTAGAGACGATTCACCTGGCGCACTGTCTCATATTAATTCATCCTAACATTGGGAATTACGAAAGATCACATCCGATCGTGAAGGAAAATGGATGGTATGGTGTTCGGTGGAGCTAGCCTTCTTCCGAGAGCCTTACCCCTTCCGGAAGTTTTACTTTAATTACAATTTCGAACAAGTCAGTATTTTTGATCCGATCAGTCGAAGTAAGCACCATCTGATTCTCCGAAGAAGATGGTGCTTTTTCTTTAGAGGACGCCAAACCTTGAGAGGTAATTTGATCTTCACGATCAATCTGCTCGCTTCTCTTAATTTGATTTTTAAATCTGGTCTGATCCTTGAAGTCTTCTCCTAATTCTTTGCGAACTTCAGACTCAATCTTTGCCTTTGCAGCGCAGTTTTCTTCTGCCGAGAACACATGCAGACATCCATAGCAGACATCCATATCAGCAAAGCAGCGCGCATGACATATGGGGCACTCTTTAATTCCACTTTTTAGCCCGTCTAGAACGTCGGCATCACAAATCATGCTTGCAGTATTATTTTGCAAATGATCTAAATTCACCTTTTGATTTTCCGATTTACCAACCATCTCTTCAAACATACACTTTCACCTCATCTCCTTCGCAAAACCACTGCTTATCAATATGGGAAAATTTTTCTAAAACTCCTCTCGCCTTCAAACATCGGATTATTTTTCCTGGAGGAATATTACGCTGCGCTAAGAGCACCTTGCCTCGGTCATCAAAAAATGCGATATCAAGATTTCCCTTTATTCCGAAAGTATGAATGGCATTACAGGGAGAAATGAGCAGGGTGCATTCCTTTGGTCTTTTTGCCAGAAACCCCAAAAGACGATCCCTAAAACGTGTCGCAATAATAAGGTTCCCTAAACAATAAGCAGAATTGCTATTGACGGGTTCGCTATTCAAAGTCCTGACTGGAGATTCTCTGTTCACCTTTTCATGCTGTTTCGTTTTTTCTCTTAAAACTCCCTCAGCTGTATTTTCGAACGTCAAACAAGGCCTTTTGATATGCCCCGTAACCAACCCCGACTTCATCCTATTTATCATTGCCCTCACCTTTTTCAATCCATTGGTTTTAATTCCACAACGCATCCCTATACGTTCTTCGTCCTCAGCTTTTACAGACAAAGAAAACCTTATAGGACAGATCTATGCTCGAGATTCAGCAGAGGCAGCACATCAATCCTTCTAGGAACCCCAAGAATAAGCCCCTAATTGCACCAATCCACGACATTCTTTGCTTCTATTCCGTAGCCTGATTCACGGGATTTTCTTCGTAAACCAAAACGACCGAAGTTTCTGCCTCCACCGAAGCACACGTAACTGCAAGCCAACAAAAAGTTCCCGTATCTTTTGCAAAAGTAGCAACAGATTCTTGCCCGCTTGGTACGTAACTCCAACCTTTTTCCTCTAGGTGCTTCTTGATTTCTGCCATAGCTTCATCGATCGACCCCTCAACGGAATAGCCAACTGTTCTTCCATCGTTTGATACCGCCATTGAGGTACCACCAAGTCCGATTTCTTCGTCAAATCCTTCAGGAAGATCGTTTGAAAAATGCCCCTGCCATGAAACATTACTGTCTAGAGTATCTACGCCATCGGTAGAATCATTTCCTTGCGAAATGCTAAAAGCATCAAGTATTCCTGTCGTACCTATCTGAAGTACGCCTGGTTCAGAATTGAAAAACGCAGATAACGACAGGACAATTATCGCTATCAAGAACCCAGCAAGTATGGGTTTTGCCCGAGGAAATAAAAGTTGCTCCTTTTGTTTTCGTCCTGAAGGCTGGGCGTAATCAGCCTCTTTTTGCTCAAAGGAAAACTCTCCTGAGCGAATGCGATTTTGCAATTCCTTCCGCAGTTTTTGGCGCTGGTTATGTTTTAAAGTAGCTCTCATAACAGAACTCCCGATTTATATACATCGACTACCAGTGACTCGGTGTGGGTCAAAGACGGAAACGAAACTCCAAACACGCCTGACAAGGTTCCCTTTCCAAAAAGCGTGGGAGTAAAATCAAGCGTTCCTTCAAAGGCAACAAGCTCTCCTGAAACTCCCCGAGAAGTAACCTGCACCTGTAAATGCTCTGCAGAAAATTCGTTTTTTAAAGACTCGGAAATCAACGCACAAGTTTGACCAATCTCCTGTTCGTAGGAAGGGGAAGGCGCATAGGTGCAAACGAGCGACCGAAATGAGCGATCAAATGATGCACATTCCGAAAAGAACAGCAATGCATTAATTACAATAAGACCAATTATTAAAGCAGCAGGAAAAGCTACTACAAATTCAATAGTCATTTGACCGCGATCTTCCCTGTTTGCAAGAGCGCATTTTCGCTTTATCTCCATTGCCGCACCCCCGTCCATGAGGCAGCAACCGAATAAAGCTGATCCAATCCCTCCTGAAAAGCACTCGATAAACTACCCGTAATCCCTGAAGGCAGCGAAACAGTAATGGGTATTTCGACTTTTCCTTCAAGAAGGACAATGGTTGCAATCTCAAACTCGGCACTAAGCGCATCAACAACCGAAGAGGCTAAAGTTTCTGCAGCCGAAACCGCTCCATTGATCCCACCCTCGCCGTAGTTAATAGCAGTATTTTTCATCGACAGAAGCTGCACCGAAAAAGAGGAATCATCAGCCGAAAGAACATGTGTCGAATTTACTAAGGCCGCTTTTCTTGCCAGTAAATCAGGAGGAGAAAATCCAACTTCATCTATTCGCTGCTCAAAAGTATCCGCAGCCCAAGTTCCAAGCCCGCTTGCACTTGCGAGTGGAATTGCATTGAGCGCCTGCTCTATCGCAGAACGCATCGCTTCGTGCCCGTCTGCATATACCTCTAATAAACCCGACCACAAATCCAAAACAACACGCGCTGTGCCAACTGCAGCATTCTGCGAATCAATGCCGTCAAGAAATGATGTTATGGTGTTCTTCCCTTCATCCGAAGATTCACGAACAAGCGTGGAAGCAGAAAGCGCAGCTCGCGCACCAAGCATGCTCACGTCTTCACTTCCCGCAAAGGTAGAAACAAACCGCGAAGAAGGAGCCGAGGGATCAACCACAAGCGCGATAGCACCCCAATGTCCAGGAGGAAGAATTTTTAATCTTTTAGCACTAACCTCAGAAATTCCTTCAAAAATAGTGTCAAATAATCCTTGCGTAGTATCCTTGATACTCTGACTTAAAGGATCAAGCTTAAGACGTGCCTTTTCATATTCTTCAGCAGCACGGGCTACCTCGTTGTAGTGATATTCGAATCCGTTTTCAATATTCGAAGAAGCAGCCGCCACCTTTCCCATGCTGCTTGCACTAAATTTGCAATAGGAGCAAGTTGTGTATGCTCCGCTCCCGTCCATTTCCTTAATTGATCCAGTACCTACCCTTGTTTGACCCGAGCATCCAGGACAGCCTTCCCATGCATGAAGAGAAAACAGTCCTTGTTCGTTTTGCGTTTTAGGATAAATTGCATCACTATAAAGAGAGGTTAAACGCATTTCATCCGTATTTTTTGGAAGTGTAGGAAATGACGCTTCAAACAAATCGTCGGTTTCATAAACGTATCCTTCTTCCACCGTTTTTACTGCAAAGGCATAGAAATTCTTTCTCAACGCTGAATTAGACTGTTCATCAATCGAAGATCCCTGTGGTTGTTCAATTTCATAACGAACTTTGTAATACTGCTGAGAGCGCAATAATGCCGCCTGAAAAGACCACGTATCGATTGAAGAAAAGTACGGATTGTCGACCCCACTCATATCGGCAAGACTTGCTGCTCTTTCGTACATACAGTATTCGCTTTTGCTTCCAGAATCGTGAATATAAGCCTTTTCTTTCCATTCATTTGCTTGCTGAGCTGCTTCTTCCGCTTTTTCTGCTTGATCTACTAAGGTCTGATGCTTTTCTTGGGCAGAGTTTTGAGCCTGGGTCGATTTTTCAAAAACAAGCGGCTCTCCTGCAGTTCCCTCCCAGGGTGCCAAAACAACAATGCCGTAATAATGAGATTTCCCTTCTGCTGAATTCGCCAAGAGAACCTCCTGCGCTTTTGCAGTGGCAATAAAGGGAAGTGCTTTCTGTAATGTTTCAAGTGAATTTTGTGCCGATTCATAAAACGAATCACGTGCTTTTCCTATTTTTACCGAAGCATCCAAGAGTCCTTTCGACAAAGTTGCAGTTGGCGGGATGCAGGCACAAACAACCCCAATTGCTAAAACCACCAAAGAAGTAAGCGAAAGCGTAAAGGTTATTGCATCGCATACGGTAACTACAATATAGAATTCTCCAACTGTATTTTCTGCAGCAAGTACTGCCGCATCTGCAGTTTCTTGAACACGGGCGGAAACCGTGTTTACCTCATACACTTTTGCGCAAGTAAACAACAAAGCTAGAGAAATTAACAGAGCAAGAACCATTCCTACCGTAGAAAAGCCCTGGTCGGTCTCTTTGTTCCAGAAAAGTGAAGAAGTACTCGAGGTGCTCATTTCAGCTAACCCCCTCCAACAGTCCATCATCACGATGAACCCAGCCATTAGGGTTAATTCCATCTTCGCTTTCTTTTATCCAGCTACTGTATGTTTCTCTCTGAGCTTCAACTCGCTGGACAAAATACCCTGAAGCGTTTGTGAGACCCATTGCTTGAGCTGCAAAATCAAAAAACGGTAGAAGTTCTAGCTGATTTTCTATTGAGACTTTAACCGAATCGCTTTCTTCGTTGCCCTCAAGAGTAATAGACCATGAGCAGCCAGATTGGTGAACATGAAAGTTTTCCTGCTGCGGAATAGACCCTAAATGACGCCGAATTGAATCCTCGTACGAACTTTGATCTGTCGAGGCATCGTTTTTCGTTGCAAGAAGACGACACCCTTCACTTGCCGCAGCTTTCATAACAGTATGGTTATATAAGATAATGCCTGGTTGTATCAATAACATCAGCAGCAAAAGCACGACGGGGATTAAGAAAGCACATTCTACCGCCGCCTGTCCGCTCTCATGCTTTAAAGATAATCCCCGCATACTTTGACCACCACCTTTTATTGACCTAATCCCACCACGACAAAATTAAACCCCGCGCTTTTGTTTTGCTTCCATTCCCTCCATCCAGAACGAAAGCACATCTGATCAAGCACCTTCTCGGAACAGAAAGATGCCTATCCAGGCACTCTCTCAGTACAGAAACACATCCAACCAAGCTCCTTCAGCCACTTGCTGCAAATGATGAGAGGCAGACTGAAGGGCATGCTCAAGTACAAGACCCGTTTCGAAAAGGCGCCATACTGCTCCAAGTCCAATAATCAACGCAAGGAAGCCAGCAAAAATAACGGCATACTCAACGGTTGACTGTCCTGCATTGCTCGAGGCTTTTATTGCGTCTTTCGTTTTGCTTCGAAACTTTCCCATCAGCTACCGCCCTGCAAAGATCTACAAACTATTGATGCCTGAAGCGATTGCATCCCACAGTTCTTGCAGCTTAGGTCTGAAAACCGTAATTGCAAGAATAGCAATCACGACCAATACACCTACCAGAATTGCATATTCTGTTGTCCCCTGACCTGGGTAAACGCGCAGATCTTTTCGACAGCGCCACACCATGCCTACCAATGATTTGTCCCTTGAGTTTTTCCCGTTACCTCTTCCTACGTTCCTTTTCATAGCGCACCTCTTTTCCTACGATCGACTTCCAAGCTCCTATCAAAGCAAGGCAAACTGCTAGGCTAAAATGACGCTTTACCTCACCTGTCAAAAGCCACTAAAAACCTTCCATTAGATCAAGCATTATTGGACCCATTATGAGAATTAGCATTGCAGGGAGAATGAGTGTTCCTACTGGTAAAAGCATCTTTACCGGCGCCTTAGCAACTTTTTCTTCAAGCTTTGCCTTACGAACCGCACGTGCCTCACTTGCAAGTAAACTCAAATTCACAGCAAGCGATGTTCCGAAGCGCAACGACCGAATGATGTTCTCAGCAAGACGTTCGAATAAAACCGAATCATACGAACGCGCAAGCGCACGTAATCCCTCACTTCGATCAATCAGCCCATGAGTCCATTGGCTCTGCGCCAATGCCAGAGATGAGCTCAATGCGCCATCGAAATTGCTATAAAACAAGCTGAGCGCCCTATCGAACGTCATGCCGCTCTTAAGCCCCAAAATTATCACCTCGATCATTTGAGATAGATGTTTTTCGGCAACAAACGATCTACTTTGTGCCTCCTGCTTCAACGCCCTTGATACTGCAGTTACCCCTCCTATTCCCCCAAATATCAACCCAATTAAAGTCATAAGCGAGCTCAAGAAAGTCCCCAGCAATGCACCAACAATTCCTCCGAAAAGCATCAATCGAAACCGTGCCGCTGCTACGCCTTTGCGGGAAACGAAACTATCCAAACCAGCCTGTCTTAATTGTTTTTCGCAAGAAGTCCAATTCGTCGCCAAAAGAGAAACCAGTCCATTTGGTAGAGCGTTTTCTCGACGACTCAACTCAATGACGTAAACCAGGATGCGGTGATTCATGCCTTGCGATTCCAAAGAAATCGACAATGCATCCGCAATCGACGAAGACCCTAAAAGTACTTTCATCATATTTTTGTGACGCGACGTTTTATAACCGCTAAACGCTGCACTACCGAGGATACTTCCCGAAATAAAAGCGAATACTGTCGCAAATATCTCTAATACTTCACCCATCTACGCCACCTCGACTTTAAGCAAACGTCTCACCAGAGAAATCCCAAGTAGCTGCATACCTAGTGCCACCAATAAAAGGCATATTCCAAGCATGCTTTCAAAAAATGGATCTAAGAATCCAGGTGACACCAGTGAGAAAATTCCTATAAGAGCAAAAGGCATGATAGTAACTATCTGCGCAGAAAGTTTTGCCTGGGCGGTTTGAGTTTTTAGAGTACGTTTGAGTTCTATTTCATCAGAAACCGATTGACGGGTTATTTCTAAAACTTGCTGCATACTGCTGCCGGTTTTATGTTGAATCTCTAATGCTGTAGCAAGAAAAACCAACTCGGGTTCATCTGCTTTATTCTTCAAAACAGCCAAGGCGTCTTCGGGATTTCCACCCGTTTTAAGAACTCCTTCAACTTCATGAAAGAGTTCGCCTAAGGGTCCTGAAAGACTTTTTCTTACCTCGCTTATAGTTTGTATAAGGGTATAACCAACCTGAAAACAGGCTTTCATCGATTGCAGTGCTTCAGGGATAGCTTCACGTAGCTGCTCACGCTCTAAATCACATCGATGCCCCGCCCAAAGGCCAATCGAAAGCCATAAGCACACTCCTAAAGCAATCCCACACACTATTGAACTTGACAGCAAAACACCAAAGCAAGAAATAACTACCGTTGCCGCCACCAGAAGGGAAATAATAGTCTCAACAGGTATGCTTCCATATTTGCCCCTAAGTGCCCTTTGAATAGTTTCCCCATAACGCTTTATAGGGGAAATCAAAAGAAGCTTCCGAGAGAGTTTCAATAAAAACGGTATTCCATGTCGTAAAAGCGAAGCGAAAAGAGACCCATCTACCCCTGATCTATTCTGCACCTTCTGATTTCGCAACACTTTTACAATACGTTCCTGCAATGCTAACAAAACAAGAAAACCACCCACTAAAGCACACAGAAGCGATCCTAAGAGAAGCATCATTTGCGTTTCCACTGTTCGACCTCCTCGCCCGTCGCAATTCCCAAATAAGGCAGGTCGTCCAACCAGGCAGGATAGCTACGCCATTCGCATTCTCCTGTAACAAAATCTCGAACATAATATTGATCAACAAGACAACGTAACTTTTCTTCGCTCCAGCTAAACCCCGCTATTTCACAAATTCCTCTCGAACCATCTGGATATCGAGTTGTTTGGACCACCACATCTATCGCGGTTGCTATTTGAGCTTCAATGACGCTTACAGGCAACTCTGCCCCATAGCGAACCATCGTTGCCAATCGCGATACTGTTTCTTGGGGAGAATTTGCATGAAGTGTTGTAAGCGATCCATCATGTCCTGTCGACATAGCCTGCAACATATCGAGGGCTTCTGCCCCACGACACTCCCCAACCACAATTCGATCTGGGCGCATTCGCAAGGAATTAACCACTAAATCACGAATGGTAACCTCGCCTACTCCTTCAGCACTTTGGGGACGCGCTTCTAAACGAACCACATGAGGATGCTCGTGAAAACGTAATTCGGCAGAATCCTCAACTGTCACAATGCGTTCCGAAAAGGGAATTATCGCCGAAAGCGCATTAAGAAGCGTTGTTTTTCCACTACCTGTGCCTCCAGAAACCGCAATGTTACACCTTCTCAAGACCGCCCATTCAAGAAACTGCTCTATCTGTTCATCAAAGGAACCTAATTTACGCATCTCTGATAAGGAAAATGCGTGAGATCTAAATTTTCGAATTGTCACTGTAGGACCATCGATAGCTAGAGGCGGAATGATTGCATTCACGCGATGCCCTTGTGGCAAACGCGCATTAACCATAGGAGATGACTCATCAATCCGTCTTCCTAAAGGTCCAATGATACGGTCTATAAGCGTATAGACCTGCCCGTCGTCTCCAAACGCTTGAGACGCTCTTTGCAGTTTTCCTTCTCGCTCAAAATAAAGTGATTGAGAACCGTTAACCATTATTTCTGTGATTGTTTCATCGGCTAGCATTTCTTCAAGAGGACCGAGCCCAAACACGTCATCCAAATACCGCTCAATTAACCCTTCGACCGTTAGAGGCTTTTTAATGAGCCATGGTTCTTCTCGTAATACTTGCTCACACGCAAGACGCAATTCGCTACGAGCTTGCCTTGGATTGAGAGAAATCAATCTTGCAGCTTCTACTGAAGGGATAATTTCCGATACTCGATTTCGCAACATTTCTAAAATCTGAGCCAAACCCTCATTATGAATCGTCAAAGGAGATTGGCCAGCATACGCTGCTCTTTGAATTAAAGACATGCCACTCTCCTTTTTCGCAAGCTTGAGAATGGATTAGTTTTTCGTTGCGACTTCTCTAGAGCAAACTGTTCCTGGAAGCGTTCTTTATCTCCTTCTGGCAAAAAAGAAATGCAAAGTTCACGTACACTTTGAATAAATGCGCTTTTCGTCGAGAGAAGCTCTTTTGGCAAACTTGCTCCTAGCAATTCTCCAACTTCTCTACCTCCATCCTTAATCTCCTGAACCGAAATTCCCTGCATAGCACACGAAATATCAAGAGGAGTCAAAAGAGCATGACGCGAACAAAAATTCAGAGCGTACGCAAAAGGCTGAATTGCAATGCCACAACGAGAGCACAGTGCAAGAGCTCGTGAACAAGCTCGAACCGAAGAAGGGCGTTGATCTATTACAAATAAAGTTTTATCTACTGATTCAATAATTTGAGCATGCTGTTCCGTCCAAAAAGAACCCGTATTAAGCACCACTACATCAAAGTACCCTTTTACGAACTCAACTATTTCCGCCATATGAGACACGATCAACTCTGACTGCTCTAAACGTTCTGGTGCAGCAATAACTGCAGGCAGCCCGTCTTCAGGTGATACTTGAGCGATTCTTTCTGGCTCCTCAATAACATCGGCAAGCGAAATCGCATTATCGCGCCCTAACATGTATGCCATATCTCCAAACTGCAAATCGGCATCAAGTAAAAGCGTTCTATAGCCAAGATCCTGATATATGAGCGCAGAACAGAGCGCTATTGTGCTTTTTCCCGATCCTCCACTACCACTTACAACCGCCAAACTAAAAGCTGTCTTTTTCCCAGATGAAGCCTTTTTAAACCGAGATAAGTTAAGAAGAGGCTCTTCTATAGCGAGGGAACTCAATGGGGTTGTTTCTTGAGCGCTCTTAATTTGTAGCGAGTTGCCTTCAATAGTTTGACGCCCCTTTGAAGACTTGTTATTCTTCAAGCCTTCTTTTTGGTTTTTAGTGATACCGTCGCTAGTACAGGTGTCACTGGACCAGATTCCGATATTAGGATTTTTTTCAATCTCCCCAACGACCTGCGCATCCAAACCCAATGAACCGAATGCCTCTTTTGTATATACATCCTGTTTTCTTGCGCTATCGAGACTATTTAGAGATGGCAAAGAATCCGAATATTGGCTTTCATGAAGAGCTTCTAATTCAATATCTTCGCTACTATTGTTTATGCAAGAATCTCTAAACCGTTGTTTGGCCTTGGTATAAGCTTTCACAAATTCGTGGCTTCCCCGTATTACCCCAATTCCTGCCGCTTCGCAACGCCCCACGATCGAGCCTGATTGCTCAAAAGTCACATAGCAAACATCCAGTAACTCACTATCCATTTTGAGAGCAGCCGCAAGGTTAATGCCCTCCATCGAATCGCAAGAAATAACCCATACCAGAGTTTTTGTATCACCTATTGCTAAGCTCTTTCTTGCTTCAAACGCATCAGAGTACAAAGTAAGCCATGGCTGAGCAAGCAGGTTCTCATCTGGCAAGCCGATTACCTCTGGATGTTTTAGAGATTCGGAATCTAAGCATAAAGTCACTTCATTATTCATTGCTGCGCCTCGCTTGCATCTTCAGATCCATCTGAGTTATCCAATGTTTCTTCAGAAGAAGGCAGCGTAAAGTAAATTTCCATAGATTGAGATGCAGTTACGAATTCCTGAGATTGCTCAAGTGGCACTGCTAGCGTTACCCAGCTAACTTTTGCATTTCCACCCTCACTAGCTTCCGTATTGGTTGCAAGTACCAATAAGCCATCCCCAATTCGCGCTGTTTCTGACCCTGTCGCATATACGTTAACTAACATCCCTGCAGTGAGAGCTCCTCCTACCGCCTGGACATCTTCCGCCGGAACAGAGAGCGCGACACACCCTTCTGGAACATTTAACGGAGTAGTTTCACTACTAAAACGCTTAGTAGAAATCGCTTCACCGGAAATAACTAATGAGGAAACCTGCAATCCTTTTACTTCATCGAAATTCGTCACACATTCTTCTGGCAATAGATCTGAAAGCCAAGTTTTCATTGTGGTGTTTGAAGAAGTAAGAGTTTCTCCAGGAAATATATCTTTTGTAGCAACAAGAACTTCAACTTGTTCGCCACCATAACGCTCCATAGCCTCAGCACGAGCTGAATCCGCTTCTTGCTGAACCATTGAAGCATACAAAGCAATACAAACAGCGCAAGCTATTCCAAATGCAAATCCAACCAAAAGAACGCTTTTCTTCACGCCCGCCTCCTTTCGTTACCTCAATAATGACGGGCGCAATTCACATAATCGTGAACTTTAGCGAAAAGCTAATTCACATAAAGCAATCAAAAACTAAACAAAGCAAGAAAAGGAATCTCTCAAAAAGCAACCATGTTTCTCATATCGCTCATCCGGCTAACCGCAATCATATGCTTACATCGCTCACATATCATCTCGAAACCTTGCTCCTCATATCACTTTGCTACAAAAGCAAAATCGCATTTCTCTTATCGCGCATTTATCAAGTTGAAACTATTTTCCTCATTCTGCACATTAATCAAGCTGGAACTATCTTCCCCACACTGCACATCTACCAAACGAGAAATAAAACACAACATAAGCAACAAAAAAGCCAAGGCTCTGCTCACAAAAGAGCATTCCTTGGCTTTATAACTACTGCTTATCGCTACTTAATACATAGCGATTAGTAGCTCATCGAAAAACGAAGAAAATCCCGTTACCTTCCATGGTTAAATCATTTTCTTAAGTCCGTGCGAAGAAAGCAGTATTTTTTAGTTTCGCCTGGTATCACATTGAGCGCATACTTACCTCGCCAGGCATCACATTAAGCATGCACTTAGCCTCGACGAGTGCCGCATTGAGCACAGAAAGAACCAGACTTATTAAAAGCACCACATGAAGGGCAGGTCCACGCTTCATTATGAGAATGACTTGAAGCCACTGGAGGATTCGGTGCACTTGCTCCATTAAAAGTGTCCTGGGAAGCAGACTGTGGCTGAGTAACAGATGCTTGCACAGGAGAAGAAGCTGTTGGCGATGCTGGTTGCGGGACAGAAGGCGCAGATCCAGTAACTGGAGCGGTAGGCTGCTGAGCAGAAGAATTGAAGCTTTGAGTAGGCGTAGAAGTTTGCTGCTGCGCGTTATGAACAGTAGGAACAGAATATCCGCCTTGAGGAGCATAAGGAGATGGTGAAGAGTGGCCAAAAGAGCCCGTTTGAGTATCGTCCTGCTGACCAGAAACTGACTTACGAATCGCAGAAGTGTTCTTCCAAATCAAAACGGTAAGGAGCGCAAATTCAAACCAAAGGCGGTTAAGCACTTCAAGGACAATACAAACGATAAGCATGATCAAAATACCTGCGAACGCTGCACCTGGATCATACATAATCGTAAATAAAGAAGTAATAATACTTGCAGCACATTCAAAAGCGATCAAGCATGCTGCAAAGATATAGAGAACTTTTAAGATATTTTCGATAATAAGATGCTCGAATCGAAAGAAAGGACCCCAATCGCGCTTCAAGCCAGGGCTTTTATGAATATTATCGACAGCAATAAACTTCTTATAGAAGAGAACCGTAACAACGATTGCAGCAACAAAGGCTATAAAACCAAGAACAAGACCGATGCCCACAGTATTGGCCATGGTGCTATAGCCGTACCCATAAGAACCGTACATAGCTAAACATCCTCTCAATTAGAACGGGAAAGAAAATAGACAACTCATTATCCCACGAATAACAAGAGAAATTCCCGAAAAGAAGTCGAAAGACGGGGCAAAACAAAAAAGCCAGAAGCACACAAGCTTCTGACCTGGAAATTCAATGGTGGGCGCTACTGGGTTCGAACCAGCGACCCCCACCGTGTGAAAGCCTTTTATATATAAACGATGCAAATCATTGAAAGCAATAACCGCAGGTCAAACAGGCATAAAAAGCACGACTAAGCATTATAAGCGGATTTTCGAAGGTTTATCGTGGCTAAAATTGTGGCTAATCTTCAAGCCTTAAAACAGCCTCTCGCATCTGCTGGACATTCACGTGTGTGTATACCCTTATTGCCATACGATCATCCTTCTGGCGCATAAGCTCTTGTATGGCTTTCGGGTGTACATTATGCCTTGCTAAATTGGTAGCAAAGGTGTGCCTTAAATCGTGATAGTGCACACCATCACATCCAAGACGAGCCCTGTTTCTTTGCCACCAGCGGCCCAATACTTTTTTATCTAAACTATCTCCTAAATCATTAGCACACACAGCCGTTTCATCGGATTGCACCACACCGTATTTAGCCATGCGTTCAGCCTGGCATTCCTTCCAATCTAGTAAGAATTTAATAAGCTTAGGCCGCATAGGGACTGCAGTAAGTTTGGTGCCACCTTTTGTATCAGGAAGTAATAAAACGCCATCAATAAGGTTTACGTGTTTCCAATCAAGCGCAGCAACTTCGCCTCTACGCAATCCGCCATACAAAGCCAAAGCAACTGCAGCGTGATGATTCTCGGTTGGTGAGCATTGCTCCATAAGGGTTATTTCTTGTTGCTCTGTGAGCGGTTCTCGTTCTTCTGTATCTATCCTCGGTCGTTCCACCCCATCAAAAGGGTTTTTAGATGCTATACCATTTGGCATTGCGTAGCTTTTATACATGGTACTACCAGCCTGTATACCCATAAGGACATAAGTGGTCGAAAGAGGCATACCACTTGGACTATCTCCAGATAAGAGAGCCTTTATAGCATCAGTAATCATATATGGCTCAAGCTTATTGGCAGGCATTTTCCCTATGTGTCTGCATAACGCATTGAGGGAGCTATGGTTCTTTTCCGCTGTACCTTGAGCAATTTGACGCATGGCCAAGCGATGCTCAATCCATTCGTTACACAACTCTTCAAAGGTAAGTTTGCGTGCTGGTGCAGAGCTTGCTTGATTTTCTATTTCTTTTACAAAGTCAGCTAGCGCCGCTTGCGCCTGCCTATAGCTACCATGAAAAGTACGAGACTTTTCGTGATACTTACCTGTCCTGGCGTTTAGCTTTGTACGCACACGTAACTGCCATTTTTTACATTTACCTCGTGGTTTATTTGGCTCCATTTGACGTATAGAGCCCTTAGAGGCATTAGACATGATACAATTCACCTAGCCTTCTGGTTGGAGGTTGCCCCGCTCGCTCGCCAAAGTTTTGCGGGGCTTTTTGTTTTATATCATTAACGGTAAGTATTTAGTCTGTTCTCGACAGCTTTTGACACCTCTCCATTCGACGATGCATAAGAAATAATTTCTCCATTAGCAGTAGATTTCCAAGCTGTAAGAGAATGAGAATAGTTTGATATTTCAGTAGTCGAAGTAAACGTATTAACAAATTGCGCAACACAATCTATTAATTCTTCTTCTTCTTCAGAAAAAACATCATCAGGAGTTTTTGACGCCGGAGCAATTACCTTTCCCCATCTATACTGTGCAAGAACAATGTCTCCGTTGCGAACCATTTTTGATATATGCACATCGTAATCATCCATAATAGGGCCATAATCAGCATGAGCGTAACGCATTCCAGTTAACGATCTTCCAAATTTTTCATAAGCCAGAAAATCGCAGAAGAATAATGCTTTTTGCAGTTTTGTCTTAAAAAGCTCTTCACACTTTATCGCCAAGCGAACAACAAGCGCGGTCAATCTACTATCATCTAAGATTCGATATCCATTTATATGGCTGGCAGGCGCATTTTCTTCCATAAAAAGATAGGCCATGCCATTCCACCAAATTTCGCTTATATCGTCGCCTTCTTCTAAACGCTGAATATAACTTCTAATTCTTTGTTGCGAAGATTGATTTAATGACTGTCCATTCATCTGAAATAGAAGCTTCGCACCATTGACATTTGATGCCATACGGATGGTATTACTATGCAAAAGATCAGGTATTGAGCCCTTTTCATATTTTGCAGCCGTTTGCTCACCGAAACCAAGAAACTTACTAAACTCACGCAAAGATAAACCCATAGCTTGCCGCAACTCGACTATCTCATTCTGCTTTACAAGATTATGCAAATCACAGTATTTAGCGTATGCTGTTTTTAAATTTTCACCTTCGAGACGCGAATCAGCAATTATGACGTTGCAATTAGGGCAAATTGCGACTTTCGCATTATATTCAATTGGCTCACCCTTAATGATGATCTTGTCGCTAATAATCTGAATTGGCGCAACTAATTCTTCGTCGCACTCTACACAATATGTTCTAATAGATTCCATTTAGTTGCCCTCCTTTTCAGTAAATAGCTTTACGGATAGGCATTTACTCCGTTCTGCATCGACTCTTATAGACATCTTTAGATATAGTTTTTCACCGCAGTAGATAGGGGAAAACTCTGCAACCGTCCATTTATTTTTGTATTTAGGATCCCTGTCTTCTTCGGGTCCATCAAAACAATCCTTAACTTCGAGAGATAGAATAATGTCTTTCAATTCATCGTAAGTCATGTTTCTGTCTGCTATAAATTGGTTGGTTGCTTCACGGTCAACAATAATGAAACCGTTCTTCTCTACTGCATGTTTTAGGTGTCTTAAAAAGAGTGCTATTTGTGTCGGTGACTTCAATTGCCTTCCTTGCTGTAATCAATTAATTACATATTTTTTGAAAAAGTCAAATTGTTTTGACGAATGGTTACTCCTCCTAAATCTGAAAATCAAAAGGTATTGTGTACCAAACAATCTCGCCTTCTATCTTCAGTTCTTTCCAATTAGACAGGATCATTCGTGATTAAACTCTTCCTTGACAGAAGAAAATAGCTCCGAATGCTTTTCGAATAAATCCAAGGATTTCTGTGTCGGAGACCATTTCTTCTTGCCTACATCGCAATATTCATACTCAACTAAACCGTCATAAAACAGTGACTCTAATTCTGCATTCAGCGACTCATAGCTATAGTTGTTTTCAGGAACTTCAATAAAGCCTTTCCTTATAACGCCATACAAATATAGTTTCTTCTCATATTCCATATGCTTAATGTCTGAAATAAGGCTTTTCCATCTTTTTTCTTCTTCTTTGCTTTTTCTCTTATTTAATTCTTCTTCCTTTTTCTTCTCCTCATATTCCCTGATAGCTATTTCTTTTTCTACTTCTGTATCGGCAATCTTTTCTCGCAGTCTGTAGCCGAGAAATGCCCCAATAAGCAGAAGAGCCACAGCAAGCGGAATAGTAATGGCTGGATTATTTAGATCAAGGAAAAAAGGAACAACCGTTACCCCGAATATCGCTAGTAGACTTGCTATTGTATTAACAATAAAAGAAGCATGCTCAAGGATCCTTTTCACCTACGCGATCACCTCCTGGGATGCAGGTAGATCACATTCGGCAGCATCTTTAGACATTGCCGCAGCGTCTCGTGCGGTATCCAGGATGCGTTCTTGTCTATCTACGGTGGACGATCGGTAACACTCCATTAGCTCTTGTTCGTAGGGGTCGGTGAGGTTTTCCTTTGCAGGATGATCATCGTACCAACCAAGAACGTCGTTGGGAGTGCACTGGAGAGCAACTGCTGAATTCCAAATTTTTTCAGCATCAGGAATTGTTTCACCACGCTCCCATGCACTAACAGATCTTAGAGAAGCTCCAACTTTATCGGCGAATTCCGCTTGGGAAATATGCAGGTTCTTTCTCATTTCTTTGATCTTGAGTTTCATCGTAACTCCTTAAATGAGCAATATCTTGCCTGAAATCCTACACCATTGAATGAGAATATGCGAGAAATTTCTTAATTTACTATTGAAATGCGCAGGAATTCGCATATACTAACATCCAGAACACGCAACATATTGCATGTTTCAAAAGGAAAGATATACGCCAACCACGAAGGAGCAGATATGAAGAACTACGTCTTAGTTCTTATCTGGGCGATTTGGGCTGTGTTCTTCGGAGCTGGACTTTACAGCAAGTCTATCGGATTGGAACACGAAGGAAATAGCTTGCTCATTATGGCGCTGCCCTTCTCAGGAATCCTTCTTGGTTGGGGTTTACACGCAAGGAAAGGGGGTAAGTAATGCAATTCAGCAATGAAACTTTGGCGGCAAATATTCGTTCACGCTTGGGTGTTCTCAATATGTCTCGTCGAGAGCTTGCCGAAAAAGCTGGAGTATCAGTCAGCACGGTAAACCTCTGTGCAAGCGGGGAACAAATTCCAGGCGCAGACAAGCTTTTTGCCATGTCCGAAGCACTACAGTGCACGCCTAATGACCTGCTTGGATGGCAGAAGACCGCGTAAGGAGGTAAGTATGACTGAAGAACAGGAAAAACAGCTGGTAGATGATCTTCTAAAGATCGTTCACATGGGAGCTAGCGATACAGCCACACCAGAAATGGCAATGGCTGGAGTAGAAGCCGCTGAAACTCTTATTAAGGTGATAAGGCTTGATCTTAAATGGTTGCGCACCATCGGAAACGCCAACAATGCGCAAACCACCAGTTCTGCCAAGCTCAATATAAATGAGTTTATTCAGGCCTCCAAATCCGTTTTTTAGCTCGCACGTTAGAAGGTAAATTATGAGCAACTACAACCAGATAACCAGGAACGTTATCGAATTCACCGATGCCGAAGAAGGCGCTGGCTATGAAGAAACCGAGCATTCTATCAAGAATCGCATTGCGCGCAAGTTTCTATTTAATGGCAGTTCTATCGTGCCTCTTGAATGCGATTTTGAATCATTCGAACTTGGCGGTATTACCTATCGCTACGTCAACAAGATCAATTTCTCAGTCAATGGTTACGGCTACGGCACGGACTTCAAGGACATCTGGCGCGATGAAGCCTATGACGATATGAGCGTCTACAAGGTCAATCATCCAGAAGAAAACTAGGAGGGAAAACAATGCCCGCAAACAAAACGAGCCCCACTATTCAGCAGGGCCCACAAACCACTAAGCAGTATACACCATTAGCACCTGAAGGATACACCTACCTCACGGTAGAAGAGCTTGCCCTGCGTCTGCGTCTTAGCCGCGATAGCGTGCTTCGCCGTTGCCGCGACGGCAGTATCCCTGGTGCACTTAAGTTCGGGAAGCTGTGGCGTATTCCAGTCAAGGAGGAAACACCGTCATGCAAGTAGGGGCACTATATCTTGAGCCAGGCGATCTGTTCGTTAGCCTTTTAGCGATTGGTTGTTTTATTGCGATCTACTTCATCTTTAAAGCAACCAAAGCTTCTTACGAAGATGGATATAACGAAGGCTACGAAAAGGGCTACCAAGACGCAGTGCTCGACGGTCTTCACATCGAAGATGACAGGAAGGCAGCGTAAGTACCATGCCAAGCATCGTAGCGATTGACCCTGGAACCACTAATACAGGCATTGTATATATGGATGAACATCGAGTTATCGACGTAAAAACAATCCACTACCCCAAGTCATGCGGCATTGACAACAACTTGCTTGATTCTCGCTGTCAAAACATCTGGCGACAACTCGAACAATTTTTAGTCATGCATGGCCATAGCGTGGTGGTGATCGAAGGCTTTATCCCCTATGTCGGTATGCGAAATGCTAAAAGCACGTCCCATCAAACTCCCTGGCTTATAGGCTATCTTTTGCGCGGCCTTGAGGCTGCAGGTGAAGTACCTGTAATCCAGACGAGCAAGCAAGTTTTAAACCCACGTACCAAGGGCAACCTTTCCAACCAGAAGGACTTGCTTGAAACTCGCCGCTTTGTCTACGAGGGCCAAAAGTTGCTTACTAACGATCACTTGCGTTGTGCGTTTTTGCACGGGCTTTACTACCTCATTGGAACTGGTGAGGTCATTGCGTAAAGGAGCACGCCGCTATGACTGGAGCACCAAAGACCTTAAGTACTTGCGTGATAACGCAGGCGTTTTGCCCATGCGTGAGATATGCAAGCACTTAAAGAGGTCTGCTTCATCGGTAAAGACCGAAGCGTGCAGGATGGGTATTTCTCTTCGCTGCTTCAAGCAAAAGCTTAAATGGTGCCCAGTATGCGCTAAATGGCGCTCGACCGTATCCCCTAAGACTGGTCAGTGCCGTGTGTGTTCCAAACGTAAAAACCTCATGGATGGTGAGTGGCGCGTATCAGATGCTCTGATGCAGCTAACGCCAGCACAGCGCCTTATCTACGACGAGGAAGAATCAAGTCGTGGTAAGCGTCGTGTTCCGCCTAAGCCTATCAAAATGAAGGTATCGCCTCGTAATCGTTACAAGTGTGCCAAGGAAGAAGAGCGCTATACCATTGCGCTTGAAGCCTGGGAAATCAAGTGTTTAGACCTGGATATTGACGCCAACAAAACGCGCCTAAAGCGCATCCGTAGAAAGCTTGGTACTAACCCAAGAATAAATTCTTAAATGAATGCAACCTTTTTATAAAAATGCTGTTCAAACACTAAAAGGAGTACAGAAGAATGGAAGTAGGAATTGCCATTGGAATAGCTTTCTCAATGCTTTGTTGCACATTAATTCTTTCTGTTGATATCAGATCAATAAAAAAGCAATTAGAGCAAATCCAAGAAGAACTGCGCAACAACTCCAAGTAATGGACCAGTAAGCGTAGAAATACCGAGAAAGATTTGCACGCGACGATCCTTTTTCTTCTCTTCAAATTTCAGCTGTTCTTTATCGATATGTTTAGGCGTTTTCTTCATGCGCGCATGGTCTGAAGGATGTCACTCGTTTTTTTGCACTCATTTAACCAGTTCAGAAGCTTGTACGAATCAATAACACCAGTTCAAACGCAAATTAAAAAAGTGTGATTCATTCCCTGTTTACACACAAATTACATATCCCCTGATAGGAGGTATTAAAAATGAATTTAGAAGTCGTAAGCATCGACGATGTTTACCCAAACGAAAACAACCCTCGCAAGAATTTCGAGGGTATCAAAGAGCTTGCTGAAAGCTTCGACTTAAACCAGGAGCGCCCTGGCGAACCATTCATCCCGCCTATTCTGGTACGTGATGGAGGCATCTATCACATCGTCGACGGTGAGCGCCGCTATCGCGCTATGCAGAGCCGTAAGCTCGCAAAGTTCACTGCTAATGTCTGCGAGGATTTCGACGAAGCAAACACTCTTGTCGCAGCCATGGCCACAGATGACAAGCAACCCTTGTCCGACATCGAAAAGTCTCGCGGCGTGCAACAGATGCTGCTTCTCGGCGTGGATCCGAAATCAGTCGACAAGGCAACCAGGAGCAAAGGAAAAGCCATTCGTGTAAATCATGCAATGCTTTTGGTTGACGATGCTGCAGAAGACATGTCTCTGGACAGGCTGCTCGCAATCGACGAATTTGCAGACGACAAGCAAGCGGTTGAAAGGTTGACCAACTGCACCGAGAAGGAATGGCCCAAGATTACTGATGAGCTACGCACTCGGAAGAAGCGCAGGCTTGAATACTCGGTATTGCGCAAAGAGATCGAAAAGCGCGGCTGGAAAATCGTAGGGCACCAACCAGAAGGCTACAAGTACCGCACCTACGTTGAGCTTAGTCAGCTTGACTTCGTGGCAGAGCACTACCAGAAAGCATTAGCTAATGGCGCAGTATTCATTCCTCACGACTGGGATTTAGAACGCAAAGCTTACGCTGAAATGTTTGTACCAATAGCTGATTCCGACGATCCCGAAGAAGCTAAACGGCAGCAGGAACTTGATGAGCTTAGAGCGCAGCTTGACCATGCTGCCGAGAATCGCAAAGAGTGGATCGTGGACAAAATTAAGAATAACGATCCGTGCCCTAGCGTAGAGAAATTGTTCTTCAAGACTCTCTTTCACGATTTCAAGCTTAACGAGTTCGAAATCAATGAGCACGAACCACTCTGTAGGGTTGCTAAAGCTATCGGTTATTTCAATCTGCCAATACTAAACGGCATATGGGTGACTGAAATCTACAACGGTAAATGTTTATCACAAGGTCAGTACGAAAACTTCCGCAGCTATTTCGATCCAGTTTTTGCCTGCGTTGTCGACGGCTATAACCCCTGCAATTGGGAAAAAGAACTCTACGACAAGTGCGCCCAAGTAAAAGCACCCGAATCAAAGGAGATGTAAATATGGATCAATCTGTCAAAATCACCAGCTTTGAAGCTGAAAACATCAAACGTGTAAAAGCGGTTGAACTTAAGCCTAGTGAAAGCGGTCTTACCGTAATCGGTGGCCGTAATGGCCAAGGCAAAACTAGCGTGCTTGATGCAATCGCGTGGGCTCTCGGTGGTAATCGCTTTAAACCGTCAAATGCCAAGCGCGAAGGATCCACCACCGACCCCCGTCTGCGTGTAGAACTGTCTAACGGCATTGTAGTGGAACGTAAGGGCATCAATTCTTCGCTTAAGGTAACTGACCCATCAGGTAATAAGTCAGGGCAGAATCTGCTCGATTCATTCTTGGAACAGCTTGCCTTAGACTTGCCGAAATTCATGAATGCATCTGACAAGGAAAAGGCTGAAACACTCCTGCAGATCATCGGTATTGGAGATGAACTTACTCAGCTCGAAGCAAAGGAAGAGCATCTTTACAACCAGCGCACAACACTTGGCCAGCTCGCCCGTCAGAAACGCGGTGCTGCAGAAGATATGACCTACTTCCCCGATGCGCCTAATGCACCGATTAGCGCATCCGAGCTTATCCAGGAACAGCAAGCAATCCTGGCACGAAATGGTGAAAATCAGCAGAAGCGATACCAAGCACAGCAACTTGATTCTCGTTGTAAAGATCTGGCAGCACAGCTCGCCCGCTTGATGCAGCAAGCAGAGGACATTAACAAGAAGGTTAATGAGACCACCTCACAGCTTGAACAAGCACGCTCTGATCTTGACACCGCGAACAAAACCGTCGAACAACTTCGCGATGAAAGCACGGCAGAGATCGAAGCCAAGCTACAAGAAATCGATGCCATTAATACCAAGGTACGCATCAACGCAGCACGAGAAAATGCCTTTGCCGAAGCTGACGAGCTGGACGGTCAGTACAAGGAACTTACTGACCAAATTGAGACGGTGCGAGATCAGCGCCTAAGCCTCTTAAACGGTGCCGACCTACCCTTGCCAGGCCTTAACGTCCAACAGGGCAAACTCACCTATAACGGGCAAGCCTGGGACTGCATGAGTGGATCCGAGCAGCTCCGTGTAGCTACCGCTATTGTTCGCGCCTTAAAACCAACATGCGGCTTTGTGCTGGTAGACAAGCTTGAGCAATTTGACCCACAAACACTTGCGGAATTTGGTGCCTGGGCACAGACGGAAGGCCTGCAAATTATTGGCACTCGCGTTGGTAGTGACGACTCATGCCAGATCATCATCGAAGATGGCTACGGTATGCCTCCTGCATCGACCGTTGATACTACCGCTGCCTTTGCTAACACTCCAGGGCTTGCCATGGCAACTGGCGATCCTGTTCCACCTGTTACGCCAGTTGATCGTTTTACCGCACTTACTGCTAATACCACCGCCCCTGTTAAACCCGAGCAGAAATGGAGCCTTTAAATGAACGAAGCAAAAGTTAACGAATTAGTCCTCAATCTCATCAACACCAAGGCATGTATTAATACCCTCACCGACAAGAAGAAAGAGCTTGAAGACGCCATCAAAGAAGAACTTGGTGAAGGTGGCAAGCACATTACCCCTGAAGGCCATACGGTCACGGTAACAAGGCCAACCACTCGGACTGGCTTAAATGCAAGCGTTATTCGCGAGAAGTATCCCGATGTCTACAAAGCATGCATCAAAACTTCTGTCGCATCAGCGCAAGTCCGCCTGACAGTCGCAAAGCATTAGGAGGTGCTAGCTATGCAATTTGATATTTCACAAGGCCCCATGTTGTCCGCCACTAAGTTGGTGATCTATGCCGTAGAAGGTATTGGGAAGTCAACGTTCGCATCGCAGTTCCCAAATCCTCTGTTCATTGATACGGAAGGATCCACTAACACCATGAACGTAAGGCGTCTCCCTGCTCCTGATAGCTGGCAGATGCTCTTACAGGAAGTTCAGTATGTACGTGATACGCCTGGTCTTTGCTCAACACTTGTAATTGACACGATCGACTGGGCGGAACGCCTCTGTATCAACGAGGTATGCAGCAAGCGTCAGAAAAGCGGTATTGAAGACTTCGCTTATGGCGCAGGCTATACCTATGTGTATGAGGCATTCGGCAAGCTCTTAAACATGCTTTCCGACATCGTGGAGCAGCAGATCAATGTCGTTCTGGTCGCCCATTCGATGATTCGTAAATTTGAACAACCTGACGAAGCTGCAGCCTACGACCGTTATCAGTTAAAGCTCATCGACACACCAAAGAAATCCGTGGCCAACATGGTCAAGGAATGGGCAGACGTAGTGCTCTTCGCAAATTACAAAACCGTGGTCGAAAAGACGGACAGCGGTAAGGCTAAGGCGCGTGGCAACAAGCGCGTGATGTATACCCAGCACAACGCATGCTGGGACGCTAAGAATCGCTGGGGCTTATCTGCAGAACTGCCCTTCGACTACCAAGAAATCGCGCTTTATATCGCGCAGGCAACATGTGCAAATTCTGCACCTGTTCATCCAGTAGCACAGCCAGAGCCACAACCTCAGGCAGCTCAAACTCCAGCACCTGTGCCGGAAGCGACACCTGCCGCACCATCTGAGGGCGGTTTGCCAGACTTCTGGGCGCCAGCACTACAACTTATGCAGGCTGACGGTGTAACGGTGGACGAGGTCAAAAATTTTAGCGTCAAGGCGGGTAACTATACCGCTGATACTCCGCTTGAAAACTACGACCCAGACTATATAGCAGGATTCATCGTCCCTAACTGGGTGCAGATTTTAGAGCGAATCAAGGCAAACCGTATACCAGTCCCATTTAACTAGAAAGGAATCAAACAATGGCAGAAGTAGATTTGGGCCAAGACCTTGGCTGGGAAGGCTATGTAATTGATAACGGCGGGGATTTTGAACTATTAGAAGCTGGCTACTACCCTTTTCGCGTAAAGAAGCTTGAAAAAGAACGCTTCGAGGGATCTACCAAAATGGCATCCTGCTCGCGCGCCAAGCTTACCTTGGAAATTAATGCAGGCGATCACTTCGTAACCGTATTTGACCGCATTATGCTCAACACTAAGATGCAGTGGCGCGTTGCTCGTTTCTTCGAGTGCCTCGGCTTTACCAAGGACGATGAGGGTCGCATGCAAATGCACTGGAACGAAGTCGAGGACAAAGAAGGCTGGCTTAAACTGAAGGTGCGTGAGTACACCGACAAGAACGGCAACAAGCAGCAATCTAACGATGTTGACGAATACTGCTATCCACGTCAGGCCGAAAAAGCCTATGCCGACTGGTCAGCACGCTGCCAAGCTGTTCCCGTATCGGCACAGCCCGTCCAGCAACCTGAACCCGCAGTAACGCAACCAGCGCAGCCAACACAAACCTCTATGCCAGTACCTGCACAGCCCCAGCAGTTTACTAATCCAACAACTGGCGGATCTTGGAGCTTGTAATGGATTTCGTAACATTACGGCCATACCAAGAAGAAGCACGATTAGCAATTGAAAACGAGTGGAATGAGGGGCGTCGCAAGACGCTCCTTGTTTTACCAACAGGATGCGGTAAGACGATCGTGTTTTCTATGGTGGCCAAAGATTCAGTAGACAAGGGAGAGCGCGTACTTATCCTTGCACACCGTGGCGAATTACTCCAACAAGCAGCCGATAAGCTTGCCAATGCAACAGGATTGGGGTGCGCAGTAGAAAAAGCAGAGCAAACAAGTTTGGGCTCATGGTTTCGCGTAACAGTAGGCAGTGTGCAAACATTGATGCGTCCAAAGCGGTTAGGACAGTTCAATCCGAAGTACTTCGATACTATTATCGTGGACGAGGCACACCATGCTCTGTCGGATAGCTACCAGCAGGTATTAGGACACTTTCCCACCGCACAAGTATTAGGAGTAACAGCAACAGCCGACAGAGGAGACAAGCGAAACTTAGGCGAGTATTTTGATTCAATCGCCTATGAATACACCTTACCTCGCGCCATTCGTGAGGGCTACTTAGCCCCCATCAAGGCGCAGACTATACCCCTTAAACTCGACCTTACCAGCGTACATATTTCCAATGGCGATTTTGCACTAGGAGATATCGACACTGCACTGGATCCATATCTGGAGCAGATAGCCGACGAAATGCTAGCTGCGGGCTGCATGGAGCGCAAAACGGTAGTGTTCTTGCCTTTGGTGGCCACGAGTCAAAAGTTCGCGCATATCTTAGCCGATAAGGGCTTTGCAGCACGCGAGGTAAACGGAGAGAGCAAAGACCGCACAGAGGTATTAGATTGGTTCGACCAAGCTGGCCCTGGATCCATTCTTTGCAACTCGATGCTGCTCACCGAAGGCTGGGACTGCCCGAGCGTGGACTGCGTAATCGTATTGCGCCCCACTAAAGTGCGTAGTCTCTATTGTCAGATGGTGGGGCGTGGCACTCGCCTATCGCCCGAGACAGGCAAGACTGAGCTTCTAGTGCTCGACTTCCTATGGATGACCGAGCGGCACGATCTGTGCCATCCAGCACACCTCATAGCATCTAACGATGACGTAGCACAAGCCATGACTAAGGCTATAGAGGACTCGCCTGGCATGGTGGATCTGGAAGAAGCGGAACACAAAGCCCAGCAGGATGTCGTGGCGCAACGCGAGGAATCGCTTGCGAAAGAATTAGCTGCCATGCGTAGTCGCAAACGCAAGCTCGTGGACCCTCTGCAGTTCGAGATGTCTATCGCTGATGCCGATTTGGTTGGCTATGCACCGTCCTTTGACTGGGAAATGGCACCTGCATCCGACAAACAGCTAAAAGCATTGGAAAAGTTCGGCATTTATCCAGACGAGGTTGAGTGTGCTGGTAAAGCTTCGCTTCTGCTCGACAAGCTATATAAACGACAAAAAGAAGGCTACGCAACACCACGTCAAATTAGGCAACTTGAAAGTCGAGGATTCCAACAAGTAGGCCGATGGTCTCATGCTGATGCTCATAAGATCATAAGCATCATTGCGGCGAATGGCTGGCGCACGCCTGATCGCTTTGAGCCTGCAACCTTTGTACCTGAAGGAGGGCTGAGGTAGATGGGATACGATTTGCAAAGCTGCCTGGATGCAATTGATCCAGGATCATGCGATTACACCGAATGGGTACAAGTTGGCATGGCACTCAAGACCGAAGGCTACGACTGGCAGGTATGGGACGCGTGGAGTGCACAGGACGCTCCACGCTACCACCTAGGAGAATGCGAACGTAAATGGGCGACATTTAGCGACAAAGGGCGCCAAAACGACGTCGGTGGCGGCACTGTCGTTGAAATGGCGCGAAAGGTCGGCTGGGAGCCGCCAGAATACGACCTAGGAGAAGACCTCGGCTGGGAAGGCTATGTTATCGACAACGATCCTGACACAAGACCAGAATTACCAAAGAATACAGATACTCATAGGCCAACTTACCAGATTATCGACCCATCATGGGTTGAGAATGCTGAGCTAGAAGAACCAGGAGAAGAATGGTTAGGCTGGCGCGATTTGGTGAAGTATCTAGAGACGTTGTTTTCGTCTGAAGAAGTAGTCGGTTATGTAGTCGATTCCTGGGATAAGGACGGGCGTTGGATCCCGCAAGGCAAAGGCCCGCATACCGAAACTGCAGGAGATATCGTTGCGCGACTAAACAAGTACAACGGGGATCTGTCGAGCGCTATCGGTTTTAACAACACGGATGCTGGTGCGTGGATTCGCTTCAACCCATTGGATGGCGAAGGCGTACGAAACGACAACGTGGCAGAGTTTCGTTATGCGCTTGTAGAGTCTGATGAGATGTCTCCATCTAGGCAGATGGCCATTATGCGATCGCTTGAACTACCGATTGCCGCTATGGTTCATTCTGGCAACAAGAGCGTGCATGCCATCGTGCACGTCGACGCGTCGAACTATGAAGAGTACCGCAAGCGCGTAGACTTCTTATATCAAACCTGCCGAGATAACGGCCTTAAGCTTGATACTCAGAATAAGAATCCAAGTCGTCTGTCCCGCATGCCTGGCGTGATGCGCAATGGCAAGAAACAATGGCTAATCGCTACCAATATAGGCCGCGAATCATGGGCGGACTGGCGTGAATGGTTAGACGAACAAAATGACGATCTGCCAGAGCCCGAAAGCCTAGCAAGCGTATGGAACGATCTGCCAGAGCTTGCACCACCATTGATTGATGGAGTGCTCCGCCAGGGCCACAAGATGCTTATTGCTGGCCCTTCCAAGGCTGGCAAGTCATTTGCCTTAATCGGAATGTGCGTATCGATAGCAGAAGGACTTCCATGGTTTGGCTGGAAATGTGCGCAAGGTCGCGTGCTCTACGTAAACCTAGAACTTGACCGAGCAAGTTGCCTGCATCGTTTTCGCGATGTCTACGAGGCTATGGGAGCCGTGCCTAACAATCTAGCCAACATCGATATCTGGAACCTACGCGGCAAGTCTAAGCCTATGGACGAGCTGGCACCATCCCTTATTAGGCGAGCCCTCAAAACACGCCCTATCGCCGTTATCATCGACCCTATCTACAAGGTAATCACAGGTGATGAAAATAGCGCAGACCAGATGGCGCAGTTCTGCAACAACTTCGACAAGGTAGCCGATAGTCTTGGATGCGCTGTCATCTACTGCCACCATCACTCCAAGGGCAGCCAGGGGCAGAAGCGTTCCATGGATCGTGCCTCTGGCTCTGGTGTATTCGCTCGTGACCCTGACGCCTTACTCGATATGATCGAGCTGCACGTAAGCGAAGACTTGGCCAAGCAACAAGAAGACGCCGCGGTATGTGAGTGCTGCACCCATTTTTTAGATGAGCACCATGACCTAGACGGATGGCGCGAGGTGATTCCACTTGACGATCAGGTTATGGCTAACAAGATGCTGGCGGACACCAAGAACCTGATCCAACCTCTAGGACTTGAGCAAGAATTTTTGAATACCATCTATGCAGCCAGACAGAAGGTAAAGTCTCGTAGCGCCTGGCGCGTAGAAGGAACCCTGCGCGAATTCCCCCGCTTTGAGCCTGTGAACCTGTGGTTCGACTATCCCATGCACCGACGTGATGACCTAGGCGTGCTTGCTGACGCGGCACCTGAAGGTGAGATGCTAGAGCGCAATGCCTACCGCGAAAAGGGCCGAGAAGCCAAAGCTAAACGTGATAGCGCCCGTCAGGCAGAGAAACTCGCAGCACTGCACGAAGGTATGGATGCATGTGATCGTGACGGCGTAGAACGCACGCTCAAAAATGTGGTCGAACGCATGCCAGAAGTTGGTGGCAAACAAGTAAGCAAAGGGCAAGTTTCTAACTGGATTATCCCAGGAAAAAATGAATGGTGTCCTATTAGATCAAAAGGAGAAAAAGGTAAACCTGGGATACTTTATGATCCCGATCTTGAAGCTGCTCTAGAAGAATGGTAACTACCGTCGTCACTCTATATTAAATAAATAAGTGTAACGACGGTACTAAGTACTAGACCTTAGTTAAGTCAGGCCGTGCGTGCGGGCTAAAGCCGCGCCCGCACTCGTGACGCGGGGCTAGACGCCTGACTAAACGAAGGCTCTTTATTACTAAATACGAATGGCAAAGGTAGGGAGAAGATGAATTTGGAAAAGTATAAGAAGAACTTCAAAGCACTGTATTCATGCGACTTAGAAGAAGTAGAAGGTTTGGTTGCTCAATACGGTTTTACTTACATCAAAAACGCAGCTGAATTTGTATTTATGAATGGCGGCATTAATAGGATTGAAGAATTAATAAGAAAAAACAAGCCAGAAACTCTTCAGGATGTAATTGACGACTTGTATAAACAACTACCTTATCAGGAATTCGGGCACATTATCAGAGTACCAGCTGATCTTATAGATCGTCTTGAAGAGATTAACAAGCGTACGTGTGATGCAATGGAGCTAGAAGTGGCTAAAGGCGAAAGGCAAGCTAAACCCACCGATCAACAGACCTGCCCTCGTTGTGGTAGCAACCACGTAATCACTACGACAGTTATCACCATTGGCGAAGGACAGTACAGCGAGGCCGAAACAGATCTTTGCCTTAAATGCGGTTCGGCTTGGTAGGTGATAGCAATGAGTGAAAAAGGTAAACTAGTTTAATGCTTCCTAACTTCCAATAAAGAAGGGACACAAAATGAATAATAACGTCGCGAGAGATAACTTAAAAAAAGTTCTTGAAGACTCCAAATCCATTCTGATAACGGCCGGCGACTCTAGCAAAAAAATAGATATGTTGTTAGAAAAATTAGACAGCCCTCTTCCCGATAAAAACGACACCGCTGGAATTAAAAAACTCCTAGAACTCTTAAATAAGGTGTATTACGTAATGGACAAAAAGGGATTCTGCGGACACCCTTCAAGCAATCTAAAAGACGCCATAAAGAAGTTCGAGAATACGCTTTTGGATGATTCCGAGTCAAAATAGCAAGCGAAACAAAAATGCATATTTAATAACGGACGAGGAAACAGTATCAAAAAATGATAACTAATGATATAAAATAACTGAAAGCAAATTACGTTTGCTTAAAACGCTAAAGGGAGGAATCGTCATGAAGGATATTATTCACTAAAACAAGGTTAGGTAAGAATTGTCGATTGAATCTATTGTTAGCGGTATTTTTATCGGAAGTTCCTATATCACAAAACAATTACATTTACAAATACAAATTTGACAGCTTGACTCAAGTTATGCAAAATGACGGTACGACGAAATAAAACCTCCGTATTTGGTCTTTGTTCTCGTCTTGATTTAAAGCGACCCTCTGGAAGTAGATGGCCCAACATCAGGGAATCTTCGAAACCAGGGGGCTTTTTATTTTGGAGGGAAAAATGAATAGCTGTTATGGGTACGAAAAGATGGCAATTCTTGTTGATGGTGGATTTTACAGGAGAAGAGCATTTAATCTCTTCGGGGATAAAACACCAGAAGAAAGAGCTAATGAACTAGTAGCTTATTGTTCAAGGCACATTGATGCATATAACGAAGACGATAAGTGCCCAAATACAACGCTATACAGGATTTTTTATTATGATTGCCCTCCGCTTACAGGCAACATCTATCATCCTTTGCTAAATAAACCAATAAGCATGAAAGAAACAAGCAATTACAAATGGAGCTGTGACTTTTTTAAAGAATTAGCCAACAAGCGAAAAGTTGCTATAAGAATGGGTGAACTTCAAGAGCGAGAGTCTGGTTACAGAATCAAGCGAAAAGCACTTAATAAATTACTAAGAAAAGAAATATCAGTTGATGATCTGACCGAGTTTGATTTTGAACCTGATTTCGTTCAAAAAGGCGTTGATATGCGCATAGGGCTAGATATAGCATCTTTAGCTTACAAGAAACAAGTTTCGCAAATTGTTCTCATCGCTGGAGATAGTGACTTTGTTCCAGCAGCTAAACATGCTCGACGCGAAGGGATTGATTTTATCCTTGATCCAATGTGGCAGGGTATTAGACCTGGATTAAATGAACACATTGACGGACTTCGTTCTTGCACCTACAAGAAACCGAATAAAGAAAATGAATCGCTTCACGTCGATTACAAAAAAGCAAAAAGCAGATCATGGAAGCAGCGTAAAACAAAATAGCAGAGTGACACCTGCCCCACTATAAACACTGCAAGGAGGGTTTTCCTTCGCCTGGTTTTCCCCTTCTTGCACTCCTTTCTTTTTTCTCCTTGATAGGGAGCGCTAAACAGGCAGAGAGTCGCACCAGCAATGGTGAGGCTCTCTGTCGTTATAGGTGACACTGCACCAATACTGCTAGCTGTAGGGGTCAAGTCCTACGATAATCTCCCTTCTGAATAGTCAGTCCACCTCCTCGGGCTGGCTATTCTTATCTTGTGCGTGACACGTAGCCGATTATGCACTCATGGAACTTACCCCTAAACAAGCAAAATTTATCGACTGCGTGGTGTCGGGAATGACTTATTCCGATGCATACCGCGCTGCATATAACTGTGACCGTATGAAACCAGAAACGGTAAACCGAAAAGCGTTCGAACTAATAGAAAACGGCAAGATAGCGGCACGGATAGAAAATGCACGTGCTGAAGCAGCTAAAAAAGCTCAATGGAGCCTGGATTTAGCCGTAGAACGCGTGAGAAAGCTCAATGACGAAGCCCTATCCAGTCTTGAGGAAGACGGGCTTTACAAAGGCTCTCCGTCTGTCAAAGCGCTAATCGACTCAACAGCCTTGCTTAACCGCATGACAGGTATTGATAAGCAAATTGTAAAAGCTAATACTGATGCTGAAGATGTGCGAGTGCTAGTTCCTCCATATGATATGTCGGCTAACATATCGCCTACTTTCTGCGAAGTATCCCGCGCCATTGATTTAGGTAAGGCAAACCGCATCATGCTCAAAGGTGGTCGTGGTTCTACTAAGTCAAGCTATGCCTATCAAAAGATCTTAGATGTGTTCCTGCATCGGCCTCATGCTCAATGGATTTGTGGCAGACGTTACGCTAATACCTTGCGCAGGTCTTGTTTCGCAAATGTACTGTGGGCCATTGCTAAGCGCGGTATGACAGTAGGCAAACCTGGTGAAGGTTGCGACTTCGATAAGACCACCTCGCCTATGGAGATTACTTTTAACAAGACGGGCCAAAAGATATTGTTCTACGGCTTGGACGAGCCTGAAAAGCTCAAGTCAATCACTTTTGAGGATCCGAAAGCAAAAATCGAACTGTTGTTGCTCGAAGAGTACAACCAGCTTGCATGCGCAGAAGATGCTCGTAATGTTCGCCAGTCAGTATTCCGTAGCGATTATTCACTTGAGATCGATGTTTACAATCCATCTCCTGACGACATGCAATGGACTAACCAGGAGGCACGCCTTGAAGAGCCTGGCAAGTTAGTGCACCACTCTAGCTATTTAGACGTGCCAGAAGAATTCATTGGTAAGCGATTTATCGAGCAGGCAGAGCAGCTTAAAGCTATTAATGCCAAAGCCTATGCCAATGAATACATGGGCGAAGAAACTGGTCTTACTGGCACAGTATTTGAAAACGTGGTGGCGCAGTCCATTACCTACGAAGATAGACTGCAGCTCAAATGGATTCGTTGTGGTGTTGACTGGGGCTATCAGAACGACCCGTTCGTGTGGCTCATGGTTGGTTATGAGCGCAAGACGCGCACGCTCTACATCATTGATGAGGTGTTTAATACCGAGACCTTAGATGATGTAAACATTGGAGAGGTTAAACGCCACTTAGTTGATAGAGACGATAAAGGCCAGCCGATCTATACCAACGAAGGCAAACCAGTCTACAGCAAGCACAAGCCGCAAAACGAAATACGAGCAGATGCCGCAGCGCCTAAGGATATAGCCACATGGCGGCATGCTGGCATGGCAATCATGGGCGCATCTAAACGTGTGCCTGTGGACGATGGCATCCGCTGGCTGCAGAAACGCAAAGCAATCGTGATTGATCGTGAGCGATGCCCGCTTGCATTCCAGGAATTCAGTCGATACCGAGCTAAAGAAGATCCGAACGACGGGCGATTCTTAGGCTATCCCGACAAAGATAACCACACCATCGACGCGGTGCGCTATGCCGTGTTCGATCTCATATCAGATCCAGATATACCTTAAGCTGAAAGGATGCACACATGGATAAAGGACTTAATAGCGCAGCTGGCAAATGGTTTAGAAGCCTAGGCTATGATAATGCCGACCTGCATACACCAATGGATTCCCACATTACGAATTGGTGGAGCTATATCCAGCAGGAAGGTAATCCGTTTTACTGGCTTGAAGAACCTGATAGCCAGAACCCAAAGCAGAAGAACAAGATCAAGGTACGTAGTTGCACGCCCGCCTCCATGGTCTGCGATGATATGGCTGGCTTGATCTACAACGAGACCGCCTCTATTTCGCTTAACGAGGTGGATGACCAGACTACCGTTGATTGGTTGGAACAATGGCTTGACGTGACCATGTGGCACGACCGAGCACCACTGGCCATTGGTCGTATGTGTTCCACTGGTACTGCTGCCTGGGCGCTCCATGTATCCGGCTTTATGGAGACAGGCAAGTCTCCCCTGCTTAAGGTTCGCCCGATGCGCTATGATGCTCGATCAATTATCCCGCTCTCCTGGGAAGCAGATGACTGTGTAGACTGCGCATTCCTGGCCACTGTCTATATTCATGGTAAGAAATGCAGCCAGATCGAAGTGCATCAACGCGGCGATGATGGAAACTATCAGATCTATTGTGGTTTCTTCGACGATGCTGGCAAGCAGTTTGTACCAGCTGGATACCTAGATGGAAATACCAGCGTTAATACTAAACAACCATACCCAACCTTTAGCTTGATCAGACTCGCCTTTGACAATCCTTACTGGGACTACAGCCCAATGGGGGTGGCATTGTTCCACGATGCTATCGATGCCTTGCAAACTGTTGACTTGGCGTTTAACAACTTGGGCGATGACTTAATCATGGGTCGCAAGCTGTTAGCGCTGCCTGAATCGATGCTCACCAAAGATGAGTACGGTAATGCGCAGGTTCCCATGCTTTCCGGCAAGCGATTCTTCCTGGGCGTAAAAAGCAATACCTATGATGACAAGATGGGCGTGTACGAATACAATCCGTCCCTTCGCGTAGATGAAAACCGCGAAGCGCTATCGACTGCCCTGCAGATGCTAGGTAAGCGTATTGGCTTTGGTATTAAAGCTTACGCGCTTGATGATCAAGGCGGCATCACTACCGCCAAACAGGTAGCTGCAGACAATTCGGAGATGATGCGTGCCGTGCGCCGTCATGAGCACATCATCAAGCCAGCTATTCAGTCCTTACTTACGGCAGCTTGCGGAATCTACCGCGAACTAGGTACCACGAAGCTAGAAGATATCGCAGGACAAGTAAACGTAGTCCTGGGCGATTCCATCATGCAAGACGATGATAGCCTGCGTGAACGTGATCGTGCCGATGTAGCGGCAGGATTGCTTGAGCCGTGGAAATATATGGTGCGTTGGCAGGGCTATACCGAAGAAGAAGCTAAAGCGGTGCAAGGAGTAAATGACGAGAGTGCACTAGACATTCCTATCGAGGCGTAATGTATGGCTCTCACGGAAAAACAGATTGACGATTTGGTAGAGGCAATCCTGCACGGTACTCAAGAAAAGTACGTGCAGGATATGAGCGATCTTATGGTTGACCATCTTGCGCAAGGCTTTGCAAAGCTCGGTGATGAAGCAGCATTACAGCAGTTAGCTGAAATCTTTCCGAACCAAGCACAGACAATCCTAGCCAAATACCAGGACGCTATCAGCGACGAAGTACATACAGAAGTAGAAAGTGCGCTCAATGACTCCGTAGCAGCCGACCTTGATCAACTAAAAAAGATCTATGGCCAAGAACGAGCTGACGTTGCTGAAGCTTATTTTGCCATGGGCGCAACGGCTCACTTTGCCGCACTGGCTAAAACCACTGCCGATCAAATCGTCGATATTGTGCGCAGGCAAAACATATTGATGGAACAACAAGCCGAACAGAAATGGTATCAGGTATCGCAAGATGCCATTAACGCAGTAGTGCTCGGCACCAAGCCGACTGAAAAGGCGCTCGCCGATGGCGTTGTGGACCTAATGAATGCTGGCATCATGGTTATTGATTATGGTCGTGATGGAAAAGCTACTGTGTCGAATATGGCTGATGTTGCCCTGCGACGCCACATTGTTAGCCAGGTAAGTCAAGTAGGCGGACAGATGTCGTTAGAGGCTATGCAAAGCTATGGCCATGAATTTGCGATTACTTCTGCACACTTTGGCGCACGTCCTTCACATGCTAAGTGGCAAGGCCTGCCAGGCTGCATGTCAGGAGAAAAAACCGTGGATGGTACCACTTACCCAGACTTTTACGAGCTGACGGGTTACATGGGGCTACGTGGCCCTAACGTAGCTTTAGGAGACAGGCTTAAAGGTGTTAACTGTAGGCACAGCATGCATCCTTACTTTCCTGGCATTACGCAACTACCTGATCGCGAATTTAAAGAAGCGCAAGCTAAGTATGGCAAGAGTAGCGACGAATACTACGCAGATCTGCAGCGCCAGCGAGAGCTTGAACGCAGAATTCGCAAGACCAAGCGCGAGATAGTTGGTTTAGAGCGTGCTGGCCTCGGCTTAGAAAGTCCTACCTACGTGCAGAAGCGTCTCGTGCTTGGTAAGCAACAGCGCATGCTAAACAAGCATTGCAAAGACAACAAGCTGGTGCGCTTGTACAACCGTGAGAAAGCCTATGGCGTAAGTAGCCAGCCTAGGGCGCTGAAGAACTATTCATATTGGAGCAGAGGAACACGGAGCGGCTACAGGATAGAAGATTTGTCTTCATTTGAAAGAAAATATCGCGGTACTACAGGTCGTGAAGTAGGCATGGCTTTTGACAAAGATGGAAACGATATTTTGTTCATTGATGGAAATGAGGGCCATTCGATAGAGTTCACAAAACCTAATGGATACAAATGGTCTGATCTTTCTTTTGCTCATACTCATCCTGATGAATACGGTGGAACATTTTCGCTTAGCGATGTATTTTTCTTAGCTGACTCAGGGATTTTAGGATTACATGCTGTATGCCGTGAAGGAACTTACTCGCTTATTCCCAACCAAAAAACTAAGCCTCGAACGTTCGTAAAAGCATACGAAGATGCTTTTTTCGATGCACTTGATAAGTATGGTAAAGACCTTATTTCTATCAGGCGTTTTATGCATTCTTGGCTTCTAGATAACTCTTCAAAATATGGATTTAAGTATAGCTTTAAGAGGGTATAATAAATTCATGGAAAAGAACGCGTATTACATAAACGAAGACCCTGATTATTTGTATGCTCTCGCTATTGTGCACAGAGGGAAGCACAAAAATGAATCAGATGATGAAGCAGCTAAACGCGTGCTGGATAAGCATTTATACGCAATATGGTTAAAAGACAAAGAGACTCGCCAAAGGGTTGAAAGTTAAGACGCGACCTCGCACTAAGCGGGGTTATTTTTTTATTAGTTTATCTAGTGATTTTGCAATCTTAGCAAGAGACATCTCAATATTAGTTGAATCCTTAACCGTCGCAGTAAATGAATGTACGTTAATTGGATAAGTACTGCTGCCAGTCTCTTTGGTTGTAATAGTGACTAAAGCATCTTCGTTTTGTAATTCTATTAATATAGGAAATGATCCAATAAATGTTCTTCTAACTCCTCCTGGCTCAAGAAAAGCAATTTCCTGATCTAAAAAATCTGTAACGATATCTTTTAATTTCGGATCAACAGGTAGATTTTTACTTGCCATCATTTTTATTTCTGTAGCTGGCTCCGTGCCTATGTTCTTCACCACAAGATGGCAAGCAAGTCCAGCTGAAGGAGCAGGTTCTAAATACGCAATAACGCAAGGACTAAACGTCTTCTTAAATGTTGCTTTAGCTATACGTGCCTGCCAACACGAAAATACCGCTGCGCAAATAGCAATCACAGCCATAACAATCGAAATAACCAGTGACACATCCACGATTCTTCTCCTATCAAATTAGGGAGGACTTGACATGAAAAATCTTATCGAAAAGCTCACTGATCCAGAAGGTGCATGGGAACGATCAGCTTTAGCATTGGGAATCTGTATTGGATCTACTATCTGCCTTATCCTTCACGTAATTTCAATGGTTGCTGATTAGTTTGAACAAACAACTTCCAGAACACCTAACTTGTACAACATGTCTATTTGCCACCGAGCCCAATGAAGATGGTTTAGTAGAGTGCCGTCGTTTCCCTCCTGAGACATGGGCACTAAGCAATGACGAGATTATCCAAGTTCGCCCGCTGTTACACCCAACCAATGGATTCGGCGAACACTTCAACGCTCCTGAAGAAAGTCCAGAAGAGCATACCGAGTGACACCGCATCGATACTCCAACCATCGCAAGAGCCAAGCGAAGAGGCTCACCTCGCACGCCACGAGCGAAGAGTGGCACCACCAAGCGGGCAGAGAAGCCCGAACCAAACTCGATGGAAGGAGCATATATGGCAGGCACAGACAATGGTGCACAGCAAAGCGCTGGCGATCCAGGACAGTCGGGCACCAATCCCTCACCAGACAATGGTGCACAGCAAGGCGGCCCTAAAGGTCAGCCAGATGAAGGTCAGAAGCAAAAGCGTGAATCGTATGAGGCACGCATTAAGGATCTTGAAGAGCAACTAAAAGCCTCTAAGGATCGCGAAGCATCGCTTAATGCCGATCTCGAAAAGGCGCTAAGCCAAGATGACGTAAACGCAGCAGTAAAGGAAGCTCAGGAAAAAGCAAAAGCAGCATCTGACAAGGCTGCAAGCGACTGGGCAGCACGTGAAAAGATGCTGACTGTAACTAACGCGCTCTTAGCTGCAGGATGCAGCGACACGGTTGCTGTTATTGCGCATCTCGACATGGATGAGATCGAAGTAGCGAAGGACGGCCATATCTCTGGCTTAGATACCGCCAAACTTGCTGAATCCTATCCCTATTTGTTCCAAAAAGATGCCACGAACACTCAGACGTTATCAAGCGCAGGTACGCCTGGTGGAGCTGGCAAGAAGATCACCAAAGCAGAAATCGTGGCAACCAAAGACCCACAAGAGCGTCGTCGTTTGATTGCCGAAAACCGAGATTTATTCGAATAGAAAGGAATACATATGCCAGCAGAAACTGGACTTCAGAAAGCTGAAGACTTCGCTAAGGTATCTGAGATTGACTTTGTTTCTCAGTTTACTGAAGGCATTCGCGTACTTCAGGAAGTACTTGGCCTTACCCGCAAGATCGAAAAGGTACCAGGCCAGGTAATTAAGGTCTACAAGGTAGTAGGAGAGCTTGAAGACGGCACGGTAGGAGAAGGCGAAGATATCCCTCTGTCTCACTACGAAACCGAGGTAGCTGATACCTTCGAACTTGATGTCAAAAAATACCGTAAAGTAACATCCCTCGAAGCCATTAACGACAAGGGCTATGAGCAGGCAGTAACCGATACTGACGATAAGATGGTTCGCCAAATTCAGGGCACCATTAAGCAGTCTTTCTTTGACTTCCTGCCTACTGGTACTGGTCGTGCAACTGGCGTAGGTCTTAAGGGTGCACTTGCTCAGACTTGGGGCCAGCTTAAGGTAATCACCGAGGATTACGATGTAGCAGACGCTGATCTTATCTACATGGTTAACCCTCTTGATATCGCGAGCTACCTTGAAGATACCGAAGTAACGGTACAGACCGTCTTCGGTATGACTTATATCAAGAACTTCTTGGGCCTCTATGACGTGCTCGTTTACTCTGGCGTAGAGCGCGGTATGGTTTATGGTACTGCGAAGAACAATCTTATCCTCTACTACACCAATCCTCGCAATTCCGATATTGCTAAGGCATTTGATTTTACAACCGACGAGACTGGTTATGTAGGCGTTCATCACGACACTACCTACAAGAACATGACTACCGAAACTACGGCAATTTGCGGCATTGCCCTGTACGCCGAGCTGCTTGACTGGGTAGTTGTTGGATCTATCGGTGCTAAGCCAGCTGAATCCGTAACGCTTTCCCAGAAGACCATGTCTCTTGGCGTTGAGGAAACCAAGCAACTTAGTGCTACGGTAATTCCAGCAGAAGCTGGCAAGGCAACCTTCGCATCTTCTGCCCCAGACAAGGCAACCGTAGATCCTGATACTGGCCTAGTAACTGGTGTAGCTGCTGGTTCTACCAATATCACTGCAACCGTAGGAGATAAGACTTCTGCAGCATGCGTTGTAACGGTAACCGGTGAATAGTCATGGCTGGCCCAGTACCAACATACGAGTATTACTCCAAAGAGTTTGGCGGGTCACTTAGCCAGGATGATTTCCAGGCAGTTATTTCTAAGGCGGTGGCGCGCGTCAATGTGCGCTGCTGCCTTTTTGATTTGTCCGATTTACCTGATAAAGAACTGACTGCGTATCAAAACGCGTGCTGTATTGCATGCGATGCGCTCACCAATCCAGCGGTGTCGAGCTATACCGCATCGAAGGTGAGCGAGACATACGTCGATGCACCAACCATGGGCATCGATGACCTGATTGAGCAGTGTTTATCAGGCACCTATCTGATTGAGACAGCGCTATGAGTATTTATCCTCACACCGTCACTGCCTGGATTAAGGAAACCGAAGGTCGCCAGGCAATTTGGGAAGGGCCTGAGATCCTTACGCGGGTACGCTTTGATGAAGTCTTTGGTGCTACCCCAGGCATCCAGGGCGACACATCAAATCGCAGCGTAACAATGTTGATGCCAGGATCAGCCGAACCGCTCAAAAAGGGTGATCGCGTGATTATGGGTGCTCATGCAGAAGAGAAACCACCCCAAGATGCCTTTACGGTTGAGACATCATCCCCTATCTACATTGGCTCTCGCATACATCACTGGGAGCTGACGCTGGCATGAGTGGCTCTGTTGGCTTTCGCGTGTCGGCGGTAGATCTAGGACGCGCTATACAGAAGGCCGACCTTATGGAAACCGCTGCAGTAACAGCCATCGCGCAAGGCGTCGTGCGCGACAGTGAGCCATACGTTCCTAAGCGTGAGGGTAAATTGCGTGCTTCCGCAGAAATCGAAATCGACTACGAGAGTGGAAAAGTCCGCTACGGCAATGCATCAGTACCATACGCAGCACCGCAGTACAACGCACCTGGCGGTTGGAACTATACAACTCCTGGTACTGGTCCTCGCTGGTTTGACGAAGCTCAAGCAATACATATGAAGCAATGGCTCGCCGAAGGTAAGGCAGCCGTGAAGGAGGTGGCAGGTAAATGAGTACGCCTGTTTATATAAATCCTGAATTAGCAACTCAAGTCTTGGACTTGTTTGAAGAGGTCGTAAAAGCAAGCGACAATCCGATGGAGATTCACTTTGAGGAGCTGACTGCAGATCCTGGGCCATTGCCTAGGCTCATGCTGCACACACGTAACAGCTCCACCGATAACTCGACAGGCTATATCTCAGGCGAATATGCCTGCCCTTTCCCTTGTCTCTTAACGCTTCGCGTTGCTGCGCAGGACGAGCAAGACAGGCTCGACGCTGATAAGTATCTACGCAGTATTACAGCAGCGTTTCTTGCTAAAGCTGCAGTTCTCAAGGACTTTATCGCCTACAGAAAACCAAGCGCATCAATGCCCTACTGCTTAGGGCGTACAAGCGCCTTTGAAGATTGGCAAGTGACATTCGAACTTAACTACATACAGAAACCTTAAGCGACCGAAAGGAGCCTTACTATGGCTGACGATACTACCGAAGTACCAGTATGGGGCGACGAACTCAAATATCTTATTAACACTGCAGGCAGCGAATCTCCTTCGTGGCAGGACATTACCCATCTACTTTCTTGGGAAGATGAAGGAGACGAGCAAGCATATGAGCCTAGTTATATCGACCAGCGCCTACCCTCCAAGTACGTATTAGGAAACAAGGCTTCCATTTCTTATGAGAAGGACTTGTTCCGAAATAACACACTTGATTCCTTCTTCCAGCAAAACGAGGGTAAATCGAACCTTCCTGTTGATATCTTGCGTGTCTACTCCTGGGTTGAAGGTTCTAGCGCAACCAAAGTACTTGCAAAGAAAGCTCCATTTTTGCTTTCTACCCAGCTGCTTTCTAAGCCAAACTCTGGCGAGCCAGTAAAGGCAACAGGCACTCTTGATATGGCTGATAACGGAACCTGGGAAGAAGGAGATTGGGACTCTTCTACCAGCACCTTCACTCCATCGGGGGAATAACTCCACCATCTGATGCTTCGGGTGGGACTGAGCAATCAAGCCCCACCACAGATGGTGAGGACGAAGAAGCACTCGACACCAACAATGAGGAGGATGTATAAATGGGTTTTGAGTTTAAGCAGACTTTTGTCCCGGTCGAAATTAATGGTAAAGAGTATCAGGTACGTGTGGGGGATCTTGATGCTATCGATGAGACCAAGAAGGTAGTTGCTCGTATCCAGAAGCTCGCAAAGAATAACAACCTTGATGACACCGCGAAGATGACTTCCATCTTTCGTGAAATGCGCAATCTCATTGCAGGCATGATCGGCCAGGAAGCATGTGATGAAATCTTTGAGGGTCGCGGTAATAACTTCATGGAAACTCTGCAGTTACTTACCTATCTCAAGAAGACCGCCGCAGACGCCCAAAAGGAAACCTCTATGCAGGAACTTTTTAAGGAATTTGGTGTCTAGAGATGCTTAACCTCCTTACCAAGCAGATGCCGTCAACAGTTGATGTTGGCGGCATTTCTGTTCCCATCAACACTTCATTTCGCACTTGGATAGATATTTGGACTGTAGTCGATAATCCAAAAGCTTTGGATTGGAAGAAAGCGGCAGTGATCCTACTTAAAGCGTTTCCGCATGAGCCACAAAGCGACGGATCAGTTCCCTATCAAATTGCAGTAGTGCATACCGAGGAAGCCTTAACAGCAGCTCTTGATTTCCTCCAACGCAAATCAATTCATGGGCCAGAAAAGCCACCCACCAAACAGCAGCGCCGTCTGAAAAAAGTGCGTCTGTTTGATTGGAAATACGATGCCGTGAGGGTCATATCTGACTTTGAACGTGAGTACCACATCGACCTAACCGACCCTAAAACTGATATGCACTGGTGGCGCTTTATGAGTTTACTCGACGGCCTTAGTGACACTTCACAGACCATGGAAGCCATCAGAATACGTGGGGTTGATCTGGACGACAAGAATCTAAACAAGCAAATGAGGGCAAGCTACAGGGAGAGACAGCAAGCCCTCATGCTACCAGCCCGTACCAGAGAGGAGGCAGCCCACAATAGACACATAAGGGGCATGGATGGCTGACGGGCAGATTGAGATTGATATTACTGCTAATATCGAGCAGTTTAAGCAAGCAGTACAAGGATTAGTAGACCAGGTTAAACGTGAATCTAAAGGCATGGCAACAAACCTAAGCACTATAGGTAATGGCTTGTCTAATTTCGGCAACATCATGACCATGGGCGTTACCGTCCCATTAGCCGCTGCTGCTGGCGCGGCTGCCAAGTTTTCGTTTGACACCATAGCCGCAGCGGAACAGGCCAGTATTGCATTCGAAACAATGCTTGGTCCTCAAAAAGCACGCTCGATGTTAGAAGACCTTGCAGACTTTGCGGCTAACACCCCATTCGAGCTGCAAGGTCTTGAATCATCCACTCAAAAACTCATCGCAATGGGATTTGAAGCAGAAGAATGCATCCCGTTGCTCACCTCTATTGGTGATGCCGCATCTGGCCTTGGTGCAGGCCAAGCTGGAATCGATCAAATCACACGTGCTCTTGGCCAAATGAACGCCAAGGGTAAAGTGTCCGCAGAAGAAATGATGCAGCTAACCGAGACTGGTATCCCAGCTTGGCAATACTTAGCTGACGTTATATCTAATGGCGACATCCCTACCGCCATGCAAATGGTTACCAATGGTGTAGTAGACGCTGATACTGCAATACAAGCTTTGCAAGACGGTATGAATCGCGATTTCGGCGGCATGATGTCCAAGCAGGCACAAACGCTTACTGGCGTGTTATCCAACATGGCAGATGCCGTGCAAAAGCCTTTGATGGCGATCAAAGACACTGATGGATACAAGGATCTCACTGCAGCACTAAGTGATCTTACCGATTCTCTTGGGCCATTCGTTGAATCATTAATGCCGCACTTGGAAAGCGTATTAAAGAGTGGCGCTGGCGCAGTGAAAGTATTTGCTGGCGCGCTCGATAGCTTCAGCAACATGAGCGAAGAAAGCCAAGCTGGCGTTCTGCAATTCGTGCTTGCTCTTGCTGGCGTGGGTCCCGCAGCGAAGGTTGCTGGTGCTGGCTTTAATGTTGCTGGTAGCGCTGTTGGTTTTCTCACTAAAGAGATAACCGACGCCGACGGCAAAACTACCACTTGGGGCGCCACGCTAAAAAACACCGCATCTGACCTTGGTGCTTTGAGAATCGCAGGAGTCGCATTAGGCGGTGTCTTGGTTGCTCTACTGGCAGGATTCGCTGTAGATCAGATCATTAGTTACGCTACTGAAGTTAGAAATCTCGAATCGGCAACTACCGGACTTATTACCGCACAGGAAGGCGCTCAAGAAGCGGTCTATGGCACAAACGATGCAGCTGAATCTGGTATAAACTCGTGGCAAAGCTACAGTGATGCAATTGATAGCTCCATCGCTAAATCTGCCGAGATGGCTCAATCGTTCCAGGACACATGGGCTGAATACTATACCAATGAACAATTACTTAATCGCTATGTTGATACAATCCAAGAACTTGCAGGGCAGACTGGTTTAACTGCGTCTCAGCAAGGAGATTTACAGCGAGCGGTTGAACAATACAACTCGATAACTGGCGATTCGGTTGAGGTAACCGATGCAGCGTCAGGCGCACTGTCGAAATCAGCCGACGAGATCAGAAACAATGCTGATGCATGGCTTGAAAACGCCAAAGCGCAAGCCTATGCAGACTCAATTGCCGAAGCAACAAAAACGCTTGTTGAACAAGAGCAAACCTACCAGACATCAAAGCAGGCTCTTGAAGAGCTGCGAGCTCAATACGAAGCAACAGGATCAAGTAACGAATATCTAGCGCAGCAGATTGCTAACGGAGAAGCAGACCTCCGAAAGCAGCAAGAAACGATGAACGCCACCAAAGGCACCATTGAGTCATATAGCAACTCGATGGATGGTGTTGCGCAAAGCGTTACGGCATTTATTGGGACAAGTCAAACATGGCTTGATGCTATGGGAGAATCTGGCATCGCGCTTGAATCTATGGGCGGATATCTTGATGCGCTAGGCATCAAACAAGAGACCCTTGCTAGTATGACTCCAGACCAAGTTAACACGATTGTTAGCGCCTACGATGCGCTGTCTCAAAAAGGTATCGATGTTAATAAGTTTGCTTCTGACATGGCAGCTATTGGCTTGTCGCAAGAGCAGCTCGCAGCAGCAACGCCTGATCAGATGAGTGCGCTTGCGGATGCTTGGACAGGATTTACTAATGCTGGATACAACGTTAGCGACTTTAAGAGCCAACTCGAAAGCGTTGGGATAAGTCAACAGGATCTGGCTAACCTCACCCCTACCCAGATAGCGCAGATCGTGAGCGCCTACAGCAGTGGGCAAGCGAGTATCGATCAGATTGCCGAAGCTATTCGTACTGGCACCATTGATAAGCTTGGTCAAGCAGGATCCGGTGGCTCGCAAGCATATGCAAGTGGCCTAAGCAGTGGTCAAGGGAGCATTAGTGGAGCAGCTCAGGGAGACGCTAATGCTGCTACTGGTCCACTCGAAGAAGCAGGAAGCCAAGGTGGCGATTGGGGCAGCCATCTTGGACAAAACTTCGCGAATGGTCTTAGCGGTGCGGTTGATTGGGTAGCTAATGCGGCAAACTCTATCGCAAGTACGGTAAGCAACATCCTTGGTCACTCAGTTCCTAAGGAAGGTATTCTGCGCGAAGGCGGACGCGGCGAAGCTGTCTGGGGCGAGCATTTGGTTGAGAACCTAGCAGGCGGCATGCTGAGAAAGATTAGCCTGATTGAAGATGCGTCCGTAAAAATCGCAAATAGTATTGCCAAGAAGGTGCAAAACACCTCTTTGCCAATGATCAACATTGATGGACAACTCAGCTCACTTGCAATACCGGACAACATGTCAGCTCAGCTTGCTCAAGTATCTACAGCAAGCATTATTCAGGCACCAATCGATAACACCAACTTTACCGCTGATCTAAGTGACGGATTCAATTCAATTGCCTCAAAGCTCGACGAGGTAACTTCACGCATCGACAAGATGGACAAGAACATCTCAGCGAAACTCGCAAGTCCGGTACAGATCAAATACAACCGCCGTGAATTAGGACGCATGCAAAGGGAGGTAGTGTAGATGCCTTTTAATATGGCCATAAAATACGTCAACCACAAAAACGAAACCATTTCACTTGGCGACGGTGGCCCTCTGCATTATTTCGCCAATGCGATTCGAGACTGGGAATGGACGCCCAATGAGGTTAACGGCAAAGTGTCCTCGTTCACCCGAAGCCCTATCGATAAGGATTTGCCTATAGGCATTGCTGCCGACACCGAAGAAGAAGGTCTGCTCCTGCGTGATCAAATCTACGAAATCGCGGAAAAAGATAACCTAACCATGCTACCCGACAGTGAAGAGGATCCGACGCCAGGTAAGCTCTATGTCAATGATTGGTATGTCGAGCTATTCATGAGAAAGTGTTCCTTCGACAACTACCATTTTGATGATCGATTCGCAGAAATGACTATGGATTGCCATATCCCCTATCCTGCTTGGATTAAGGAGGAGCTAGAGCAATTCAGAATGGAGATCGACACTATGTCGGATTCCGACTACCTCGATTTCCCGTTTGACTTCCCGTTTGACTTCAAGCGTCCACGATCAAGCAAAAATATCATCAACAGCTCGCTCATGCCATGCGACATACTTATTCGCATCTATGGCCCAGCTCTTAACCCATACGTGAACATTGGCGGAAATATCTACCAGGTCAACGTCAATGTACCTGACGGATCCAGGCTTGAAATCTATACCAGAAAGGACCATCAAAGCATCAAGCTAATCAATCTCTATGGCAACGTAACCAATTGCTTCAACAATCGAAACAAGGGTATTAAAGGCTCTGGTGAATACATATGGCAAAAACTAGCCGTAGGAAACAATACCTTGTCATGGGACAACTCCTTTGATTTCGATGTCGTGAAGTACTACGAGAGGAGTCAGCACCCATGGAGCAACTGATTTACACCGATGCTAATCGTATCGATCAGGGCGTGCTGAATAACGCAACGCTCGATCTTGAATACGGACGCGATGAAAGTGAACAAGCAAATACTTTCGAGGTATCCATCGATCGCAACTCGAAGATCCGCCTAGAAGACAAGGCTCTCGTATACATCGAAGGCACAGAGTATGGCGGCAAGATAACTGGCATTGGTACAAACACTACAGAGGATGTTATTACCTACAAAGGAATGACGTGGCACGGTCTACTAAATGCCCATGTCCTTGGTCCCGATAACGGACAAGATTATCTTGTTCTTACCGGAGAAGCTCATGCTATAATCCGCAGCCTCATTGAAAGAATGAACCTGCAGGATACCTTCACCTCACCAATGACTTCAAGCGGCATTACTGTGGACTACCAGGTCCGCTACGAATACGGGTACTTCGCTATTCTCGCTATGCTTAATGCTTCATCAGCTAAACTTAAGATGACTTTCGACGGTGGCATGATGGTGCTCTCCGCCGAACCCATTGCCGACTATTCCGACAGCGATGAGCTTGACACCACACAGATCGAATTAGAGATCGACAAGGATTACCTCCCGGTCAATCATCTTGTATGCCTTGGCGAAGGCGAGCTGAAGAACCGAATCGTCCTGCATTTTTACGCTGATGCTAATGGCAATGTATCCACGACCCAAAGCCTTTTTGGAGCAGATGAAAACACTCTGATATATGACTACACCAATGCAGACAGTAATGAGCTAAACGAGAAGGGCCAAGAAAAACTCAAAGAGCTGCAAAACTGTGATACCGTCAAGGTCGACATACCTGAAGGGCGGGTGCTTGATATCGGCGATCTTGTTGGCGCAATTGATCCAATCACTGGAATCTACGTAGCAACTGAAGTTACTTACAAGACCGTCACAATCAGCTCTAACGGCCTTGTAAGCATTGCATACAAAGTTGGTGATACATCAGCCAGTAAATCCATGACTGGACGTTCTGAGAGCTCTGGCGGTGGCGTTAGTTATTCAGCTGGCAAAGGCATAACCATAGATGGCAGAACTATCAACGCTGATGTAGATAGCTCTGACTTAAAAGCCGTAAACGATTTAGCCCAAGAAGCTAAAACTCAGGCATCTAACGCCGCGTCAACTGCCGCAAGAGCGCAAGAGGCCGCCGAAACAGCACAAAATACTGCAGATGCCAAAGTAGGAAGCGTAAAAGCCACCAGTCCGCTTAGTGTCACAAGAACCGATGACGAGGTATCTTTATCCCATACGAACAGCGGCGTATCGGCTGGGGCTTATGGCGCTACATCTAGCACGACAGCCGAATGGGGCGATACTGTTAACGTTGGCCCTCGCATAAATGTAAACGCAACAGGACACGTCACCAGTGCGCAAGGCAGGACTATCACACTTCCTGACAACACTGCAACGCAGGATGCCAAGGGACTAATGAGCGCCGCTGATAAAACAAAGCTCGACGGAATAGCGCAAGGAGCCAACAAGACTGTTGTCGACAACGAGCTGAGCAGCACAAGCACTAATCCCGTACAGAACAAGGCGGTCAAAGGTGCTCTCGATGATAAAGCAAACTCCGAGCATAACCACAGTGCAAGCAACATCACATCAGGCTATTTGCCTATATCCCGCGGTGGGCTTGGTGGAGGTACGGCAACAGCAAGCCTGTTCAACCTGATCGCTAACAGCATTCAAGAATTTACAGGTACAGATATTTCAAGTATTTATGTTGCACTTGTTGATGGTGACGGAAGCTCAACAAATCCAATCTTAAAAGCAGTTACACCTGCTAACTTTGCTGCAGGTATAGCGACGCTTATAACGCCAGACGACATTGGGGCATTGTCGAAAACTGGCAATGCTGTAAGTGCATCTAAGCTACAAGACAAGCGCACCATTGCTCTTACTGGCGCTGTTAATGGCTCTGCCGAGTTCGACGGATCAGGCGACATAACAATTACAACCACTGGCGATAGCAAAGCTGCAGGATTTCTTGCAGCGCACCCGGTTGGATCCGTATACGAAAGCACCTCATCGACAAGCCCTGCAACTACATACGGCGGGACTTGGAAATACTGCCCAGGATTCGAGTTCCATCGCTGGGTAAGAACAGCCTAAGTGACACTACCAAGACCATAACCTCACTGAACGAAAGCGAGGTTATGGCATGGGCGTTGATACTAACTACAGTAAATGGACTTGTGATAAGAAAAATTGCGGAACTGAGGAACACATCAAAGTAGGTGGCGCTCGTGAAGCAGCGTGGGGCAAGTTCGACCGCATAGACTCCAACGGTGTATCGACTGAATACTACCTATGCCCTGAACATAAAACGAAATACCAAGAGCTCGTTCAGCAAGAAGACAAAGATTTTCAAGCATGGCTGAACGGAGTTGATGAGTAATGGAACTTGTAACTGGCTTTGCTGGACAGGCACACGTAGACCCCATAGACATGGCTCACGTCAATGCTGTAGCTTTTGGTCATGATGCCTATTTGCTAGATACTCAGAACAAGCTTGAACCCACACTGGAAACAGCAAACAAACTTGTAGTAGATACTGGCGATCTAATGATCCAGGGGCACCATTTTACCGTTGTGCAATCGGAAGAGATCGCCTTGCAATCTGGCGTAAGCGGCCAAAAACGTAATGCTCTTGTGTGCGCTCGATACGAGAAGGCCGAAGGTACTGGTGTCGAATCTGCATCATGGATTGTAAAGTATGGTACTGCCACTACTGGCACTCCAGCTGATCCGTCGGTAACTACTGGCAACATTCTTGATGGTGTCGATTCCGTGCACGATGAGCCTATTTTCCGTATCGAATATGACGGTATTACTCCCGGAGATCCAATCCTTTTGGTGCCTGAATTCCAGTCAAACGCAAAGTTTCGGGATTCTATATCCCTAATTAAATCTGGTGAAGCAACGATAAGTAAGGGTGACAACA
>ERZ826146.68-NODE-68-length-110434-cov-5.900271_pt1 | contig 110434 bp, 81 predicted proteins | sample MGYA00519857_ERZ826146 | MGnify/ENA primary metagenome ERZ826146 (study PRJEB31778, sample SAMEA3449222) | human gut metagenome | biome: human gut; feature: human-associated habitat; material: faeces | place: United Kingdom | collected 2010/2012 ...
TCTTATTCCGTATTGCAAAACTATATGCATATCCCCACTAAATTTCTACTGAGCCGTTTTGGTTGCCAATAAAAGGGAAGCACAGGCTGAAGAGAGATCGGGAGTTTTTCTTTTTTGGCTGCAAGTATGTTTATCAATAAATGTCTCTTAGAGTAGAGAGAATAGCTGCTCACAGTAAAGCATGGACTCCTTGTGCAAACAAGTGAAGGGAATGAAACCTAATGAAAATGGAAAAGGCTTGAATTTGCTTTAATTGATTGTTTTGTTTCTGTGTTGTTTCTTAATCAGAGGGTTGAAAATATTAGAATGCTGATTATAAATAAATTGTATGTGTAAAACTCTTGTTAATTTCAAATTTACCAGATTCAATCAACCCAAATAATTTGTCTACAAGTCGCTTGTAATATGTCTTTAATTTCTTATGTCTGTTTCTTAAATCTCCTTTTTACTTTAGTTCACTTACAAAGTAACAGATATTTTTTGATAAAGGCAAAGATATATAAGACAATATCGCAGACTACTAAATAAATTAGGAACAAATTCCTACACATATAAGCGGGAACATATTATGAACAGATATTTTGTATTCTAAAAACATTTCCATAATACAAACATTCATTATAGCTATCTATGTAGAATTATACTCTATACGAGTAGAAAATTGCATTTGCAATGTTAAATTATCAAAATAAAGAAACAAGGATTTTATAATAGTTCAATAGGTTTACAACACAGCGCCTAATGGTACAAACCTGTAGGTATAATAATGTATATAGTTGTGGATTTATTTTATTCAAAGTGTTTTTTGAGTTTGATAAGTTTTCAGCCGCGGGTGTTTTTGTGTATTGGACGGTATTCGATGAATGGTTTCCGGCTTGTTTTAATGTGCTTGAAAAGGAAGATAAATGGCTTATTTAGTTAGTTAAAATTTGACCGTTTTCCGGGAGGTATTTACTTGAAGTTTTTTGACGGGTTTTCAAGGGGAGAAAAATATGTCTGACCTATTTTAAAATACAAGGCACATATTTTGAAATATGTGCCTTGTATTTTTTCTTTGCTCCCAGAGGGGGATAAGACATTGAATTTCAGTTTTCATTTTGACGAGAAGAATACAGACAAAAAACAGACACGTTTTATGGCGTTGCCGCGGAGATGTGTTTGTGCAGCCGCTGACCCTGCCGATACCGGCGTGTATGCTGCGTAATTCGTGGTTGGCTGTGCGATTAAAGCGGCTTTGTGTCTGACAGTGCGTAAACAACTGTAAAAAATGGCGGCGGCTATGATTTCTGTTTGTTAAGAGGGGCTTTGGCTCGGTTAAAAGATAGTAAAACACAAAATATTTTCTGCCAAAAAGAGAATGTTTAAATATTTCGGCATTACTTTTGCCGGTAATTAAGTATATGATAATTATAAATGTGTTTCAAATATAAGATTATGAAAAAGTTTAAATTCATGATTCCGGGATTGGTTATCCTGGTTGTAGCATTGGGACTTATAGTTCCGGTTGTGGCTAAAACGATTAACGTGGGTTCGGAGAAAGAGACTCTTGTTGTTGGCCAGCCCGTAGATTTGACATATGCGGCCGAGAAGGCCGTAAACTCGGTGGTTTACATAAAGGTTACCGTTAATTCGCGCACGGAGAGCGTTGAATATTACGATCCGTTCGAGGATTTCTTCGGCGATTTCTTCGGCCGTGGCAACGGTGGCAGCCGCCGTCGCGAAATGCAGACGCCCAAGCGGCAGGCTTCGGGTTCGGGTGTGATTATCTCGACCGACGGTTATATTGTAACCAACAACCATGTGGTTGACGGGGCAGACGAGCTTACGGTTAAGCTGAACGACAACCGCGAGTTCAAGGCCCGTATCATAGGGCAGGACAAGACTACTGACCTTGCGTTGATTAAAGTGGAGGAGAACGACCTGCCGGCAATAAAGATAGGTTCGAGCGATAACTTGAAATTGGGTGAATGGGTTCTTGCTGTTGGCAACCCGTTCAATCTTACGTCTACCGTTACGGCCGGTATAGTAAGTGCCAAGGCGCGTTCAATGGGTGCAAACGGCGTGGAGTCGTTCATTCAGACCGACGCAGCCATAAACCCGGGTAACTCTGGCGGCGCGCTTGTAAACACGAGTGGCGAGCTGGTGGGCATAAACGCTATGATATATTCGCAGACTGGCTCGTATGCGGGTTATGGCTTTGCAATACCTACCACTATTATGAACAAGGTTGTTAACGACCTTAAGAAGTTCGGCACCGTACAGCGTGCTGTTATCGGTGTCCTCGGTATGGATGTGTCGAACTATATTGACGTGGAAAAAGAAAAGGGCAACGATGTTGACTTCGGCACGGTAAACGGTGTGTATATTTCTGAAGTTACCGAAGGCAGCGCGGCAGCCGACGCAGGTTTGACCAAAGGTGACGTTATAACGGCTGTTGACGGTAAACAGATAAGCAAAATGTCTGAATTGCAGGAAATCGTGTCCATGCACCGTCCGGGCGACAAGATTTCTATTACTTACATGCGCAACAAGAAGAGCCAGACCAAATCAGTAACTCTCAAAAACGCGCAGGGCACTACTGAGGTTGTCCAGGAAGTTGATGTGAACGATATGGGAATTGGTCTTACGCCGCTTTCGAACGAACTGAAGCGCCAGTTGCGCCTTTCATACGGCCTTGAGGTTACGGCTATCAGAGACGGTGCCATGAAGGAGGCCGGCTTGCAGAAAGGCGTGATAATAATGCAGGTGAACGACAAGCAAATGCGCACACGCACCGATTTTGACGAGGCTGTCAAGGCGGCCAACATGTCGAACGACCGCACGTTGTGGATACGCGCCATAACAAAGAGCGGAATAAAGAGGAGCTATACGGTAGACCTGAGCAAAAACGACGAATAAACAAACGTCTGTAACGGAAAATCGGGGAACGTTTTCTCAAAGAAAACGTTCCCCGATTTTTTTGATGATTTCGTGTGGCCTATATGAATGTTAGTATGCTAATACAGTTTCAGAAGTTCGAGCATTTTGCGGTCTAAAAGGTGGCCTTCGAATTTTTCGTATTCCACGTCTTTTCTGTTGCTGTCGATAATGCCGAAATCGCCGGTAAGATTCCATAGTGCCCAGCCCCATCCTTGTTCCTTAAATAACGACAGTGTGTCTTCGAGCCATGCCAGAGCCACGGCGTGAGGTGTTTTGTTGTAACATCCCATTTCGCCGATATGTACCTTGCCGCCTGCCTTTACCCATTCGTCCCAGGGAGAGATGTTGTGTTTGTGTAGGAATTCCTTGTCGTAATCAACCCCGTCGGCGTGCAAAGGCCATGTAAGTTTTTCTTCCGGGAATTCCATGAGTTGCCTTGATCCCGGCCATGTAGCCTTGAAGTGGGATCTCAGCATGGGGTTGTAACCTCTTCCGCTTTGGATAATGTTGGGCACGTCGGTAAGAGTCATCAGCGGCACGCACCCCACGTTTTTCCCGTCTACTATTATCAGGCGGTTTTTGTCGACAGTCCGTATTGTTTGTATAAGTTTGCGCGCAACACGGTCGTACTTTTCCGTGCTGACGGCAGGAGCTTCATTAATCAGGTTGAAACTGAGCGTTTTGTTTGGTATGCCTTTATAACGTTCGGCAAAAGTTTTCCAGTGGAACGCACATGCTTCAAGCGGTGCCTCTTCTTCAAATATGTTTGTTGGCGGCTTGGGAGCATTAATGCAATATCCTGGCACGCGGTGGAAATTCAGGTTAACGTGTAACCCGTATTGTTTTCCCCATTCTACAGCCTGGTCTATTTCTTTGAGAACTTTGTCGTTTATTGAATACCAATTATCCTCACTGCTCCAACACCAATAGGAAAGTGGTATTCGCACGAAGTTGAATCCCAGGCGTGCAATCAGTTTGAAGTCATGTTCGGAAAAAGGAGACTGGAAGTCGGGGTTGAATTTGTTCAGCAAGTTGAATCCTTTCCAAACAGGGGCAGTGGCAGCGGTTATGTCGGCTTGCGCTTTTTGGACATCTGGCGTGCCGGCAAAGATTCCAATGTTTCCTTCCGTCATTATAACAGCTGACGAGGCGATGAGTTTTTTCAGAAAATTTCGTCTTGTTTCCATGTGAATGCAGGTTTAGGTTCGTTGTGCGGCGTCCGCACTTTTAAAGGTGAGAAGATTTTTGTGTCTTATGCTTACCGTTGGTTTACAAATATAATGAAAGGTGAGCGCAGAGGCAAATGGAAGCGAATGTTTCCAAATTTGGCTCTGCCGAACCGAATCCTATATAACTCAAATATAATGAAAGGCAGCAAGTAATAAGTAAAGCAGCTGCATATATTGAAAAAAAGAATTACTTTTGCAACATCACAGAAAATGCGTTTGAAAAAAATGAAATCTTGCAAGTTTTTGTTCGCCATAGCTTTTGCTTTATTCTTTGGTTGCCAGTTAGTCAACGCACAAAGCAAAGGAGTGGTTTATATTTTCGGGTTAAGCGATTCCACACGCGATTCCATTGTTTACGTTACAGACGTTCAGAGAATCGATATGGCCAATATCCAGAAGCAAACAAAGTTCTTGCTCGACCGTGCCGACTATGCGCAGCAGCTTAAGGATTATTTTGCGAACCGCTTGAACGACAACAAACGTATTAATGTGGTTTATGTATGCAAGAATGAAAAGGCTGCAAAAAAGAAACTTCAGAAAGTGCGTCGCAACTATCTTGAAGAAGGTGCCATAGTGCAGCAACTTGCCAGCAGTGATTTCACTTTTGTGCCGATAGTCGGCGTTTCTGACAATTCGGCCGATACAGTTACCGAGTAGGGCGTTGAATGAGCAGGCAAGCGTATGATATAGCCGGCCACAGGATTGTTGTGGAATTTGCCGGTGCATACGGTCACGCGGAAATTATAGCTCCTACGTTTCAGCCGTTTGCCGTGGCTGAAGATAACGGACGTGAAGCAATACTTCTTATTAAAGCAGACGACAGCTATCGTCCGGATAAAAACGATTTGCTAAAAGCCGGCGATTATTATTCGGCGAATACTGAATACAGCATGTATTCGCGTAGCAACGGTAATATTGTCATATTTTTCGGCGACAGAGAACATACTCCCTTAGGAATAATAGAATTAGACCGTCAACTGCGAAACGCTGCAATAGCATTGCGGGCTCCGGTTGCAAAACGTGCTGCGGCATTTTCGAATGCCGTTATGGTGGCCTATACTTTTGCTACGGCAATGCGTTCGACCCTTGTTGCGCATGCTTCTGTGGTGTCGCACATAGGGAGCGGCTATATGTTTCTCGGGAAAAGCGGTGCAGGCAAGTCCACGCATTCGCAATTATGGCTCGATAATATTCCAAACACCGAACTTATAAACGACGACAATCCCATAGTGCGTATATACGAAAACGGAAACGTCAGGGTGTACGGCTCGCCGTGGAGCGGTAAAACCCCGTGTTACAAACAGGCATGTGTTCCGGTAAACGCAGCTGTAAGCCTGCACAAGGCCGGGAGTAACAAGGTATTGCAGTTGCAGCCGGTTTCTGCATTCATAGAGATATTGTCATCCGTTTCCTCGTTGATGTGTTACCGTCCTTGCTACGACGGTATTTTGAGGACTGTAATAAAATTTACTGAATCGGTTCCCGTGTATTCCTTGGAGTGTTTGCCCAACGGCAGTGCCGCTGAGCTTTGTTATGAAACAGTATGCCGGCAAAAGTAATAAAACTTCCAAACGACGTATTCTTTAAAGAAGCCAAAACCTTGATTGACGAAGGGCGCAGCGTTGTTATTACTGCCGCCGGCGACAGCATGTTCCCTTTTTTCAGAAACCGTCTTGACGAGATAAAAGTGGAGCATTGCGAAGATGTGCGCCTGAATGATGTGGTAGTAGCCCTTACCGAAACCAACAGGTATGTTGCCCACCGCGTTGTCGCAATATGCGGAGACAACCTAACGCTTATGGGTGACGGCAATGTCTCGGCCAGGGAGCTGACCACGAAAAGCAACGTAATAGGGCGCGTAACAGCATACCGTCGCAAAGGTGAGAGCGGCTTCAAACCGTTGTATTCTTTAAAGTGGAGAGTATATTCTTTTTTATGGGTAAACGCCTTGCCTGTACGAAAGTATCTTTTGGCGTTCATGCGTTATGTATTGAATGCAAAAGCGTATAACCAACAAAAGGACCGGGAAATCGGCACATGAAATAAAGCAGAAAAACCAACCAGGCATGAAACTTAACGAAGGATTCGAAATGCGTTCCCTTGCAGGGCAACATATAATTGTTCCGGCCATGGCCCGCGACATAGATTTTACAAACGTGTTGTCGGTAAACGAGGTAGCTGCTTACATTTGGCAGATAATGGAAAAGGGAGGCTTTACGCTTGACGATATAGCCCGCCGGCTTACGGAAGAGTTCGACGTTACGTATGAACAGGCGCGCGAAGACGTGGAGGAATTTGCCGGACGGCTTAAGGAGTATGGCATGCTGGAGGAGTAGCTCCTTTTTCCTTGGCAGGAGACAAACACGAGGCTTCCGCAAATTTTGAATAAAAAACCGAGTTGCCGGGAATAAAAAAACGTATAAAACGAGAGAAAACCGGACCGGAAAAAAGGCCTTTTTTTGTGCTAAAAATTGGAAACTGATTTTCAGTGCGTAAAACCCACATGGGAGAAAAGAAAAAATACAAGGCACATATTTTAAAATTAGTGCCTTGTATTTTAAAATATCTCAGACCTATTTTTTGCCCTCTGAAAACCCGTTTGAAAACCGGGGCAAAAACGCAGACAAATTCCGACCGGCAAATGTAATGTTTGCCGAATATGAATATTTTTCCGGTAAAACGGGTTTTTCATGTTCTTGGCAGTCCCGTTTGTCGGCGTTTAAAACAGTACAAAACAGTATGTAAATGCAATGTAAGCAATCCGTACCCCGCAATTTGCAAACTTCATTTAACAAGAAAGGTACCATAGTGTGCAAATTGTTGGTTTTCGAGGCGTATCCTTTATATAATGGCTGTATTTTCTAAAAAGCAGTGCATGGATGTTGCCGAAACAACAGAAAAAACGTATATTTGCACTAATACAGCAATATGGAACATTGCGGGTTTCGATAAAAAGTGGACACAACCGGCGTTTTCATGTTGTTCGTTCGTGAAAAATATCAAGATAGTTATGAGTGACAGATTGTTCGTGTTTGATACCACATTGCGCGACGGGGAACAGGTCCCTGGTTGCCAGCTTAATACGGTGGAGAAAATCGAGGTTGCACGCCGCCTTGAAAGTTTGGGCGTAGACATAATCGAGGCCGGCTTCCCAATCTCAAGCCCGGGTGATTTCCAGTCGGTGATAGAAATATCCAAGGCCGTTACATGGCCTACGATATGCGCTCTTACGCGCGCGGTTGAGAAGGACATCGACTATGCCGCCGAAGCGTTGAAATACGCAAAGCATAAACGTATACATACAGGAATAGGCACATCGGAATATCACATACGCTATAAGTTCAATTCCACGCCCGAAGAGATAATAGAGCGTGCCGTGGCTGCGGTAAAATACGCCAAACGTTACGTGGAAGATGTGGAGTTTTACGCCGAGGACGCCGGGCGTACAGAGAACGAATACCTCGCACGCGTTGTCGAAGCTGTAATAAAGGCCGGGGCAACCGTGGTTAATATTCCCGATACCACGGGCTACTGCCTGCCTAAGGAATACGGCGAAAAGATAAAATACCTGATGGAGCACGTGGACGGCATACAGAACGCCATAATATCAACACACTGCCACAACGACTTAGGCATGGCTACCGCAAATACCATGTCGGGTGTGCTCAACGGCGCACGTCAGGTAGAGGTAACAATCAACGGCATAGGCGAGCGCGCCGGAAACACCGCACTCGAAGAAATAGCCATGATATGCAAGTGTCATCACGGCATAGGCATAGAGACGAATATAAACACCCAGAAGATATATTCCACAAGTCGCATGGTGTCGAGCCTTATGAACATGCCAGTGCAGCCAAACAAGGCAATCGTGGGGCGCAATGCCTTTGCGCACTCTTCGGGCATACACCAGGATGGCGTGCTCAAGAATGTTCAGACTTACGAAATAATCAATCCCAAGGATGTAGGCATCGACGACAACCAGATAGTATTGACAGCACGCAGCGGGCGTGCCGCGCTTAAACATCGTCTTGCCGTTAACGGGGTAGAGCTCGACGGAGAAAAGCTCGATAAGGTTTACCAGGCTTTCCTCCGCCTTGCCGACCGCAAGAAAGAAGTCACCGACGACGACATCCTCGTTCTCGTAGGCGCAGACCGCGCCGAAAACCACCATATAAGGCTCGATTACCTGCAAGTGTCGAGCGGCGTGGGCGTGCGCAGCGTTGCGAGCATAGGGCTCGACATAGCCGGCGAGAAATTCGAGGAAGCAGCTACGGGCAATGGTCCCGTTGACGCAGCCATAACGGCTCTCAAGAAAATAATAAACAGAAAGATGACCTTGAAAGAGTTTACCATACAGGCAATAAACAAGGGTTCCGACGATGTAGGCAAGGTTCATATGCAGGTGGAATACGACGGTAACGTTTACTATGGTTTCGGTGCAAATACCGACATCGTGGCAGCCAGTGTGGAAGCCTATATCGACGCAATAAACAAATTTCATCGCTAAGCAGGAAAATAGAAAATACGAACAAACATACAGGTAATAAAAAATGGCAAACACGCTTTTCGACAAGATATGGGACAAACACGTCGTTCAGATAGTGGACGACGGACCTACACAATTATATATAGACCGCTTATACTGCCACGAGGTTACCAGCCCGCAGGCATTTGAAGGACTACGCAAACGCGGCTTGAAATGTTTGCGCCCGAAGCAGATTTTCTGTATGCCCGACCATAATACTCCCACGCATGACCAGGATAAGCCCATAGCCGACCCGGTATCGCGCAAACAGGTGGAAACGCTTGAACGCAATGCAAAGGAGTTCGATTTAACTTATTTCGGAATGATGAATCCCAACAACGGGATTATCCATGTGGTAGGCCCGGAGCAAGGACTGTCGTTGCCCGGAATGACTATAGTGTGCGGAGATTCGCACACCTCAACGCACGGCGCTATGGGTGCTGTGGCTTTCGGAATAGGAACGTCGGAAGTTGAAATGGTACTTGCTTCGCAGTGTATCTTGCAGCAAAAGCCGAAGTCAATGCGAATTACCGTAAACGGAAAACTGTCAGACGGTGTTACGGCAAAGGACCTGGCCTTGTATTTGATGAGTAAAATCACTACAAGCGGCGCGACGGGGTATTTCGTGGAATACTCGGGCTCTGCTGTACGCGAACTCTCAATGGAAGGACGCCTTACGCTCTGTAACTTGTCGATAGAGATGGGTGCACGCGGAGGCTTTATCGCGCCGGATGAGAAAACGTTCGAATATATAAAAGGACGCCCCTATGCGCCGAAAGGTGAGGATTGGGATAAAGCCGTGGCTTATTGGAAAACGTTGAAAAGCGGAGACGACGCAGTGTTTGATAAAGAATTGCAGTTCGACGCTGCCGACATAGTTCCCATGATTACTTATGGCACGAATCCCGGAATGGGAATGCCTATAGACGGGACTATACCTGACGACCCGGAACCTACTTCGCAGAAGGCATTGAAGTATATGGGTTTTGTACCCGGTGAACAGTTGTTGGGCAAAACAGTTGATTACATTTTCCTGGGTGCATGCACAAACGGACGTATTGAAGATTTCCGCGCTTTCACGTCGGTAGTACGGGGACGCAAAAAAGCACCGCATGTAGTAGCATGGCTTGTACCCGGTTCTTGGAACGTATGGAAACAAATAAAGGAAGAAGGGCTGGATAAGGAACTTGTAGCAGCAGGGTTTGAGATACGTCAGCCCGGGTGCAGCGCATGCCTGGCTATGAATGATGATAAAATCCCGGCAGGCAAGTTGGCCGTATCGACAAGCAACAGGAACTTTGAAGGCCGGCAGGGGCCCGGGTCGCGCACATGCCTCGCAAGTCCTATGGTTGCTGCAGCTGCGGCCGTAACAGGAAAAATTACCGATCCGCGAACTTTAATTTAATTGTAGAAATGAAAAGGAAATTTGATATAGTTAGAAGTACGTGCGTACCTCTTCCTCTTGAAAACGTTGATACCGATCAAATAATACCGGCACGTTTTCTTAAGGCAACCGATAAAGAAGGATTCGGCGACAATCTTTTCCGCGATTGGCGTTATAATTCTGACGGTTCCAAGAAAGATTTTGTACTTAACGACCCTACATATAGCGGAGAGATACTTGTGGCCGGAAAGAACTTCGGCTGTGGTTCAAGCCGTGAACATGCGGCATGGGCTATCGCAGGTTATGGATTCCGCGTAGTGGTAAGCAGCTTTTTTGCTGATATTCATAAGAACAATGAATTGAATAATTTCGTTTTGCCTGTGGTAGTGTCTCCACAGTTTCTGGAAGAACTTTTCGGCTCAATCAAGGAAAATCCTAAAACAATAGTTACGGTAGATGTTCCTAATCAAACCATAACTAATGAACAGAATGGCAAAACGGAGCATTTTGAGTTAAACGGATATAAGAAGTATTGCCTTACCAACGGTTTGGACGATATTGATTTCTTGCTTCAGACAAAAGAAAAAATTGAAGCATGGGAAATGGCTAATAAATAGGTGAAAGGAACACTTAGTATAGCCCCATCTTATTTTAATTGGGATTATTCCCGATATTAACATGATAATTTAGCGAGTTTGTACTTTTTGCTTTTTTGCGAAATTTCATAGTATGAAACAAGTTAAAGTAGAGATAATGGACACCACGCTTCGTGACGGCGAGCAGACGCGTGGTGTTTCTTTTACACCTCACGAGAAGCTCAATATTGCGCGTATACTTTTGCGCGAGGTTGGGGTAGACCGTATAGAAGTGGCCTCCGCACGTGTGTCTGAAGGAGAGCGCCGTGCCGTAGAGCTGATTTGCCGGTGGGCTAAAGTAGCCGATATGGTAAACCGTGTTGAAGTTCTCGGCTTTGTAGACGGACACGTTTCGGTTGATTGGATAAACGGGTGTGGTTGCAGGACAATCAATTTGCTTACCAAAGGTTCTTTAAAGCACCTGACTTACCAATTGAGGAAAACACCCGAACAACATTTTGCCGACATTACTTCCAGCGTAGAATATGCGCATAGCTTGGGCATGGATGTCAACGCTTATCTGGAGGACTGGTCTAACGGGATGCAAAATTCACCGGATTATGTTTATCGTCTGGTTGAACACTTGAATAAGGCAGGCGTGCACAGGGTAATGCTTCCGGATACGTTGGGTATTCTGAATCCTCTTCAAGTATTGGAATATGTGCATAAGATGATACGTCGTTTCCCTGATGTATGCTTTGAGTTTCATGCACATAATGATTACGACCTTGCAATATCAAATGTCTTGGCTGCGGTGCTGGCCGGTTGCAGAGGATTCCATACAGCAGTGAACGGCTTGGGTGAGCGTGCCGGTAACGCCCCGCTTGCCAGTGTACAGGCTATCCTTAAAGATCACTTTAACGCCATTACCTCGATAGACGAGAGCAAACTTATGTATGTAAGCCGCATTGTTGAAAGTTACTCCGGAATATCTATTCCTGCCAATGCGCCAATAGTAGGTGAGAGCGTCTTTACACAGGTTGCTGGCGTTCACGCTGACGGAGACAACAAGCACCAACTTTATTCCAACGCATTGCTGCCTGAACGATTTGGCAGGGTGCGCGAATATGCTTTAGGCAAGAGCAGCGGTAAGGCTAACATACTTAAAAACCTCGAGGCTTTAGGTCTGGAACTAAATCCGGAACAGACTAAGCGCGTTACGCAACGGATAATAGAACTTGGAGACAAAAAAGAAATAGTAACCCAGGAAGACTTGCCGTATATCGTGTCGGATGTGCTGAAGCACGAAATGCCCGAGGACAAGGTTCGTCTGGTAAGTTACTTCGTGTCTACGGCCTATGGGTTAAAACCTTCTGCTTCGTTGCGGCTCGAGATAAACGGACAGGAGTATGAAGCTCATTCAACGGGTGACGGACAATACGACGCTTTTGCCCGCTGTATCCGCCAGATTTACGTAGATAAACTCAAGAGAGAAATGCCAACGCTTGTAAATTACAGCGTTACGATACCTCCGGGCGGGCGTACCGACGCGTTCGTACAGACTATAATAACATGGAATATCAACGGCAAGGAAGTGCGCACACGCGGCTTTGACGGCGACCAGACTGAGGCCGCCATAAAAGCAACGATAAAAATGCTTAATGTGCTCGAAAATACAAATGATTCTGTAAAATAAACAATATAAGGTATTATGAAATTAAACATCGCAGTTCTTGCCGGCGACGGTATAGGACCGGAAATATCAAAAGTAGGTGTAGACGTAATGCAGGCAGTAGGCAAACGCTACGGACACGAGATTACGTTTACTGAGGCAATATGCGGAGCTGCCGCAATAGATGCGGTAGGCGACCCGTTCCCCGAAGAAACATATAACGTTTGCAAGGCGGCAGACGCAGTATTGTTCTCGGCTGTAGGCGACCCCAAATTCGACAACGACCCGAAGGCAAAGGTTCGCCCCGAACAAGGCTTGCTCGCCATGCGTAAAAAATTGGGATTGTTTGCAAACATACGTCCGGTGCAGACATTTCCGTGCCTGTTGCATAAATCCCCGTTAAAAGACGAACTTGTGCGTGGGGCTGATTTCGTATGTATCCGTGAACTTACCGGCGGCATGTATTTTGGCGAGAAACACGAAGGCGACGACATGGCTTTCGATACCAACAAATACACGCGCCCGGAGGTTGAACGTATACTGAAAGTTGCATACGATTATGCCCGTCGACGCAACAAGCATTTGACAGTGGTTGATAAAGCCAACGTGTTGGCTTCGTCGCGTTTGTGGAGAAAAGTTGCGCAGGAAATGGCGGAGCAAAACACTGATGTGGTTACAGATTTTATGTATGTCGACAATGCCTCCATGCGCATGATTCAGGAACCGACGTTCTTTGACGTTATGGTAACCGAAAACACGTTCGGCGACATACTTACCGACGAAGGCTCTTGCATTACGGGCTCTATGGGATTGCTCCCGTCGGCTTCTATAGGAGAGAGCACGCCTGTGTTTGAACCTATCCACGGTAGCTGGCCGCAGGCTAAGGGCAAGAACATCGCAAATCCGCTTGCGCAGGTTTTATCGGCTGCCATGCTGTTCGAATATTTCGATCTTATGGAAGAGGGAACGGCCATACGCAAGGCTGTCGACGCTTCGTTGGACGCAAACGTACGTACACCCGAAATCCAAGTTGAAGGTGGCGGCGAGTACGGAACACGCGAAGTAGGCCAGTGGCTTGTAGACTATATAAACAAGGCTTGAACCGATAGACATAGATTAAGAAATGCCAGCCTGTTTCAGGCGGGCATGCAAAACCGGAGATTAGGGTTAGGGCTTTCCGATTCTTTTCTCTGAGATATTTCAAAATATGTCTGACATATTTTAAAATAGGTCAGACATATTTTTTCTTATCTCCTATCTGTGATTTTTTTCGTCAGAATCTGAAAGGTTTTGTCCAAGCAACGCCTTTGCGTTCTGCTGCCTGAATTCCGAAGGCGATATTCCAACCTTGCGGCGGAACTGACGCGTAAAGTGGTTAGGGTATGTAAATCCTAATTCCTGCGCTATTTCGGTTATGCTTGCCGGCGTGCGACAAAGCATGTGCTTTGCTGCGCTAATTATTTTGGCCTGTATGTAATCGCGAGCCGTTACGTGAAGGTCGCGTTTTACAACGTCGCCGAAATAATTGGCCGAAAGGTTGAACTGTTTTGCACACCATGCCACAGTAGGCTGCCCATGCTGTGCCGCCAGCCCGCTCGACAGGTAATTGGCCAGCAGCGTGTCTAAACGTTCTACCATCAACATGTTGCGCTGTTCGCGCAGCTGTGCGTACTGGCGCTCATAAAAACGTTTGCAGCATGATAGAAGCAAACCTATGTTTAAGCGTATCATGTGGTTTTTCAAGTGGTCTACCGGAGCATGCAGCTCCGCTCTCACGCTTGAAAAGCAATGCAGCAGCGTATCCCTTTCGTCTACCGACAATACTACGGCGTCGGGTACATCGAGGTCAAAATAATTAAACATGTAGAAATCGCGCCCCAGTCCAGACTTTTCAAGCAGTTCGGGATGGAATGCAAGCATCCACCCTTGCGGGCGAAGCCCGTTAAGTTGCATTTGCACCGTTTGCCCCGGACGGAGCGAAAAAATGGTACCCGGACCGTAGTGGATACTGTGCCCGCCCTTTATTAGTGTTCCGAAATCGTTGTCCATAAGAACTATGCAGAACATTCCGAAATCGGTGGGGTCGAAAAGTGTCAAGTCGGCGTAAGCCAGGTTGCCGACGCTTACCAACGGGTGAAGCGTCTTTTGCCTGAAATATGCGTCGAATTGTTCAATGTTTTTAATTTTTACCGTTTGCATGCCTGCAAAGTTACTTTAAATAAACGTAATCAGTAATTTTGGTATGCTAAAAAGGATAGAATGCAGCCAAATAAGTATTTTTGGTATATATTCAGGTAAATATGTTCGCACAAACAATACATTTTTTACCTACTTTTACCCCGTCTTGCTCAGAATAGGACTAATATGAAATTAAAATGATATATGAACAACAATAATAAATAGTAACCAGAAAATCATCATGGCAGTAAAATTCTACAAAAAAGAGCACCAGGTGCCTCTTGAAATGCACAAAGTGCGCATAGTTCAGAAACTTTTTCTTCCGCCCGTAGAAAAGCGCGTAGAATATATAAATGAAGCGGGCAACAATACGTTCCTGCTTCAGAACAAAGACGTGTTTATGGATATGTTGACCGATTCGGGCGTTAATGCAATGTCCGACCTCCAGCAGGCAGCCATGTTGCGGGCAGACGACTCTTATGCAGGAAGCGAGACATGCAACCGGCTGAAGCGTGCACTCGAGGATGTGTTCGGAACAAAATATTTCCTTCCGGCGCACCAAGGACGTGCGTGCGAGAACATTCTTGCCGAAGCATACGTCAAACCGGGATATATAATACCGATGAACTTTCACTTCACAACAACGAAGGCGCATATAACCCGTCTTGGCGGTGAAGTGGTAGAGCTCGTGACGGCAAGCGGACTCGAGCCTCAAAATGATAATCCTTTCAAAGGCGATTTCGATATTCCCGCATTACGCAAACTCATAGCGGAAAAACGCGACCGTATTCCTTTCCTGCGTATAGAAACCGGAACGAACCTCATAGGGGGGCAGCCGATAAGTATGAAGAACATCAAAGAGGTGTGCGCACTTTGCCGCGAGAACGGGATACGCACCGTGATAGACGCTTCACTTATGCAGGACAACCTCTATTTTATAAAAGTGCGTGAACCGGAATACAAAGATGTTCCCTTGAAAGACATCATGCATGAACTGGCCGATATATCCGACATCATTTACTTCTCGGCAAGGAAGCTCGGTTTCTCGCGCGGAGGCGCAATAATTACGAAACATGAGAATATATACCGCGAAATGATGGAATTCATTCCTCTATACGAGGGATTCCTAACTTACGGTGGCATGGAAGTTCGTTCAATGGAGGCAATGGCCCAAGGCTTGTACGAGTCTTTGGACATGGAGATTATATCTCAGGGGCCGTTGTTTATAGAATATCTTGTCAAGGAACTCGACGATTACGGCGTGCCTATGGTTAAGCCGGCCGGCGGGTTGGGAGCGCATATAAACGCTTCGGCTTTCCTGCCCGACATGCCCCATAACGTTTATCCGGCGGCAGCATTGGCGGCAGCGGTGTATATTGCGGGTGGTATTCGCGGCATGGAGCGCGGCACGTTGTCGGAGCAACGGGAAGAGGACGGTACAGAGCGGTATGCCGAACTTGAACTGTTGCGCCTTGCATGCCCGCGCCGCGTGTTTACTCTTTCGCAGATTAAATATTGCGCCGACCGCGTGAAATGGCTTTACGACAACCGCGAGCTTATAGGTGGTTTGGAATGGGTAGAGGAGCCAAAAGTGCTGCGCTTCTTCTTTGGCCGCCTTAAACCTATCGGCGACTGGCAGCAGAAACTCATGAACAAGTTCCGCGAGGACTTTGGCGATAGCTTGTAGACATTTTTAATAAGATAGTTTGTTTGAAAAAAGCATTCGGGTGTTTTATTTCCCGAATGCTTTTTGTTTATGTACCTGTTTTCAGGCGTTCAAAGCCTGCTCTATGTCGGCTATTATGTCGTCTACGTTTTCTATGCCTACCGAGAAACGTATCAGGTCGGGGCGCACTCCTGCCGCGAGCAACTGCTCATCGCTAAGCTGGCGGTGTGTATGGCTTGCCGGATGGAGCACGCACGTGCGCGCGTCGGCCACATGTGTTACTATTGCTGCCAGTTTAAGGTTGTCCATAAACTTTATGGATACGTCGCGTCCGCCTTTCAGTCCAAAGGATATTACGCCGCATGAGCCGTTGGGCATGTATTTTTGCGCCAGTTCGTAATATTTGTTTCCTTTAAGGCCGCAGTAGTTCACCCATGCCACGTGCTCGTTCTTTTCGAGGTATTCTGCAACGGCTTGTGCGTTTTTGCAGTGTTGAGGCATACGCAGGTGTAGCGTTTCAAGCCCTAAATTCAAGAGGAAGGCGTTTAGCGGCGACTGTACGCTTCCCAAATCGCGCATAAGCTGAGCCACGGCTTTGGTTATGTAGGCCATTTTGCCGAAGGCTTTGGTGTATGTCAGTCCGTGATACGATTCGTCGGGGCTGCATAGGCCGGGGTATTTGTCGGCGTGCGCCTCCCAGTCGAAGTTCCCGCTGTCAACGATACAGCCTCCCACGCTGGTTGCATGTCCGTCCATGTATTTAGTGGTAGAATGCACTACAATGTCGGCGCCCCATTCGAACGGGCGGCAGTTTATGGGTGTGGGGAAGGTGTTGTCTACAATGAGCGGCACGCCGTGCGAGTGGGCAATGCGTGCGAATTTTTCAATGTCGAGCACTTCGAGGGTGGGGTTCGATATTGTCTCGCCGAATAATGCTTTTGTGTTGGGGCGGAAAGCTGCCGATATTTCTTCTTCCGAAGCGTCGGGGTCAACAAAGGTTACTTCGATTCCGAGTTTCTTCATCGTTACGCCGAACAGGTTGTATGTTCCGCCGTATATGCACGACGAGCTTACAAAATGGTCTCCGGCCTGGCAAATGTTGAACATTGCGTAGAAGTTAGCTGCCTGGCCGCTTGAGGTCAGCACGGCTCCAACGCCGCCTTCCAGGGCTGCTATCTTTGCGGCTACGGCGTCGCTTGTGGGGTTTTGCAGGCGTGTGTAGAAATACCCGTTCTCCTCAAGGTCGAAAAGACGGGCCATTTGCTCGCTTGTTTCGTATTTGAATGTTGTGCTTTGGTAAATTGGCAGTACTCTCGGTTCGCCGTTCTTTGGAGACCATCCTGCCTGTACGCATAGCGTCTCTTTTTTGAATTTCCTGTCCATTGTGTTTTTTATGTTTTTGTTCGGGGTGTGTAAGTTTGAAACCAATCCAAAAATAATTATAAAATTCGGAATAACGTAATAGATTAATGCGAGTGTTTCGGCTTAAACAGTGGGTTTGGCACGTTAAAAGTTCGCACAACCGGGTGAAATACCGCATTTTGCAATGTCGGTAATGCTTTTTATGGCAGACAAACAGGGAACAGGAAAACCGGGCCGCAAAATACACGCTTTTTTATGCCTGCAAGTGAAAACTGATTCATAGCCTTTTATACCATGCTGCGAGAAGAGAAAAAATATGTCTGACATATTTTAAAATAGGTCAGACATATTTCGAAATATCTCAGACATATTTTTCGCTGTCTGAAAACCGGATGTAAAAGACCGTTTCAGAAAGTGTTGTATTGCTATGCGTTTTTTGTCTGTTTTTTACGTCTCGGCGATTATTCGGCTTTATGGGGCAGCGTTTGTGTGCCTAATCCTTTTTTATATTGTAGTGCCCGCCGGAGTCTATGATAAAGTCGAGAATATCCTTAAATATATCTTCAACATCCGAAGGCAGCAACTGTGTGGATGTTCGTTTTCCGAATTTTTCCGACAACAACTTGGGTATGTTTGTTAGCCTTGTTCCTAATGTCTTGGATAGTAGCCAGGCTTCTTCTTCGTCTATTACGGCAGATTGTGTGTAGCTGTTTTTCCGGAAATCGTAATCAGTATATTTAAGTCTTACCACAAGGTTTTTCCGTGTGTCAAAACCAGCTGCCACACTGGCGTGAATTTCCATGTCGTCGTCGGAGCTGGCAATGAATTCCTCTAAAACGAGTATGTCCGTTCCGGGGATTTTCTTTGATTTCTCCATATATGTGTCCAAGTATTAAATGTTATAATTTCTTATATAGCTTGTTTGGTAACTTGAATTTTGCATTCAAATTTAAAACAATTGTATTATTAGCCAGTGTGTTCCGACGAATAAATTTAAGGCAATTACGGAACTCGCGTTAAAAATATTACCTTTGTGTGGTATTTTTTATTGCAGCACATGAAAGTTATAATAGTCGAGCCATTAGCGCAAAGCAATAATATAACGGATAATTCGTTATTAAAGCGTGTTCAGGACATGTCGGTATATACATTGGCTGATACGTCGTTGCTGACACATGGAAAACCGATGTTCGTACCCGATTACGGCGGCAGTTGCAAAGCGTGTTGCTGTGTTGCGGCAAGAATATGCCGTTTGGGTAAGAGCATACCGGAACGTTTTGCCCCGCGTTATTTCGACGCTCTTACCGTTGGAATGAGGTTCGAACTTAACGATTTGCGAAATGAACTGTCACTTAAGGGGCTGCCCTGGGATGTGGCAGTGAGTTTTGATGGGTCGGCGGTTATAGGCAGGTTCGTTGAGACGGGGGATACTCCGGCGGATAATTACAACATTAGTTTAGAGGTAGAAGGGGAAAAGGTGGCTTCAGTGCAGTTTACAGATTTGATACCCGCCGTTGCGCATGCCGTTGCATACGTAAGCAGGTATTATATGATAAGACAAGGCGATGTGCTGCTATTGCCCGTATACGGTAAAATGCTCGACGCACGGCCCGATACCCATTACGTGGGATATATCAACGGCGATGACGTGTTGGAGTTTAATGTAAAATAGTCTGTATCCTTTAATGAAACACATATATATAATAGCGTTATTCACGTTGCTGTTTTGCCAGGGGGCGTTTGCCGGAACGGGCGGCGATACCATAAGGACCGTTGGCGAAGGCGTGTTTGTAAGCATAGATGAAAAGGAACATGCCGTGACAACCACGCTGCCCGTGTTTGCAACGCAAATAAGTGTCGGACAGGCTTCGTTTTGGGATTCGTTCAAAGTCGTGGCAGAATATCCGGAGTATAAACGCCTTACCGCAGAGGAAACGAAACGTATAAGAAAAATCGCCAAAAACATAGGCGAGAATCTTGATATAGAATGCCATTTTGCAATAGAGCGCAAGGTAGGAAAACTGGATGTGTCGTTTGTGCCTATTGTTAAGCGGAAAGGCAGCTATTACCGTGTTGTGAGTTGCAAACTGGCTGTTTATCGCGTTACGGATAATTTAACGGATTCATTTATTGGTCATCCCGGGCAATCGCTTCCAACCCGTGCAGTTACAAGGGCTTTAAGTAGTACGGACTCACGTTATGCAGAGCATTCCGTTCTTTCCAGTGGCCGCTGGGTGAAAATCCGTGTGAATTCGGAAGGCGTGTACTCTTTGACCAAATCATTTCTTTCTTCTGTTGGTTTCTCAGACCCTTCGCGAGTTAAATTATACGGCTACGGAGGACTAGTGCAAGATTCCGTAATAACATATTCGGGCGAGAACCGCAATTATGACGATTTGCAGGAAATACCGTTGTATCGCGACGGCTCAAAGATTTTGTTCTTTGCAGAGGGTGTTACGAAATGGATTTACGTAAAAGGGAAATGGAGGCATGTGAATAATCCTTATTCAAGCTACTCGTATTATTTCCTGACCGAGGGCGATTCTCCGGCCGTAATGCAGGATGTGACGGCGAATGCAAGCAATACAATCGTGCGCACTTCTGTGAAATCGCATGCCTTGTACGAGGAAGACGCTTTCAGTTGGTATACGAGCGGACAGCAGTTTTTTGACAGTTATGATTTTGCAAACGGTAATTCGCGAACATATCAAATATCTGCCCCCGACGCAAAAGAAGAAAGCACGGCTTATGTAACTGTTGTCTTTACGGCGGCAAATACCTCGGCTGCAACTAATGTAGATGTGCAGCTTAATTCATCCAAACTCGGTACTATGAACATCCCGTTGCTGAATAACACAAATTACGGGGAGCAGGGCAACAGGGCACGTTTGGTAGAAAAAACTTATAGCACACGAATTTTGCAAGGCGCAAATGATGTGCATTTCGTAACGACATCGGGGCATTCAGCGCGCCTTGATTACATCGCTTTGAATTATGAAAGGAACTTGAAACTGTCGTCTTCTTTCTTTGTAATGAGCGACCCGGAAAACAATTCGTCAGGGGTTTATTCCATTTCGTCTGCAAACAGTGATACTAAAGTGTGGAGAATAGGGAAGGCCGGAAGGCCGCAGGAGAATATCGTAGGTACGCTAAACGGGAATACGCTGAATGTAACTCTTCCTGAGGCTTCTGAACGCTATGTCGTAGTAAATACTTCTGCTACGTTTCCAACGCCAACGTTTGTAGAACATGTGAAAAATCAGGATTTACATGCTGACGAGTCTTATGATATGGTGGTCATCGTTCCGAAAAGCGGAAAACTTATGTCGCAGGCGCAACGCCTTATTGACGCGCACGTGACGAACGACAGCTTGAGGATACGTCTTGTCAGGGCAGATGAATTGTATAACGAATTTTCATCGGGAACGCCCGACGCAATGGCATACAGGCGTTATTTGAAAATGCTTTACGACAAGGCCGGCTCAGAAAATGACATGCCTAAGTTTTTACTTTTATTCGGCGATGCCGCGTGGGACAACCGCATGGTTACGCAAGACTGGAGGAATAGCTCGCCTGATGATTATTTGTTGTGCTACGAATCGTGGAATTCAACAAATGAGGTGTCAAGCTATGTGACAGATGACTTCTTTGGAGTCCTTGATGACGGCGAAGGCGAAAACCTGTCATACGACAAGCTGGATATATATATAGGAAGGTTTCCCGTAACGACCGAGGCCGAAGCAAAGATTATGGTAGATAAAACCATAGATTATATGAACAATAAAAACGTCGGAGCCTGGAAAAATGTAATTTGCATGATGGGCGACGATGACGTAGATAGCAACTCCCTTATGTCTGACGCGGAAAGCATTGCCTCTTGGATAGAAAGCAGACATCCTGATTATAATGTGCGTCGTATATATTGGGACGCGTACCAGGTGGAGAAAACATCAACCGGCAATTCCTATCCCGAAATAACAAAGCTGCTTAAAAGCTATATGCAGAATGGAGCTTTAATTATGAATTATACGGGACATGGCGCGCCGGCGTCAGTTTCTCATGAGAAAGTTTTGACGTTAAATGATTTCAAAGAGCGCAGGTCAAAGAATCTGCCGCTTTGGATTTTTTCTTCGTGCGAGGTAACACCATTCGATTCGCACGAAGAGACAATAGGCGAGGCTGCTTTGCTGAATCCTGATGGGGGAGCCGTTGCTTTTATAAGCGCAACTCGCTCGGTTTATTCTACGCGTAACAGATACCTTAACACGTATTTGATGGAAAATCTTTTGAATGGCGACGGCGGGAAACCAATGCCCATGGGTAAGGCTCTAACACAGGCAAAATGCTCTTTGGTCACGTCTTCGAACATGAGTGACAGAACTATAAACAAACTGAAATACGTACTTACCGGCGACCCCGCGCTGAAGCTTATGTTTCCAACCGAAAGATTGGTGATAGACAGTATCAATGGGAAACGTTTGGGGAATTCAGTAGTGAATCTGCCCGCCGGTAGTGTAGCAAGAATTTCAGGTCGTATTGTTAATACTTATGGAAATACAATCGAAAATTATAATGGAGTAGTTAATGCTACAGCATATGATAAAAAAGAGTTGATAACTTGCAATGACAACGCGGGAAACGGTTTAGATCCTTTCACTTTTTATGACAGAACGCGACGACTGTTCGAAGGTGCAGACTCGGTAACCGGCGGCCGCTTTTCATTCAGTTTCCCCGTTTCGATTGATGCCAGTTATTCAGATGAAACGTGCTTGATGAGCCTTTATTCTGTTTCAAATGACCATGAGACAGAAGCGCATGGATATAGTTCTTCTTTCTCAATTAATTCATCCGAGTCCTTAAATCCCGACAGCGTCGGACCGATGATGTATGTTTATTTGAATAATCCGGATTTCCAGGATGGTGGCAAAACAAACCTCACTCCGTATTTTGTGGCTTTAATGGAAGATTCCGACGGAATAAATGCAACTGGCAGTGGAGTAGGACATGATTTGGAACTTATAATAGACGGCACTACGTCTTACGTACTTAACGACTATTATGCGAACGAGTTCGGTACATATACAAAGGGTCGTGTACGCTTTTCTATTCCAGAGTTAGAGCCGGGCAAACACAGGTTGGTGTTCCGTGCCTGGGATATGATGGGAAATTCATCCTCGCAGATGTTGAACTTTGTTGCTGTGAGGGGGCTTAAAACGGAAATACTGGATATAACGTGTAGTCCGAATCCTGCAACTCTGACTACGCACATGCAAATATATTACGACCGTCCGCAGAGCGATATGCGGTTCCATGTGCAGGTTTACAATACGATGGGGCAGATTGTTTATGAAACAACAGCCGCAGGACAGAGCGAAGACGGGTATTATCAATTGGAGTGGAATCTTACAAATTCCAGCGGAGCAAGACTGCCCGGAGGTTTGTATTTGTATAGGGTGTCGGTTTCTGAAAACGGCGGACGAACGAGTTCAAAAACCAAGAAATTGATAATTCTGAACAATAAATAAACCCGCTTGCAGTTTATTAATTTGATAAATCTCTTGAACAATATGAAATATAGGATATTATTAACGCTGCTGCTTGTAGTGACGGCAGTAGTTCCCTCAAATGCCCAAAAAGAACAGTTCAATCCCGTCAGTACGGCGGTAAATTCTCTGAAGATTGGGCCGGATGCCCGCTCCGGAGGTATGGGCGATATAGGTGCTGCTACCGAACCGGACGCAAACTCACAGGCGTGGAACCCTGCAAAATATCCGTTTGCCATTAGTCGTGCAGGTTTGGCCATTAACTATACTCCATGGTTGAGGAAACTTGTAAACGACATAGGCTTGGCTTATGTGGCAGGTTATACCCGTTTGGGCGATTATACGGCAATCAGTTCCTCGTTGCGTTATTTTTCGCTTGGTGAGGTAGACGCCGGCGACAACATGACAATAAAGCCGTATGAGTTAAGTTTCGACGTGGGTGTGTCGCGAATGCTTAGCGAGACGTTCTCGGCAGCTATTTCATTGCGTTACATTTATTCCGACCTTAGCGGCAATTATAGCGATGACACTTCGCCCGGTTCTGCCTTTGCTGCCGATATAGCCATGTATTATAATAATTACGTAATAATGGGCAGCAGAGAATGCTTGCTGGCTTTCGGTTTGAACATAAGCAATATAGGTAGTAAAATAAAGTACGGAGATGAAAACTCCTATTTCATCCCCACGAATTTACGCTTGGGTGTGAATTATTTGGTGCCGATAAACGAGTTCAACAAAATAGCGTTCAGCGCAGACATAAACAAGCTCCTTGTGCCGACAATGCCTTTGCAGGAGGATGACGAAACCGACGAAGCGTACCAGGAACGTCTTCAGAAAGACTATTACGACCAATCACCGATAACCGGTATTTTCAAGAGCTTTGGCGACGCTCCCGGCGGATTCAGCGAGGAACTCAAAGAAATACAATGGAGCGTTGGTGTGGAATACACCTATAACGATAAATTTACGTTGCGCGCAGGTTATCACGACGAGAACAAGATGAAAGGTAACCGTAAGTACTTTACGGTTGGTGCAGGTTTCAGAATGAATGTTTTCTCGCTCGATGCAGGTTATGTAATTTCCACAGCGGCAAGCAACCCGCTCGACCAGACATTGCGCGTATCCCTCGCGTTTGATTTTGACGGTATTAAAGACCTGTTCTCGCGCAGGCGTTAAACACATAAGCAATGAAAACACGAATAGGTTTCGGCTTTGATGTACATCGTCTTGTTGAAGGGCGCGAACTTTGGCTCTGCGGTATAAAACTCGATTATTCAAAAGGGCTGCTTGGGCATAGCGACGCTGATGTGGCGTTGCATGCTTTATGCGACGCACTTCTCGGAGCTGCTTCAATGCGCGACATCGGCTATCACTTTCCCGATTCAGACGATAAGTATAGCGGGGCGGACAGCAAGGTACTCCTTAAATCGGTCATGCAGAAAATCAAGGAGGGCGGTTATTCCGTAGGTAACGTAGATATTACCATTTGCCTGGAAAAACCAAAATTGAAGGACCGTATATCCGAAATGCAGCAGTGCATAGCAAGAGTAATGGAAGTTGACGAAGATTGCGTGTCGGTAAAGGCTACCACAACGGAACGTCTCGGCTTTACCGGGCGCGAGGAAGGCATTGCCGCCTATGCCGTGGCGCTTTTGGAAAAGGAATAATGCGCGTATTCAACGCCGTGACGCGGTATGCACCTTACGTTAAAAAAAACGTAGGAAAGGCATTACCGGAGCGTAAAATTTTACGTAGGAATTAAGGATAAAATGGTATTCGGGAAAGAAACTGGTTCCCAGATTTTCAAACCCCGCTGCGAGCAAAGAAAAAATATGTCCGACCTATTTTAAAATATGTCTGACATATTTTGAAATATCTCAGACATATTTTCGGCCTTGTGAAACTTCGTGTTTTATAATGCAGACAAAAAAGGCGGAAAGCGATACATGCTTTCCGCTGTGTGTTGATTTGTTTAAATTGTGTTGTACGTATAGGGCTGGTGTTCTGCCCTTATTTTTTGTGCAGCTTTTCTTTTAAGTTTTTGTTGAACGCGCTGAGGGGATTGTTCTTGGTAGCGAATCCAAGTCCTTTTGTTTGCAGGTCTACGGCAAAGGTTGCAAGTGATTGCAGCAATGTTTCCTTTTGCTGCTTGGCATTCGGATTGATAACGACGTTTATGCCCTTGTGCACAATTTCCACGTTAATGTCTTTTCCTGCTTGTACGGGGTCGCCGTCTCGGTGAATTACGCCCGGTTCCTGGCGGTGAATGGACAGCTTGCGCGTCTGGAACATCCTAACGCGGCTTCCGGTCCTTAAAGTCTTGCTGAATAACTGTAAGGCCAGTTGCGGAGCTTCGAATGCACTGAACGGTTCCACGATTGTAACGTCCATGAGCCCGTCGTTCATTGAAGCCTGCGGGGCTATGTAGGCGTTATTTCCGTATTCCGAGGCATTTGCGCATGTTATGAGGAACGCTTTGTAAGTTTGGCTTCCTGTTTCGTCCTCAACAATGTAAGTCTCCGGTTCGTAACGCAGCCACTCGGCCAGAGCCTGCTCCAGATATGTTAGTACACCGCGCTTTTTTGCTTCGGTGAACTTATAGCTTACGTAGGCGTCGAACCCCATTCCGCAGGTACAGAAGAACGGTTCGCCGCACACTGTGCCATAATCGAGTTTTTCAATGGTGTGCTGGTTTATAATCCCAACGGCGCGTTTGCCCGACATGGGGATGTGAAGGTGGCGGGCAAGCCCGTTGCCCGAACCGCAAGGTATGATTCCCAGAGCCGTTTCCGAACCGATAAGCCCGCTGGCCACTTCGTTTACCGTGCCGTCGCCGCCCACGGCAACCACTATGTCAGTGCCGTTTTTTGCTTCTTGCCTCGACAACTGCTCCGCGTGCCCGGCATGCTCGCTGTAAAGTATCTTATAGTCAAAATATTGCCTGTTCAAAACCTCAGCAATGTTTCGAACTATAGTACCTTTACCCTTTGTTCCTGAAATAGGGTTGATAATGAATGTTATTCGCTTTTTTTCCATTTCGGATGAGTGCGCAAAGATAGTCCTAATTTCAATAAAAATGAGAGGCCTAATCGTAAAAAATAATTTAATGCCCGTTTTTTTTCGCTGGAATTATTTAATTGTGTAAAAATTACTATCTTTGCGCCGTTTTCAATGAACTACATTATACGCCTCTTTTGATTTAGAATAATTTAAAGATGGGATTATTACAAGAAAGACTGAAAAAATACGATTTGCCGCAACAATATATGAAGCAGGGAGTGTATCCCTACTTTCGTGAAATAGATGGCAAGCAGGGTACCGAAGTCAATATGGGCGGGAAAAATGTCCTTATGTTTGGCTCGAATGCTTATACCGGCCTGACTGCACATCCGCGGGTTATTGAAGCGGCAGCAAAGGCGTTGTATAAATATGGGACGGGCTGCGCTGGCTCGCGTTTCCTGAACGGAACTTTGGACTTGCATGTCCAGCTTGAAAAGGAACTTGCAAAATTCGTAGGAAAAGAAGAAGCCTTGTGCTTTTCAACAGGCTTTACCGTAAACAGCGGTGTGATAGCCTGCCTTACCGGACGGGACGATTATATTATATGCGATGACCGCGACCATGCTTCTATAGTAGACGGGCGCAGGCTTTCTTTCTCGAAAAGCTTGAAGTACAAGCATAACGACATGGAAGACCTCGAATGCCAGCTAAAGAAATGCAAGCCCGACGCAGTAAAACTGATTGTTGTTGACGGAGTGTTCTCGATGGAAGGCGACCTTGCAAACCTGCCCGAGATAATACGTTTGAAACACAAATATAATGCAACGGTAATGGTTGACGAGGCTCACGGCATAGGAGTGTTCGGAAAGCAGGGACGAGGCGTTTGCGATCATTTCGGCCTTAGCGACGAGGTAGACCTTATCATGGGAACTTTCAGCAAAAGCCTTGCTTCGATAGGAGGTTTCATTGCTTCGGACTCAAGCATAATAAACTGGCTTCGCCATAACACACGCACATATATATTCAGCGCCAGCAACACTCCGGCTGCTACGGCAGCGGCAATGGAAGCCCTGCATGTAATACAGGAAGAGCCGGAACGTCAGGAGCGTTTGTGGGATGTTACGAATTATGCCTTGAAACTGTTCCGCGATAACGGTTTCGAGATAGGGGCTACCGAATCGCCAATCATTCCTCTTTATGTGCGCGATGTTGACAAGACATTCCTTGTTACGCGCAAGGCATTCGAGGAAGGCGTTTTCATAAATCCCGTAATTCCGCCGGCTTGTGCGCCGCAGGATACGCTCGTAAGGTTCGCGCTTATGGCAACGCATACCAAAGAGCAGGTAGACCTCGCCGTACAACGGCTTGTGAAAGTGTTTAAAGAACTGGATTTGCTTTAATTAGCGTTTTAAAAACATATAGAAGCGGTGTGCGAAATTTTTCGTACACCGCTTTTTGTCTTTATTCAATACATTCTATTTCGTTTTCGGACATTAAAATGTTCTGTTTTTCACAAAAGATGTTCAGAAAGGACTATAAACAAGGGCTTTTGTTATTATTTTTGTGCAGAATTTTGCCAAGAAAACAGAAAGGTCTAATTTTGCTCAGAGTTTAACTGCTATAAGGTTTTATAAACCGAATGGCGAATGTTTAATTAAAAACTTTTTATGATGAAGAAATTTTTGTTTACTCTGGCAGCAGCTTTTGTAACTCTTACTGCAAGCGCACAGGTTTATGTTGGTGGCGAAGTTGGTTTTTGGCGTAACTGGGCCGACGGCGCAAACGAAACCACGTTCAAGGTTCTTCCTGAAGTAGGTTACAATCTGAGCGAAGACTGGGCTATCGGTACGCAGATAGGCTACCAGTACAACTACGAAAAGGGTGTAAAGGTAAATGCGTTTGTAGTTACTCCTTATGCTCGTTGGACGTTTGCTAAGTTCGACGCTGTGAGCCTCTTCCTCGACGGTGGTTTCGAATTCGGAACTTACAAAGCAAGCGGTGACGGCGTTAAAGACGATTCGCACAATGCTTGGGGTATAGGTATCAAGCCGGGTGTAAAGGTAGACCTTACCGACAAGCTCTCGTTTATTGCTCATGCAGGCTTCTTCGGCTATCGTGACGCTGATGACCTGGAAATATTCGGCAAGAACGGATTCGGCGTTGACGTTGACGGAAACGCTCTGCAGTTCGGTCTGTACTACAATTTCTAATAAAGAACATTATTAACTCACAGAAGGGTGGGTATCGGCTATTAAAGCCGATACCCGCTTTTTTTGTTACTGTACGTCGGCCAATCCGAAATAGCAAAACTGTATTGTTGCGGAAATCAATGTGTATGAAAACCGACTGAAGGCAACAGGCGGGATAAGTCCTTAACAAACAGTTCCGTTATTGCCGCCGGTGTTACTTGTGTTTTACATTGTTCCGGTCGTGAAGAAAAGTGGAAAACCGGAGCGGGAAAACGGCCTTTTTTGAGCGGAAAAATTGAAAACTGATTTTCAGTGTGTTTACCCCACATGGGAGAAAAGAAAAAATTCAAGGCACATATTTTAAAATTAGTGCCTTGTATTTTAAAATATCTCAGACCTATTTTTTGCCCTCTGAAAACCCGTTTGAAAACCGGGGCAAAAACGCAGACAAATTCCGACACCCGATTTCGCGTTCGGTTGCGGGCACATAATTTTGGAAGATATGCGCCCGATTTATTCCTTTTCTGAAAAAGAAATACTACTTTTGCACTGATATTAGGTTGTTTAGAGTATGAGGGACGGCACGGTCTATTGTTTTCTATTCATAATAATTCGGTAAATCTTAATTTTCAGTGTTTTCTATTGTTGAATATGAATGATAAATCGAATGTTATATGATTGACACCCTTTTGAAACAACCGGCAGGAAAGAGTAAAGTTCTTAAATTACGTCCGGCCCTTTTTCATGTACTTTGATTTTATTACAAAACGATAAAAAGCAGTAATTTTACAACAAAACAAATATAAAAATGGAAAATAGCATAAACGCAGAAGAAAAACATAAAAGCCTCGATTTCATACAGCAGATAGTAGAAAAGGATTTAAAGGAAGGCAAGAACGGGGGCCGTTTGCAGACTCGTTTTCCGCCGGAGCCTAACGGCTATCTGCATATCGGCCACGCCAAGGCTATCTGTGAAGATTTCGGAATAGCAGAGAAATACGGAGGCGTATGCAACCTCAGGTTCGACGATACCAATCCCCAAAAAGAAGATACCGAGTATGTAGATTCCATAATGGAAGATATAAAGTGGCTCGGCTTCAAATGGGGGAATGTGTTTTATGCTTCCGACTACTTCCAGCAGCTTTGGGACTTTGCCGTCCGTCTGATAAAAGAGGGGAAAGCTTATGTGGATGAGCAGACCAGCGAGCAGATAGCTGCGCAGAAAGGAACGCCCACGCAGCCCGGTGTTGCCAGCCCGTATCGCGACAGGCCGGTGGAGGAGAGCCTGGCATTGTTCGAGAAGATGAATTCCGGAGAACTGCCCGAAGGCTCGATGGTGCTACGTGCGAAAATTGACATGGCTAACCCGAACATGCATTTCAGAGACCCTATCATATACAGGATAATAAACCGCAGGCACCACAGAACGGGCGACAAATGGAAGGCATATCCAATGTACGATTTTGCCCACGGCCAAAGCGATTATTTCGAAGGCGTGACACACTCGATATGCACACTTGAGTTCGTACCTCACCGCCCCTTGTATGATTATTTCATAGATGAGCTTAAAGAAGGCAAGGACTTGGATGACAACCGCCCGCGCCAGTATGAGTTTAACCGCTTGAACCTTACATACACTATAATGAGCAAGCGCAAACTCCTTGCACTCGTAGAGGAAAAACTGGTTAACGGTTGGGACGACCCGCGTATGCCGACCCTTTGCGGCTTACGGCGCAGAGGCTATTCCCCCGAAGCTATAAGGAAGTTCATACAGATGATAGGTTATACGAAGTTCGATGCCCTGAACGATTATGCCATGCTGGAGGCTGCCGCGCGCGAAGACTTGAACGCACGGGCTATTCGCGTTTCAGCCGTGTTGAATCCCGTAAAACTTGTTATAACCAACTATCCCGATGGAAAAGAAGAGGAAATGACCGCAATAAACAACCCCGAAAATCCGTCGGATGGCAGCCATACTATAATGTTTACGAAAGAATTGTGGATGGAACGCGACGACTTTATGGAAGACGCGCCCAAGAAATTCTTCCGTATGACACCGGGCCGTGAAGTTCGTTTGAAAAATGCCTATATAGTGAAATGTACCGGTTGCAAAAAAGATGATAACGGTAACGTCGTGGAAATTTATTGTGAATACGACCCCGACAGCAAGAGCGGCATGCCCGGAGCCGACAGGAAAGTAAAGAGCACCCTCCACTGGGTAAGCACCAAATATTCCGTGAAGTCGGAAGTGCGTCTGTACGACCGCCTGTTTACGGTGGAGAACCCTTCGGCAGACGAACGTGATTTCCGCGATTTGCTCAACCCCGATTCTTTAAAGGTTTTGGACAACTGTTATGTAGAGCCTTTTGCCGTTGACAATGAAAGCGCTCGTTATTTGCAGTTCCAGCGTATAGGATATTTCGTCAAAGACAAGGACAGCACTGCGGAACATCCCGTTTTTAACAAGACCGTAGGCCTGAAAGATAATTGGAACAAACAGAAAGCTTAGATGATAAACAACAATAAGGATACAAGCAGCAAGGAAGTCTTGCGCAAAGTGTGGCGTTACGAAGAAATGCTTCGCTCGAATACAAAAGTTTACTTCGACGAGGATGATTTGCTCGACATAGCGGAATATTACTATTACGATATGTCGAAAGACGCTGAGGCTTTGCGTTGCTTAGACTATGCGCTGAAGTTGCATCCTGAGTCGTTGCCTGTAAAGCTCCGTATATCCGAGATAAGGTATTTCCAAGGAGAGACAGCAGAGGCGTGGGAGCTTCTGAAGTCTGTTTCAGAGCAAGACGATCCCGATGTGTTGTATTTTCACGGGCTTTTCTCGCTCGAAGAGAAAGATTACCGTAAGGCCGAGGAATATTACCGTAAGGCGTATTCACAGGAGCAAGGCACGGGGGTAGATTTGTTTTGCAGCATAGTTACGGATTATTTGGAGCATGGAGTTATAGATGTTTTGGACAAATGGTTCAACATGCTGCCAGATGTTTATCAGAGCGAGCCAAAGGTTCTTGATTTGAAAGTTTCCTATTTGCAGATGTCGGGTCGTCCGGCTGAAGCCGTAAAACTCGTGGAAAAACTGATAGACAGTGAGCCTTACAACGTGGAGCACTGGATTAACCTTACGAAGCTTTACATGCAGCTGGGCGAGTTCGGCAAAGCCCGCGAGAGCAATGCTTATATCCAGGATATAGACCCCGGCAACCATGTGTCTCTGTGCTTTTCGGCCGACATAGAGTTCCATACGGGAAACATGAGGCTTGCCCACGATTTGTATGACAAGTATATTTCGGTGGAGGACAAGGATGCTTATGCGTATTTCAACAATGCTTTTTGCCTTGTATATATGTATAAGCTCGACGAGGCCATGCAGCAGTTGCATTATTCGAAAAAATTCGTGGAAGAAGGTAATACCGAGCTACAGAAAAAGATATATCTCCTTACTGCCTCGGTGCTGATATGCAAGGATAAACTCGATGAAGCGAAGGAAGAGTTGGAAAAGGCGCGGGAGTGTGGTTTGCCCGATGAGGATTACCAGCATAACAGCGCCATGATTCTTTTCAAAGACGGCAAGGCCGCCGAAGCGGTACGCATATTGGATGCCCTGCTGTTGAAGTATCTCAAGGAAGGCACATTCCCCGAGCCGGTGTACAATGCCTATCTTGTTTTGGGCGATTATGATGATTTGATAAAAGCCCTCGATACGACAGTAGAGTTTTGCAGCTCGACAGACACGTGCCAGAACTTCGATACCGAGTGCTCGCCCTTTTATGCTTTTTGTTATTATGAAAAGAAAGAGAAGGTGAAGTTCCTGAATTATCTGAAGACGGCAGTTGAAAAATCCCCGGGGGTAGTTGCAAGGTTGTTTGAAAGCGTATTCCCCGAAAGCCTTGATGTAAAGGACTATTATACTTATGCCGAGCGGGGTATGCTGAACAGTAAAATAAAGTAGGCCTGATAATTGACAGTAATAACCATAAAAAACAAATGTTATGATATACGTAATGTTAGCCAACGGCTTTGAAGAAGTCGAGGCATTAACCGTTGTTGATGTCCTCCGCCGTGCGAATTTCGACGTTCAGACTGTATCGATAACCCATAGCTTCCAGGTAGAGGGCGCGCACGGAGTTATAGTTAATGCCGATAACATATTCACCGAAGTGTCATTGGCAGAAAGCGAACTGGTTGTGCTTCCAGGAGGAATGCCCGGGGCCTTGAATTTAAGGAACGATGAAACGTTGTGCGCCGTACTTAAAAAGCGTGCGTCCGAAAACCTTGCTGTTGCAGCTATTTGTGCTGCGCCTTTTATATTGGGCGAGTTAGGTATCCTTCAAGACAAACGCGCTACGTGTTACCCCGGTTTCGAAGACAAGTTGGCCGGAGCAACTGTTACCGGCGCGATGGTAGAGCGGGATGGAAACATAATAACAGGCAAAGGGCCGGCAGCAGCAATGGAATTTGCGCTTACGATAGTCGAGGCACTTGCAGGCAAGGGCGTGCGCGACGAAGTGGCCGGCGGGATGCTCGTTGGATGAAAAAGTAATGTAATATATGGGAACCGCCGGCACGGATTAAGTGCCGGCGGTTTTTGTTATGCGTCTTTATATAAGTTTTTCGGAGCGAGTAACAATGCCTTCCTGCTATTGTGCCATACATTTCTTTTGCATATTCTGATTCCGAAACAGACGTTTGCGTACATAAAAATTAGATGAAAAAACGGCCTTTTTTGAGCGGAAAAATTGAAAACTGTTTTTCAGCTCATTATACCCACATGGGAGAAAAGAAAAAATACAAGGCACATATTTCAAAATATGTCTGACCTATTTTAAAATATCTCAGACATATTTTTTGCTACCTGAAAACCCGGTAAAATAATGCGGACAAAAAAGTCTGGTATTTGGAGTGTCGGTTTTTGTGTTCTGTAAATACAATTTTACCGTCGGGCGGAGACGCATATTTTTTATGGCTTTCATGGCATTGAAAATGTAAGTATCTTTGCATTTGAAATTGCGGCGTTGTCACGGTCTTAAAGTCCGCCGATTTAAAAAACTGCAATTTTCAGTGTTTAAGGTTGACGCATGTTTGATATTCTATCGCAGGACATCAAGTATCTGAAAGGCATTGGGCCGCTTAGGGCAAAAGTGCTGTATTCGGATATGTCGATACGCACGATAAGGGATTTGCTCGAAACTTACCCTTACCGGTATATCGACCGCAGCCGCACGTACAAGATTTGCGAATTGCGCGAAGGCATGTCGTTCGTTCAAATCCGCGGGCGTATAATATCATTCCAGGCAGAGGGCAGCGGTAGAAAAAAACATCTGAAGGCCTTGTTCAGCGACGGACAAGGGATTATGGAACTGGTGTGGTTCCGCGGTATATCGTACATTGAGAAACAATATAAGCCGGGCGTGGAATATGTGGCGTTCGGCTCGCCTCAGGTATTCGGCTCGCGCTGGTCGATGGCACATCCCGAACTCGAGAAGCCGGATTCCGTGCAGGCATCGGTGGCTTTCTATCCTTGTTACCACACGTCGGGCGATATGAAACGCGCACGGATAACGTCGAAGCAGATGGTCGATTTTGTGGCAACGGCTCTTGCTGCCCTGCGTGTGCCGCTCCCCGAAACGCTCCCGCCGTATATAGTTGAACGTAAGAAGCTGTGCAGCCGCGACGAAGCAATCAGGTATATACACCGCCCACGGAATTACGAACAAATAGCAGCCGCCGAACGCCGTTTGAAGTTCGAAGAACTTTTTTACATACAGCTGGGTATATTAGATTATGCCCGCGAGCGGCAGGAACGTTCGGCAGGTCAGTGTTTTACTCGTATAGGCTCGCTTTTTAACGGTTTCTATCAATATCATCTCGACTTTGCCCTTACCAACGCACAAAAACGTGTGTTGCGCGAGATTCGTGCCGATGTTGGCAGCGGAAAGCAGATGAACCGCCTGCTGCAGGGCGACGTAGGAAGCGGAAAGACAATCGTAGCCTTGATGGCCATGCTTATGGCCCTTGACAATAACCGCCAGGTGTGTCTTATGGCGCCTACTGAGATACTGGCCGAACAGCATTACGCTTCGATAACGGAGCAGCTCGACGGTATGCCCGTAAGGGTGGATTTGCTTACTTCTACAATAAAAGGCCGACGGCGCAACGATACCCTTTCGGCACTGGCTTCGGGAGATGTGAATATTCTTATAGGTACGCATGCCGTTATAGAGGATAACGTGGTCTTTGCGCAGCTGGGACTTGTGGTTATCGACGAGCAGCACCGTTTCGGTGTGGCACAGCGCGCCAAGCTGTGGCTTAAAAGTGCCGCGCCTCCTCACGTTCTGGTGATGACAGCCACGCCTATTCCGCGCACATTGGCCATGACGGTGTACGGTGACTTGAATGTGTCTGTGCTCGACGAACTCCCGCCCGGGCGGAAGCCTGTACTTACGCGGCATGTGTCGGCAGGGCGGCGTGTTGCGTTGTATCAGAAACTGGAAAGCGAAATAGCCAATGGCCATCAGGTTTATTATGTTTTTCCGCTAATAAAGGAAAACGAAAAAATGGACTTGCGAGATTTGGAAAACGGCTTTGAAGCGCTGAAAAAAATATTCCCGAACAGGCGACTTGCGTATGTTCACGGAAAGATGTCTCCTGCGGAAAAAAGCGAAGTAATGGAACGTTTTGCAAACGGAAGCGTGGATATACTTGTGGCTACAACAGTTATCGAAGTAGGGGTGAACGTACCCAACGCAACAGTAATGGTAGTAGAAGAAGCACAGCGTTTCGGGTTGTCGCAGCTTCACCAATTGCGCGGGCGCGTGGGACGCAATGCCGAGCAGGCTTATTGTTTTCTTGTAACTCCTGAGAAAATGGCTGAGAACACACGTAAACGGATAGAAATAATGGTAGAGACAAACGACGGTTTCAGAATATCCGAAGAAGATATGCGTATGCGCGGGCCAGGTGATTTGCAGGGAACATTGCAGAGCGGAATGCCGTTTGACTTGCGCATAGCAAATCTTGCAACCGATGGACGAATACTTGAAGAGGCTCGTGCGCTGGCGCATGAAGTGCTTGAGTCAGACCCGCAGCACAACCGTTCTTACAACGATATATTATGGCGCCAGTTGAGCCGTACCAGAAAGCATGAAATCAACTGGTCGGAAATATCATGAACGGGACTCCGTTATGTATGCTGTTTATGTACGTTATGTATGGAAACAAAAAAAGGTCGAACGGCTTTAAAGCTGCCCGACCTTTAGGTCTTATTCCATGTTTCAGTCGTGGAACAGTTTTATGCGCTGTTCTTCCGACAATTTGCAAATCAAAAGTATGCCGTCTTTTTCGGCAACGATGTAACCGTCCAAACCTTGCACCACTACTTTCTTGGCTTCGGCGCAGTGTATTATGCAATTATTGGTTTCATACAGGTCTACGTTCCCTACAGTGGCATTCCCGTGCACATCTTGGGTTATCTGCTGCCTCAGTACTCCCCATGTGCCAACGTCGCTCCAACCGAATGAAACAGGATATACAAATATTTCCTCGGCTTTTTCCATAATGGCGTAGTCTACGCTTATGTTTTCACATTTGGGGAATTCTGCGTCTATGGCTTCCTGTTCTTTTGGCGTATCGAATAATGGAGTCATTGATTCGAAAGTCTTGGCGATTTCAGGTTGGTAAACGCGGTATGCATTCACTATAGTCTGTACGCTCCACACAAATATTCCGGCATTCCAAAAGTAGTTGTTCTTAGCTATGTACTGTGTTGCCACCTCGACGGAGGGCTTTTCACGGAACGAGTCGACACGGAAAATTTGCTTGTTCCTTGATGATGAATAGCTGAGGTCTGCCTCAATATATCCATACCCTGTTTCTGGTCTGGTAGGATGTATTCCGAGCGTAACAATAGAGTCTGTTTCGGCTGTGAAGTTCATTGCGTCGCGCAATGCTTCCTTGAACACCTTTACGTCTTTTACAATGTGGTCGCTGGGCGTTACTACGATGTTTGCACGTGGGTTGCGCTTTTTTATTTTCCAGCTTACGTATGCAATGCACGGGGCGGTGTTCCTTCTGCATGGTTCGAGAAGTATGTTTTCTGCAGGCAACTCCGGTAATTGCTCACGCACGAGGTTTTCGTACATCTTAGATGTTACGACCCATGTGTTTTCAATGGGGCAAAGACCTGAGAACCTGTCCAATGTCATTTGCAGTAATGACCGCCCAACTCCGAGCACATCAAGGAATTGTTTCGGACGCTCTGCATTGCTCATGGGCCAGAAACGGCTTCCTATGCCACCTGCCATTATCACTAAATGATTGTTGTCCATTTCAGAGTAGTTTTAACAATACTTCTTTACCTGTTTATCATTGAATGTGCGGACGCAAATTTTACGGCCTATCTATCATGTTGCCTTTTATATGCAGCTTTATTATAGGCTTTTTCGAATTTGTTTTTAGGGTTATGGTTTTTTTGAAATTACCGGGGAAACGTCCGATTGCGTTATAAACAATGTTTACGGTTCCCGTTTTTCCGGGAAGTACAGGCTTTGTCGTGTAGGTTGCCACCGTACAACCGCAGGTTGTGATTACCTGATTTATAACGGCAGGATGATTGCCCACATTTTTAAAAGTAAAGGTGTGGCTTAGCTTGTTGACATCCCTGTAAAATGTGCCGAAGTCATATTCGGTGGTGTCGAACTTTATTTCAGAATACTTTTCTTGGGCTGACATGCCGACAGCAGCCATGAAGAAAACAAACAAAAAAGCTATCCTTTTCATTCTTCTTTACTTTTACGCATTTTTTGCAAAAATACAATTTATTTTGTACGCACCAATTTTTTGCCGATGTTTCTTTGGTGGTGTTTACATTTTGGCGGATATTTCTATCGGTTTATTTTTGAGGAGGAAAAGTACCTCTCGGAGCAAATAAAAAATATGTCTGACCTATTTTAAATTATGTCAGACATATTTCAAAATAGGTCAGACATATTTTTTTTCGATATACCTAGAGACGAATTTCCTTTTTTACTTATGCGGGTAGGAATGGAAAATGTTCCTTAAAGGATGTTTGCCTTGTATGGGTAAATAAATTTGTTCTGCATACTCGTCTCACGTCAAAAAGTGATATATTTGAATCAATATTTCAAAACGAAAAACAGGCACATATATATTATGAGTAAAATACCGAACATGAAAGCCTTGGCGTTCAGGGATACTCCTTTCGCCAATTTAATGAATAAGCGCATTTATAATGTTTTGCTCATCGCAACCAAGTATGACGCCTTTATGCTTGAGGATGACGGCCGGGTGGATGAGCAGATTTTCAACGAATATACATCCTTGAGCTTGAGCTCTCCGCCGCGTTTTACGCAGGTTACAACAGAGGCGGAAGCCTTGAAAGCACTTGCCGACCGCAATTTCGAGCTTGTTATTTGTATGCCGAATATGGATAACCGCGACATCTTTGTAGCGGCAAAGGAAATAAAGCAGCGCTATCCGCAGATACCAATAGTTGTGCTCACTCCTTTCTCGCGCGAGGTTTCAAAACGGGTGGCAAATGAGGATTTGTCGGCTATAGATTATGTGTTCAGCTGGCTGGGAAATTCTGAGCTGCTCTTGGCCATAATCAAGCTCGTCGAGGATAAGATGAACGCTCCGTATGATACGGCAAGTGTGGGAGTTCAGATAATATTGCTCGTCGAGGATTCAATACGTTCATATTCTTCTGCGCTCCCTCTGCTTTACCGCTTTGTGCTCGAACAAAGTCAGGAGTTTTCAAAAGAAGCTCTGAACGGTCACCTGCAGACTCTTAGAATGCGCGGCCGCCCTAAGATAAAGTTGGCGCGTAATTACGAAGAGGCTGTACGTATTTTTGAACGTTACAAGGATAACATGCTCGGCATAATCTCCGACATGAGTTTTATGCGGGCAGGGAAAAAAGATCCTTATGCGGGCTACAAGTTTGGCCGTTACGTAAGGCAATCGGGACTGATAATTCCTTTTATACTGGAGAGTTCCGATGTGGCAAACGAGGTGTATGCCGATGAACTGAAGGCTTCGTTTATCGACAAGAACTCTAAGGCTTATCCTCAAATGCTCCGCCACGAAGTGAATGAGCATTTCGGATTCGGGGACTTCGTTATCGTAAATCCCAAGACGCACGAAGAAATTATGAGAATCCGGGATTTGAAGGATTTGCAACAGAAGATTTTCTCTATTCCCGACGATTCGCTTGTGTATCACTTGAGCCACAACCATTTCTCGCGGTTCTTTTATTCGCGCGCAATGTTTCCACCGGCCGAACTGCTTAAGAAAGTGGACGTCAATGATTATGACGACATGAACGAGGCACGCAAGCTGATTTTCGACTGTATCGTGGAGTACCGCAGGATGAAAAACTCCGGCGTAGTGGCAATATACAAGCGCGACCGTTTTGACGAATACAGCACTTTTGCGAGAATGGGAAACGGGTCTTTGGGTGGCAAAGGCCGCGGCCTTGCATTCATGAGCGCCATGCTTAACCGTTATCCGCAGTTGCATTACGAAAATATGAGTGTGACCATACCGAGGACGGTTGTGATTTGCACTGACATTTTCGACGAATTCATGGAAACCAACAACCTGTATCCCGTAGCGCTTTCCAATGCTTCGGATGAGGAGATTCTCGACAGTTTCCTGAAAGCCCGTTTGCCGGAGCGTTTGTTAGACGACCTAAAATCGTTTTACGGTGTTGTGAAGAGTCCTATTGCGGTACGTTCTTCGTCGCTGCTCGAAGATTCGCATTACCAACCTTTTGCCGGGATATATTCAACCTACATGGTGCCCCGCATAGCTTCCGATGAGGCACTGGTGTACTTGCGCAATGCAATCAAAGCTGTATATGCCTCTGTGTTCTACAAAGACAGCAAGGCTTATATGGTAGCTACGTCAAATCTGATAGACCAGGAAAAAATGGCGGTAGTTCTTCAGGAAGTTGCAGGAACAACATACGGCGACAGGTATTATCCTACTATGTCGGGAGTGGCCAGGTCGCTTAACTTTTATCCCATAGGCGACGAAAAGGCTGAGGAAGGAATTGCAAACGTAGCGTTAGGTTTGGGCAAGTATATTGTTGACGGAGGGCTTACCTTGCGCTTCTCGCCGGCACATCCGCACAACATACTGCAAACATCGCAGCTCGACATAGCTTTGCGCGAAACGCAAACACGCTTCTATGCCCTCAATCTGTCAAACCTGGGAAAGGAACTTTCGGTTGACGACTCATTCAACCTCTTTAAACTGAATGTCAAGGAAGCCGTTGAGGACAAATCGTTGAAATACGTTGCTTCAACTTATGATCCTTACGACCAAATGCTGAATAGCGGAGTTTACAAAAACGGGCGCAAGGTCGTTACATTCTCCGGAATCCTTGAACATGATGCATTCCCCCTGGCCGACGCTTTAAGCAAGGTGCTCGAAATAGGGCAAAAGGAAATGGGGCGTCCCATAGAGATAGAATTTGCCCTTAACGTAGAAGATAACGATAAGTGTACGTTCTATCTTTTACAGATACGTCCTATTGTCGACGCAAAGGATGATATGGACGAGGACCTTACGGCTATAAAGAAGGAAGATACGATAATTTCATGCTCGAGCGTGTTGGGGCAGGGAATAGTGAATGACGTTTACGACGTGCTATATGTAAAAAGCAATAATTTCAACGCACAGAACAACGGGCTTGTAGCCCGCGAGATAGAGAAACTGAACCGCGAATACATCGAAAAAGGAAACGGTTATGTACTCGTCGGTCCCGGACGGTGGGGTAGCAGCGACCCTTGGTTGGGTATCCCGGTAAAGTGGCCTCATATCAGTGGCGCACGTGCCATAGTGGAATGCGGCTTGGAACAATACCGTGTGGACCCGTCGCAAGGGACACACTTTTTCCAAAACCTGACATCTTTCGGTGTGGGGTATTTTACAATAGCTCCTTTCTGCGGCGACGGGTTCTTTGACGAAGAATACCTGAACTCCTTGCCCGCCGTGCACGAGACGGAACTCATACGCTGTGTACATTTCGAAGCGCCGATACTGATAAAGATGGATGGCCGTCACGGGATAGGCGTAGTAATGAAGCCGCAGGAAGAGAAAGACACGAAGTAAGTATTCTTCTCCTAACCAACACAGACAAATAAAAAGCCTCAGTTTTTTGCAGGCAGAAAATATGTCTGAGATAATTTAAAATATGTCTGACCTATTTCAAAATAGGTCAGACATATTTTTTCTTTGCTCCCATGTGGGTGTAATAGTATGAAAATCAGTTTTCGTTTTTTTGTCTGTAAAGTACTCAAAATTTATCATCCACTCCGGTTCCGAAAAGCGCGAAATCGCCGCGCACAGGATCGCCCGGGAATACTTCGCTCAATGTCTCCGTAATCTTTCTTGCTGCGGCAAGCGAGTATGTTTCCGAATCGGTAATTCCGGTTTTGTGTGCCATTTGTACCACGTGGGTGTCGAGGGGAATGATTAGCTCGGCCGGAGAAAACCTTTGCCATATCCCGAAATCAACGGGGGAGTCTTTGCGCACCATCCACCTAAGGAACATGTTGATTTTCTTTTGCGGGCTTTTGGATGAAACTTTCAGGAACCGGCACATTCGCTCCATGGGCGAGCCTTCGAGAGTTTGCATGTAGCTTTCAAGGTCTGGAAAATTAGCGTACACATTATATAATATGTCGAAAATGTTTCGGAACGCCCCGTATGACAACATCCGGTAGAAACTTTCCGTCTTGCCTGCGGGAAAGCGGGACTCGTAGGCGCGTGTCAAAATATATTCGCGAGGTTCACCACACATCATGCCATGCAGAATTTCTGCCTTTGCTATTATCTGTTTCCTGTTCCCGAAACTCATTATTGCCGTTAGCAATCCGCTTATTTCAATGTCGCATTTCGAGGAAAAGCGGTGCGGGAATTGTATCGGGTCGTTTTTGATAAACTCCGGTTTTTCGTACTTGTCGGCCGCTTTTTTGAGCCGTATGCTTAGTTCTTTTGAAATCATAATGCTGCAAAGTAATACTTTTTATCCAGAAAAGGTAGTCTGCTAATTGTTAAAAAGCCCTCCACGGGGCTAAAAAAGGCCTTAAAACGGATATGTAGCTATTTTTAATAATCCGGTGAAGCCGATAATGAGAAAAATTGAGTACTTTTGAATCTCAATTCGAAGAATATAGAAGAAATTAAACGTAATGTTAGACCAAGACAGAATAATAAAAGTAAATATTGAGGAAGAGATGAGGAGCTCTTACATCGACTATAGCATGTCGGTGATTGTAGCGCGTGCTCTTCCTGATGTGAGAGATGGATTCAAACCGGTACATCGCCGTATACTTTACGGAATGATGGGGTTGGGAAATACACATGACAAACCATATAAAAAATCCGCGCGTATAGTAGGCGAGGTGTTGGGTAAGTATCATCCCCACGGAGATTCTTCTGTTTATGGCGCATTGGTCAGAATGGCGCAAGATTGGTCTATGCGTTATACTTTGGTTGACGGACAAGGTAACTTTGGTAGTGTGGACGGAGACTCCCCCGCTGCTATGCGTTACACCGAAGCGCGCTTGCAGCCACTTGGCGAAGCAATGATGCAGGACATCGATAAGGAGACCGTCGATATGACCAACAACTTCGACGACACGTTGACGGAACCAACAGTAATGCCTACGCGGATACCTAATTTGCTCGTAAACGGTGCCAGCGGTATCGCAGTAGGTATGGCTACGAATATTCCTACGCATAATTTGGGCGAGGTAATAGATGCTTGCGTTGCATATATAGACGACAGTGAAATCGATGTAGACGGCCTAATGAAATATATAAAGGCTCCCGACTTTCCTACCGGCGGTTTCATATATGGTATGTCGGGGGTAAAAGAAGCATACGCCACAGGCCGCGGCCGCGTGGTTATGCGTGCACGAGCCGAGATAGAAACCGACACAACGCACGATAAGATTGTTATTACAGAAATTCCTTACGGCATTAACAAGAAAGAGTTGATAATGTATATAGCCCAACTTGTTAATGAAAAGAAGATAGACGGCATAACCAACGTAAATGACGAAAGCGACCGCGAAGGAATGCGTATCGTTGTAGATGTTAGGCGTGACGCGAATGCGAATGTCGTGTTGAACAAATTGTTTAAGATGACTTCTTTGCAGACGAGTTTCAGCGTCAATTGTATAGCGTTGGTGCATGGCCGCCCGAAACTTCTTACGCTAAAAGACTGCATACGCTGCTTTATCGACCATCGGCATGATGTTGTTATACGCCGCACGCAATATGAATTGCGCAAGGCAAAAGAAAGGATTCACATACTTGACGGCCTGATTATTGCGAGCGACAATATTGATGAGGTAGTGCGCATAATACGTGCGGCAAAGACTCCGCAAGAAGCTGTGGATAACCTGAAAAGCAGATTCGAGCTTGATGACATACAAGCAAAAGCAATCGTTGAAATGCGCCTGCGCCAGTTAACCGGACTTATGCAGGAACAGTTGCATGCAGAGCACGATGAGATAGAACAGCGTATAAACCGTTACAACGAAATACTGAGCGATGATAACGTGTGCCGCGAGGTGATAAAAGAAGAACTCATCGAAGTTAAAAACAAGTGGGGCGACCCGCGCCGCAGCGAGATTGTATTGAATGATGACGAATTCAATCCCGAAGATTTCTACTCCGACGACGAGGTAGTAATAACGATAAGCCATTTGGGATATATCAAGCGTACACCGCTTGCCGAATTCCGCACGCAAGGGCGTGGTGGAGTTGGCAGCCGTGGCGGAAGTACGCGGAGTGAAGACTTTATTGAATACATGTATCATGCAACAATGCATAATACAATGCTGTTCTTTACTCAAAGCGGACGTTGCTACTGGCTGAAGGTATATGATATACCAGAGGGAACGAAGAGTTCCAAAGGCCGTGCTATTCAAAATATGCTCAATCTCGCAGCAGACGATCAGGTTAGCGTTTGTCTTTATATTCGAAAGTTGAGTAATCCAGAATTTTGCAATAGTCATTATGTGGTGTTCTGCACAAAGAACGGCATAATAAAGAAAACATGCCTGTCCGAGTACTCGCGCCCGAGGGTAAACGGCGTAAATGCTATAAACATCCAGGAAGGCGACAACGTTGTAAGCGTATGCCTCACACGTGGTGACGAAGAAATTCTCGTTGCTGATAAATTTGGCCGGGCAATCCATTTCAACGAAAGCACGGTTCGCCCAATGGGACGTACAGCAACCGGCGTAAAGGCCATGACGCTTGAAGATGGCGATGAAGTGATAGGAATGGTTAGTGTTTGTGACCCGGAGAACGAAAGCGTCATGGTCGTTAGTGAACAAGGATACGGTAAGCGCAGCAAGGTAGAAGACTATCGTATCACAAATCGCGGCGGTAAAGGTGTAAAAACCATAAATATCACTGATAAGACAGGTGATCTTGTCGCACTTAAGGCCGTGACCGACAATGACGACTTGATGATTATCAACAAGAGCGGCATAACTCTGCGGCTTCACGTGTCGGACGTAAGGATAATGGGCCGAGCAACTCAAGGAGTACGTCTGATAAATTTAGGAAAGCGTGGTGATACAATCGCAAGTGTTTGCAGGGTTCCCAGGGAGGATTCGGAAGAGGATACCAACGATGAATTTAACGACGAAAACACTGAAACAAGTGTTCAGGAAAATAATAACGAACAAGTAAATGAGAATAATTAACTTTTAAATTAATTTGATATGAAGAAGCTAGTATTATTTGCAGTTCTCTTCTCGTCGACTGTTTCTTTTGCACAGAATAGTCTTATTGGCAGGGCTCAGATGAAGCTTGACGAAAATAAGGAGGATGAAGCTTTAGAGTTGATTGAAAGAGCACTTACGAGCGGTAAGACTAAGAACATGGCAGGTGCGTACAATATGGCAGGCAATGTCTACGGGCGCATTCTCAATGCAGAAATCTTGAAAGCGTCGCAGAATCAACCCTGCGATACAGGAAAGTTCGTAAGCTCGTTGAACAAGTCGCTCGACTATTTCACTAAGAGTTACGAAATTGACAACACACCGAACGAAAAAGGAAAGGTAAAACCAAAGTACAACGAGAACAACGTGAAGATGATAACCCAGATGGGGAATTATTTCATCTATGCAGGCCAGTTCCTTAACAACAACGGTGACCAAAAAGGCGCATACGACGCTTTTGAAAAGTATTTGAATATGCCCAAGTTGCCTTTGTTTAGCGAGGCACAGGCAGACTCTATGTACAAAGCTGAGCACGACCAGTATTGCACCGTTGCCTACTATACGGCATTGCTGGGCTACCAGATGAAGGATTACGACAAGGCTTTGAAGCACGTGGACTTCGCTATTGCAGACACGTCGTCGAAAAACAAGAACGACTTGTTCTTCATAAAGTCGCAATCGCTGTTGGCAAAGAAAGACACTGCCGCATGGCTTAAGTGTGTAACCGAGGCAATTACGCAGCTTCCCAGCAACACGCAGTTCGTACAGAATCTTCTTTATTATTACAATATGAAGAATCTGAACAACGAAGCTATCGCTGCGGCAGCCGACCTTGTTGCAAAAGCTCCAAACAATCCTAACGCATGGTATTCGGCAGGATGTATATATCTGAACAATGCTAAGGACTTTACAAAGGCGCGCGAGCACCTGCAGAAAGCATTGGATATTAATCCTGAAATGTACGAAGCTCAGTACAATATGGGTATTTCGTATGTAAACGAGCTTGTTGCAAACAAGGACAAATTCACAACCAATACCAAAGACCCCAATTACAAGAAAGACCTGGAAGCAGCAAAAGAATATTATCGCAAGGCGCTTCCTTATCTCGAAAAAACCCGTGAATTGGCACCCGACCAGCCGAAGGTATGGGGACTTGCGCTGAAGAACGTTTACTACAACCTTGAGATGAAAGACAAGGAAAAGGAAATCGACAGTGTTCTGGCTTCAGCCGGAATAGTCGAGCCGAGCAGCAACAATTCAAACAGCAATACAAACAAGTAACAACGTTTTGATAACCTAACGGAAAGGCCGTCCCGCATGAATATCTTGCGGGACGGCTTCTTTTTTGCATGGTATGGCGGCGGGACAGTTCTCTGTAACAACTTTACGCGATGTCGTGAGGCTTGTGTTCCTTTTTACTAAGCATGTTTTAATGTCCATACTTATTGGTGGACGCAATGTGAAAATGTTGCAAAAAAACGAGCTGAAAAAGACGCTTTTTTCGGCAAAAAGATGAAAACTAATTTTCAGAGCGTTATACCACATTGGGAGCAAAGAAAAAATACAAGGCACATAATTCAAAATATGTCCGACCTATTTTAAAATATGTCTGAGATATTTTTTCCCCCTTGAAAACCCGTTTGAAATTTGCCCTAAAAATGCAGACAAATAATGCTAACCAGCTTTAAGCTGGTTAGCATTATGATTTGGTTGGCGTACACGGCGTATTCATTGTTGTTGAATCGCAATTTTTTAGGTGTATTCTAAAGTTTGAATCCACAATAAACCTATATAATATTTATTATTATTAAATTTGCAAGCCGGATTACAAATTCGGATTGCAATATAAAAAGCAGATTAAAAAAAACAAGATATTATGATAGACATTACCTTTCCTGACGGTTCTGTAAGGCAATACGAACAAGGCGTAACAGGATCGGAGATAGCTGCGGGAATATCGCCCCAGCTGGCAAAAGAAGTTCTGGCTTGTAAAGTAAATGATGAGGTATACGAGTTGAACCGCCCTATAAACGGCAACGCCACGGTTCAACTGTTGAAGTGGGAAGACCCGGAGGGAAAACATGCTTTCTGGCATACTTCTGCGCACCTAATGGCCGAGGCTATTCAGGAACTTTTCCCCGGAACACAGTTCGGCATAGGCCCTGCTATTGAGAACGGCTTCTATTATGATGTGATGCCCCCTGAAGGCACTGTAATCCGCGAGTCGGATTTCCAACTGATAGAAAAGAAAATGCAGGAACTCCTGACACGCAAGGAAAAACTTGTACGCAAGGACATTTCCAAGGCTGACGCGCTGAAACTGTTCGCGTCGAAAGGGCAGACGTTCAAAAGCGAGCTTATAGATGAACTTGAAGACGGTCATATAACTGTATATGAACAAGGTAATTATGTGGACCTTTGTCGCGGTCCGCACCTTGTGGATACAACGCCAATAAAAGCAGTTAAGGTAACTGCCGTGTCGGCGGCTTTCTGGCGCGGTGACGCAAAGAACCCGCAGATGACGCGCGTTTACGGCATAACATTCCCCAAAAAGAAACTACTGGATGAGTATCTCGTGCTGCTGGAAGAGGCCAAAAAACGTGACCACCGCAAGATAGGAAAAGAAATGGAACTTTTCATGTTCTCCGAGCGCGTAGGCAAGGGACTTCCTATTTGGCTGCCCAAAGGCACAACTTTGCGTTTGCAACTCGAAGACTTCCTGAAACGCATACAAAAGCGTTTCGGCTATTTGCAAGTCATCACGCCGCACATAGGAAACAAACAACTGTACATGACTTCAGGACATTACGCAAAATATGGCAAGGATTCGTTCCAGCCAATCAGAACTCCTGAAGAAGGTGAGGAGTATATGCTCAAACCCATGAACTGCCCCCACCATTGCGAGATATACGCACGCAAACCGCGCTCTTACCGCGACCTGCCGTTGCGCATAGCCGAGTTCGGAACAGTATATCGTTACGAACAGAGCGGTGAATTGCACGGATTGACACGTGTGCGCGGTTTTACGCAGGATGACGCTCACATCTTCTGCCGCCCTGACCAAGTAAAGGATGAGTTTCTCAGGGTAATGGATATTATAATGATAATATTCCGTGCACTGAAATTCGATAACTTCGAAGCTCAGATTTCCTTGCGCGACAAGGTAGACCGCAGTAAATACATAGGCAGTGACGAAAACTGGGAAAAAGCCGAGCAGGCTATCGTAGAAGCATGTGAAGAAAAGGGACTGAAAGCCCGTGTGGAATACGGCGAAGCTGCTTTCTACGGACCTAAACTGGACTTCATGGTTAAGGACGCCATTGGTCGTCGTTGGCAGTTGGGTACAATACAAGTAGACTACAACCTGCCGGAACGTTTCCAACTGGAATACATGGGAGCCGACAACGAAAAACATCGTCCTGTCATGATTCACCGCGCGCCTTTCGGCTCGATGGAACGTTTCGTGGCAGTGCTTATCGAGCATACGTGCGGGCGTTTCCCGTTGTGGCTGACACCGGTGCAGGCAGTGGTTCTTCCTATCTCCGATAAATTCAACGACTATGCCGAAGAAGTAAAAGCATACCTCGAAGAACACAATGTGCGGGTAGAGGTAGATGCGCGCAGCGAAAAGATTGGTCGTAAGATACGCGACAACGAAATGAAGCATATCCCGTATTTGCTCGTTGTAGGAGAAAAAGAAGCTTCAGAAAAACAGGTTGCAGTCCGTAAACAGGGAGAAGGCGACCAAGGTACAATGAAAATAGAAGAATTTTCCGAGAAAATCAATCAGGAAGTTCTCCAAGAAACAAATAAGTTTTAAATTTGCAGCCGATTATGTGCCTTTGGCATAAACTGCAAGCTTGAAAATGTTGAATATCGTGGAATTTGCCTGTATGAATCAGGCTTGTTCAGTACGATAAATGCGATTTAATGAAGAACGATAACATAAAGCAACAATACCGCGTAAACGAACAAATACACGTCCGCGAGGTGCGTGTGGTGGGCGATGATATAGAATCTGCCGTGATGTCTACACGTGAAGCCATACAGCTTGCGGAAGAAAAAGGACTTGATTTGGTGGAGATTTCACCTAACGCAGCTCCTCCTGTTTGTCGTATCATCGATTATTCGAAATTTCTTTATCAGCAAAAGAAACGTCAGAAAGAGATGAAAGCTAAGCAGGTAAAGATTGAAGTCAAGGAAATTCGTTTCGGACCTCAAACTGATGACCACGATTACAACTTCAAGCTCAAGTATGCAAAAGAATTCCTTTCTGAAGGCAATAAGGTAAAGGCCTACGTGTTTTTCAAAGGCAGGAGCATTCTTTTCAAAGAGCAGGGAGAAGTATTGTTGCTTCGTTTCGCAAATGATTTGGAGGATTACGGTAAGGTAGAGCAAATGCCCGTGCTCGAAGGGAAAAGGATGACCATTTTCTTGGCTCCCAAAAAAGCCAAAGGCTCGGTACCGCAGGCTAAATCGGTTCAACCGACTCAGACTGCCAAAGAAGTGGAAGTCAAAAGAGCGCCTAAAGAAAACACCCGAAAGGAATATAAAGCACCAACAATCGAGGGCGAGTAAATATAAGTAAAAGCAAAAGAGACGTGTACAAGTAGTGGTATTACTTGACGCGCTCCATAATAACTAATTAATAAATAAACAAAAATGCCAAAATTAAAAACTAATTCCGGTGCGAAAAAAAGATTCTCTTTTACCGGAACAGGTAAGGTTAAACGCCGTCATGCTTTTCATAGCCATATATTGACTAAGAAAACAAAGAAACAAAAGCGCAATCTTGACCATGTCGCAATAGCCGACAAGGCAAATGTAAAGTCAATTCGTGAGATGTTGCTTAAGCGCTAAATTAATTCATTAACCGAATGTTGCTGCCGTAAAAGTTCACACATGGAAATGTGTGGCGCCAACGTTCAAAAAACAAACAAAAATGCCAAGATCAGTTAATCACGTTGCTTCGCGTGCGAAAAGAAAGAAGATTCTCAAAAAAACCAAAGGTTATTACGGTGCTCGTAAAAATGTGTGGACCGTAGCTAAGAATACCTACGAAAAAGGACTCACCTACGCATTCCGTGACCGCAGGAACAAGAAACGTGAATTCCGCGCATTGTGGATTCAGCGTATCAATGCTGCGGCACGTCTGGAAGGTTTTTCGTATTCGCAGTTGATGGGCGCTTTGCATAAGGCCGGCATAGAGATAAACCGCAAGGTTCTTGCCGATTTGGCTCTGAATGATTTCAAAGCATTCCAGGCAATTGTGGCAAAAGTAAAGTAAATACTTTTATTAAGTAAAAAATAATTGTGGCAGACTGAATTCAGCCTGCCACAATTATTTTTGTGTTTATTTGATTATATTTTGAGTGCAGTGATATAAAAGGATTTATTTATCGGTGAGCTCTGATTGACGTATCAGCTTTTCAAGTTTTTTGATGAATTCTTTTAGTTCGGATGTTTGTTTTTCTTCTTCCAATATGGTTGGAGTCAATTCTTTTTTTTGTGAGTTTTGCGCACTTGCGTAAATACTACGGTCTGCTTCAAGTTGTGCGTTTTGTTGTTCCAGCATTTTTTTTGCTTCAATCCATTGCGAAGCATATTTCTTAGCTTCCGGATTTTGGAAATCATCAAGTGAAGTATAAACCTTGCTGTCGTTTACAACGAACATGAAATCTTTACTTTCATGGTTTTGTTTTTTTGCTGATAGTAGATTCTTCAAACGGTTTAAGGCTTCGTTTACTCTATTGCTGTTTCCTTTCCAAGTATCACGTATCGCATTTATCTTAGCAAAACTCTGTAATGTATCTCCAGGCTCTATAGTGTAGTTCTCACGTGTGGCATTAGGAATGAATACGTACACGCAGACTTTGCCCACCGGCTGTCGGCGGTCACTTACAAACCAACCTATGTTGTTTGCTTCGTCAATAGCGTACATGTAATCGTTGTCGGGCGAATTGAAAGGCATTCCTATGTTTTCAGGACGTAGAAATTTACCGTTGTCTGTGCTGTATCTGGTTAAAAATATGTCATATCCGCCCAAGCTTTGTTCTCCTTTTGCAGCAAAGTACATTGTTGTGCCGTCGTTAAGCACGAAAGGGGAGATTTGGTCGTATCCGAAGTCTTCCAGCCCCTCAGCTTGTATAGGGTCGCTCCACGTGTCATCCAAACGGTCTCTTGTGAAAATATACATGGCGCTGTCAACAACGTTGCTGAAATAGACCTTGTCGCGTAATTGAGGTATGTAAGTAAATGAATTTTCTACTTCCGATGAGGCACTTTGGCTCTTGAATACGTTTTTAAACAAGTCTATGTCGCCCGATTCTTCGCTCATTTTATATACTTCAAGGAAACGGTTCTTGTCAATGACGACGGAGTCTATAAAAACAACCTTCTCAGTGCTTGTAAGCATGTTTTGCCCCATATTAGCAAAATCAAGGTACGACTCTAACGTGTCCGTGGCAAGACGTTTCTTTTCGGCAAATTCAATATCTTCTTCCAGTTGTGTTGCCGCTTCGCTGAACTTATAGGAATCAAGCAGTTCTTTTGCTGCTTTTTGTTGCTGGATAAGTTTTTCCAAATTCCTTGATTTCGTTTGTGCGTTTACGAATACAAAAGAAAGCAAGCAAATGAATATTGTAATTATCTTGTGCATATATTCAATGTTTTATGCGCTAAATTAGATATTAAATATTATTCTGCAAAACGAAGGCAAACAAATTTCTGTTGCTTTCGGTAAGTAGTTCTTTTATTTTTTCATTGAATAATGTGTTTTGTTCTAAATTCTCGACCGAAAGATGCGCTCTGTAGCACCAGTTCTGATTAGGGTCTGCCGGATTGTTGATTTGTTCGTTACGTATGTTGGCAGTGCGGGTGGAACAGCATATTGATGTCCAATCCTGGAAAGAGAGTAAGCATAACATCGATGGCGACATGAGGTGCATGCGCACAACTTTTTCACATGTGTCGACGTTTGCTTCAGGTGTATATGGTGCGTGCAGTATGTGTGATGAGTAGCGTTTTGCTGTTTCTGGAAATTTTTCCCACCACAACCGGAACGAAGGCATGTCGTGTGTAGATATTGTGGCAACAGACCTGTAAGGATATAATTCGGTATTTGCGAATTCAACACCATGCTGTTTGGGCATATTCTGTATTTCCAATGATAAAATACTTAGGTCGTCCAGAACTTTGCCTACATTGCCCGGAAGCATTCCCAAATCTTCAGCGCATGGTAACATTTTTGTGGATTTTGTGATTGCGCTTAATTTCCCGATGGCTCCTTTTGCCCAAAACTCATCGTGACGTCTATAGAAAAAGTCATTATATAATGAATCGAATGCTTTCTTCTGCTCGTTGCTCAAATTGAGGTAAGCTGTTTCGTCGTGGGCATTTATTTTTACGTGTAAAAGATTCTCCTTGTTTTTGTCTTTAAGGAAAAGCGTACCAATGTATTCGGGTTTAAGCAAGAATCCGTAATGTTCTATTTCTGTTTCAGAGTATGGTAAGGCAGGTGAAAAATGCCCACCTTTAGCGCTTTTTTCGTATCGTGGAATTTCCCAAATCCTGAAAAAGCCAAGCACGTGGTCTATGCGGTAAGCGTCGAAGTATTGTGCCATTACGGTAAATCGTTTTTTCCACCAGTAAAAGTCGTCTTTCGCCATTTCATCCCAATTATAAGTAGGGAAGCCCCAGTTTTGACCATCTTCGGAGAAGTAATCGGGTGGAGCGCCGGTAGACATGTCACGGTTGAATAATAACGGATTCGTCCATACGTCTGCGCCGCATGAGTTTACGCCGATTGGTATGTCGCCTTTCAGTATAATACCGTTTTTTACAGCGTATTCATGTGCCGCTTTCATTTGCGTGTGTGCAATGTATTGCACAAAGCAGTGGTATTGTATTTTTTTCAGCAGAGCCTTGTCGTTTGTTACGGCAGATTCCTTGTAGTTCTCAAATCCTGTCCATTTGGAAAAGTCTGTGCTTTTGTATTTATCCCGTAAACAGCAGTATGCGGCGTATGGTAGCAGCCATTCTTTGTTTTGCGATATGAAAGCCTGGTATTTTTTATCATTGTTTATGTCGTTACCGGCTTTTGCATATATGGCTTTTAATATTTTGCTCTTGAACTTTAGGGTGTTTTCATAGTCAAGCTCTTTTCCCTTGTTCAGCTTGGCGCTCTGTCGTATGTATACCTCCCTTAGCGTAGGGTCGTATTTGTTTATCAGGCTACGCAGGTCAATGTAAATAGGGTGCAGCGCGTAAGCCGAAGTAATGTTGTAGGGATATGAATCGCGCCACGTCCCTAATGTCGTCGTGTCGTTTATTGGTAATAGTTGTATTGCTGAAAATCCAACGCCTGACGCCCATGAAATGAATTTTTTCAAGTCGAGGAAATCGCCTATGCCGGCACTGCCGGAACTATGCAGGGAAAACAATGGTATTACAATTCCGGCGCCGCGCCAATCGGTGAACCTGGATAACCGTACCCAACCGTCGTCAATTACGGTTTTTCCTTCTTTTGCTGGTTTCGGAAATACGCGGTTGTTTCCGCTTTCCCACATGACGCTATTGTCGGCCTTGTTTACGACTACATATTTGTATTGTGTGTCTTTTAGTTCTTTGCTTTTTATGGTTGCGCTGTATTTGTACATTCCAGCGGGTTGCAGTTTTATACCTTTGTTTACATCCCAGTTTCCCGATATGTCATTGCTCCCCACCAGAAAAATTTCGTACTTCCCGTTTTGCGGGAGTAGTGCGTGTATTTTTATTTCTGCGCATTGTTCGTCAGTGTATATGTCTACCGGTATATTTTTATGCTTCTTGAAAATACAGTCGGTAAAGGCCGAACTGCACAGATTGAGCTGGTTTACGTCCCAGCGCCATGTGTCGTAAAATGTGTATGAACTTTGTTTTTCCGATACACTTAATTCGTGCAGCGGGAAGGCTTTTTCTGCAATTTCCTCGTTGCCGTTTTTTAAAATTACGTAATGGTATGTGTATTCCGCCTTTGGGTTAAGGTCTATTTCCTGTCGTGTATGCCATTCAAAGCCATTGTTTGTTTGCAGGTAAATACGTTCGAAGAGAGAATGTCCTTTTTTGTTGCTGAAAATTTTTGCTACAAGCGTTTCTTCGGGTTTTGTGCGGTAGTTTATATGGAATTCCAGTTTACACTTCATTTTTGTGGCTTTTAATTCTTGCAATGCAAAGTTAATGTTTTTGCATAAAAAGAGGCTAAAGCGTGACCCGTAAGAAAATGGCCTTATATAAGGGCAGACAGGTTTGCTGCTGATGGAATCTTTTAGGGTTGTAAGGCTTGGAAGTATGCCGGCCAGTTGTTTTGTCTGTGCCGTTAAGGAGTCTCAAAAAAATATGTCAGAGATAATTTAAAATATGTCTGACATATTTTAAAATAGGTCAGACATAATTTTTTTCTTCTCCCAATGGAGTGCGCTAATTTTTGAAGTAAGTGAAATGACGGGTATTAGGTAACTGGATGTTTGCGTATCATAAAATGCCTGCGCCGTGATTTAGCAAAGAGTCAGTATCTCTTCAGGTTTTGAGAATTTGTATTTCGAATCGATTCCTGCTATCTGGCTGTCTCCCCATGCGGCCCAACCGAAATCGACATTCGCATTCTGCGCGCATTCGAAATCATAAGTGCTGTCGCCTATATATATGACATCCTTTTCGGTTGTCCCGGTCTTTTCCATATATGTAATGATTGGATCGCCAAAAGGTTTAGGTCGTGGAGAGTCGGAGGCGCATATAATAACCTCGAACATGTCTTTTATAGATTGTATTACAGTGTCGCCGTCGAATTCGGCATGTGTCTTTGATGTTATTATTCCTAACTGCTTGCCTTTGCCTTTCAACTTTTCCAGTGTGTCCTGCATGTTGTCGAAAAGCTTTATTGTATTGCGGTATTTCTGCAAATGCGTTCTCCATAGCTCGAACGCTTCTTCGGAATATTCGGCTCCGGCTTTTTTCATAATGTCTTCTCCGGGAATGCCCAAGGCAAAGGTAAGGTCTTTTGTGTCCCACAACTTGCCCTGTACTTCAAGAAACGTGTCTTTCCATGCGTTTAGAAGCGCGTATTCGTTGTTTACCAAGGTTCCGTCAACGTCGAATATAAAGTGTTTGTATCCCATTGTTTTGATAGAATCTTTTTTCTGTGGCAGTTTGTTTGCGCCTGTTCAAGGCTTGTTCCTATTTCGTGTTGTGTTTCTTTACGTATTCCGAACCTTCGCTGAGCAGGTCTGTTCCCCAATGTGTTGAAGCCAGGCGTTGCTCGCGTTCTATTACTTCCTTTGCTTTTTTTGCATACACTATCATGCGTAATGACTGGCTGTATGAAAAGTAGTTAAGCATCCAGTTGAACATAACAATGAGTTTGTTCCTTACACCGAGTATCGGGCGCAAATGTACAAGCAGCCACATTAACCATGCCAGGAATCCGTAGATTTTTACTCTCTTGAATTCTGCAACGGCTTTGTTTCGCCCAACAGTTGCCATTGTTCCGAGGTTGTGATAGCGGAAGGGTTTCATGTTCTTGCCTTTCTCCGCCCTTTTAAGGTTCTTTGCAAGCAGTGCGGCTTGCTGTATCGCAACCTGTGCCAGCTGGGGATGTCCTCCCGGCCAAGCTGGATCACCGTCTTCCATAATGCATTGGTCGCCTATGCAGAAAACATTTTCCAATCCTTCAACCCTGTTGTATTCGTCCACTTTTATTCTGTGTCCTCGCCCTAAAAGGTCGTTGTCGATGTTCCTGATATATTCGGCCGAAACGCCGCTTACCCAGATGAAGGTCCTTGTGGCTATTTGGCTTCCGTCTTTTAGCTGCACCCGGTGGTCTTTGTAATCCGTAACCATTTTGTTGAGCACGATGTTTACGCCCATTTCACGCAAATACTGCTCTACGTGCTCTGAAGATTTCGGACTCATTGACGGCAGAAGCCTCGGCCCGGCTTCGATTAGGTATATGTGCATCAGGCTGGCCGGCATGTCGGGGTAGTCTTTGGGCAAAACGTATTTTTTCATTTCCGACAATGCCCCTGCTATTTCCACTCCGGTTGCGCCGCCGCCTACGATTACTATGTTGAGCAGTTCTTGACGTTCCTGTTCGTCGGCGCATGTGAGCGCTCTCTCAAAATTGTCCAACAATGCATTGCGCAGGCCCATTGCTTCGCTTACGCTTTTCATGGGCATGGCTTCTTCTTCAATGTGTTTGTTGCCGTAGAAATTCGTAGTCGTTCCCGCAGCCAGAACAAGATAGTCGTATTTTATTTTTCCTATTGATGTTTGCAGGATTTTGTATTCAGGGAATAGTGTACGTACTTCCGCCATCCTGAAATAGAAGTTCTTGCGCCTTTGGAATATTTTACGGAAAGGAAAGGATATAGAGCTTGACTCAACACCTGCCGAGGCAACCTGGTATATCAAAGGCGGAAACTGGTGGTAATTGTTACGGTCTATAAGAACAACCTGAAAATCCGAATTGCTCAGTTTGTTGGCGAGTTTAAGTCCGCCAAAGCCACCACCTACGATTACGACCCGTTTTTTGTTTGATTGCGGAAGATTGAAACTCATAATATTTTTATTTGATATTACTTAAATGAGAGAAATTGCATGGCTTTTTGTTGCCTGCATTAATTATAACGCAAATATAGCCTTTTTGCCGACAAGCCTTGCGCCCTTTTGTGATAAATTCCGGTTAAATGATATTATGCCGCTCATTTTGAGCAATGCACATGCCTTTTTGGCGCATTAATCAGGCACGGTAACTGCTACTGCAGGTAAGCCCGCAAAAATATGTCTGACATATTTTGAAATAGGTCAGACATAATTTAAAATAGGTCAGACGTAGTTTTTGAATGCTCCTATCACGTCGGTTAATATTCTGTGTGCATATTAATGGCCTTTTTTATTATTTGAACGTCAGATTTAGTTTTGCTCCTGCTATAATCCAGCAACCTGGCTGTTCTATGTTGCCGAAATCGTAGTAGCGATGTGACGTAATGTTTTCTGCTGTCATGAATATTTCGTATTTCGGAGCTTTCCAGCTAAGTTTTACGTTCAGCAGTCCGTAAGGCGAGTATTTGATTAGTTTGCCTGTGCTGGCGCTGTTTGCGTATTTTATGTATGCGCCTTCGCGTTGCTGCCATTTGAAAGACCATGCCGCAGAAAGACGCGAAAAGATGTTGTGGTCTAAAGTCAGCACAAGTTTATGGCGCAGATATTCCATTGCGTAGTTTGAACGGTAAACGTATTGGTCGTCCTTTCGGTCTTGGTAAATATATGCGTAAGACGCGCAGAATTTTCTTATGGGGAAATCTCTGCCCGTCAAATTCTTGAAGTCGATAGCGCTTGCGATAGTGAAACCGTAATTGTCGAGTGTAAAGTTAGCCGAGTGATATTTGTCATCGGCCGACCGCATTACCCAATCTATCATGTCGGTGCCGTGATTATAATACCCCTGCAACATTAAGTAAAGCCACTGGTTTTTGTATTCTCCGTTTATTTTGAAAGAAGATGTCTTTTCCGGTTTAAGACCGGCGTTGCCTTCTTCCGTAGGGCTTTTATAGTATAAGTCTGTAAACGTAGGCAGTCTTATTGCCTTGTTCCACGAAGCAGTTAGCCTGACGTTGCGTGCAGGTCGGTAACTTACGTCTATTCCCGGGTAAAGACGGAATTTATCGTCGATAGCTGTGTTTCTGTTTAGAAAAAGTCCGGCCGATATGGTAATGTTACGTAGAACAACATTGTGCTCAACAAAGTAACTGATATTGGAGCGTGAGTCGTTGTGGGTGTAGTATTTGCCTTTTTCTCCGCGTATTTTTACATATCTCGTAGAATCCAGCGGTCTTCCCAGATTGGTTGAAAGGATGTCCTCGCTTCTCAGTTCCGCTCCTATGGCAGTGCGCCCCAGTACCCAGTTGGTCCATGCGTTTACCGACGCCGTAAAGACATCGTTCTTGTGGAAGTTTTCGCCGGTGGGAGAGTTGCGTATAAGTTGAAAATGGTCGTTGGCATGAACCCATGAAACTTTAGGAGAAATATGGATTTTACCGTAAGTCTCGGCTTGGGCCGACATCATAATCTGTGAGTTCGATTCCCATTGGTCAGGATATGCAGCGCTGTAGAACGTGTTGGCACCGTAGCTTTGCTTTACAAAACCGGTTTGCCAGTCGATTTTTACATTATCGTTTTTGAATTTTCCATTATAAAAGGCTCTTCCTTGATTGAAACTGCTGTTGTCGGTGCCACCGTCGCTTCTGCGGTAATTGCCGCTTACGTAATGGGATGTCTTTTTCGTTTTAAGTGCAAGGCCGGCCCCGTTTTCGAATGTGCCGAAAGAGCCGCCGGATATGTTTGCTCTGATTGCGTTTTCTTTTACGTTGTGTGTAATGATGTTTATTGCCCCACTGAAAGCCTGGCTTCCGAATAAACGGCCGGCCGCACCTTCAAGTATTTCTATTCTTTCAATATCTTCCGGCGAAACAGGAAAACTACCGGCCAAATGCCCTGTTTGCGGATTGTTGATGTTAACGCCGTTAAGCAGGATTGTTATCTCGTCGAAAGTTCCGCCGTTTATGCTGATGTCTGTCTGTATTCCAAAGCCTCCGCGTTGCCTTACGTCTACTCCTGCTGCAAGTTTCAATAAATCGTTTACCGTTGTTGCTCCCGAGTTCGCGATGTCTTCCTTTGTGATAACGCCTACAATCCTTGCGGATTTATCTGTTGCTAACGGCGCACGTGTTCCTGTGATTGCTACTTCATCTATGGTAGCGGCAAGCGTGTCAGAGGTGCTTTTTTCTTGTGCATTTACGTTGGAAATAGAAGCCAAAAAGGCGCAACAGCCTACAACTGCAACTCTAATAGAAAAATGAAATTTCTTAATTCGACGTCGTTTCCTTTCGATTGGATAATTTTGCATATAAGTATTATTTGATTGTTTGTACTAAGCGCAAATTTAAAATAATACGGCATTATTTTGTATGCCACGATGTGCAAAAACGCGTATAGTTTGACATATTTGCGTTAAATTGGCATTTTGATATGCTTATTTCTTTATATCACAGCTAACTTTGCACTTGCGTAAACGATTTTGAGCGTAAAATATAAAACAGTAAATGATGTCGAAATTTGTTGTTGCTTTGAGAAATTGGCTATTGCCGGTTGCGATGGTCTCGGGAACCATTTTGTATTTTATAATTTCTAAAATATCGTTATTTGCCCCCATACGCAAAGATTTGCTCGACGTATCAGACTGGTTGTTGCCGGTTACTATTTTCTTTACGTTGTTCTTTACGTTCTGCAAGATTGATTTTAAGGAAATGAAGCCCCGCAAGTGGCATTTCATACTTTTGTTGTCGCAAACTGTTATGTGCGTAGCATGTATGTACGTTATAGTTAACTTTTTTAATGACGAAGGATTTAATAAAGTCTTGGCAGAGGGCATTATGGCATGCCTTTTAAGTCCTACGGCAACGGCCGCCGCTGTTGTTACGGGCAAATTAGGGGGAAGCGCGGCAAGTCTTACTTCTTATACGCTCGAAAGCAATATACTGTCAGCTTTACTGATAACGGTTTTATGTCCGTTAGTAAATCCTCTTCCTGATATGGATGTGTTTTCGGCTTTTTTTCATGTCTTGTTTAAGATTTCAACTCTTTTGCTTTTGCCTTTTATATTAGCATTCGGGCTAAAATATGCAATGCCACATTTACACGCACGTCTTGCGGCCTTAAAAGATGTATCATATTACTTATGGGGATTTTCGTTGACTATAGTTACCGGGTTGACGGTACGCATGGTGTGGCTTAATATGTCGGATGGTATTTTGGAAATAGCTCTGGTTTCGGGAGCGGCAATAGTATGTTTGTTCAAGTTCGCTTACGGTAAATTCATAGGACATTTATATAGCAAGGAAGATAAGATTAGTGCTGGACAGGCATTGGGCCAGAAAAACACGGCTTTTACAATATGGATGGCGTTGAACTTTTTAAACCCAATAGCGGCTGTTGCTCCCGGAAGTTATGTTATTTGGCAGAATATAATAAACAGTTATCAGTTGTGGCAGAAAAGAAAGACAGATAGCGCGCGTAACATATAAATTGTGAATCTTATTATTACCATCAGATAGGAGCAAGAAAAAAATATGTCTGACATATTTTAAAATAGGTCAGACATATTTTGAATTATCTCAGACATATTTTTTCGGAGGCTTTTACCGTAAAATGTAAAAGCAGACAAATTGCAGACAAACCGGTTGTGGCGTCGATAATACGGCTTTCCGGACACTGGCTTTTTTATGTGCAATGCAAGTGATTGCGGCAAGGTGCTTTTTTGATATAAGCTGCGGCCGGAGCATACTATATGTTGCTCTATTTTCGTAAATTTGCTTATCAACTTTAATATAAACGCTATTACCATGAAACCCAAATTCCTAACTCTTCTTTTGTTCGCATTGTTTGCAGTATTCCCAAACGTAAAATCGGCCTTCCTTTTTGTCGAGACCGAAAGTTTCAGTTGCAAGGGCGGCTGGGTGGTAGACCAGCAGTTCATGGACGTAATGGGTTCTCCTTATCTTTTGGCGCACGGTATGGGTGAGCCTGTGAAAGATGCGTCTACGCAGGTCGAATTTCCTGAAAAAGGCACATATTATGTGTATGTACGTACCTATAACTGGACTTCGCCGTGGAAAGAAGGCGAAGGAGCAGGTAAGTTCTGCCTGTATGTGGACGGAAAAAAGATAAAAACAGTATTGGGGGCAACAGGGAACAAGTGGTTGTGGCAACCAGCGGGAAGAATATCGGTAAAATCTTTGAATTGCGAAATCAAACTGCATGACCTTACAGGGTTTGAAGGACGTTGCGACGCAATTTATTTTACCACCGACGCAAAAGATGTGCCTCCTTCCGACATTGACAGTCTGGATAAATTCAGAAGGGAGAAATTGAATATCCCCGTAACTCCTCCCACTGAAAGCGGATATGATTTGGTTGTTGTCGGCGGTGGAATAGCAGGAATGAGTGCCGCCGTATCGGCCGGAAGACTCGGGCTTAAAGTGGCACTGATAAACGACCGGCCGGTGCTTGGCGGTAATAACAGTTCGGAAGTGCGTGTACACCTGGGCGGAAGGATTGAAGTCGGCAAATACAAGGAACTTGGGGGACTGCAAAAGGAATTCGGTCCGCTTAAGGGCGGAAACGCGCAGCCTGCGGAGTATTATGAAGATGACAAGAAAATGGATTGGATAGCAGAGGAGGAAAATGTGACTCTTTTTTTGAACTACCGTGCCTTTGCTGTAGAGAAATCCGGCGACGTGATAACGTCTGTTGTGGCAAAACATATCGAAAACGGTAATGAGTTGCGTTTTACCGCCCCTCTGTTTGCAGATTGCACAGGCGACGGCTCGATTGGCTATATGGCCGGAGCTGACTACCGTATGGGGCGCGAAGGGCGTGCTGAATTCAACGAAGATATAGCTCCTGAGAAGGCCGACAGTATGGTTATGGGTTCTTCCGTGCAATGGTATTCGGTCGAGACGGACAAGCCCGTGACGTTCCCCGAGTTCGATTACGGGTTGGAGTTCAATGAAAACAGTTGTGAACGGGTAACAATGGGCGAATGGACATGGGAGACAGGAATGAACCTCGACCAGATTAAGGACTTTGAAAGAATACGCGACTACGGAATGCTTGTAATTTATTCAAACTGGAGTTTTCTTAAAAACAGTCTAAAAGATAATACTGATTTCAGAAAGCGCAAACTGGGTTGGGTTGCTTACGTTGCAGGTAAGCGTGAATCGAGACGTCTTATGGGCGACTATATCCTGAAAGAAGACGACATAAAGAAAAATGTGGCTCACGAAGATGCTTCTTTTACAACAACGTGGAGCATAGATTTGCACCGCCCGGACCCTGAAAACAGCAAATATTTTCCGGATACTGAATTCAAGGCCGTAACCAAACACATATTGATTTACCCTTATTCCGTACCTTATCGCTGCCTTTATTCCCGCAATGTAAATAACCTCTTCATGGCCGGGAGAAACATCAGTGTCACGCATGTTGCACTGGGTACCGTCAGAGTAATGCGGACAACAGGCATGATGGGTGAAGTTGTGGGTATGGCAGCTTCATTGTGCAGGAAATACGGCACACTGCCCCGCGGAGTTTACCAAAAACATTTGCCCGAGCTTAAAGCACTAATGGGAAAAGGCGTGAACAAGAAGGGGCTTCCCAACAATCAACGCTACAACGAAGGCGGAATTCTTGAAAAAGCCCCTGTTGTAACCCAAGAATGAAAGTCGGTATCTGTTTATGCGTAAGAGTGCATGCCGCCGAGCAAATAGTTTACTCCGAAATATGTCATAATAATAGAAAGGAAAGCTATAACCATGAATATGTGGTATGCCATGGGGCGGTTAAGCATGGGGATAGAGCATTTGTGCAATGCGATGGCATAAATCATAAATGTTATAAGCGCCCATACTTCTTTGGGATCCCAGCTCCAGTATGTACCCCACGATACGTTTGCCCAAATAGCTCCCACGAAAATACCTATGCCCAATGTCGTAATGGCAGGGTATAGAAACAGCTGCGAAAGCATTTGTAATGCTTTTATACGTTCTTGTCCGGCAATCCCGCCCTTGTTTATAAGATTAATAATCAAAGCCGTCAACCCGCAAATAAAAGTAAAGGAAAGCAAGGCAAACGATACCATAATTACGCTCACATGAATGCTTAACAACGGCGAAGACAGCACAGGCATGATGTGGTTGATTTGCGGATTCATCTGCCCGATGTGCGAAACAAGAAGGAACAATCCTGACAAAATAAATCCGAAAGTGATGACAATTCTGAACCGGTGGCTTGCACAAATTGTTGCAGCCATTATAACCCATGAAATGGTCAACATTGTTTCGTAGCCGTTTGACATGGGAATGGTCTTACTCACAATCCACCTTAATGTAAGGCACAATGTCAGCAAGGCGAAGGATATGCACATCATTGCGGTGAAAACTGCGTTTACCTTTGATTGCCTTTCGGGTTGAATGCTGCGTGTTGTTGCCGTAATAAAGAATATCAGAGAGAGCAGGCCAAGTGTTAGATTCGCTATGAAAAGCACTGTAGCAAAAGGTACGGCATTATATATCCGTTCTGCGCGTGTTTGTAAAGGAGTAGGGAGGGAATTTCCTGCGTGTTTCTTTTGGTAAGCCTGCAACTTTTCTATTATTCCATTTACTGCCGCGATTTGTTTGTTGCGAGCTTCCTGGCTTATAAGACGAAGGACGTTTTGCATGAATTTCGTTTGCAATGTGTCGACCGTGGAGGGTATTTCGTCTACTGGGGAATACCATGCTGTTTCTCCGTTGTCCGTAACAGGGAAAATCTTGAGTAATGTTCCCCTGTTCAATTCCATTATCAACTGCAGGCGTTCGTCTATTTCGACAGCCTGTTTGCATACGGCGTTACGTGTGCCGTTATAATATTCCTGTATGTACGGGCCGAGGATATAACTGTTCATATATCCTTTGAAAAATGAATTAGCCGAAGTGTATTCGGGCAGGTCAAGCTCTTTTTGCAATACTCCGTTTTTAAGTTTCATTATAGGTTCGTTGCTCCATTCCTCGGCGTAGAAAATAAATCCGGTAAGTACTTGCTCGGCTGTATAGTTTTTGTATTTAGCCTTGCCGCAGAGTTTTTTTGTAAAGTCCAAAGCAAAGGTCTGCATGGGACAAATCCTTCCATTATAAAGAATGTACATACGCCCGAACTCGTTTGCCGTTTCTTTAGGCAAAACCGGGGCAGCATTGGCCTTTTGGCCTGTTAGGAAAAAGGCAATAAAAAGAAGAAAACCTTTTTTCAGAATGTTGCTTCTTAGAATTTTTCTATATGGTCCTTTGGAATCTATCAGAATCCATATCAATGAAAGGAAAAGCAAGAAATATCCGGCATATGTTATCGGTATTCCTGCCGGGTCGTAGTTTATGGCGAGTATGCTCCCGCGCATGTCTGGGTCGAATGAACTTTGGTAAATGCGATAAGAACGGTAAGAACATATATTGTTCATCGACACGGAAACATGTTTTTCCACGTTATTGTCGGTTATGACAAATTCCGATTTGTAGTCGGCAGGAGTATCCGTGCCGCTATGGTATTTTATGTTGAATGAAGTAAGTTCCAAAGAAAACGGCAGGTTGGTTTCCTTGGCCTCGCCTTTTGATTTTACAACATAATAAGTATATACCGTATCGCCCATTCTCAGATGTACATATCCTTGTTTTGCGGACAGGTGTGTAATAAGTGCGCCAATTAATATTATAACGAAAGAAACATGTAGCGCAACAACGGATACGCGGCGCACTTTCCGGCTTATGAAATAGAATATGCCGGTACCGGCCAAAGCGCCCCACAGTAAGGAAAACCACCATGAGCCGTATATGTTCATGTGAGTGAATTCTGTTCCCAAGCAGTTTTCAACGATAGTGGCGGCTGCCATGCACGCAATTACTGCGCAGTACAGGATGAAAACGGTCTTTTTTATCATGTTCTATGGAATAGGCTTTAAATTGTAATGTTCTTGTTTTTGTGGTTAACGTGTTTAATAAACTTGTAATCTTGTAAATTATTGTTTTTTGATATGTCGGTTTGCTGTCAGCAACTTTTTAAAAGACCCATATCGGTGTGGAAGATTTTTATCATGGAGTGGCAGGCTTGATTCGTGCCGCAAAAAATATCTCAGAGATAATTTAAAATATGTCTGACATATTTTAAAATAGGTCAGACATATTTTTTTCTTTCTCCTTGCGGGCTTAAAATTTTTGCCTTTTGCGCTATAGATTATCACAGCCTCTTTTGGTTCTTATGATCGCGTTTGCATACGCATAAAAACAAAACTGTTTAATCCGCGCCAGGCAAACGAGGTTTAAATGGAACGCAAGAATTTCACAACAGCTTCGCGGTCGGATTTCTTCAGCTTGTAGAATTTTTCGGCGGAGCTGTATGCGTCGCTTTCTTTACTATATGCGTGCCACATGATAGCTTCAATTTCATTGCGAGCACGGCAGTCGTGCAGACGGTCCTCTGCGCCCGTGTTTATCAGTGACAGGCCGCGTCCCCACAGTGGAGTGGTCCGGCACCATGAGCCGTGTATGTCATTAATCATGTGGAGACGGTGCTGCAACATATCGGTATACGGATAAATCTTCTGGTGCGGATATTTTGGCAAGGGACGGTTTTTGATGTTGTCCGACGTCCAGTAGTTGTCCTCACCGGTTGTCCATGAAGGACGATGACAGTTTGCACATCCCATTTGCATGAAAAGTTCCTTGCCGCGTTGCACATCTTTATCATTGAGATTGCGGGCACGCGGTATGGCAAGGCCGCGATGCCAAACCATGAACGCATAATAGTTGTCGTCGGTCATCTCGGGGGTAAAGTTGTGCCATTGGTTGTTGAACTGGTCTGTTTTTGGTGAAAGCAAATTCTTTACAGCGTCGGCAATTCCCTCTTCCGTGCCGTCGGCATAGTAGGGAGAGAACGGGTTGTTCTTGATGTTGTCAATAACGTCTTTGTTTTCCGACATAGCCAAGGCCCATGCGTCGGTGCTGTACAGGTTGGGGCGGTCGCTGCGCGATACGTTCGTTATATTCCATATAGCATTGGCGCCTGCTCCGTCTTGCAATGAAGCACGTGTCAAGGCGTATGTGTATCGTTTTAACATCTTAGTGACTTTAGTGCCGTCGGCCAAGGCACCGCTGGAAGTCCATGTGGTATACCATGCTCCCGGAGCGAAATCGTTTGCTTCCTTGTCCCAGAAGTTAGGATTCAGGTCGGCTCCTTTGCTTGCCGCAATTTGATATTGCCGTTTTATTGAATCTTCGGGTATCGCGTCCAAAAGCCCTGTACCCATTATTCCTATTGTCGATTCCAGGCGAACGGCTATGTTAGTAGGTTTAGGGTTTGTGTTGAATGCGTCTTCGGGAATATTGACTTCAGGATAGATAAGCTCATACGATTCACCGTCTTCAAATTGCATTGGAAGCCCGCTTTCCATGGCGGTTACGGTTTTCCATTCTATTGTAATCTTGTCTTCATCTACAGGTGGCAGGAACGGCGCGGTAGCTTGTGTTTGCGGCATTCCGGTTACTTCGCTAATGTAAGGACCGTCGTTGCTGTTTGCCCCGTCAAGCGGATGGTATATTACCAAAAGGTATCCATTGCCGAATTGCGACTTATAACTTTCTTGCCTTTTACCGTGTCCATAGCCGGGATGGCAGTCTATGCAGGATTTTCTGAGAGAGGCCGGTCCTAAACCATTGAAGGGTTGTGTGTTTAAATTAAAGTTACGTTCAAAGAAGTATTCGCCGGTATTGAATTCCGTTAATAGTCCCTGTTCGTTAACCGCAGGCGATTCATCTTCGTAACAACCTGCTACAACGTTGTCTGTAGTTCCTAATTTTCCGCCGGGGAACCATTCCGATTCGTCGAAGTTGCCTACGGCTTTGCCTACATACTCTGCGTCACCGCGGCTGATGTTGGATATATTGTCGTCGTCGCTACATGAATTCAAGGTCATGGCGAGGCATGATAAAGCTAATAAAGAGAGTTTGTTGCTGATTTTCATATTCGTGTTGTTTATTTGTTTTATACGCCTATAGTTGTGCTTGAGAAATCAAGCACAACTATGGCATTTTGAGTTATAATGTTTATTGTCTTGCGAACCATTCGCCGGCTTTCTGTAAGTCGTCATCCAAGGTGTATATCTTGTCTTGCGCAATTCCCACAAGAGGATCCGTCGGATTGTTGACAAATCCACCGACAAGCTGGTTTTGGCAATCTTCCAAAGCACTTATCGCAGCATTCAGGTCGGTTTCCATCTTTTCGGCAAGGTCAGGATTATACTTCTTAAGATAAGACATAATTGAACTGTTTTCATTCCTGTCTTCCGGGCGTCCGCCATAAAGCGAGTTCTGAATGCTTATGATGTTGTCCTTGAAGTCATAGAAGGAACGCTGGCTGTAAGGAGATTCTATGTAGTTGGGGTCAGATTCTTCTCCGTTTCCGTAAGGATTGCCAATCTTCTTATATGCAACCTCGGTAGATATGTTCTGGCAGCCGGAAATAAGAATAGTTCCCATTACTTCCTGCCATGTGGCGTAAGAACTTCCGGCATTTCCTGTGTTGAGCATGTTCTGGCCGTAGGAATAGCGTCCACCGGTTACTGTTGTAGGCAGGTCGAGTTCGGCAATCCTGTCTTTATGCTCTTGCGGCGCATTGTCGTCCCAAGCTACTTCCATCTGCCAGCATTTGTCTCTCAAGTCTCCGGCAACGGCAGTTGCATAAATAAGTTCTTCTTCTCCGGTAACATTTGCATTTAATTCTTTGAACACAGCATGGTCTTCTTTATTCTGAAGTGCGCTTACCGTGCGGTTCTTTCCATTGCGGAAGATGATGAACTCTATACCGTGGAAGCCTAATAGTTCCTGTCCTAACTTGCCTGAAGCGAAAGCTATTGCAGCGTCTTCGTCCCCGCTCATTTCTTCGAGGTGCAGTTTGTTTGTAAGTTCCATGGCCAGCCCGTGCAAATCAAGAGGCCATGTGTCGATGTGCGGGTCGATTCCGAAGTCGGTGGCCGCACCGAAGAGGAATGCTTCGCTTTCTTCGTAGTATGCGCGTGCGTCGATGAACGTTTCGCAGATGTCGTCGAGTTCAGCTTGTGTAAGGCTGTTCGGATCGTTCACGAATTTGTTTTTGGCAGCCAGAAGTTTGTTGTACAGGTCGCCGGTTGCTTCGGCCAAGAGTTTGTACGTAGGAAGCACTGTTTTGTTTACGTAAACTTGTGCCACCGTTCTCATTTCTCTTTCTTTGGCGGTCAGCGAAGTGCTCCCACCGCCGTTGTCATCATCATCGCACGATGTCAAACTGAATGCAGCCACAGTGCCGAAGGCTATGAATGCTGCTTTTTTGAAATAACTTTTAAACATTTCGGTAGTATTTTAAATCGTTATATAATATGTTTTATAGGAAGAATCCCTGATAAGCCACGCCCAATGATACGGAAGGCTCGTTGTTGTATTGGCTTTTAAAGAATCTTTTCGAGTATTCCGCTTTCACCGCAATCTGTGGTATGGGATAGTAGTTCACACCGAAAGCCATGCGGTTTTTCCCGGTATATTCATATTTAGCCTGGTCTTTTGCCGGGATATAAGAGTTGTAATATTCGTATCGGCCGAACAGATACAGTTTCTGGTTGTCTTCGCGCAACTTGCCTATTTGCGAGAACACGTCGTATCCGGCTTCTATTCCTACGGCTACTGCGTTTTTCCCGACGGGTGTCTTTTTGTACGGGGCGTTGTTCGATGTAAGGTTTCTCTTTATCTTGCTGATGGTCGAGGCGTTGCTCAAATAGCCGTAGTCGGCGTTTCCGCGCACAATCCAGTTGTACCGGTTGAACGTGAAGTCTATTGCTCCTATGGCTACGCGCCCTTTTGTGCCGTCGTAGGTCTTTTTGTTTCCATTGGCGTCTTCGCCTTCAAACTCGTGGGGATACGAATTGTGCATGGCCTGTCCGTAATATCCGCTCAAACCTACACGAAGTCCGGGTAGTGTATAGTTGTCGATACGTGCAGCAAAGCCGTATTTGTTTGCAACCTTGAATTCGAAAGGCGAGCCGGCGCCACCTTGAATCCAGTTTTCCCTGTCGAACATGAACGCGTCCAGACCGGCGAGCATCTGTACTTCGTAACGGAAATCGCCAAGGCGTCCCCAAATGCTTATTCCCGTATCATGCCATGTGCAGGGCAGTATGGTGGCTTCGCCTTCGGGGCGGTAAACCGTAAAATAGTTGAGCGGCTCATGATGTGCATTGGTAAGTCCTACTGGTACTACAATATGTCCGGCGCGCACGTTCAAGAATGACCCGAACGACTTTTGAATCCAGAACTGTTCCAGTTCCACTTCGCCGCCTTTCTCTACTTCCTGTTCCCATTCGCCGCCTTCGCTGTATTCCTTTTCGATGGCGCCTCCCGAGCCGGTGTGTTCGAATTCTATTTCGCTCGACATTGTCCATCCCTTGCCGAAATCGTAGCTTATATAGATAACAGCGTGGGGTATGTCGAAACGCCCGTGGCTCGGGTCGTTTTTATAACTTTTCGGGTCTGTGTAGCGGTAAACGTTGTCGCTGTAGAAGTTGCGTGTATAAGCGGCTTCTCCGTATCCGCCTATGCTCAAACGGTTGCCTTTTACGTGGTTCTGCACGCTGTCGGCTGCAGAATACTGGGCTTTTGCGCAATCGGGTGTCAACATGCACGCAGCCGCACCGATAATCGATAAAACTGTTGTAATTTTCATTTATTTATAAATCCTTGATTAATTCGGGTGCAAAGTTAGAAGTGCTTAAAATTTCTTGCAATGCCTAAAAATGGGCATTTTTTATGGCTGTTACACAAGCTATTTTAAGCTCTATACCCAAATAATGGTATGGCCGCTGTGATATGGTGGGAGAATAAGGCGGATTAACACTAAACAGGCAGTGGCGCGGACCTGCGGTTAGATGTTTTTGAATGGAAAAACGTCATGTGTTTTATTGCAGGAAACGCCTGTCTGTATTTGTCTGCACTTTCGGGGCGTTTTTCAAACGGGTTTTCAAGGGGCAAAAAATATGTCTGACCTATTTTAAAATATGTCTGAGATATTTTGAAATATGTGCCTTGTATTTTTTATTTGCTCCCAACGGGGTGTAATCGCTTGAAAATTAGTTTTCACTTTTTCTGTTACGGAATAGCCGTTTTCGGCCTTCGTTTTTTTCATCGTTTTACGCTCCGTTTCGTTGTTGCAGGTGTATGTATGAGTATGCCGCTCGCTCCTGCCGAAAAGATATTCAGCAAAGAACATTTTTCTGTGCCCCTTAACGTGTAGGTAAGTATATGCGGATGTATTACCGGATTTGTATTTAAAGCCCTGAACAGGCTGCTTTTCACTTTAATATTCTTTAAATGTTTTATTGTCGTATGTATTTAATAACAGCGTAACTTTGCATTGCTTTTCGAAAGGATATGTACAAGGAATCAAACGATAAGAAGGCGGCGGCAGTACCGGGCAATGACGCGAATACGAAACATGACGCTGCTTTTTCGGACAACACCTTTTGGGTATCGCGCAAAAAGGCAGCCGAGCGTATCATTATGGGCATAGACCCGGGAACGAATATCTTGGGATACGGGGTGCTCAGCGTGAACGGCAGGCAGGCCAAGATGGTTGCCATGGGTGTTATCGACCTGCGGAAAGTAAAAGATGTGTATCTTAAGCTTGGGCGAATTTACGAGCGCATAAATTCGCTTATCGCAAGTTTCCTTCCCGATGAGTTGAGTATCGAATCTCCTTTCTTTGGAAAGAATGCGCAAAGCATGCTGAAGCTGGGCCGCGCCCAGGGAGTAGCTATTGCCGCGGCCATCAATAAGGATATACCTATACATGAGTATGCTCCGCTTAAAATAAAGATGGCCATAACGGGAAACGGACGGGCCTCGAAGCAACAGGTTTCGGCAATGTTGCAGCGTTACCTTAATATAAAGGAAGAAATTCTGCTTCCTTATTTCGACGCGACAGATGCCTTGGCTGCCGCATATTGTCATTTTCTTGAAACTTCCTGTAAAATGTACAGCACGTCGGCCGCCGGGAAAATAAAGGTGATTGACGAAGCTGCGTTGATGAAGCATTCAGGCGATCGGCACGTTTCGAAGAACTGGAAAGATTTTGTAGCAAGTAATCCCGAGAGGGTAAGGTAGAGCTTATGAAATCCTTGCAAACGAAGTAAAACTTATGCGTAATATAATAGAAGTAGCAAACGGAGTAACGCGGATAGAGGCTTATCGCATGAATGAGCCTGTAACTGTAAGCATACCTTCGGACGAACCGCTTGCCATAATAGGCGAAAACGGAAGCGGAAAATCTTTGCTGGTCGATATTCTTACGGGAGCACACCCTTTGTGGGGAACGGAAGTGAAGTACAACTTTACGCCATCGGTTCATAAAAAAGTAAGTGAAAATATAAAGACCGTTACCTTTCGCGATGCCTATGGCAATGCAACGGGCACGTATTACCAGCAACGTTGGAACCAATGGGATGTTGGCGACTCGAACACGGTAGAAGAAGTCTTGAGCAACGCCGCTGCTTCAAAGGATATAAGCGAAGAACTTAACCGGATATTAGGCTTGGAGGATTTGCTGCATAAGAAGATGATTATGCTCTCGAGCGGAGAACTTCGCAAGGTACAGCTTGCGGAAGTATTGCAGTGCGAGCCAAGGCTCGTGATTCTCGACAACCCTTATATCGGACTCGACGCAAATGCCAGGCAACAGGTTTCAGAATTCCTTGCCCGAGTTTCACAAATGGGCAAGACGATGATAATCGTCGTGGTATCAAGAATAAAAGACATACCTTATTTTATCAACAAGGTTCTTCCGGTAGAAAACAGGAAAGTTCTTCCTATAGCCGATAAAGATACGTTCGTAAAACGCTTTAATGAGGAAAAGGTCTGCGACCGGGAGAAAACAGATGAAAGCATAAGAAAAATATTTGATTTGCCTGACGCCGCAACCGGTACAGACGATGAAATAATTCGGTGCGAAGACGTTAAGATAAGCTACGGCAACCGAACCATTCTGAAGAATTTCAATTGGAGCGTCAAAAGGGGGGAACATTGGGCCTTGAGCGGAGAAAACGGGGCAGGAAAGTCTACATTGTTAAGCCTTGTTTGCGCTGATAACCCACAGGCCTATGCCTGCAATATAAGTTTGTTCGGCTTCAAGCGCGGGTGTGGCGAAAGTATTTGGGACATAAAGAAAAAAATAGGCTACGTAAGCCCCGAAATGTACCGTTCATACAAGAAGAACCTTCCGGCCGTTGATATCGTGGCGAGTGGCCTGCACGATTCGGTTGGGCTGTACAAGCGCGTAACAGACGAAGAAAGAGAAAAGGTCCTGTTCTGGATGGATATATTTGGTGTCGGAAGCCTTGCACAACGCCCGTACTTGCAATTGTCGAGCGGAGAGCAACGTATGCTGCTGTTAGTGCGTGCCTTTGTGAAAGACCCGGAGTTGCTTGTCCTTGATGAACCTTTTCATGGATTGGATGAACGTAGGCGGATGTTGGCACGTGCCGTAATAGACGCTTTTTGTAAACGAAAAGACAAGACTTTAATAATGGTAACTCATTATGAAGAAGAATACCCGGCTTCGATAGACCATAAATTAAAATTGAAGAAAATAATAGATTAGAAACTATAGCTTATGAAAAAAAGATTATACATATTGTTCCTTTCTCTGTTTTCCGTTAGCGGAGTAACTTCGGCGCAAGAAGTGTTCAATAAAGTGATGGAAAGCGCACAGCACATTCTTAATGAGCCGACAAGCACGTTTACAAATACGCAGATAGCGAAGTTTAAGGTGGATGAGCTGAATTATATGAAAGGCAAGGCAATGGAAAAAGACTCTGTTGCTGCTATAGATTTATTGGATGTGCAGTCGTATTACATGTCGGAGTTCCTGAGCATGTTTTATACGGAAATAATTTACTCTACAGACCTCTCAGCCGAAGACCGTAAAGCCAAAATACTTCTTTTCATACAAGCCTCATGCGCCTGCCCGTTATTCAATGATACGGATAAGGAAAAGATAAATAAATATATTGACGGCGACGCACAGCTCACTCCGTTCTGTCTTGATACGGATTGGTATAAGGCATATCAGTTTGTTACAAAAGCAATGGAGTAGTGGAGCAGGCGAGAGTAACTTGCAAACAGCATTACAAAAAAAATCTTAGAGGGAACTCTAAGATTTTTTTGTTTTATTGCCTATAGCAGTAAGGTAAACAAATTAATATTCTGTGTAAATGAGGTAATGTAATACGATTTGCATTTTATAATGAGTCGGACATGCGCATTACTTCGGAGGCATCCACTTTTTGCACGCAGCAGTCGTGCCGGTCGATTGCCTGACATGCGGCAAGGGCCGCGTTTGCACCTATCATCATAAAAACAGGCTCCATCCGTATTGACCCGTATGCAATGTGCGAAGCCGAAAGGCACACAGGAACCAATACATTTTTTGCGTCGTCTTCCTTGGGCGTTATGGCGCGGTATGATACTTTGTACGGGGCGGGCACAGGCTTTTGCACATCGCCTTCGTTTTTTACCATTCCGTTTACCACGTACCGCCCGCAGTTGTGCGAGTCCATCGTATAACTGGCCCAGCCGATAGGATCGTTGACAGTTTCTTTACCCTCGCAATGTTTTTGCGTCATGACAACGGGGCCGACCATACGCCTTGCTTCACGTATGTATAGTTGTGGTGTGAAGTGGCCGTATTCTTCGTATTCATCTTTTGGATAACCCCATTGCAGCATGGCCTGACGAATGTTTTGCGGAATACGTGGGTCGTGTCCCAAGAAGTAAAGGAATCCTTTGGTGTAGTCGGTGTGGCGTTTGGCTATCTGCTCGCGTTCCTCGTAGCTTGCCTCAGGGTAGTCCCAGTTTTCTCCTATCATATCTGTAGAGAAACCGCCGCGATTGTTTATATCAGTTTTGTTGTTTGGCATCATGCCCCAATAAATGGCGTCGTCAATAGTTTTCCACGGGTCTATTTCCTTAATCCTTATCAGCAGTTCGTAATGGCTGGGGTCGTAATTCTCGGGCTTTGTTATTTCTATGCGGTTTGCCGGGTCGTTGGTCAGTGTTATACGATAGTTGTAGGCTTGTATCTTTTTGTCTCCGGTGCCTTGTTCTCCCATTTTTTCGGGTGATATTCCATAAAGCAGTCCGCTTGCCGGGTCTCCCTTTACTTTGTATGGGTCTACGCCGTCGGGAAACTGGTGTTGGTCGAGCATTTGCACGCCGTTCCAAGTCTCGCCGTAAACAGAGTTGGCTTCGCGTCCGTATGTGTAAGTAATTCCGGCTTTTGCCATAAGGTCGCCCTCATAACTGCAATCGATAAATACTTTGGCAGATACTTTTACCTTGATTTTGTTGTCGTCACTTTTTTCCAGTGTAATGTCCTTGACGGTATTGCCTTTTTTCTTTGCTTTTGTGATTCTGTGGTTGTACAGAATGTTTATGTCAGCTTCTTTTATGTATTCGTTGTACACGCTGAGCGCGGCCTTTGGTTCGAATGTGTATTGGGCTTCGTTTTTACCATAATATTTGCCAATGCGTTTATAGAAGTCCAAGGCATATCCTTTAATCGCTTCAATGTGTCCGATGTCGGTTTGACCCAATCCGCCGGTTGTCAATCCTCCAATGCGCTTGGTAGGCTCGATAAGCAACACGCTTTTGCCTTGTTTTTTTGCAGTATAGGCAGCCATTACTCCGGCAGACGTTCCTCCGTATATACAAATATCTACATTGTAGCTTTGGGCATTAGTTGTTTGTTCTTTCAAACAGCCTGAAGTGTTGCCTGTGGCCGCGTATGCAACCATGTTTGCCATTAAGGAAGCGGCCAATAATGAGGTCTTGATGATTAATTTACGCATATTGCAGATAGGTGTAAAAAATTATAAAAAGTGAGTTGTTTACAAAAATAAAAAAAGAGCGCTTAATAACAAATGAAAAGACAGATTTCTTATATCGCTATGCTGTGCGGCAATGTCTGAGTTGTCTGCCTTTTTGTTTTGGTAATTAGGAACGGCAAAAAATATCTCTGAGATATTTTGAATTATGTCAGACATATTTTAAAATATGTCTGACATAATTTTTTCTTCTTCCCGAGAAGGTTTGATTACGGTTTTCTTTATTGTAACAAATTTCAGACAAGGTGGTTTGTGGCGCAGTTCATTTTCATGGAATTTAGATTGCGTTGTTTGTTGTTAAGACAAAAGGATTAAAACTAAAAAACGGCGCATTAATTATGCGCCGTTTTCTTTGGTTATTTGGAGTTGTCTGTTTATTCTCCTTTTTCCATTTTTGCTTTCAATTCTGCAAGTGCGTCGATGTCGCCGAGTGTTGTTGCAGCAGCCTGGTTCTTGATTTGTGCACTTTCTTCCTTCTTGGGAGCAGCCTTCGAAGTTGCAGCTTTTTTCTCTTCATGCTGTGGCTCTTCGAATGTGCGGCTGTGCGACAGAATAATGCGGTGGCTGTCTTTGTTGAACTCAATTACTTTGAAAGGCAATTTTTCATTTACCTGTGCTTTCGAACCATCTTCTTTAGTAAGATGTTTGGGTGTTACAAAGCCTTCTACACCATATTCGAGCTGTACGGTTGCGCCTTTGTCCATAATGTTTACGATAGTTCCTTCGTGAACGGAGCCTACGGTGAACACGCCCTCAAATACATCCCAGGGATTTTCTTCGAGTTGCTTGTGGCCAAGGCTAAGACGGCGGTTCTCCTTGTCTATTTCGAGAACTACAACTTCTATCTCAGCACCGATTTGTGTGAATTCAGACGGGTGTTTGATTTTCTTTGTCCAAGAGAGGTCGGAAATGTGAATCAAACCGTCAACTCCTTCTTCAAGTTCAACGAATACTCCGAAGTTGGTGAAGTTGCGCACTTTGGCGGTGTGCTTGCTTCCAACGGGGTATTTAGCGTCGATGTCTTTCCAAGGATCTTCCTTGAGCTGTTTCAAGCCAAGTGACATTTTACGTTCTTCGCGGTTGAGAGTAAGGATAACAGCCTCAACTTCATCGCCAACTTTCAGGAAGTCTTGTGCGGAACGCAGGTGTTGGCTCCAACTCATTTCGCTTACGTGTATGAGTCCTTCAACTCCGGGAGCTATTTCAACGAATGCTCCGTAGTCAGCCATAACGATAACTTTACCTTTAACCTTGTCGCCTACTTTGAGGTCGGGATCGAGCGAATCCCAAGGATGAGGAGTAAGTTGTTTCAGACCAAGGGCGATACGTTTCTTCTCGTCGTCGAAGTCAAGTATTACAACATTGAGCTTCTGGTCGAGCTGCACGATTTCGTGCGGGTCGTTTACGCGGCCCCATGAAAGGTCTGTAATGTGGATAAGCCCGTCTACGCCGCCAAGGTCGATGAACACGCCATAAGAGGTGATGTTCTTGACAGTTCCTTCGAGAACCTGACCTTTTTGCAGTTTGCTGATGATTTCTTTCTTTTGTGCTTCAAGCTCAGCTTCGATAAGCGCTTTATGTGATACCACGACATTTTTGTATTCCTGGTTGATTTTAACAACTTGGAATTCCATTGTTTTTCCAACGAATACGTCGTAGTCGCGTATGGGTTTGACGTCGATTTGAGAGCCGGGGAGGAATGCTTCTATTCCGAACACGTCTACTATCATGCCGCCTTTAGTGCGACTCTTGATATAACCTTTGATGATTTCCTTGTCGTCAAGGGCTTTGTTGACGCGCTCCCATGCTTTCATTGCACGCGCCTTTTTGTGCGAAAGAAGAAGCTGGCCTTTCTTGTCTTCTTTGCTTTCGATGTAAACTTCAACTTTGTCTCCTACTTTGAGGTCGGGATTGTAGCGGAAGTCGCTGATAGGAATAATGCCGTCAGACTTGTAGCCTATGTCTACTACTGCCTGGCGCTTGTCGATGGCAATAACTGTGCCTTCTACGACTTCGTGCTCGTTTACCTGATTGAGCGTTTCGTCATAAGCCTTTTCTTGTTCTTCTTTGCTTGTTTGTGACTCAACTGCACCTTTTTCATAGGAATCCCAGTCAAAATTTTCAAGCGGGGCAATGTTTTTTAATTCCATGTAATTGTTTGTTGTTTAAATTAAAATGTTAGACATTATGTTGAAATCCCATAAACTGCAGGAAAGGCCGCGTATGCCGCTGTTTGCCTGGCCTGTAGGATAACGGGAAGACAAATCCGTTCTTTTTGCGGCGCAAAGTTATGTATTTTATTCCATATCCATATATTACATGCCGGATTTTTTTGATTTAAAATGTTTTATCTCGAAAAATCTTTACTTGTACTTTTAAAAAAACGCCGTTGTTATGCCGCATGGCGTTACTCTTTTCTTCTGTTGTTGTGGTGGAACGATAAAAAAATGTAACTTTGCTGCGAGAAAAGCTGTAAAAAATGAACAAATGTGGCTTGTTTCTGGTTTGTGCCGTTTTGGCAATGTCTTTGTTTTCGTGTGGAAACAATAAGAAACCCGAATCGAAGAATGAGGTTAAGAACGATACCGTAATCGCGGCTGTACCCGATAGTACTATCTTTGGAGTTGCGGCAGAGAGCGGTATGAGTACGCTGTATTTGATTACAAACGCAGGCGATACGCTTGTTATGGATCGTACCGGCGAGGATGGCACTTACAGCGAAATATACGGATATATAATGGAGGGCGACAGCTTTGCAATAACAAAAAGAGGTAATCCCGAAGTAGGTTATACGCTTGCTAAAGCCTACAACCTGACTTTGCTTAACCGCTTTGGAGTTGATTACGCCATAAGGAACGGGCTTTTTGTGTTGGACGACAAGGATACGGTAAGTATAAAATCTTTGAACAGCGATTCTCTCGTAGTTTTATACCCTTCGTCCGAGGCAAAGGTTTTTCTTCCTAAAAGAAAATAATACGTATTAATCACGCGCAAGAACTCGATATGAGTGCGTGACTTGTTTATATCCCTTGACTATAAGTCGGGGGATAAATTTTTATATGCGAGTTAGCGAAGCGGCGAATGACTTGTAGTCACAGAAAGCACGCAATTTGACGAAGCCTAACGACCTATTTGGGTTAAAATACTGTCGCCCGAAAGTGGGCTGATACGGACAAAAAACGACAATTGTAAGGCTTTGATTTTCAGCAGGGTTTGATGGGGCGAAAAATTAGTGCCTTGCTTTTTAAAAAAGGTCGGACATATTTTAAAATATCTCAGACCTATTTTTTATTTGCTCTTAACTTGGAAACCGGATAGTTTGAATACTTTTTTGAAGGCTTGGTCTTCTTTATATAAAAAACGAGCCGCACAAATCCTTGCGGATTGCACGGCTCGTTATGACTTTTGTGCGAAAATGATTCTCAGAAAATAATGTTGTTTGAGGTCGCAGTGTGGTAGGCCAAGAGTCCGTCTTGCGGGGTAAGTTCTATTCGGCCTAGTTTAAGGTTCTCTATCTGCATGGCCACGCCTATTTCTTCTTTGAAACTATGTGCCACGCCTCCAATGAAGTTTACATCAAGGTCCGGACGTTCGTAGGGCAATACGTTCCTTTGCAAGAAACGGCGGAAGTTGGCAACCAGGAACTCTCCAATTTGGCTGTCGCGGTGGTGGCGGTGAATGAACGGTACAAAACTTGCCAGGAAGCGGTTTGGCATGGGTTTGCGGTAAACGCGGTCGATTATTTCCTCTTCCGTAAGTTTTGTTTCATCGAAGAAGTTTTGGCAGATTTCTTCGGAGAACTGCTTTTTCAATATGTCGCCTACCAGGTTTTTCCCTAATACGGCTCCGCTGCCTTCATCGCCCAGTATGTAGCCTAAAGGAGAAATGTTGCGTATGATTTGTTTTCCGTTGAACAGGCAACTATTCGACCCTGTGCCCATAATGCAGACAATGCCTTCATTGTGTCCGCAGAGAGCGCGTGCAGCTGCAAGTACGTCTGATTCCACTTCGATTTCTGCGTCGGGAAAGAATTTGTAAAGTGCTTTTTCTACAACGCCTTTTTTCGAACTGGTACACCCGGCGCCGTAAAATATTATTTTATCTATTTTAGTGCCCTCTACGTAGGGCGCGAAACTTTTTCCAATGGTGTTGCTGATTAGAGTACTGTCTCCCACAACGGGATTTATTCCTTCGGTTTGGTACTTTTCGATTTTGCCGTTGTTTGAAATCAACAACCAGTTAGTTTTGGTGGAGCCGCTGTCAGCAATTAATGTTGTCATGTCTTTATTTTGTTTAGGCCGCAAATATACGACTTTATAAGTTCGTTTCTTCTTTATTTGAGCTAATTTTGTCACGTTTCGTGCCGAATTTAATATATTTGCCTGACATACGTATCATTTTTTATGAAAAAGTTCTTTTTATTTGTATTTATCGCTTTCATTACATCAAACAATGCCTTTGCAGTGCTTGATGAAAAGAATTTGGGGAGCACATTGGCCGTGTTGCGTCAAGAGTTGGAGATGAACCACAACGATACGCGGCGCAGCATGATAATGAGTAAGGAATTGCGGGAGAATATGCAGTCGCGAGTAATGCAGATTATGAGTGAAAGCAACCAGATTGCGCTTATGCTTTATTCGCAGAAAATGGATTACATTTTTGACCTTACATACGCGTGCGACAAGGCAACAACGCTTTACAACGATTTCAGCACTATAAAAATGCCGTTCGACAAGGTACTGACTAATATGGAGGTTGAGGAGGCAAGGTATGAAGGATTGATTGACAATCTCGAAAGTATGCCTAAGGAAATGCTTACAGAGCGTGAGCGTATGGACCGGGACGTGTGCCTTACGCTTTGTACGGCGATGAAGCGTTCTTTGAACGACCAGAGTCAGGATTTACGCGAGTACAAACGCATTTATGAAACGGTGGGCCAACGTTTAAAAGAACTCAACGACTATGCAATAAAACGTTATGATAACATAAGGCAAAGCATATTTATAAACGGTGGCGAGACTTACCTTACAGTGCTGTCGGATTTGGGCGGCTCGTACCAGCGTGCCATGTTCGGTTTGCAGGAGAAGTATTCTTCGGGTAATTCGAAAGTAGAGTCGCAATGGCGTGGCCCTGTAGTTATAGGCTGGTTCGTTTTTATGATTTTTTACGGGCTTGTTGCTGTCGTGCTTAATTTGCTGTTTATACGTTTCCTGCTGCCGGCAAAGTTCAAGACAGCCGAATTCCTGGAAAAACGCACGTGCATAGTATTGGCGTCGACGGTAATAACATTTGCAATAGTAGTAATGGTGCTCGGGCTTTTTGTGTTGCGTCACAACTTTTTCGTTATGGCTTGCAAACTGCTTATGCAATACATGTGGCTGCTTGCAGTTATTCTGTTGTCCATGCTTGTGCGTCTTAACGGCAAGCAGGTAAACAGTGGTTTGCGGATATATGCACCGATAATGCTCACCGGATTCATAGTAATAACTTTCCGCATTATTCTGATACCGAACGAGCTTGTCAATCTTGTTTTTCCGGCAATAATGCTGGCTACGACGTTGTGGCAATTGCTTGTGCTGATTCGCTATCAAAAGAATATGCCGCGCAGCGACACGTTTTATTCAAGCATTTCGCTTGTTATAATGATTGCGAGTGTTATAACGTCGTGGTTAGGCTACACATTGCTCAGCGTGCAGTTACTGATATGGTGGATAATGCAGTTTACGTGCATTCAGACAATCACATGCTTGTATGATATTCTTACCCAGTATGAGCGCGTTCATTTCAAAAGGGGAGAAGTCGATATACGCAAGACGTGGTTTTACGACTTTATCCGCAAGGCTCTCGTTCCTATTCTGATGGCGTCGAGCTTGTTCCTTAGTTTTTATATGGCAACAGAGGTATTCTCGCTCACTGAACTTTGCCGCGTGCTTTTCCTGTCAAATTTCATAGATATAGCCAATGTGGCAAAAGTCAGCCTTTTAAAACTGTTAATCGTGTTCTCGCTGTTTTTCGTAGTGAAGTATGCCGTGTATGTGTTCCGAGCATTTTTCTTGCTTTATTATGGCGGAAAACAAAATGCGGTAATGGGGGAGAAGGCATTGATGATGAAAGCGGGGGCATTCGTTCTATGGTTCGTGTTTGTAATGGTTTCGATGCTTGTGCTTAATATAAACTCCAGCGGAATCCTTGTTGCCATGGGCGGACTTTCCACAGGTATTGGATTTGCGATGAAAGACACTATAGAAAATCTGTTTTACGGTGTGTCTCTTATGACCGGGCGTTTGCATATCGGCGATGTTATAGAATGTGACGGCGTGCGCGGGCGCGTTGTCGACATAAGTTACCAGAGCACAATGATAGAGGCAGTGGACGGTTCGGTGATAGCCATATTGAATAACCAGTTGTTTACAAAGAATTTTAAGAACATGACGCGCAACCATCATAACGAAACGGTACGTGTTTCCGTGGGTGTAGCCTACGGAACGGATGTGGAACACGCACGTAAGGTTATGTTACAGGCTGTGGAAAAATTGAACTGCTTTGACAAGAAGAGTGGGGCCAAGGTTGTGGTTGAAGAACTTGGTGACAACAGCGTGAATCTGGGAATCATATTGCGTGTTCCTGTTGAAACAAAAATATATGCAATAAGCGAAGTTTACGAAGCGGTGTATAATGCACTGAACAGTGCCGGCATATCCATTCCTTTCCCACAGCGCGATTTACACCTTGTCGATATGCCTGCTCCGATAATGGAAAAGCTGACCGGACGTGCAAAGAACGACAATGTCGATAAAGACAAGTAAAATGAGTCGGTTGCCAGACGTACTTTGTGTGTAGATGTACGTTTTGTCTTTGTTCCCGGGAAACATAAAGGAGCAAATAAAAAATATGTCTGACCTATTTTAAATTATGTCAGACATATTTCAAAATAGGTCAGACATATTTTTTGCGTAGTGCTTTGCTGTTAAAATAAAACCGTATAGGCATTTTAAATAAGCCTATACGGTTTTATGATTATTGTATTCTTTGTTCTTTGCTATTGCATTGAGCCGCCCATTATGTCTAACAGTTCCGACGTGATAGCTTGCTGGCGTGCCTTGTTGTATGCAAGCGTAAGTTGTTCGATAAGCTCGTCGGCATTGTCGGTTGCAACCTGCATTGCCATAACGCGTGCAGAGTGTTCGGCGGCAAGGCTGTCGAGCAAAGCGGTGAAAATTTTGAAGTGCAGCGAAGTGGGGATCAACGATTCCACAATGCTTTGTACAGATGGTTCAATGATGAAGTCCAGTTGTTTCCCCTTACGCTCAGCGGCTTTGCTATCCGTGCCGATTTCTTGCAGATTGATAGGCAGGAATGTTTCGGCTCGCATTTCCTGGCGCGAGGTGGACGCGAAATGTTGGTAGATGAGAATAACCTTGTCGATTTCTCCTATACTGAATCTTGTCATCAATTTTTCCGACAGTATTGTGGCGCTGCCATATTCCGGATGTTCAAGCAATGCAGAGTGGTCACTCTCGAATTTGAAGCCCATTTTTCGCGCAGCGTCGGCAACTTTACGTCCTATGGGGTATATCTCAACCTCACAACCTTTGGCACGGTATTCGGCCGCAGTGTTTTTCAGCTCTTTGATTACGTTCGTGTTGAACGCGCCGCACAGGCTGGAATTGGAAGATATTGCAACAATTGCGACTTTACGTACTTCTCTCGTTTCGGAATATCTGGTTTCAATATTATCTTCAAGTTTTGAGAGAAAACCTGACATTATTTCAAAGAGGTGTTTTTCGTAAGGGCGCATGTTTCCTATGGCCTGTTGCGCGCGATGTAGCTTTGATGAAGCGACCATTTTCATTGCACTCGTAATTTTACGTGTGCTTTTTATAGAGTTTATCCGGGTTCTAACTTCTTTAAGTGAGGCCATACGAAAATATTTTCCTTAGTTTTTATATTGTGCTGCTACGCCGTTTGCTTCGTGTTCGATTATAGAGGTAACTTCTTCTGATAAGTTTCCTTTTTGCAGTTGCTCCAAAACATCTGTTTTATGCGTGGTGCGCATAATCTGTAGGAAATTTTTCTGGAAATCGGGAACTTTCTCCAATGGTACGTCTGCCAAAAGTCCATGTACTCCGCAATACAGAATTGCAATCTGTTCCGCAACGGGCATGGGGGAGTATTGTTCCTGAATGAGCAGCTCGTTGTTCTTGCGACCACGGTCTAACGTCATTGCAGTAACCTTGTCCATGTCGGAAGAGAATTTAGAGAACGATTCCAATTCCCTGTATTGTGCCTGGTCTATCTTTAAAGTACCTGCCACCTTTTTCATCGCTTTGATTTGTGCCGCACCACCTACGCGGGAAACGGAAATACCAACGTCTATTGCCGGGCGGAATCCTTCGTTGAACAGGTCAGTGTCAAGGTAAATCTGTCCGTCCGTAATAGAAATAACGTTCGTAGGTATATAGGCCGATACGTCGCCGGCTTGCGTTTCTATAATAGGTAGCGCGGTTAAGGAACCACCACCCACGACTTTGCCTTTCATAGACTCGGGCAGGTCGTTCATCATTTGTGCCACTTCGGTCTGGTCGTTGATTTTTGCGGCACGCTCCAAAAGGCGTGAATGCAGGTAGAATACATCTCCCGGGTAAGCCTCGCGTCCAGAAGGACGACGCAATATGAGGGATATTTCTCGGTAAGCAACAGCCTGCTTTGACAAATCGTCGTATACGGCAAGGGCGTGCTTTCCACGATCGCGGAAATATTCTCCGATTGCAGCGCCTGCAAATGGTGCATAGTACTGCAGTGCAGCCGGGTCGGCTGCCGTTGCTGCTACTACTATTGTGTACGGCATAGCGCCATGCTCTTTCAGAACTTGTACAATATTTGCTACTGTTGAGGCTTTCTGACCAATAGCAACATATATACAATAAACAGGGTCTCCTTTTTCATAATTCTCTCTCTGGTTTATTATTGTATCGATTGCTATTGCCGTTTTACCTGTTTGCCTGTCGCCGATAATAAGTTCGCGTTGCCCCCGGCCTATAGGAATCATTGAATCTATCGCTTTTAATCCGGTTTGCAGTGCCTGGTTTACAGGTTGGCGGTAAATAACACCTGGCGCTTTTCTGTCGATAGGCATTCTCAGCTTTTCCCCTTCAATGGCAGGACCTCCGTCAATTGGGACGCCCAACGGGTTAACTACACGGCCTAACATTCCGTCGCATACGTCGATTGAAGCAATTCGGCCTGTGCGTTTTACGGTTTGTCCCTCTTTGATACCTTCGTATGAACCTAACAAGACAGCACCGACATTATCTTCTTCAAGGTTCATGACAACACCGATAGTGCCGTCTTCGAACTCAAGAAGTTCGCTTGCGGTTGCATTTAGTAGCCCGTATATGCGTGCTACGCCGTCGCTGATTTGCAGAACTGTTCCGACTTCTTCAAGCTTTACATCGTTGTTTAACGATTTTAGCTGGTCGAGCAAAACCTTTGATACCTCGGCAGGGTTAATATTGTTTGGCATATATTGACTGGTTTAATTTTTTATGTATATCAGAATGCCTGATTGCTGCTTGCGAGCAACTGTTTTCTGATTTTACTGATTTGATTGTTTATTGTTGCGTCGATTCTGTATGTTCCGTATTCAAGAATGAAGCCACCACTGATGGATGTATCCTTCTCTATAGTAAAGTTTATCTTGCTTTGTGTACGGTTCTCTACTAAAGCGCGTATTTTATCAACAAGTTTTTGGCTAAGTTCAACAGGTACTATCAAGCGGCTTTTCAAAATGTTTTCTTCTTCTAAATACAGGGATATGTAGGAGTTTGCGATAAACTGCATGATGTCTGCCCTGTGTTTTGAAACAACAAGCTTGATAAAACGCTTTGTAGACTCGCTGATGGAATCCCCGCATGCAAGATTAAGAATGTTTTCTTTTTGTTCTGACGTCAAGGACGGATTTTCGATTATAAGACGCAATTTAGGTTCACACGTGTATACTTTAGCAATAGTTTCCATTTCTTTATATACAGTGTGTTCTTCTTTTTGCTCAAATGCAAACTTATATAACGCACGGGCATATCTTACGCTTATTATTCCTATATCCATCTGACAAATCTTGTTAAATTATTCTCACTTTACGGCTTCGATTTCATCGAGCAGGCTGTCAATGTAGCTAAGCTGCTTGTTATTGTCATCAAGCTCCCTGCGCAACACTTTCTCAGAGACTTGTGTTGACAAGTTTATGATTTGGCTGCGAATATCACGTATAGCTAAATCCTTTTCAACTTTAATTTGCTCTTTGGCTGATTCGATAATTTTTTTGCTTTCGATATCTGCTTTGTCGCGAGCCTCTTTGATTATGTTATCGCGTGTAGCCATCGCTTCTTTTAATATTTCTGCCTGCTTTTCGCGTGCTTGTCGCATGATGAGTTCGCTCTCGCTTTGTATGTTCGCTAATTTTTCGTTAGCCTCGCGTGCTTTTTTGAGCGATTCATCAATGTAGTTTTTCCTGTCTTCAACCATTTTTGTTATAACAGGAAAACCGAACTTCGCCAGAATTATGAAAACTATGACGAATGCTAATAGCATCCAGAAAAGTAACCCTGGATCGGGTGTGAGTAAGGACGGCATATTAAATTGTTGTTATTGGAACAAAGCTAATAGACAAATAATAACTGCGAACAGTGCAACACCTTCAACAAGAGCGGCAATAATGATCATGTTTAATCGGATATTGTTCGTCTCTTCAGGTTGCCGTGCAATAGCCGACATGGCGTCACCGCCGATTTTACCGATACCTATACCTGCGCCAATGGCTGCAAGTCCAGCGCCTATACCTGCGCCCAATTTAGCGAGCGCCGCATCTAACAAAATTAATAATAATGACATGGTTCTTGATTTTTTATGATTTTACTCTGATTTTGGTTCTAAGTGTGCTAAACCTATAAATACAGCACTGAGCATTGTAAATACGTATGCTTGTATGAATGCGACCAGTAATTCCAGGAAATCCATAAATATAGTCATTATTACACTGACTATGGTCATGGATGTCCCTATAAACGCACCCATTTGTACTGTAATGAATATAATGCAAACTAATGATATGACGATGGCGTGTCCCGCTAAGATGTTAGCGAAAAGACGAATCATCAGTGCGAATGGCTTGGTGAATACACCGAAAAATTCTACAACAGGCATCATCGGCACGGGAAATTTTAGCCATGTAGGCACTTCCGGCCAGAAAATATCTTTCCAATAGTGTTTGTTCCCAAATAGATTGACTGCTATAAAGGTACACACGGCAAGGAAAAAGGTTATTGCTATATTGCCCGTAAGGTTTGCGCCTCCCGGAAAAATAGGTACTAAGCCTATCAGATTGCTTATAAATATAAAGAAGAACGCTGTAAGTAAGTATGGAGCGTAAAACTTATAGTGCTTTTCTCCTATGCTGCTTTTTATTACATCGTCGTTAATGCTCATTATGAACATTTCGATGAAACCAACAAAACCTTTAGGCGCGTCATCGTGCGGCTGTTTTTTCTTATACCACCGTGCGCACGACAGGAAAATGAAGAGCATTAACGCAGAAACAATAAACAGTTCAAGTACATTTTTTGTTATGGATATATCTATCGGGCGTACTTCGTTGTTGCTTGCGTCGCGTTCTACTATTTTACCTTTGTATTTACCTGACTGCGATATGTAAAAGCCGTTGTACGTGCCGTTGTTTTTTTCAAATTGCGATGAAAGGAACACGTTCCAGCCGCTTGCTTCGCTCCATAGTATTACAGGTAGGGGAATGATTATGTGATTTTCGCCTATATTGGCTATATGCCATTCGTATGCGTCGTCAGTATGGCCGAAAATGATATTTTGTATATTTATCTTTTCAGTCTTTTCCTCGGTAGCACTTGTGCTTTGCGCGCTGGCTGTCGATAAAAGGGCAAATGTGAAGGATATGAGTAGTAATATGTATTTACGCATTTCTTATTTTTATCTTTTTATCTACAGTTACAAAATATGTTATTTCAACAACCATAGCTGCCACGTAGTATGCAAAAGCTGAAATGGCGATTCCTAAAGATTTGTTCAAATATAGTAATATACTTATTAGTATGATACTTAATATAAACCTTATTGTTTTGTCTATCAGGTAAAACTGAGTTAGATATGCATTCTTTTGTTTAGATATTATTCCGTGAAAGTTCAGCGAGAACGCATTCAACGCCGTGTAAAATACTGTAAGCGATATTATGGCGGAGTAGAATTGCCTGCACCGGTACGAATCCGGCGCAAGAGCAATGATTATAATTCCCACCACTGCCAGAACGATTGCTGATAACAGTATGTATGACGCCTTTCTGCTCATTCTTGATTGTTATTTGGCTATTTCAACGCAAGCTGTCACGTTGTCGTTAGCCACTTCAACAAATCCGCTGTTTATTTTTACCGAACACTTACCTTTGTTGTCATAATATATGACTCCCTTTTGCAAATTTGATATGATGGGGGCGTGTCCTCTCAGAATTTCAAAAGGACCTTTGCCGCCGGGTACAGTGACGTATGCGGTTTCTCCTTCAAAGATTATTTTTTCGGGCGATATTATTGTCAGTTTCATATCTTTATGCTTGCGACAATAGTTTCTTGCCTTTTGCTATTGCGTCGTCTATTGTTCCGACGTTAAGGAAAGCCTGTTCGGGAAGGTCGTCCACTTCGCCGTTCAGTATCATGTCGAATCCTTTTATGCATTCGTCTATTGGAACTTGCACTCCCGGAAGGCCCGTGAATTGTTGTGCTACGGTAAACGGCTGGCTCAGGAAACGTTGTACCCTTCTTGCTCTGTTTACGGTCAAACGGTCTTCGTCGGAAAGTTCGTCCATACCGAGAATAGCGATGATGTCTTGCAGTTCCTTGTATTTCTGCAATATCTGTTTTACCCTTTGTGCGCAGTTGTAGTGTTTCTCTCCAATGATTTTCGGGTCGAGTATCCTGGATGTCGAAGCCAGAGGGTCCACAGCCGGATAGATACCGAGTTCGGTGATTTTTCGGCTGAGCACCGTAGTAGCGTCAAGGTGGGTAAATGTCGTTGCAGGAGCGGGGTCGGTCATATCGTCGGCCGGAACGTATACGGCCTGTACTGACGTAATTGAGCCTTTCTTTGTTGATGTAATGCGTTCCTGCATTGCGCCCATTTCACTTGCAAGTGTAGGCTGGTATCCTACGGCAGAAGACATTCGGCCTAACAGCGCCGATACTTCCGAGCCGGCTTGCGTGAAACGGAATATATTATCGATAAAGAATAATATGTCGCTCGATTTCCCTGATTCAGAACCTGCGTCTCGCATGGATTCTGCAATCGTAAGTCCGGAAAGCGCAACCGAAGAACGTGCGCCGGGAGGCTCGTTCATCTGTCCGTAAACGAGTGTGGCCTGGCTTTTTGCCAATTCGTTGTAATCCACTTTGGAAAGATCCCAATGCCCTTCTTCCATGGATTTTTTGAATGCGTCGCCGTACCGTATTACGTTTGCTTCAATCATTTCGCGGAGCAGGTCGTTACCCTCGCGTGTACGCTCGCCCACACCGGCAATGACAGAGAAACCGTCATGAACTTTTGCGATGTTGTTTATAAGTTCCATTATAAGAACCGTTTTGCCAACGCCGGCACCTCCGAACAATCCGATTTTTCCACCTTTAAGATATGGTTCAAGCAGGTCGATTACCTTGATTCCGGTGGCGAGGACTTCCTGCGATGTCTTCAACTCGTCGAATTTAGGCGGATTACGGTGAATGGGGTAGTCGTTATCGTGTTCCATGGGTTTCAATCCGTCTATGCAGTCACCTATTACATTCATCATGCGGCCTTTTATCTGCGAGCCGCTGGGCATTGTGATAGGGCTGCCGGTCTGGATTACTTCCAACCCCCTTTTCAGTCCGTCGGTGTTATCCATTGCAACCGTGCGGACGGTATCTTCGCCAATATGCTGTTGTACCTCAACTACAAGTTTGCTACCATCTTCCCTGATTACGTCTAAGGCATCATGGATTTTTGGTAATACGTCTTCGGCTTTTTTTCCTGCTGTGTCGAAAACGACATCTATCACAGGGCCTATTATTTGTGAAATTCGACCGTTGTTGTTTGCCATAACATTCTCTTATCTTTCTTGCAAAGCTATTAAAATAAATCCGAAACCAACATGTTATTGTTAGTTTTTTTCCGGTGTTTAGTAATAATTGGGTATAATTTGCGCTATTTAAACTACTAAGTTGCGCGAAAAGCCCATAAACAAAGGCAAAAGCGAGGTATGGTACAAAAGTTTTTTGCTTATGGGGAGGCAGAACGTTGAAAGAGTTTTGCTGCGCACGACGAACATCGTATAGTGCTTTTTAGCTCTTGGCGAGCGAAACAGACAATAACGACGGAAAATAAGTTGTGCTTTGGAGACGTTTTTATAAGTGTTGAAATGAAAACTGAAAAACAGCTTTTTATACCCGCCTTTGAGCTGAGAGAAAATATGTCTGAGATATTTCAAAATATGTCCGACCTATTTTAAAATATGTCTGACATATTTTTCGGGGGTTGAAAACCGGATACCATAATGGCAGACAAAATCAGATAATGGAAAGAATTCTTTTTTAGAACACCGCAACAGTGAAGTGAAATCTTGTAAATAAGAATAAAAAAGGCCGCAAAAGCGGCCTTTTAATCACGTAGATACAATTATTTGTTAAATTGAAAGTTCGTCAAGCACCCTTATTAGTTGCCTGTCGATAGGTTTACGTTTTCCAATAGCGCTCTTGAGCGGAACGTAAACTATCTCGTCATTCTTTATTCCTACCATGACGTTGCGCTGTCCTTCGAGCAGTGCGTTTATTGCGCCTACGCCAACCTGGCTTGCGAATATCCTGTCGCGTGCTGAGGGGGAACCGCCTCTTTGGAGGTGTCCCAAAATGGAAACACGCACATCGTAGCCTTCGTATTCTTTTCTCACACGGTCGGCGTAATACATTGCGCCGTGGCCGTTCGGGTTCTCGCTGACAATTACAATGCAGCTGTGTTTGCTTTTTCTTATTCCCCTCGCCATGAACTTCATGAGCTGGTCTTCGTCGGTAGAATCTTCCGGGATTATGGCTGCTTCAGCACCAGAAGCGATAGCGCTGTTTTGTGCAAGGAATCCGGCGTCGCGTCCCATTACTTCTACAAAGAAAATGCGTTCGTGCGAGGTTGCTGTGTCGCGGATTTTGTCCACGCATTGGGTTATAGTGTTCAGCGTGGTGTCGTATCCGATAGTTACGTCTGTGCCGTACAGGTCGTTGTCGATAGTGCCGGGCAGCCCAATGCAAGGCACGTCGTATGCTTCGGCAAATTTGCTTGCTCCGGCCAGGGAACCGTTTCCGCCGATTACTATCAAGGCGTCTATTTTTTCTTTCTGCAAGGTATCATACGCTTTCTGAAGTCCTTCGGGAGTCATGAATTCTTTGCAGCGGCTTGTTCTCAGTATGGTTCCGCCTGTCTGTATGATGTTGCTTACGCTCTCGGTGGTGAAGTCTTTCACTTCATCGTTGATAAGGCCTGTGTATCCTCTGTAAATGCCTTTTACTTGAAAACCGTTGAATATCGCGCTGCGCGTTACGGCGCGGATAGCAGCATTCATTCCGGGGGAATCTCCTCCTGAAGTCAAAATTCCGATTGTGTTTATTTTTGCCATGTTATTCTCTCCTTTCAATTTCTATGTTAGCAAAAATCAGATATATTATACTAATAAAGTTGTTATGATTAATATTGTTATCGTACCGGCAATGCCTCCTATGGCCACCTTTGGCGTGATTCTCCTTATGTACCAGGCAAGGGATACGTTTTCCATGCGCATTAGCATTATCCCGCCTACGGTACCGATTGTAAGGAGTGTGCTCCCGAAGAGGCAGAAATAATTCAACAGCGGCCAAAATGCTCCGTTTTGCCCGAAACTGGCAGAGCGCGAAATGATTTGCCATGATTCAATAGAGCACAGGTTCGCATTGTTTATTATGATTATTACGCTGTCCAGCACAATGGAGACTATTCCCCATAGCGCGCTCAAGATGTACACGTTATCGGCGTTTTGCATTATCCAAAGCGACAGCTTTTCTATAGTTCCTATCTCAATGCACACCCCGGCAATCAGCGTTATGCCTATATAAAAAAGTATGGCCTGAATGTTTTCGTATTGTACCGCGATGGGGAAGTGGTGTATTACCATTTTCCCGCTTCGTATGAAAGGCAGATTGAAAATCTCGTTTACTACCCAAAGTAACGACAGCACGCACAGTGCGCCTACGTATGGGGGCAGGCCTGTAAGGTTGTGGAACGTAGGTATAAACCATAGTCCGCCGATACCGATAACCAACAACGTGTTTCTTTGCCATTTTGTAAGCGCGGAGTCGTCGCTAATCTGAAAGTCGTATTGTGACGGTATTGTTATTTTCTCGGGCAGCATTCGGCCAATAAGCCATGTGGTAACCACAGTCATGGTAATTACCGGCACAGCCATGACAAGTGAATACATGGACGGTGTTATAAATCCCCTTGTCCATAATGTAAGCCCGTTGATGTCGCCTATTACTGTCAGCGCACCCCCACAGTTAGCCGCAATGGCTATTGCTGCACCATAAATCATGCGCAGTTTTGTGCCGCTAACTATTTTGTGCATTATAACCAGCATCATCACGGTCGTTGTGAGATTGTCCAGATTGGCGGAAATAATGAATGTAACAGCAACCAAAGCCCACATTATATTCTTACTTTTCCGGCTTCTTATCATATCACATACGAAGTTGAAGCATTTGTTCCCGTTGAGTACTTCGGCTATTCCTATAGTTGCCAGCAGGAATAAAACAACTTCGCAGGCCTGCGTTATGTAATTTACGAAAATGTGCGAGGAAATAAACTCTTTTATGGAGAATGTGTCGCCGGCCGTTGAAAGGAAATAGCTTGTAAGTTCATCGGCGTGTTCGCTCTTCGCGTATTGAAATCCATTCAATATGTATAACAACCATGCCGCTACACCTATAAAAACTGCAATGGCAGCTTTGTTTATATGATTCCAGGCTCTCGTTGCTATAAGCACATATCCTATGATTATGAGAATGAGAATTACGGCTGTCATACTGCTTAGGCTGCGTTCTTGCTTTTATTATCAACGGAAAGCAATTCCCTTGTAAGAGTTTGAATATAAAGAGCGGTAAACGGGGCTCGAACCCGCGACCTTCGGCTTGGGAAGCCAACGCTCTACCAACTGAGCTATTACCGCATAGAGCCGCATTGGCGTTTTCGACTGCAAAAGTAACTCATTTTTGTAAATGAACAAACGATATGTAGTGCTATTTAATGTTAATGCGAGTATTGTTGCGGCGTTTTAAGTCAGTAATATTCTGAAATACTTTGGCGACCGACGAAAAATAGAGCCGAAGGATATGAAAATTATCCTCCGGCTGCTATATATAAAGTATCACGTTAAAAAAGCAAAGCTATCCTATATGCAATGAAAGACATCGTGTAGGCCAGTAATGTTGTGTATCCGGCTGTGAATAACGCCCATTTCCATTTCCCGGATTCGTTTTTGATTGCAACAATGGTGGCAAGGCAAGGGAAATAAAGCAACACAAATACCAAGTATGCTATTGCCGATTGCGGTGTTGTTGACTTGGAAAGGGCCTGCTGCAAGTATGTGTCGTCAGAGTGTGTTTCTTCGTGCGATGTTTCTTTGCCGCTTTCCAAATCGCCTTTTTCGTTGCTGTACATTACTCCAAGTGAGCTTACAATTAGTTCCTTTGCTCCTACACCTGCGATTATTCCGACATCCATTTGCCAATCGAAGCCCAGAGGTTTCATAACAGGCTCGATTGCCTGACCTATTTTGCACAAGTATGAATTTTCCTGCTGCTGTTGGGTTGTCAGCCCTGACGAACGTGGGAAATACCCTAAGAACCAAATGAAAATGCTGCATATAAGTATAATGCCTCCCATTTTCCTTAAATATTGCCGGCCTTTTTCCCACGTATGCCGGAAAATGGATTTTTGTGTAGGAATACGGTATGGAGGCAGTTCCATTACGAATGGCAGATTTCCTTTTTTCATTAACAGTTTGCTGAATATCCTGGCCATTATAACAGCCATTATAATGCCTAACGTATATACCGACAGCATTACGATTGAAGCATTTTCGGGAAAAAACGCCCCTATAATTACTATGTATATGGGAAGCCTTGCGCTGCAAGACATTAACGGAGTTACTAACATTGTAACCAGGCGGCTTTGAGGGCTTTCTATTGTTCTGGAAGCCATTATGGCGGGGACGTTGCAGCCGAATCCCATAACCATGGGTATGAACGATTTTCCGTGCAGCCCCATCTTGTGCATAAGTTTGTCCATTATGAATGCGGCGCGTGCCATGTACCCGGTATCTTCAAGTAATGAAATGAAGAAATACAGTATGAGTATGTTTGGAAGAAAAACGATAACGCTTCCTACGCCGCCTATGATTCCGTCTACGGTCAAGTCTTTCAGCGGTCCGTCTTCCATGTTTGTTGCCACGAATTCGCCTACTTTCTGCACTATCCAGTCAATCCATTCCATGGGGTAGTTACCGAGCGTGAACGTTGCTTCAAACATGATGTATAGCACGGCAAAGAACAGCGGGTATCCCAATATCTTATGCGTGACGACGGCGTCTATTCGTTCGCTTATGCTTTTATGATTGCGTCGTTCTTCTTTCGGATGGAATGTCTCTTTCAGCGCTCCGGAAATGAAGCCGTATTTTGCGTCGATTATAGCCGATTCGCTTGACTCGCCCAATGCTTTTTCGAGGCGCTTTTTCTCTTCGTAGCATACAGCGATTATTTCGTTCCGGTTAGTTAGCGTGTTTATAATCTTTTCTGTCTCGCTGTCGTTTTCCAACAATTTTATCGAGAGGTATCTCAAGGAGTAACGCGAGCGCAGGCTGTCGTTTTTTCCTATTGCCGCGCGCACTTTATTTATAGATTGTTCTATTTCTGCGCCATGGTTCACATGTATGTGGCGTTGTGATATTTCATCGTTGCCGTTGTAAACGTTTACAACGGCGTCAAACACCTCGTGCAAGCCTTCTCCCGTTCGTCCTACTGTTGGTATGATAGGAACGCCCAACATGTAGGCAAGGCTTTTATAATCAAACTCATCTCCGCTTTTTTCCAGTTCGTCGTACATGTTCAGGGCGATGACCATGGGTATGTTCATGTCGAGGAGTTGCATGGTAAGATACAGGTTGCGCTCCAGGTTCGTGGCGTCGATAATGTTTATTATTATGTCAGGTGTCTTTTCTATGAGTTGCCTCCTTACATAGATTTCTTCAGGACTGTAAGCCGATAACGAGTACGTGCCGGGCAAATCGACTATTGTAAAATGATAACCGTTGTAATTAAGGTTCCCTTCCTTGGCGTCTACTGTTACTCCGGAGTAGTTTCCTACGTGTTCATGGCTTCCCGAAGCTATATTATATAATGATGTCTTTCCGCAATTCGGATTGCCTACGAGAGCGACTTTTATGTTCTTTCCTCTTTCGTCGGCAAGTCGCCTCATGAGTTTTATATGTGGCTCGTCGTTGTCTGTGCCTGAGGGGGAAATTTGCTGCTCATGCGAAGCTATGGGTTTCAGGTTTGCCGACTGTTGGTTAGCAAGCCTTGCTTCATGTTCGCTGATTATTTCTATCATGTTGGCCTCTTCGCGCCGCAAAGAGATTTTATAACCAATAATTTCGTATACGATAGGGTCGTGCAAAGGCGCATTCAATACAACCTTGACGGTCTTTCCTTTGATGAATCCCATTTCCACAATCCGTTTACGGAAGCTTCCCGTTCCGTACACTTTTGCTATTACGCCGCGTTCGCCGGTTTTAAGTTCTGATAAGCGCATTATGAGTGTCTGCTTTTTTTGATACGCAAAAATACGAAAACCATATAAAATGGATACCGCAGTTTTTTTACTTTTGTTGTTAACGTTGTACAATACCAATTTGTGGTGAGCTGCTTGCATTTACCAGAATGCTTGTCGCTGACTGCCTTATGGCAAAATACCCTTAAATGGTGATGTTGCGGCAACGATAAAAGAGTTTATTTTGCACTTGAATAAATAATGTGTTTGAATATGACATCCGGATATTATAAAAGTGGCGACAAGATGTGCGATATTATTCGCGACGAACACCGCCTGCTGCAGGCTATGAGCCGCTTTTGCATTCCGCTCGGAGTGGGAGACAGGACTGTTAACGAAGTTTGCGAAGAAAACGGCGTGGATGTGAATACATTCCTTGCGGTGGCAAATTATATAAAGTTTGGCGACGAGAGTGCAGACAGGTCGTTGGGCAGCGTTTCCATTCCGGCACTCATGTCGTACCTCAAAAACGCCCACGATTATTTCTTAAACTTCCAGCTCCCGCGTATACGCCGCAAGCTGATTGAAGCGGTAGACTGCTCGATGAAGAACGAAGTGGCTTTCTTAATCCTTAAGTTTTATGATGAATATACGAACGAGGTGCGCAAGCACATGGAGTTCGAGAACAATAAGATATTTACATACGTAAACAACCTGCTCGAGGGGCACGGCTCGGCTTCGCGCCCGGTGGAACAGTTCCTTCGCGGGCATTCTGCGATAGAATTGAAACTAAGAGAATTGAAAAGCCTGCTTATAAAGTATAATGTGCCGTCCGAAAACGTGAACTTGCTGAACGATGTGCTTTTCGATATATATACCTGTGAGAACGACCTCGACACACACTGCAAACTCGAAAACGCTTTGTTTGTCCCAACGCTCAGGAAGCTTGAAAGCACGGTTCTGAAGTCGGTAAACACCAAGGCCGCACCGGAGACTGAAAGAATACAGCCGCGCGAAGTTATCAGCGAACGTGAACGCGAGATTCTGGCATGCGCAGTAAAGGGGATGACGAACAAGGAAATAGCCGACCACCTTTTCATCTCCATAAATACCGTGCTTACTCATCGAAAAAACATATCGAGAAAACTGAACATCCATTCAATAGCAGGGCTTACCATATATGCTATAGTTAACAAGCTCGTAAACCTTGAAGATGTTAAAATAAATTAAATCCAATGGCCGCTCAGCACTCCGTTATAACATAAGCATTTCGCGCCTATAGGAGCAAGAAAAAAATATGTCAGACATATTTTAAAATATGTGCCTTGTATTTTGAAATAGGTCGGACATATTTTATCGGCGGTTTTTTAAGACGATTTTTTTGCGTCGGAAAATGTTAACTATATTTAAAAGTTAAGGCCTTTGTGGTTTTGCATAATGGGCTTCTCGGATAACTTAATGACAAACCGCGTAATATAAGGGAGCATTTGTCAAAATTTTTATAATGAAATGTGGGCGTAAAAAAGTATTTTGCTTAACTTTGCACAAATTTTTTACACAACCATAATGAAACTCCGGAATGCGATATTGATACTGTCTGGTATCTTGTTTTTTACATCATGCTTTAAGGACGAGCCGGCAGGCGCTGAATGCGATATAACAAAAGCATATATAAGTACGGAGACTCCTTTGGAAATGTTCTTTAACGAAAGCGACACATTGGTAAATGTGCTCTATTCGAGCAACCAGATAGTTTTCAATGTCAGGAAAAAGGCAGACCTTACGGCTCTGGCTCCCAAGTTTGAAATAACGAAAGGTGCGACCATAGAACCCGCAAGCGGCTCTGTGCAGGATTTCAGCAAAGGTTGCGTGATATACAAAGTAACTTCGGAAGACCGCAAATGGAGTAGGTCGTATGAGGTGTCTTTTGTTCCCGAAACGCGAACCGTAAGCGATACGTTGAAATTCGATTTTGAAGAGTACAAACTCGAAGACGAGGCCCAGAAATATTACGAATGGATAAATACAAACGAAGGAATGCCTGAAAATATATGGGCAACGGGCAATCCCGGATACAAGATAAGCATGGGCTCGGCAGCACCCGACATGTATCCGAGCGTTCCCGTAACCGAAGGATACGACGGCTCGGCAGTAAAGTTGACTACTTTGAGCACCGGAACATTCGGCATGTGGGCTAACATGAGGCTCGCCGCCGGAAACCTGTTCATAGGCGAGTTCGATGTTTTGCTGGCCATGCAGGACGCAATGCAGGCCACGCGTTTCGGAACAAGGTTTGACAAGAAGCCAATAAAAGTAATAGGATATTATAAATATAAGGCCGGCGAGGAATATCAGAACAAAGACGGCAAGATAGAAAAGGATAAGAAAGATTTCGGTACGATATATTCCGTGCTCTACAAGAACCACGACAAGGAAGGCAAACCCATAGTGCTTTACGGTGACAACGTACAGACAAGCCCTCAAGTTGTGGCTATGGCTAAACTGTCGAGCATAACCGACACAGAGGGTTGGACCGAGTTTTCGATAGATTACACTTATTATGAAGAAATTGACGAGGAATTGCTCGAGAATTACGGTTACAGTTTTACCTTGGTTTTCTCGTCGAGCGAAATGGGTGCGTATTTCGAAGGTGCAATAGGAAGCACGTTAATGGTTGATAAAGTCAGGGTTATATGCTCTACAACAGAAGAATAAGATGAAAAAGACAATATTGGTAGCGGTAATGCTTGTATGCGCCTTTTCCACGCTAAGAGGTGCATACATTACCGACAGCTTGAATTACACCGTGCGCCTTGGCTATAGCTTTGGCGGAACCGCACCTATAGGCATGCCGGCAACAATACGTTCGCTGAACAAATATACGCTGCAGCCGAATTACTCTTTAGGCTTCGATGTGCAAAAGGAACTGAAAGGCCCTTGGGGATTGCAAGTAGGTATTCATCTCGAGAACAAAGGTATGGAAATCGACGCAAGCGTGATGAATTACCACATGGCGATAGTGCGCGGCGGAGAATCATTGGAAGGGTATTTTACTGGAAAAATAGTTACGGAAGTAGAACTGTGGATGCTCACCGTGCCAATAACTGCGACATACTCCTTAAACGATAGGCTTCATTTCAGGTTAGGCCCGTACATCTCTTACGTTACATCCCATTCGTTCAAGGGATATGTATACGACGGATATTTGCGCGAGACAGACCCTACAGGGCCGAAAATAAACATGGGCTCCACCAAAGAAACACGTGGTAACTACGATTTCAGCGGGAACATGCGTCGCTTTCATTGCGGCATAGACGCCGGCGTAGATTGGCGTATAACAAAACGCTGGGGACTGTTCGGCGACATCACCTGGGGATTGACAGGTGTGCATAAGAGCAGTTTCAAAACCATAGAACAGACATTATATCCCATATTCGGAACATTAGGAATAACATATAAACTCAAGTAAAAATATTAAACTCAAATAAATAAGCTAATGAAAAAATTATCTACCGCTTTAATTCTTTTGCTCGCCTCTTTTTCTGTAGCTATGGCAACAGAATACAATGGCAAGCTCAAAGTTACAATAAATGGCGCGTCTACATATCAGGACGACGTATTTACTGTAAACGACAATGGGGATGGCACTTATACCTTTTTACTTAAGAATTTCATATTGTCAGCCGGAGGCAACGATATGCCGGTTGGGAATATCGAGATAGCGAATGTGAACGGGACAAAACAGGGAGACGTTACAGTCATCAATGTCTCGCAGGGAATTACCATAACGCAAGGCGATGACCCTGCCTACCAGCCGTCTGAATGGATGGGCCCAATGTTGAGCATGGTCTCAGGAGGAAGCATACCCATTGAACTTACTGCAGAAATAAATGAGTATGGTTTGTATGCGCATATCGATATTGATATGATGTCTACTATGAAGCAGGTAATAGAGGTTACGTTTAGCAGCGGTTATCAGATTAAGAACTCCGGTTTCGAGGCATTCCACGTGGCTTCCGTAACCAACCCTTCTGACGAAACGGAGACCGTGACGAGCGACGAGCCCGACAACTGGCACTCTTTCATGAGTTCGACGAGCAACGGTATGCCGCTTCCTGTGCTTACATGGATGGCAGTGAATACTCCTCATACTTTCATAAGCAATGACGTACGTCCGGGTTCTGACGGTCAGAGCAGCCTTTTACTTACTTCGTCTTCTATTTTAGGAATAATAGCAAACGGCACAGTTACTACCGGCCGCATTAACGCGGGCAGCCCAGTAGCAGCAGATGCCAAGAATAACTCATACAGCGATATTACGATGACAGACGTTGACGCCAACGGTGACCCGTTCTATTCCAAGCTAAATGCACGTCCCGACAGCCTTATTGCATGGGTTAAGTTCAAGCAGACCACACCGAGTGAAGAATACCCTTACGCAACCATCAAAGCTGTTGTTACCGACGGAACGTATTTCCAAGACCCCGAGGACAAGGAATATACCAATGTCTTGGCACGTGCGGTAAACAACACGATAGAGAGCAACGGCTTCGTTTGGCAGCGTTTGGCCATTCCGTTCGAGTACACAGCCAATGCTTCAACGCTTACTCCGAAAGTGATACATGTAACGGCTTCGACTAATGCAACGCCGGGAAAAGGAAGCATAGACTCTTTGTTTATCGATGACATGTCGCTCGTTTACAATTGCGGCGTATCGGAGGTAAAGGTTAAGGGCGTTTCTGTTCCCAATTTTAGTGAAGGACAGTATGAATACAATGTGAAGGTGGCTTACACTTCCCTTACTGCCGACGATGTTGTTGTAACCGCAACAGGTGCGGGAACTATTGTCGAGAAAAGCATTGAGAACACAGAAAGCGGCGCAACCGTAACAATCAAGGCAACGTCGAACGATATGCTGGAGATAAAGACCTACACCGTTAATGTTGAGAAAGACAAGACCAACGGCATTACTCCCGATACGGTTATAGAGTCTGAAATCAAAGACATTTATACAATCGAAGGCATAAAGGTTACTGAAATGCTTCCGGGCAATATTTACATAGTTAAGTATTCCGACGGAAAGATAAAGAAGGTAATTAAGAAGTAAATTACAGTTTAAATAATCAGGCATGTTTGTCCTTTAAGGGCAAACATGCTTTTTTATAACTAAGTTACAGGCATTTTAAAAGAGTATTGCAAAGTGAAAATCCTGTTGTCGATTTTATTTTTGGTTGCGTGCTTTTGGGCGTTCACCGGCTGTAACGGCGGTGAAAGGAAAGCGCCGGAAATTGTTGCCGATAGCCGTGAAACGGAAGTTCCCGTCGATGTCGTGTGGAAAGCTGACCCGAAAAACAAAACTCTGATTATCTCGATAGTAAACGTTTCGGACAGTGCCGTTGGGTTAGGAAATCTTTCGTCGTGGGAAAACGTGATGTACAGGGTATATTACTTCGACGGAAGCAAATGGATTGAGACCGGCTACAAGACAAAGGGAAAAGAAGCGGGGAGCAACTTGGCATATTTAACCGGTATAGCCATACCGAAAGGTCGCAGCCTTATGTTTTCGGTGCCGTTGCAAAGTGTGCCCTCAAATCAAACTGTGAAAACTCGGTACAAGGTAATGTTCAAGGCCGACGGTAAGGAATATTCATTCGGCTTTGAAGTGTAGAAGCCGCGCCGGCTTAATACAATAAGGTTTCCCCGGTTTTGCGACTTTGTTTAGGGTGTTGCGCCGCATTATTTACCAGGACACAAGGGTTGGTCGGCTTTTGTCTGCATTTTCCGGCACGGTTTTCAAGCGGTTTCAGAAGGTACAAAAAATATGTCCGACATATTTTGAATTATGTCAGACATATTTTAAAATATCTCAGAGATATTTTTTCTTTTCTCAGAATGGTATTTAAAAAACTGTGTTTCAGTTTTCAATTTTCAGCACCCGAAACAGACATGTTTCCGGCAATTTTCCGTGCCATAAGTTTCACTGTCTATTATGAGGCTACGGCTTTTTGGCTTGTTTTATTCGTTGGCCGGAGTCTTTTTGCCGAATTCAGGGTCTATCTTCACGAAGTACGATACTATGGCCGTGATAGCGCAAAGTATGCTTACGAGTATGAAGAAGTATGTGTAGCCAATTGTTTCCTGCAGCCAGCCGGCAACCATTCCGGGCAACATCATGCCGAGTGCCATGAATGCCGTGCAAATGGCGTAGTGGGCCGTCTTGCTGTTGCCGCGCGAATAATATATAAGGAACAGCATGTATGCGGTGAATCCGAATCCATAGCCCAACTGTTCCAGGAAAATCAGTACGTTTACAATCAGCAGGCTTTCCGGCTGCGCCATGCTCATGTACACGTACACGAGGTCGGGTATCGAAATACTGCACACCATTGGCCAGAGCCAGCGCTTCAGTCCGCCACGCGAGGCGGCAATTCCTCCGAGTATGCCGCCTATGGTCAAGCCTATTACACCTACTGTGCCCTGGGTGAAGCCGAGTTCGGCGGTAGACAGCCCGAGCCCGCCAACAGAGCGTTTGTCGATAAGGAACAGCGGGCATATTTTTACAAGCAATGCTTCGGGCAGGCGGTAAAGCAGCATGAATGCAATCGATATGGCGGCATAGGGTTTGCGGAAGAAGGTAATGAAAGTGTTTAGGAAATCTCTGCCCACATCGGCAACTTTAGTGCCTGCCGGGCGGTCGGACGTGGGGCGGGGAAGTATGAACTTATGATACAGGAACAGGGCGATGAACAGGCCTGCCACGGCGTAGAAAGTCAGACTCCAGGCGTATGCCACCTTGCGCGTGTAAAGTTCCAGGAATCCGGCAACGGCTATGAGCAATCCTTGTCCGAAAATAGTGGCAATCCGGTAGAACGTAGAGCGTATGCCCACGAAAAGCGCCTGGTCGTGAGTGTCGAGGCCGAGCATGTAGAACCCGTCGGCTGCAATGTCGTGCGTGGCGCTGCTGAATGCTATAAGCCAAAAGAATGCTAATGTTGCCTGTATCGTAGGACTTGTGTTCAGTGTGAACGCTATACCGGCAAGAGCCGCGCCTATCAGTAATTGCATTGCCCATATCCACCAGCGTTTGGTCTTAATCAAATCGACAAGCGGGCTCCAGAATGGCTTTATTACCCATGGCAGATAGAGCCAACTGGTATATAGTGCTGCGTCGGTGTTGGAAACTCCGAGACGTTTGTACATTACTACGGCTATTGTCATGACAATGACATAAGGAATGCCTTCGGCAAAATATAATGACGGAATCCATGCCCATGGCGATACCCGCTTAGGGCTTCTTGTTGCTTTAATCATATAGTTTGGTTATTTCGGAGTTTTTATAGTAGTGTTTCAATATGGTTTTGTAGTCGTAATTTTTTGCCGCCATAACGGCCGCCCCAATCTGGCACATGCCAACGCCGTGTCCCCAGCCGGCACCGGTGATTTTGAAGCGTGCGGGAATGCCTTCGTCGGATATTTCAAGAGGCGTAACTGTAAAGGCGGAGCTCATAAGGTGAGTAGGGGATAGTGCTCGGCGTATTTCAAGTTCTTTGCCAATGGTCACGCAACGTCTTGTTCCGCATATGTGCAATGTTATAAGACGTCCGCTCGCGCCCCTTTTGCCAGGGGTAATACTTTTTATTTTGCCGAAGTCGGTGTTAAGTTTGCGTGATATCAATGTTGCAAGTTCGTCTTGTGTGTAAACAACTTCCCAACGGTAGAAGTCTTTGGTCTCGAAGTCGTAATCGTTAAGCACTTGCGACAGGATATCTTTGTCGTGCGTGTTGCAGAATGATTCAGGCGACGAACTTATCCATTTTTCTGCTTCTTTTTCATCGGCGAGGTTCGGGAACAGGCAGCCGTTCATGCTGTCGGGGCAGTCGCGAACAGGGGACAGGTATTCCTCGTCGTGTTCGTCCCAGCACGACGAGAATCTTTCGGATACTCCGCCGCAGCACTTTGAAAAGCGTGCGTCGCACACAGCACCGTTATGCGTTAGGACTTCACCGCACGTGGATAGTACTGCCTCGCGCACAGTTTGCGACTGCGCCCGGGTTATGCCCTCGTATCTTTGGCAATGGTCGTCGGCGCAAACGTCGAAGTTTGTGTGAGCGTCGTTTTCATACCATTTTATTATTTGTTCGCGGTTTGAATCCTGCGACGCACCGTGCGCGTGGTCTGCTGAGCCCATTGGTTTGCCGTTTATGCGTGATAAAAGTATTCTTACAAGCCAGCTTCTTGATACTACAGCCTGTGAGCGAAGATATTCCAGCGAAGAAGTCGCGCTCATCTCGCTTGAAATCACGCTTACAAGGTAGTCTTCGATGTTTATATGGTTTATGGCAGTAAGTTCATCGCCTTCAGGAATGATTTTCAGAGTGCCGCAAAATGTTTCCTGCTCCTTGCGCTCCCAATGGAACTGCTTTCCTATGGTAACGTCTTTGAGCGTGAATGTTGCTTCTTTGTCCATGGGAACAAGCTCTATTGTGTTTGCTGTTTTGCCATGCCAAAGAATCTTTCCTTCGTGTGCGATTGCTGTCTGCTCCCCTGTAAATGGTTCGTTGCCGTCCGAGAAAGTTCCGTTAAGGCTGAAAGAAATCCTCTTGTCGCTCATAATCCCGACGTTTACGTAGCGCGGGACTTTTATGTCGCAAGTGTTGTGCATTTTGTCAGTGGATAATGATTTTACTTAGTTGCTGTGCGATTTCTTCAAACTCCTGTTCCGAAACAGTTACTTCCTTTAATATGGAAATTGCTTTTTCGGGCGTTAATTTGTCAAAATCCTCCTTTCGCGGGGTTATCAAAAGGCCGCACATATCCACAGCGCCCGGGCTTACGAGCAGTTGTTCTTCGCCTTGTGCGAAATAGCATTCCGGTCTCAATTTCTTACGCAAGAATATTACGGAAGTTATTTTGCCGTTGTCGTTCCATGCAATCACGTTCAATGGAAATTCCGCACTGCCTTTTACATTCTTGAGAATAAGAGACAAAAGTTGAAACAATCCCTTGTTAATGGCACCGGACTCTGAAATTATCGCAAGTGCCGGGCAGGCATAGTTCGTTATTCCGTAGATACTGCCGCTTTTGCCGTGATATTTGCAGTTGTATATCTCTTTCAGTTTCCGGAAATATGTGTCCCAGTTTTTTTCGATAGGCATTATGCCGCGCAGGCCGGCCTGGAAATGCAAATGGTCTGGCGCGGAGGCGCCCGAAGTCGGGCCGTTGTAGAATACAGTAAAGTCTTTCAGCACCTTTGCCAAGTCGACAAGTGTGTCGTAATGCCCTGCGATGGATTGAGGTTTGTGGAAGCGTGAGGCTATTACGAGGTGGCAGGGCAGTATTGGGAACGGGTTTACGAGTATGTTGTAAGTTCCGTAAACCGGCAGGCTGATTTGTTGGGCAGGTCTGTTCCTCTCGCAAAGGAAACAAGGACGTTTGCTAATGGAGCGTTTGTCAACCTTTGCGCCCGTCGATACAATTCGCGCGGGATTGAATTGCGCTGCAATGTAAGTGTTGCCAAATGGCAGCTCTTTCGTTTCAACGTCGTTAAGTTTCTCGAACCGTTCGGCCACTTCTTTCCATTTGCCGAGTTGTTTGTTGAAGAAATTTATTGTTCCGCGCTGTGTGGCACGGTGCTGCCACGCTCGGTTGAGCTTTTGGCGTTGTAATATCTCGTTTGCGCGCAAGCTGTTTTTGTAGGCGTTGTTCTTGTTTATTTTTTCCTGTGATAAAGCCGCGTCGGAGTTGCCTTCCCAGCGGCGGCACAGATAGACAACATCGAATATGCGCGCTATGTGGTATTCGCGCGAAAAGGCAAGCCCGAGTGCGTAATCTTCGCCGTAAGAAGTGTTTGGCACACCCATTTTTCTCAGCAGCGGCGTGTAGAATGCACGCGGCGCGCCAAGGCCGTTTATGCGAAGCGCGTTGTTGCGCCCGTTTTCTGGGGTCCATTCCTTGTGGTCTATCACGCCCGGCGGAAGGGTTTCCAGCTTGAAGTTCACCATGCGGTAGCTACCTATAACCATAGCCGCATTTGTGCGACGGAACTTGTTCACTATCAGTTGCAGTGTGTTTTCGTCGGCATATAGGTCGTCGCTGTCGAGCTGTACGGCAAAGCGTCCGCATTTCTTGCTTTTTGCGGCCAGTTCCCAGCACCCGCCTATGCCGAGGTCAGTGCGCCGTGGTATGATGTGCACAAGGCGTTTGTCTTTTTTCAGGTTGTTGAGTATCTCTGTTGTGCCGTCGGTGGAGTGGTTGTCTACAACAATGACGTTGAACGGGAAGTTCGTCTTTTGCGAAAGCGCGCTTTCCACGGCGTCCTTCACCGTGCGTGCGCGGTTGCGCACAGGTATTATCACCGAGGCCTCCGTGTCGAACTCCTCTTTTGAGAAATCCACGCGCTTTTCCTCGTAAGGGGGAATGAAAGCGTTTATCTTTATAAGGTATTGCGAGAATGCGTATTCCATTTCCATCTGGCGCCTACGGTTGCGTGGGTCTACGTAGTCGAACTGCTTTTGCCCGCTCAGCCTTAGGTCGGTTTCTATTTCTTCATACAGGTATTCGTTTATGTGCACAATGGGTGCGCTAATACTTGCCCACAGCCTGAAATAGTAGAATCCGGCATAGCGGTATTGTTCCTTGGCAGGTGAAGCCAAATATTCTCCCAATGCTTTTGTACTAATTAATAACAACGAGCCGAAATCGAAGTCGTCTGTCACACTGCCCGAAGTGTAGTCTATGAGCGGGTGCTCCTCTGTGGCTCCGTTTTTCACGTCGTAATGGTCGGCATATACTATAGCGGCTTTTGTGCGTTCGGCAGTTTCTATAAGTTTTGTCAGGGCATTCGAAGCAAGTTTTAACGATGACGCTTTCTTGAACCACAGTATATAAGGTGTGGAGGTATGTTTGTACATTTTTTCCAAGGTCTCTGTAGACTCAGGGGCTTTGGTGGTGATGATGTGTTTTTTCTCCGGTTCGCGGCTGTTTAATTGGTCGGCTGTGTTGCTTTCGTTTTTTGTTTTTATTAGGTATACGGGTTTGTTATAGCCGTTTGCTTGCAATTCAGCTGCGGTTTGCGCAGCGGTTTCAGGTGCGGACGAAAGTATGTAGCACCTTATCTTCTCGTCAATCATATTTTATATCAATGTGCAAGGTTAAATTGTTTTCTTGAAACAAAAATAATGTTTTCGGTTGAAATGGCCTAATGCAAGCATACATGTATGTCCCGCTTTTGTCTAATATTGCTTTTTCTTTTTAGACGGTATTATGTATAGAGGTAGTAAGTCGCTTTTTATCTTACTGCGGTTCTTGTGTCGGGTGTCGTTTTTGAATATACGGAATCTAAATTATGCTCAGCCTTTTTTGTGCTGTAAAAAATATGTCTGACATATTTTGAAATAGGTCAGACATATTTTAAAATATCTCAGAGATAATTTTTATTTGCTTTTAGGCAGGCGAAACGTTAAGATATATAGGGCGGAATAATTACCGGACAAATGAAGAGTAAAATCGTGTCTCGATAAAAATCTCTTATTGACTGTACAATTTTGGCATTTTGCAGAATAATCAATAACTTTGCAAATAATAAGTAAGAAACTGTGCGCAAAAATGAACAAGATACTTGTAAAAGAACGATTTTCAGAAAAAGTATATAAACTGGTTGTAGAAGCTCCTCTTATAGCACGTGCACGCAAAGCAGGAAACTTTGTAATAATACGTACCGACCAGGAAGGAGAGCGAATACCTCTTACTATTGCAACGGCAGACAAGGAAAAGGGAACCATAACCCTCGTAGTGCAAGCCGTAGGGTACTCAACCATAAAGCTCTGCAATATGAATGTAGGCGATTCGCTTGCCGACATTGTGGGACCGTTAGGAAAGCCTACAGACATTCAGAACTTCGGTACAGTTGTGTGTGCCGGCGGCGGAGTGGGCGTAGCACCGATGCTGCCAATTGTCGAGGCACTTAAAAAGGCCGGCAATAAGGTTATTTCAGTCCTTGCCGGAAGAACAAAGGAACTTATAATCCTTGAAGAACAAATACGCGAACATTCCGACGAGGTAATAATAATGACCGACGACGGCTCATACGGAAACAAAGGCCTTGTTACAGAAGGAATAGAAAGCGTAATAAAAAGAGAAAAGGTAGACAAGTGCTTTGCCATTGGCCCTGCCATTATGATGAAATTCGTATGCCTTCTTACAAAGAAATACGGAATACCCACAGACGTGTCGCTCAATACTATTATGGTTGACGGTACAGGAATGTGCGGCGCATGCCGAATAACTGTAGGAGGCAAGACAAAGTTCGTTTGCATTGACGGACCTGAGTTCGACGGGCACGAAGTAGACTTCGATGAGATGTTGCAACGAATGGGAGCATATCGCGAGGCAGAACAGGAAGAAATAAAACTCCTCGGGGAAGAGGAAGCCGAAGGACGCGATGCCGAATGGCGCGTGAATTTGCGCAAGTCTGTCAAACCGAAGGAACGAATGCAAATAGAAAGGGTAGAAATGCCGGAGCTACCGCCTTCATACAGGGCGCATAGCCTGTATGAGGAAGTAAACCGCGGATTGTCGAAAGAGCAGGCCATGACCGAAGCAAGCCGTTGTTTGGATTGCGCCAATCCGGGTTGCATAAAAGGCTGCCCGGTAAGTATCGACATACCGGGATTTATAAAAAACATAGAACGTGGCGACATTTTGAAAGCAGCGCGCATTCTCAAAGAGACAAGTGCATTGCCTGCTGTATGCGGCCGCGTATGTCCTCAGGAAAAGCAATGCGAAGCACAATGTATACATTTGAAAACCGGCGGTAAAGCTGTCGCGATAGGATACCTTGAGCGCTTTGCAGCCGATTTTGAACGCGAGAGCGGGCACGCGGCATTACCTGTATGTCAGCCAAGTAATGGAATAAAGGTTGCGGTTATAGGTTCTGGCCCAGCGTCGCTCTCATTTGCTGGCGATATGGCAAAACTCGGCTATAAGGTAACCGTGTTCGAGGCTTTGCACGAAATTGGAGGCGTATTGAAATATGGTATTCCTGAATTCCGATTGCCGAACAAAATAGTAGATGCAGAACTTGACAACCTAAGAAAACTCGGGGTGGAGTTCATAAAAGACTGCATTGTAGGAAAGACAATAAAGATAGAAGAACTCGAGGAACAAGGTTACAAGGCTTTCTTTGTAGGAAGTGGTGCCGGCCTGCCGAGGTTCATGGGGATACCCGGAGAGAATCATATAAACATCCTTTCCTCCAATGAATATTTGACACGTGTAAATCTTATGGGCGCGTCGAACAAAGAAAATGCTACACCTATAGTATATGGCAAACACGTTGCCGTAATAGGGGGAGGAAATACCGCAATGGACTCCGTAAGAACGGCTTTGCGGCTGGGAGCAGAAAGTGCAACCATAATATACCGGCGTTCTGAAGAGGAAATGCCCGCGCGTATAGAAGAAGTAAAGCATGCCAAAGAAGAAGGCGTGAAGTTTCTTACTCTCCACAATCCAATAGAATATCTGGCCGACGAGAAAGGAAAGGTCTGTAAGGTAAGGCTGCAGAAAATGGAACTTGGCGAACCGGACGCTTCCGGCCGTAGAAGCCCTGTGCCTATAGAAGGTGCCATCGATACGCTTGATGTGGACCTCGTTATAGTAAGTATCGGAGTTATGCCCAACCCAATAATACCTACATCGGTAAAAGGATTGGAAATAAGCAAGAAGGGTACAATTGTCGTGGACGAAAAAATGTGCTCTTCCAAACGAAATCTTTACGCCGGCGGCGACATAGTACGCGGCGGGGCAACCGTTATATTAGCAATGGGCGACGGGCGAAAAGCAGCAAAAATGGCTGACGAAGCATTGAAAAACGCAAAGTAAAGGCAGTACAACGTACGTAGCCAAATTTAATATAACAACAAGCAACCGATGATTCCGGTACAATTCATCACAAACTCATCCGAAAGATATACACACGAGCAAAGTGCTGCGCTGGCATTGCAAGGCGGTTGCAAGTGGGTTCAGCTGCGTATGAAAGACAGCCCGGCGGAAGAGAAAAAAGAAGTAGCCATAAACGTATTGAAATTGTGCAAAGAGCATGACGCAGTCCTTATAATAGATGATGATGTGGAACTGGCCAAGGAAATCAACGCCGACGGTGTGCATTTGGGAAAGAAAGACATGCCCGTAAGCGAAGCCAGGCAAATCTTAGGACAGGGCATGATTATTGGAGCTACAGCCAATACTTTTGAAGACATTGTAATAGCAAAACAATCCGGTGCCGACTACATAGGATTGGGTCCTTTCCGGTTTACGACCACAAAGAAAGGATTATCGCCTATTTTGGGGCTTGACGGATACAAAACAATAATGAAAAAAATGGACGAGGCTTCTATAGATATACCTGTAGTAGCTATCGGCGGAATAACAAAAGAAGATGTGCCCCAAATAATCCGTACCGGTGTTAACGGTATAGCCATAAGCGGGGCGGTTCTTCGTGCCGAAGACGGTGCGAAAGAAATGGAATCATTCCTTAATATAACAATAGAATAAGACATGGACAACAAGATAAAAATCTCTTATCCCTCATCTGAAAAAGTTTATATTCCCGGTAACATACATAAAGACATAAAAGTGGCCATGCGCCGCGTCAAACTGACTCCTACGGTAAGTATAGTAAACGGAGAGAAAAAAATTAAGGAAAACAGTCCGGTTTATGTATATGATACCAGCGGACCGTTCAGCGACCCGAACGCAGAAATAGATTTGAAAAAAGGCCTTCCACGATTGCGTGAAGAATGGATCTCCCGACGCAATGACACGGAGCAACTTCCCGGTCTAACATCCGAATACGGGAGGGAACGGCTGGCCGACAAGAGTCTTGACAGCTTGCGCTTCGAGCATATACGTATGCCCTTGCGGGCAAAAGAAGGACATCAGGTGTCGCAGATGTATTATGCTAAAAAAGGCATAATAACAGCCGAAATGGAATATGTCGCAATTCGTGAGAATATGAATTGCAAGGAACTCGGAATAGATACGCACATTACGCCCGAGTTCGTAAGGGACGAGATAGCTGCCGGGCGCGCCGTGTTGCCGGCCAACATAAACCATCCCGAAGCGGAACCGATGATAATCGGCCGTAACTTCCTCGTAAAAATAAATACCAATATAGGAAATTCTGCCACTACTTCAAGCATTCAGGAAGAAGTTGAGAAAGCGGTATACAGTTGCAAACTTGGCGGCGACACGCTCATGGATTTGTCCACCGGCGCAAACATACACGAAACGCGCGAGTGGATAATACGCAACTGCCCTGTTCCTGTGGGCAGCGTGCCCATTTACCAGGCCATGGAAAAGGTGAAAGGCAAGGCATACGACTTGTCGTGGGACATTTACCGCGACACGCTCATAGAGCAGTGCGAACAAGGCGTGGACTATTTTACCATACACTGCGGAATAAGGCGAAAGAACATAGGGCTTTCGGCCAACCGTCTTTGCGGTATGGTAAGCCGCGGCGGCAGCATTATATCCAAGTGGTGCATTGACCATGACAAGGAAAGTTTCCTCTACGAACATTTCGACGATATTTGCGATATTCTCGCCAAGTACGACGTGGCAATATCATTGGGCGACGGTCTGCGCCCCGGCTGCATAAAGGACGCCAACGATGCCGCACAGTTTGCGGAGCTCGACACCATGGGCGAACTTGTGGAACGCGCGTGGGCAAAGAATGTGCAGGCTTTCATCGAAGGCCCAGGACATGTGCCGATGAACAAGATTCAGGAAAATGTACAGCGTCAGATAGAAAAATGCCACGAAGCACCGTTCTATACCCTCGGTCCGCTTGTTACCGATATAGCTCCCGGTTACGACCATATAACGAGCGCTATCGGTGCGGCGCAGATAGGTTGGTACGGTACGGCCATGCTTTGCTATGTAACACCCAAGGAACATCTTGGGCTGCCAAACAAGGAAGACGTGCGCGAGGGCGTAGTGGCATACAAGATAGCCGCACATGCCGCCGACCTTGCCAAAGGACACCCTGCAGCACAGATTCGTGATGACGCATTGAGCAAGGCGCGCTATGAGTTCCGCTGGAAAGACCAGTTCAACTTGAGTCTTGACCCCGACCGTGCCTTGGAATATTTCAAGGAAAACAGCAAAGACGACAAGAATTACTGCACCATGTGCGGACCTAACTTCTGCGCCATGCGTATAAGCCACGACGTGAACGATTGTGCGCTTTGACGGTACAGGTTTCGCCGGTAGAACAACAAATAAGCCGTATTCAATGAATACGGCTTATTTTGTTGCGGAAAGAGAGGGATTCAAACCCCCGGTACGGACAAAGCCGTACAGCGGATTTCGAGTCCGCCCCGATCGATCACTCCGGCAACTTTCCTTTTTGAATCGGGTGCAAAGGTAGGCTTTTTTTGAATACCGGCCAAATTTACGCCCGCTTTTCTGCTATTTTTTCTTGTAACGCTTGTTCAGGCCGTTCACTACATCCGTCGTGATGTCCATGGCTGGGTCGGCGTAGAGGATGTTGTCGCCAGCTTTGCTCAGTATGATGCTGTATCCCTTCTGCTTGTTGTAGTCGCGCAGGAAGCTTTGTATGCTGTCGCGCATGATTTGGTTATACTTCTGTTGCTCTTTGTCGAATTTCACGGTCAGCTCTTCTTGCAGCTTCTGCAACTCTTCTTGTTGCTTTTGCAGGCGGGCTTGCGCCTTTTGCCCTTCTTCTGGCGTGTAACCGCCTTGTTGGGCTTTCTGCTGGAAGGCGACGACGTCATTTTGCAACTTCTGCATCCGGCTGTTGATGGTGGCTTGGTAGTTTTCGCTGCGTTTGGTGAGCTCAAGGGTGTATTCCTTGCAGAACTCGTACTGTGTCATGAGGCTGTCGACTTCTATGTAGGCTATTTTCGGCGTACCTGTCGTGGG
>ERZ826146.71-NODE-71-length-108707-cov-121.979421_pt1 | contig 108707 bp, 139 predicted proteins | sample MGYA00519857_ERZ826146 | MGnify/ENA primary metagenome ERZ826146 (study PRJEB31778, sample SAMEA3449222) | human gut metagenome | biome: human gut; feature: human-associated habitat; material: faeces | place: United Kingdom | collected 2010/2012 ...
TCAGATTCTTCTTGTTCATGGATTGTTGCCTCCTTTTGCTTTCCATGGAAGAAAGCGAAAGCGGTTGCCTCTTCGCTACTCTGCGCTTGCGTATGCCTTGTAATTGCTCAATCTGCTGTTATCGCACATGGTTTTTGCAATCCCCAGATTCGCAATTTTGACCCTCTTTCCGTCGTGCGAAGTAGTCAAAACGGGGGTCAAAAATCCCCTCCATATTGCATTCATGGAGGGGATTTTTGTCAGGCGTTTTTCTGCGAGATAATCTGCGCCCACTTCTTCGCGTTCTGCACGCGCTTTCGTTCCTCCGGCGTGTTGACGCTGATGGAATGCAGCGCCGTCTCCACCTGCTGGATTGTCGGCACTGTGTCCAAGTCCGCGCTATGCGTCATGAGGACAACCGCGTCCCGGCGCTTCTTGTCATCGGCAGATTCCTGCACACTCTGTGCATCGGCTTTTGGGGCTGACCGCGCGGCGAGGTACTCACGCACTGTAATCAGCGCCGCCAAATCGCGGATGTTCTGCGGATTGTTGCCCTCTTCGATTGCCTTTTCAATCTGCCCATCAACCCACGTCAGCGTAACCACGCAGCCAGCCCCTTTCCGTTATGCTTCTTTCAGTTCTTCAAGCGCCCGCCGAATCACGTCACGCTTTCCCGGCTCGATGGTGCGCATCAGCTCTTCCAACTCGTCCATCAAGCGCTTGTCCGTGCCGTCGTGGCGGCTGTACCGTCCGCGCATATCGCGCCCACGGCGGCTGTATCGGTCATCGCGATACATACCGTCATAGCTTCCGCGCGCTTCCCAGTCGCCGCCGTTATTGCTATACCCGTCCGCTTCCAGCATCTCAATCTTGTCGATATTTTTGATGGTGTCTGTCAGCTTGTGCGCGGCTTCGAGGTCGCCAGCGGACATATCCTGCTTTTCCGCAATCTCTTGCAGCTCTTCGCAGAGTTTTTCTTTAAGTTCGTGAAGATATTTCATTGCGTTTCTCCTTTCCTCACGCAACCCGCGTGACAATCAGGTTGGCGTTCTGCACGTCAATATCCACGCCAGCGGTATTTTTGACGCTGATGGTCGTGCAGCACCCCGCCGGAACATCAACAAAGGTATCAATGCTGACGTTCTGGTACTGCGCCGCCGCAGCAGGGGTGACGATGGCGGTAGAAGCCGGAAGCGCCTCCCCTGCGATTGCAAGCGCAACAGAGATAGCACCAGCAGTGCCGCCCGTCGGAATGGCGATATTGCCGCCAAAGTTTACGCGAAAACGCGCGCGGCACTGTCCGTTGGTGATGCCCCGCAGCGTTACGATTCCAGACCCCTCACGATGGACGATGCACCGCGTGGCGCAGACGGGCGTTGCAGTAAAAAGGACGTTGTTGCCATTGGCGACGGTTTGCGCCGCCGCCGCAGTATATTCAGCCATGATTTTTCTCCTTTCAGCGGCAGGGCGCGAATCAATCAACGCCCCGCCGCTTTTTCAGTTGCCGTTATCGGCTCATCCTGCACAGGCAGGAAGCTGTTTGGAGCTTAACCAGCGCAATACTGCGCCTGATTGCAGCAGAACGGATTGGCTACCGTGTACGCCGGAACAGGGCAAGGACGAATCGTATTCACAAGATACTGGTTCTGTGCTGCCTGAGACGCGGCGAGCTGCAAGCCGAAAATCTGCTGATTCTGCGCCGCAATCTTCTCGTCCTTCGACTCGATGCGCTGTGCCGTCAGTGCGTCAATCACCGCTCGGGCGTTAGCGTTGGCGTTGTCCAAAATGTCGCGAACGCCGCTCTGAATGGTGTTGCGAGTGTCGCAAGCCTGAGTGGCAAGGTTGTAGTTCACGCCCTGAATCGCCGTCTGCGTCTTGCAGCAGCAATCCGCCGCCTGTGCCTGCATCGCGTTAAGCTGCTGCATGAGCGCGGTTTGCTGATTGGCGCGGGAGAGTTCCGCTTGAGCGAAGCCGTTAGCCATCTGCATCTGTACGCCATTGGTGAGCTGCGCCTGTGCATAGAATCCGTCACACAAGCCGCTGTTCACGTTGTCGATTTTCCGCTCGATATTGGCGAAGTCGGAGGTGAGAACGTAACCGTCCATGACAGAACCCTGTCCACCGTTGCGATTGCCAAAGCCACCCCATCCATTATTGCCCCACCCGCAGAAGACGAAGAGGAAGAGGATGATAATCCAGTATGCGCCATTGCCACCGAAGAAGCCGTCGCCGTTCTGGTTGCTGTTTCTGCCGGAAAGCAGAGCCACGTCAGAAGCGGAGAGTTCCGAGGTCATACTCATGTTTTTTCTCCTTTCGGAATTTGAAGTATATGCTAAATTGTTGCGCAACAAATATAGCCAAAGTTAAGAACCGAGGAACGATTGCAACATCTGCGCCGCCTGTTGCAGTTGGTTAAGCTGGTTTTGCGAGATTTTTCCGGATGCAATCAGTTTGCGAACCTCTTGTTCCGGGTCGCCCTGAAACGTCGCCTTGAACTGCTGGAACTGCTGCATCATACGCTGGAAGTCGCCAATAGCTCCGGGCATCTGCCCGCCGCCGAGTGCGTTAAACAGTGGGTTCATCCTGCGCTACCCCCTTTTTCTTGCGCCCTTCCAGCGCTTCAAGGCGCTTTGTAAGCGTGTTGAGTTCGTCCCGCGTCACATACTCCGGCGCGTCCTGCGCGCTGCTGGATGGCTTTACGGATGCGTTGCGCTCCGTATAGTCAAACGTCCGCATAGACGGCATTCCTGCCGCGTCCGCTGACTTGATGTAAAACGTCTGTTTCTCGCTGTCCATCAGCAGCACGCTCGAACCGTTGGCGACAAGGTAGCTCTTCGCCCCGGCTTCACCCTGCACCCAAATCAGTCCGTTGCTTGATGGCTGCGCTGGCTGCTGCATCATCGGCTGCTGTGCGGCTCGAAGTTGCGCAAGTTGGTCAGGCATTGCTGTCTGCTGCGCGTTATAATACGGAATCTGTGGATAATATTGTGGATAACCATACGCCATACATCAATCCTCCCTCTCCCAATAATACGCTGGTATTTCCGCGCTGCTGTCCCATGCATCGTACCAGTCCCCGTCTACGGCACACACAACGTGGTCGCCGATGCCGAGGACGTACACCCCGCGCGGATGTTCACGGCAGAAATCCGCGACGGTATAGCAGATTGGACAAGTATCCGGCAGGGCGTGGCGCGTGAATCCGCGCTCATGCAAGTACCGTCCCCAGACGTGGTTAGCGTTCGGCATATCGCCGCAGTCATAGCCCAGCGCACAGAGCGCCGCATAGGTGCTTCCCCACGTCTCCCCTGCCGCCTTTGATGCTGCGCGGACAGCGCAATCCCCGACGCGCAAGCCGCGCGGATTAGGGTTGTAGTGGATATACACCGCACCACCTCCTACTGATTATAGTATAGGCGATTCGGACGGTTGGGAAATGCAGACAAAGCGCTGGAAAGATGCAAAAAAACTTGCGAAAAATCTTTAAAAAGCATTGACAAGTTGTGCAACTTATGCTATAATACATAGTGTCAAGGGGAGGTACAAAAAGAACCCCGGACAGAAAGAGGTAATGAACATGGCAAAAGCAATTGCCACCTACAAATGCCCTGATTGCGGCGCGACCGTTGAACGTCGCATTGACGGCTTCAACCGCCGGGACGCGGATAGCAAAAAGGAATGGGCAGAAGCTCATCCCCTTCTTTGCGCCGACTGCTACCGCAAGCATCAGCGCAAGCAGCAGCGCGAAGCGGCGGCGGCATTGAGCCTTCCGACTATTCACGGCGTGAGCGACAGGCAAGTCGAATACGCCACAGACTTGCGTGCGAAATTTGTGGCGCAACACGAACAGACAGTCGCGGATGCTATCGCTACCCGCGACGACCTCGATAAGCAAGCTGCGATTGCGGCGGCGGCGGAAAAAGCAGGTGTGACCATAGAGGAATTTATTCGCCAAAACCTTGACAAGTTTCCGTACAAGTGGCTATATGCTGCCTATGTCGTCTCAACCGCCACCGAGGCGAGGGACATCATCGATACGCTTACAGCCCGCTAAGACGAGTTCGACGCATGGTCTGCAAAGCGCGATTGGAGGACGCGGAAGCAACCGCAACGCGCCGAAATCATGTTAGGCGATGAAAGGAGCAGCACAATGAAGAACGCAGGGCGCGTCAGCGTTGACCTTGCGCCAATCGTAGCGCGCGCAATGGCATTCCTCAACCCCGACGCGGTGGAGCGGTTTTATGCGCTGTCACCAGCGAAATACTATGCGGACACCATGCGCGGCGCTGGCAAGTCGTCTGTCGCAATTACTGCCGGACGCGCGGAACAGCAGATTGTTTCCGCTCACGCGCTGGGCATTCTCCGCGCCGCCGAGGAAGCCACCATTCGCGGACTTCTCCGCGCGGTTGACCGCAAAACCTACGATAAAACGCATGATGCCATTAAGTCATCCCCGCAGGGCGCGGAAATTTCGCTTGATTCCTGCCTGATTTTCGACCAAAATCTTGATACTGCGCTTTATCGCACGATGCTTGCATTCTTCCAGATTCTTGTTTCCGGAAGAAAAGTCGCCAGCAATGACAGCTTCGCCGACCTCTCGGACTGGCTTTTGTTGCAGTCTAACATCAAAAGCATCCGAAAAGAGCAGACGACCGCGGACGATAAAAAAGTCCTGCAAAAACATTTGGGAAAGCTGCCTGTCGCTGGCTTCGGCGACCTGTACGACCGTTTTGCCGTGGAAGCGATTGACGAGTTCGCGCTCATGTACGATGGCGCTGGCATTGATGTCTCGGATTACACTGCCGACATCCGCATCAATGCGGACGATGCAGCTATCATTCTTTCCGACACGCCAGAAAAAACGGCGCTCAATGCCGCGTCGCTGATGGTTGCCCGTGCAATCCAAAAGGACAAGGCATTTTGCATCAACAAAATCCTTCGCGGCGACGCTGCCGCCTTGGAAGCAGCGCGAATCGCGCAGGAAAAAGCCGAGCAGCGCGCCGCCGCCGCAGAAAAGCGCATTGCCGAGCTGGAAGCTGCCATCCGTCAGCAGGAGAAAGACGCGCAGAAATCATTCGCCGCCCTCCAAACACATGAAGCGGATGCGCAGGAGCTGACCGCCCTTCGCGACGCGCTCTGGCGCAGCGCACAGGAAGACACGCAGGAAGCCCCCGGCGACACGCAACGCCCCAGAATCATTCCTGACGGTGTTGTCATCGTCGGCGGGCATCCCGCATGGGCGCGCCGCCTGACCGAGCGTTTCCCTTCCATCCGCGCCTATCCGCACGGCACGACCTGCCCGGAAAGCGTCATCCGCAGTGCGTCGGAATTATGGATTCAGGCGGCGTATATGTCGCATACCGAGTTTTACGCCGTCATCGACGTTGCGCGCGGTTGCGGCATTTCCGTCCATTATTTCAGCGGCGCAGGCACGACAACGGCAATTGATAATCTGCTTAAATGATAGGAGGATAAAAAATGTTAAAAAAAAATGGAAATCGGATTGTTAAGAACGTCATTGTGACGCACGAGCAGAATGAGCAAATTAAGGCGATTGGGCAGCGAATTGGGCTAAGTGATTCGGCGGTTGTCCGCCTTGCCCTATCGCAGTGGCTTGCGGAAAGAACGCAAAAAACTTGCGAAAAATCTTAAAAAACTATTGACAAGTTACACAACTTGTGCTATAATAATTATGTCAAGGGGCGGTACAAAAAATAAAGCCCCTAGACAGAAAGAGGTAACGTATGGATTGCAAGGAAATCATGGAGATTGCAGATAACATGGACGTCGAAGCTACGGCGGAAAAAATTCTTGCGGAGATGGAAAAGGCAAAGGAAGATGAATGCTTGAATTTTTACGACTGGGGTCTTCGCAACGATGACCGGGAGTTCTGTGTTGGAGATAGCATCCCCAACTCGTACAATTGGTACGACGGAGAGATGAGCGATGAGGAACTTGATGGCGTCTGTGCAACGCAAATTGTTATCGCAAATTCGCGTGAAAAACAGCTCAAGAATATCGCGCGGGCGTTGCGCATTAACAAGGTGTATTATAATGAGCACCTGTACCTGATGCGCTGCGATGGAGACAATAGCCATATTGGCGAGGACGAGCAGGAGATTATCATGCGCGATGCAGAGGTCGTTGCGGTTATTAGATAATCGGCAGGGGGTGTCGAGTTGAATAAGACTTGCCCAATATGTGGTGGGCGCGTTCCCGATGGTCGGCGGATTTATTGCAGCGAAGGGTGCTACAAAATAAGCGAGAAACGTCGCCAGCGCGTCGGGACTGGTGCTCAAAGTGGAAATCCAGAAATGGTGCATACATTTACTTGCCCGGACTGCGGAAAAATTGTAACCCGTCCGACAAAGTGCACACGCTGTGAAGAATGTCAGGAAGCAGCGAATCGGCTGCATAACGCAATTTACAGGCGAAGCGGCGCAAGAAGACCGCTTGGTAGCACGGATAAGTGCGTGCGATGCGGGAAAGAGTATATTGTCTTTAGCGGAAAGCAGAAGTACTGTCCAGCATGTAAGGAGAGTGCAACTGCGGAAGCAATTCGGGAACAGCGACGTGCGTCAATGGAAGAAAAGCGCAATAACGCTGTCACCGGAAATATCATAAGAGAGCGAAAGCGAGTTGTTCCGAAGGAGAAAATTTGCAAGTACTGCAAAAAGACATTTTCTGTCGTCGGAAATGGAGAATATTGTTCAGAAGAATGCCGCCTTGCTGCTAAAAAGGAGTATCTAAAAGAATATGACAAGGCGCGTGCCGAACAAAAACGTGCGGCACAAAAAGCCCGCTACGAATCGATGACTTCGGAACAACGTGAAGAAGCAAATCGCAGAGCCAGAGAAAATTATAGGAAACGCAAATCAAAGGAACATATTACAAAGTAGATATAAAGAGGACACCATGCCGGAAAAGCAAAAAGAACAGCTCATTTCACAAAGCGGCGTATTGTCTATGGGCTTCACAAAGTCCATGATAGACAAGCTGCTGCCGCCGCCTATCCTTAAGCGGAATCCACATTATGCGTCCTCCGCGCCCATGAAGCTTTGGCGCGAGGATGATGTGCGTTCCGTCATGGGGACGCAGGAGTTCCAGACGATGGCGGCAAAAGCAGCCGCACGGAAAGCGGCATCCGCAAAAGCCGTCGAAACGAAACGCAAGAACGCCGAAGGCATTGCGGACAACCTCATTGCGTCCATCCACGTTACGCGCTGGGATATGCCCGTGCTGGAAGAGGCGACGCTGAACGCAAAGCAAGAATGGTATTTGGAACACGGCAATGTGGATATATTGTCCCCGAATCCCGAGACGCTTGAACGCGGTTAATTTTGTCCGCCATAATCTCTGTGAATATGACGACAAATTGATTGACCTTTTCGGGCTTGTCGGCAAGGAAGAGCTGTACCGTCGCCTAAAAACCGAAACCCTTGCGAAAATCGCAGGGGTGTATCCAGAGCTTGAAGTTGAGTGCAAGCGTCAGGCGCAAGAATAGTGTACAACAAAAAGCCGGGACATTACGTCCCGGCTTTCTTTATATTCCTTTTGGGTAAAATCTCGGAGTATTTCTGCGCTTCGTCGTACTTGGTTTTCAGCGTGTGTATAATATAGTCAATCTTGCGAATGCTCATATTGTACTGTATTGATTGCTTTGTGCGTGTCCAGCCCTTCGCCCGCGACCTGATAATCAGTTCTTCTTCGTCTGACAAACAGGCTTCATCCACAAAAGCATCAACAACCGCTTTTGTCCATACGACTTCGCGGCTCATGCGTTACTCCTTCTGTTTATCCTTGCCATCTGCGACTGCCGCCGCGTCCGTCATGCCCTCACCGATGATGTAGGCGATGACCGTAGCACCCGCCATGATGATGCTGCCGACCTGTGTTGCGGTTTCATCCGCCACGCCGAACGCCATAATCAACATGGTCACAAAGGACACAACCGCCGCCCAGAACTTGCGGCTCGTCAGTTTGCGCTTCAAATTTTCGCTCATTTTGCATTTCCTCCCTTTAGGGCGTTTCCCCTCAACCAATTATCAATTTCCCTGCTTGCCGCCGTCATTTCGTCGGCGTTGCCGTTGTGTAACTCATGCTCCAAAAGTGCCTGTACTCCGGCGCACGTTACCATCAGTCCGTCACGCAGGCCGCCGATGCGCTCTTCGTGCCCATCAAGGCGGCGCTTGTCTGTGTCCAGCTTGCGATTGATGTCTGATACGCTGGATGCAAGCGTGTTTGTTGGCTGCTCCTGTCGCTTGCGTTCGTCCCTCACATTTTTTCGCGCGGTGTAAAATGTATTGTATGCTCCCAGCAGGACGAGCATCACGCCCAGCGCCAGAATCAGTTTATCGGCGGTGATGTTCTCCATCTCAACCTACCCCGCCTTCCAGTGCTGTGACGCGTTCCTCCAGCTTTTCGATGCGTTCCGCAAGCTCAGAGACCGTGGGTGTTTCCGTTTTGGAAATACCAACATCGACAAACTCCTCCATCATGTAGCCCTGATTCGTCTCCGTCTCGACGTGAAGCCATCCGCCACTATTCCCGATGACGTTGACGGAAGTGCCGATTTTGACTTTTTCCAGCACCTTTGCGGATTTGCTCGGCTCTGCGCGAAGGTTGACCGTGCTGCCGCTCTGCGCGGTAACACGTCCGACGCAGATAACATCGTTGTTATCATCCACCATTGGTGTATCCTCCTTGTATTCGACTTTTTTGAGGCATCCTGCACACGTCCACGACTTGACGGGAGAAGCGACGAAGCCCGTCGCGCTGCTTTGCGCATTGAGAACCTTGCCGTCCTCACCCATCAGCCCGATGTGGTAAAAATCCCTCAAGTCGCCGTTGTAGTATTTGCCGCCCTGTTTGTAGCCAGACGGCAAGGCATACCGCGAATCACCCGGATTCCGGCTCTTAAAAACAGCCATTCCGGGCTTTGCGGCGGAAATCGGGACAAGCTCAACAATTTCCGTCCGCGCAATGCGGTTGCTTCCGTGGTAGATGTGCTGTCCGTGCTGACGGTATGACCACACAAACGCGCCGGAGCAGTCAACGTTTCCCGTCTCCGCTGCGCCAGCCGTATACTTCCAGTGCTCGTCAAGCATCCGCTGGAAGTCGCCCAGAATGGCGGATACTGCGATTTTGGGCATGATGACACCTCCTCAAACTTGGTACTAACTTGGTACTAACTTGGTACTAACTTGGTACTAACTTGCAACTTGCGTGCAACTTAAAAAATGCCGATTTTTCGGCATTTGTGCAGTGCTAAAAGTCGAGATTGCAACTTGCTTACAACTTAATTGCAACTTAATTGCAACTTAGATTGCGTTTTCTCCCTCATTTTCCGCTGCGTCCAGCGAATCATAGTACGCCTGTGCCAACGTCTCAATTTCGGCGATGTCGTTCTCGCCAAACAGACCGTTATCGAGGTGGGCATAAGCCTTATCGAGCCAGAATGCCACGTCGCGCCCAGCGGAAATCTCGCGCTTAATCGCGCGCAGCGTCAAATCATGCCGTGCCTTACTATTGATTGCCATAAAGATACCCCCTTAATTTTGCGTCATGGATGCAATCGCATCCTCAAGATTTTTGATTACAATGTTTACGTCACGCTGATACTTCATTTCTGCGCCAGCGCCATCAGTAACGCTGATGCTGGTCGTCGGGGCGTAGGTGGTCAGCGCCTTGTACGCGGCAATTTCAGCAGCGGAAAGGGCGGTTTCGACGGGAGTTGCAAGCGATGTCCAAACATACACATCTTTCGCGTCGAGGAATGCTTTGAATTCATCAAGTGTTGATGTGCCTTTTTGCGCATAGGCAAAGCCGATGAGGTTGTTTTGGTTTGCGATAGCGCCGCCGACAGCTTCCGAACCTACGGTGGTGGAAAAGTGCGTACAAAGAACATTTGTCGCAGAAGTGCCAGCGAACCAAGCAAAGTATCTATCAACCTTTTGTCCGGACGTCTGCCAGTTGAGCGAAGACGTCACCTTGATTTTGGTGATGCGCTGCACGCGCACCCCGCGCGCCAAGTCCACCTCATCGCACACCCACTGCTGCCCGTTCTCGTCCGTGTAGTTTCCGCCGGATGTGACCGGGATGCCCGGCAGCGCGTTCGGCGTTTGCAGCGTTAGCGTCTGCGAATTATTCGCGCCGTCCGACACCGTGACCACCACCGTTCCGCCGTCACCCGCGCTGACAATCGGCACGGGCGCAGTCGGGAGCGGCGTGCCGTCCTGCGTGCTTTTGCCGCAGACACGCAGTCCGACAAAAGGCGCGGCGAAAGAATCCGTCGCAGTAATCGACGCGCCGGACACACTGCCAGATAACACATTCGCGCGCGCGGAAAGCGTGTTGGCGGTATTCGTGACCGCGCGGATAGCGTCGCCAGCAGCTTTCGCGTCCGCCGCGCGGTTCTCCAGCGCCAGCGTCTTGTCCGTCACCAGCGGCGTAGGAATCTCACCGTTTGCGCCTGTGCCGTAAAGCGCCTGAATCACACCAATCGTGCTTGCATCAACCATTAGTTGCCACCTCCCAATTTCACCCACGCGCCCTGCGCGTCCTTCTGCCACATCGAGCCGAACCCGGCGGTGTACGCCAGACTGCCGATGCTTCCAGACTTCCCCGGTTCTGTGCCATTGGAGATGTCGGCGGCGTTATCCAACATCCACTCAACATAGTCCGTGTGGATAGTCTCGCCGTTATTCCTGCGGATTAGATTCCACGCCATTTTGTGCCGCCTCCTTAATTGTGATGATGATACTATCCGATTCCAGTCCGACGTTGCTGCTCGCGTCAACCGCCTGGAATGCAACAATCCGCGTTCCGCTCCCGGTAAATTGAAACTGCTTTGTGAATGTTATCGTTTCCTGCTGAACGTCATAGCTTCGCTCGTTTACTGCGCCGTCCACAAGGAAGCGGATTAATGCCGCGTTCTTCTGCGTCACCGTGAACGTCACGCTTTCTCCGACGGCGATTGTCGTTTTGTCCGCTTCAACGCTAACGATTCGCGGACGCTGTGCCTCAAGCGCTGATACATCGTCCTTCCACGCTGCATATAGTTTGCTATAATTTTGTGCAGCAGTGTTTGAGCGATACGCCGCCATTTGCAGCAGTTCCAGCAGTAACAATTTTTCCTCGTCCGTGATGTACTTCCCCAGAAACTGCTGCGCTGCGGATGTTGCGCTTTCTGCCGCTGCATTCGCGCTTGCCGCTGCGTTTTTGCAGTCTTCCACTTTTGCAAGCACCGTTGTAATGTCGGGAATGACGTTATCCGGGTCGTACACCGTCCCGGTTGCCCCCGCCGCGACGCGTCCCTCAAGCCACAAGATAGCCGTCGTGTCCTCGCCGACCGTCGCCGTGACCATCAGGCGGAAGCGCCCAACAACAGCATAGCAAGCAGCGGAAAGCGTCACGGATGCCACGCCGTCGCTGACTGCGCCTTGCAAAAGAATCGTCGGGTTTTCGTCCGTGCTTGCGACGCTATCCAGCCTGATAAAGCTGCCGACAATCGTTGCGCCCGAATCCATGCTGTACGGCGCGCCGTCCTTCTCAAACGCGATTTTCAGTGTGTGGGCGTTTGCTTCGCCTTGCACGAGCGCCGCTTTGAGCGGTGTCATCCGCAACCCGGCAGACAAGTTGCAAGTATAATTTAACTCATTCATGCGTCCTCCTTATTCCGTTCCTGCTGAAATAAGCCCACTCTTGCCGCCCAGCGCCTCGATGATGCCGCTGACGCTCTTGCCCTCCGTTGACATGGTGACTTGCACCTTTTGCGGCTCAAGCAGCACATTGTCCGCGTTGAGTGTGAGAATGCGCTCATCATAGCAGCGCCCGAATTTAGGCATTGCAACCCGGCAGATGCTCCCCAGCCGGAAATGGTCGTATGGTAATCCTGTTATGGCGGAAAGCTCCACAAGGGAAACGTCGATGGAAATTGGCGGGGTTTTCTTTTTCGCCAGTTCCTTCTTTGCGTTTTCCAGCAGCGTCTCCTTGTCCGTGATGCTGTTATCCGAGTATTTGCCGCACACGATGCCCCACTCGTCGATGGTGTCCGCGTCGATGTAGTCCTTGCCATCGTTTACAGTGCCAACGGTGATGCCGTTTTTTCCGTATGCGTACATACGGGTCACAAGGTCATCGCGGTCGGTGCTGACCGTTGCGCTGGTCAGCGCGCCGTTAAAACGTGCTTCGCAGGAGACGGTATTTGGCATATTAACGAGATTGAGCGTCCACGGATGGGTGGAAAAGTCGTACTGCCACATCATTTCTGCGGGCGACAAGTTCTTGACGTTGTTGATTGCTGTCCAGATGTTCGTTCCTGCGTCGAAATCGTATGTGAGGTGTTGCGATAACTCGCACGTTCCCATCTGCCAGCGCGTCTCCGGCTGGTAGGTGAGAAGCTGCGCCAGAACATCAACCGCATCAACGGATGCACTGCCTATCTTTAGCTGCTCCGGGAGAAGCCCGTCCATCAGCGTGGAAATAGCGTGGTCAAGGTTAACTTCCTGCGTTGCATAATTTCTGTAAGTCTGCGTGTCCGAGCGCAAGCGGAAGATGCCGACGCTGCCGCCGATGTGATACAACTCCACAAACTGCGTTGCGTCCATCCATGTGCCATCCACGAGCGTCATGCTTGCGGTGGAAATGTCGTCGATTGTTAGCGACAAAGACAACGAAGAAGGGCGCAAGCGCTTGATTTCTCGCAGATTTTTGTCCAGCAGACGCGGCAAGCGAACGTTGTTGGTGTATGCCTTGCTTGCGTCTGGGTCGGGGATGATGCCGGAAACATAGTCGATTGTGATGTAGATGTCGCGGACGTCTACGTTAAAAGTCCGTTCAACCGTATCCGTGTAAACTTTTCCCCACATTTGAAAGGATAGTGTTACAATAAGGGATACGGTGCTTGCTCCGTCAGGAAGTGTTACTGTTGCGAATCCTGCCTCGTCAACGTGTACGTCGTTTACGTCCTGCTTTTGTTGATTGCCCCAAAGGTCGCGCTGAAAATCTGCGTGTACTCGTGCGGAGGTGATTACTGCGTCGGCTGGAAGAACAACCGGAAAAGTGACCTTTGTCCTCCCGATTGTTGGATAGCCGACCTCCATCTGCCAACCAGTGGGATTTTCCACATCAGGGTTTACCTCAAGACGGCATTTTATTTTGGACGTTAGGGTTACTTCCTGCGGTGTGCCATATGCTTTGTAGTTAATATTTCCGCCCCCTCGCAGTGACTGTCAGCGACAGAAGCCCGTCGCCGCTGAACGACACCTTGTTGATTCCAGGCTTTAGCGTGATTTCATCGGCGGACTGCCCGTTTCGGTTTCCCATTGCGGATTGCCCTGCCGCCGTGATTTGCTGGATGCCGTTATCGTCGTGTACTATGCGGATTTCCTCGCCTGTTTTCACGCTGATGTTCGTCAGCGCGATTTTTTCGTTGCCGCAACTGATTGCAATGCTTGTCAGCGTGTCGATTGCCACAAAAACGGCTTCCATCGGACAAGGCATGTCGCCACGATTGTAAACCGTCAGGATGCCGCTTTTGCTTGCTTCAACTGTTTCCATTTTGGAAACAGTTGCTTCCTCCCACCACGGACGCTGGTATGCCGTCAGCTTGATTCCCAGCGTATCCGTCCACTTGAGCGCGGAAACACTCGCCGCCTCGATGCTGTCGATGTATAATCGCTGTTCCGGGCGGTATGACGTGCGCAGGTACTGTCCACCGCTGCCCCAGCGCATGATTTTACTGAGGACAAGCTGCCTGTGGATGGTGTTTGCTTCGTGGATTTCCACGGCGATTGTTACCGTGATGGACTGCCGAAGCTGCCCGGTGAGGAACATTCCCCCGCCGGGGCGTGCTTCGGTTGTTACGGCTTCTTGTGGCGCGTCCTCCGAAATGTCGATGATGATGATGGACGGGTCGAGGTCTTCCAGCGCTTCTTCTCCCATCCACGCGCGGTATCGTGTTACCATTTATCGCGCCACCTCCATCAGATTTCCACGGATGCCCCTGCCGATTATCTTGTTAACAATGGGAGCAACCTCCGTTGCGACGGTTTTGCCGTCCACGCTGAATGTGTTATTGATGGTTGTTGGCGGAAGCCCGGAAACCGCGTTCGCAATTTCGCCCGGGTTTGTTACTTGCACACAAAGAACGCCGTCGCTATTGCTAAAAATGTTGGGTGCGCTATTGTTTCTTAGGCTTTCCTTGTAGTTCTCCATCATTTCTCCAAACGCATTGAAAATAGACTGCGTTACAAAATCTTCCTGTATCGTTCTACTTTCGATTTCTTTTGCTGCGTCAATGGCGCTTTCGATGGCGGAGAAAACATTGCCGCCCGTTGTTTTTTCTTGCTGTTCGCTCGAAGGTGCGCCGATGTATGTATTCGGCACAAATTTAGGGTGCGCTGCGTTGGCAATAATCGTGTCCATCATATATAGTGGCGGCATATCTTTTGTTGCTCGATTGTTCCACTGCTCCGCTTCTTCGGCTTCCCGCTGACGCTGGTTTTCCTCCATGCGCTGTTCCAAAATATCAACGATGTCGTTCATTTCCTGCGTTTTCATCTCGACGAGCCGATTCCACCGTTGCGCGCGGGCTTTGATGTCGTCGGGCATTAGCCCATCTTCAATCATGTCCGCATAGCCGCTTCGCGCTCGTGCCTTTATCGCATGTAGCGCTTTTGCTTCGTCTTTATTAAAGGCGTTTTTATCTTTTGCAACGTCGGCGAACAGGTCAGCATAGCCAGCACGCGCCCCACCATAGTCATGAACCCACGGTTTATCTTTTATTTTATAATCAATCTGCTTGAACCCCAACTGTTCGAGAAGCGCGTTTATGCCGGGAATTTCTGCTTCCAGCGTCTTGCGCATTTTGTCAATGCCAGCTAATAACGAGTTGTTATTTTCCGCCATGTATGCCGCGATTTCGTCCTTTTGCTCAAACGCTTCGAGCGACTTTTGCACGGTTTCCAGCATCGCCTGATACGTCTCATCGTCCGCAAGCGCCAGCCGCGTTTTGGTTTCCGCCATCGCGTTTTCTTCGTCGCGGGCGCGCTGGTAGTCTGCATTTAGCTGCTTGATTTCTTCCGGCGTTAGGTTCAGCAGACGCGAAAGGTACGCATCGTTATCGCGGGAGTATGTAGTAAGCCCTGACAAGATGCCAACGTCAACGCCAGACGCTTCGGCTTGCTGCAAAGCATCATTGTAGGCGTGTAGCGCATCCGCATTCGTCCCGTACCAACTAAGCACATTTTCCTTGCTGTAATCGGTATCGAGGAGCTTCTTCATTTCCTCCTGCGTGTGCGTTACCATGTAGCCCATGCCGGACGCAACGCCCTTGTAGGCTTCCTGCACCTTTTTCAGCGTGTCCGCGCGGTAGGTATCCACGTCTTTCAGCGCGGTCTTTAGGTCTTCGAGGGCTTTCTTCTCTGCGTCAACGGCTTCGTTGAATTTTACCTGTTCTTCGGCTTCCGGGTGTGCACGTTTGTACGCTTCCCATTCCGCTGTTGCCCTTGCAAGCGCGGTCTGATTCTCGTTCAGTTTATCGTTAGTTTCTTCGATTTGCCTATTAACATCTTCCAATTCTCCGGCGGCGGCGCTGCTATCGAATGTTTGCAAGCTCATTGCTTCTGTGAGCTTGCTCCACGCCGCAGCTTGCATGTCTCCGAAATCGAAGAGATTTATGGAAGAATCTCCAACCCCGCGAATCGCCCTGTCGACTTCATCATATTGCGATGCAAAAAATTCGTCAAATGTATTGGCAAACGTATAGTTGGCATTTGTTCCAGCCATTGTGCGGACAAAGGACTGATAGGCATTTTCTACCACATCATGATATGCGGCTTTTACTTCTTCAGCATTAGACCCCACAATTAGCGAGTTTAGATAATCTCTGCGTGCATATAGGGATTCGAGCTGTTTTTCCGTTTCATCAACTGCTGCTTGTGCATCGGTAACGGCGGTATCATGTGCACCATACAGCGACACGCCATTCACGGTATCCACATACTGTTTAATTCTTTCCGTATTGCCCATAATGGCGTCAGAGGTTAAGTCAACGTATTGCGAAAGTCCCGGCATAACGTTTTTAAGGTTTTCGAGGGCTTCCTGCCACGCTTTCGTTGCCTTTACAGCTTCGCCGCTCTCCTGCTCCATGTTGCGCATGGAATTAACGATTGTGAGCGACTGCGCATAGGTCGCCTTTGCGTCGTATATTGATTCGTCCCGCTCTTGCATGATTTTTTCGGCTGTCATGTACTGGTATGACTTGTCAGACAGCACGTTGTTGAGCAGCGAAATCGCGGGCGTTACAACGCCCAGCAGCCCCTTGCCGAACTCCGTCTTGATGCGGTCGAGGTTCGTTTGCAGCTTGCGCATTTCGTTCGAGAAGCTGTCCCCGGTTCGCGCAAAGTCGCCCTGCGCATCCTTCGTGGCTTCCAGCAGATATTGATAGCGCAGCGTTGCTTGTTCCGCCTGCGTCATCTTGTCGAACGTCTTTGTCATGCCCTTTTCGAGGGCAAAGGCGTTCAGGTTTGCGACAGACATATTGATGCCAAGCGTCTTCAAGGGCTCGTTTTCCCCGGAGATGCCGGAGCGGATTTTCTCAAATGCCGTGTCGTGGTCGAGGTTGTAGAAAGATGCCATATCCGCCGCCAGCCCCGCCATATCCATAGACATTTGGAGAACTTGGTCATCCGCGATGCCCATAGATTTCAACATAGCGCCCAGCGTGGACGAATACTGTTTTGCCTTGGTTTCCGTGATGCCGTAGGCGTTCAGCGCCTCCTGCGCCCACTTGTTGATGGTGGCTGCGGAATCTTCAAACGTCACATCAACAACGTTCTGCGTCTCCACAAGGTCGGACGCAAGTCCGATTGATTCGCTGATTGAACCTGTGACGCCGTCGATAACGGTATTGACGCCATTCACAAACATATTTCCGAGGAACTGTCCGCTTGCAATTTCGCCGACGATGCCGATGCGTTTTAGAAGCCCAGTGATGCTGTTTTTGGAATCGTCCCCCGAATCCTCTGCGGCTTCCTGCAAGGACTGGATTTGCTGCTGCAAACGCTTGATTTCTTCCGTCGCCTGCGTGGACTGCTGCTGCGCTTGCTGCAATTCCGTCCGAAAACGTCCGCCGTCAAACGTCGGATGAATAGCAAGGCTGTTGAGCTCTTGTTGAAACTGCTCCATTTCCTGCCGGATTTTGTTCAGCTCTTGCGTGTATCCGCTTGTATCAATCTTAAAACTTGCGTACAACTCAAATGCTTCCGCCATCTTCTGCACCTCCCCTCGCCATTAGTCCGTTTATAATATCGTCGCAGATTTCCTCTGCTGTTTTTTGCTTTGTTTCGTGCTTCTCTGCGCCGAAAACGTCGCTGTATGACGGGATTTCCAGATTCGCGCCGCCGAACGACGAAATAGCAAGCACCGTCATCCACGCCATATTAGCCATGTAGCAACGTTTTGCTTCCTCCTGCGTTTCGTGCGCCAGAAGCACCCCCAGCGCGTGAACGTTTTGCGGGCGGTATTTGTATAACACAGGGATTACATGATGCACCCCAGACGAAGCGCAAAGGTAAAAAAAGCAAACAGCGAATCGAGTGTGTCCTTGTCCATCATGGCGGCGGTTTCGGTGAAGTCCATTTCTGCGACTTCCTCCGCCATCTTGCCGTGCATCGCGCCGAGAATGCCCATCGTTTCCTTGGGATGCTTGGCGTACAAAATCGGCAGCATCTTCATCAGGATGTCGCGTCCGACAACGTCGCCCTTGCTCTTTTCTTCCACGAAGGCTTTCATTTCCTTGCTGTTGACCAGCTTGTCGATGTACGGAATGGCGTTCGCCATCTGCTCAAATGCGGTTGCGGTATTCATGCGTTTTCCTCCTCAAAATTCACGAAAGTGCGGCAGGGCGCGAACCCTGCCGCGTGTTATTAAGCGGCGGGGTCGAAGAAAATAACCTCGCAAGGGGCATATCCGTCGGTTTCCAGCCCGTCCTGATGCGCGGTAAACTCCACCGGAATAGTGCCCTCGCCCTTGTCCGTCCAAGTCAGCGTTGCGCCCGCCGTGTTCAGCGCGTTTTTGATGGCAATCAGCACATAGCCCTTCGAGGTGTCGCCCACCCAGACAAGGCTATCAATATAATCCGCATCCTTAATGTCGGTGCGAATCTTAATGGTGTGCTTCTTCTCCGTGTCCGTCACGTCGGCAGTGCCGAAAGACCGCTTAAGGTTGGTGGCGTTAATTTCCAGCAGGGTAGTCGTCAGCTTGATAGTCCAGCCATCGTTGACGCTGCTGCCTTTCCATTCCTCGCGCTTGCCGTCCGCCTCGATGCTGCGCGTGTTGGGCGTGCAGACGAACGTGCCGCCGCCGCGCGTTGCGCCAATAAGCGCAGAGCCGCTTGTCTTTTCGCGCTCCGTTTTCAGCAGCGCGCCCAGCGTCGCCGCGTCCGTGGCGGTGGAATAGTCAAAATTGGCGAGAAACATCCCGGCATTGAGCTGCAGATTTTCAAAGGTGCTTGCCCGAAGACCAGTCGTCATTTTTTTACCTCCTGTTAGGTGTAGTAAGTCACGATTTCATAGTAAATCCGCCCGTAACAGACGCTTTTGAGCGTCGTGTCCACTTCGAGGCGGAAAAAGTTGCTATTGTTGCGGTATAGCGTGATAAAGCCATCGTCGCAATAAATCGCTGTTCCCTCCGGCGGAATAGCGCGGCGAACCTCGTCAAGGATTGCTGCGCGCTGCAAGTTGACGTTGCTGCCGTTTTCCGCCTGACAGCACAGCGTGCAAATCATTGTAGATTTTCCGAATGTGTCTCCCTCTTGCACCTGAAACGCAAAATAGGGAAAAGACGCTTCCTCCGGCACTGCGTCCTCGATGTATGCAGGGATGGGCTTGCCCTCGTAGGTGAAGCTGCTCCAAAACTTGTATAGTTTCCGCTGCAAGTCAATCACGCAGTCACCACCTCCGCGTCCGCCTCGCGGAAGTGCATATCGCTCTGCTCCGGCGTTGTCATGTCCCGCGAGTCCGACGTGATGCGGAAGACTTTGCCGTCTGAAATCCGCTTCACGCGGTCGTTCGGCAGCAGTTCCAGCATATCGGAAAAAACGATGGTAAACAGTTCGCGGATGCCGCTCTGATATGCAATCCGGGCTTCCGTGCTGCTGTTGCGGATGAATCCGGCACGAAACGGCGCGCCGTCTGTCCATGTGACAACGATGCCGCCCATGCCGTCTGATTCCGTGCGCTTGTCGACGATGCAAGCGTCATCGAGAAAATCAGTCCACGCCATCAGCCCACCTCCGTATACATATGGCGATACGGTCGCAGTTTGTCCGCGAATGCCGCTTGCCACGTCACAACGCCGTTGCTGCCAGTCGCCCGCGAATAGCTGTAATGCCCGAAAGATTCCGACGTATAAGCCCCCGTCGGGTTTTTCGTCTCGTATTCCGCGCATTGTTTTGCAATCTCGATAAACGGGCGCGGCGGGTACAGAAACCACAACGTGCCGTCGAAAGTTTCCTCCCCGTCCGCGTCCTCCATTGCGCCAGAAACAAGGCTGTGAACGCCGTCGTTCCGCGCGCTGCCGCTGATGTACACATAGGGCGAACCTACATCAGGAACGATTTTACCGCCCGCGATGCGAATCTCCCCAGCGTACTTGCAGCGCTCAAAAAAGTTGTTACACTCGCGCATTGCCATTTCCAGCGTCACAGCCATGCTTCCACCTCCATTAGGTCGCTGCCGTCACCGTCGCGCTGCCGGAGCGAATCACGCGGTAGTCGCTGGTGCATTCCGCAACCGTCACCTTCTGCCCGGTAGCAATGGCAAGGTCAGACGTGCCGTCCCAGTTGCTCCAAGTGCGGACATTCTGCCCATAGGTCGCAGTCGGCGCGGTCGTGCCAGCCTTCACCTTGTACAGGTTGGAGCTGGATTCCTTTGCGGGGCTGACAGTCAGCTTCGTGTTGCCCTTGCCAGTGCCGGCAGCGGAAGAAACCGTCAACTGACCCGTTGCCGCGTCCGTGATGGTCGCAATCCAGATGCTCTGCGGATTAAAGATAACCGGCATGAACAAGCCGGATGCCCGCGTCCACAGAACAACGGGGTCGTTCTCCACCCACTGCGACACCATCACATAGCGGTGCTGCCCGGACTGGTTGACATTAAGCCCGGTATTGGCTGTGTTTACCGTTTCTTCCGGGGTCTGTCCCCACAAGCCCGCGCCGATGCGCGTCATGGCGCTGCCAGTGCCGATGAACGTCATCTTGTCCTGCGGGAAATAGCGCTTGGTCGTGCGAATCGGTCGCCCATCCGCGCCGATGCCGCCATCAATGGCGTACTGCAAATCGTTGGTAATAACGCGGTTGATGCCGTACTCCGTGGAGAAGAACGTATTCAGCGCGGCATTGCTCACATACGCGCCCTCGCTCAACGTGCCGTTGATGCGCTTCTGGACTGCGCTGTTCGCGCGAATCTTGTTGACAACCTTGCGGCTCGTTACGATTGTGTCCAGCGTCGTGCCAGCGTCCAGCGCGGTATCAACGACGAACTGAATCTGTGCAGGAATGTCCGCGTCCTCGCTGAAATCGAACGTGAATTCCGTCTGTTCCGGCTTCACGCCATAGTCGATGGTCAGGTCAAGGTTATTTTCCTTGATGGTCATTTTGCCAGTCGCCAGAACCTCGTTCTTCGCAACCTTCGTGCGCGTCACAACTTGGTCGGCAAGCATGATGCCGTCACGGATAACGTAGTCGTACATAGCGTCATTCTGCACGCCGGAACGTAGCAGCGCACGCATACGCTCGGACTGGTTAATCTTTACCTTAATCAGTCCCTTTTCAATGCTGTGCGTATCGACTGGGATGCGGGTGGCGATGTTCGTCCGGCTGTCGAAGCTGTGGAAGTCAGCCATCACGGGAAGCTGGTACTGGTTGGCAATCTCCTGCCACTTAGCCACGAGATTTTCACTGTATTCGTCGGGAAACAGCGCATCAACCGGGTCGTTCGGGCGGCTGACGTTAAAGCCAACGTCAAGCCACTCCTCCTTGGGGATAAGACCGAAAATGTTATTCTCAAAAGATGGAATCTGCATAGTATTCTCCTTTCGTCAGTACGGACGCACCGTCGCGGCTTCGGCGGCGATGAAGTAGAAGCCCTTTGCCGTCAGCGCGCTCTTGGCGGTGCTGTTGATTGCGGCGGGGAGACGGCTCTCGTAAACCGTGCCGCGCGTTACGACGCTGCCGGGCATATCGCCGCTGGTAACGTCCACGTCCTCGTACACGATGCCGACGGCAGTGCCGTCGTTCGCGGGGTAAACAGTCCCCATCTTGACGTACTTCGCGCCGTTTTCGGCGGTGGTAGCGCCCGACTGCTTAATCTGCTTGGTTTCGCGGATTGCGTCTTCCGCGTTCTCAAGAAAATAACCGGGCTGGTAAACAGTCCCGGTCGCCTTGCTGGTAAAGCTCATTTATTCGCTCCTTCCGGCGCAACTGCGCCATACATATCTTGCGCGTACTTCGCCGCCAGTGCTGCGGCGCGTCCGCTGCCGTGCGTGGCATTGCCGCCGCTCGGCGGGGTTGTGGTAGGTGTACCCTGCTGCTGCTGCGTGGAGAAAAGGTCGCCATACTCGCCCTTGAGCGCGTCAATCAGTTTGTCGCCATCCTTGATTGCGCCCTTGTCGTCGAGTTCGATTCCGTCCAGTCCGCGCTTTGCCATCACAAGGTCGGCAAGTTTCTCCTGCATCCCCTTGCTGGTCAGCAGCTTTCGCGCGGCGGTTGTCAGCGTCGCGGTTTTCTTTTCCGTTTCCACCTGCTGCTTGTAGGCGTCGAACGCCTCCTGAATCTTCTGCGCGTCGCCGCCGCTCTTCTTCGCTTCGGCAAGCTGCTGCTTGAGCGTGTCGCGTTCCGTGGTCAGCACTGCAATCTGCTTCGCCTGTTCCGCGTATTTGTCCCGCTCCGCCTTGATGTCGTTAATTGCGTCACTGTGGGCTTCCACAATCGCGTCAATCGCTTCATCAGGCACATTCAGGGCTTTCAGGTTCTTTCGGGTGAGGATATTCATGATTCAATCTCCTTTGCTTCGGGGCGCGGTGCTTTGCGCCTTTGATTGTTTGCGGTTAAGCGGTGCTTTGCTTTTCCGCATATATGCAAACAGCGCACGGCGGTTCTTTGCCATGCGCTGATGTTGCTGTGATTAGTCCATGTTTTGCTTGATTACGTCCGCCATGATGTCCACAAGGCGTTCCGCGTTTGCGGAATCCGCGAATGTGTCCGTCATGAACGGTCTGCCGGGGGTATATCCTCCCGGCATAACGCGGAACTCGCCTTTATCCCCCAGTTTTGGGAAGAAAACGGCGTGCCCGGCGTGTCCATCGTGTACATAATGCGCGTACTCGACGTTTGTGCCGATGGTTACTTCGTTGTTATCCGGGTCGATGTCGGCGGTGATACTTCTCGCCAGATTGCCAGTGTCGTAGACCTTATGCTCATAGCCCGTAACCATCTTCTCGCGTACCATGCCGACGGATTCTTGCGCAACTGCCAAAAGCCCGACAAACATTGCCTGTTCCAGCTTCTGATTGATTCCCGGCGTGTGGTCTACGAACCCGCTCATTCCTTTTCCCTCTTTCGGATGTTGCCGTCTTCGTCCACATACTCGGTGGACAGGATGACCTTCGGCATAATCATGCAGTAACAATTGATTGTTTCCGCTGCGCTGCCGTTCGGGTCGCCCGGAAAGCGGATGTTGCTGTTTGGAAAACACTCGCCTTGTTTCGCCATCTTTCCGTGCCGTGCCATGTGCGCCTCACGGCTGTTCTGGAAGCGGCAGAACCATTTGTTGTAAACCGTCACACCTTGGTCTGCTGCTTCCTGCGACGCGGCATAACTCGCTTGACTCTGTGAACGCGTCCGTTCCGTCTGCGCTACTCTCCGCGCTTGCCACTCGCTCTGTCCTGTGATGTCGCTGATGCGGTTCATCAGTTTCTTCCTGTCCTCGCCCAGCGTGGATGACAGCGCCAGCGCGTTTTGTAGCTTGTGGCGAATTTCGGTGTTCTGCCCTAAATTCTTGTACGCCAGCTTTGTGAATGCTGTTTCGTGCGCGGCGAAAATCGCTTTGATTTCGCGTTTGTTGGGCTGCGCGAACGACACCTTGACACCCGCGCGGTCTGCTTGTGCCTCGATGACGGTTTGCGCCTCTCCCAAGCTGTCGGCGTACACGTCGCCCATCGTGTTGCGGATGTCGGCGGTTGCCCGGTTCCCTGCCTTGCAGATTTCCTCCATGATGACTTCTTCTACCCGGTATTGGCGGATGAGTTCGCGGACAAAACCCGCTTTCCACCGCTCTACCTTTTCGGGCGTGTCGTAGTATGCGGGCGGCTTTATCTTGCCATCGTCCACTTGCTGCTTTTTCCGCAAGAAGTCTTTCAGGCGCTCCGTGGCGATGTCAAGCGCCTCTTGGTACATCGCCTTTATGCGCATTTGCAGCGCGGCTTCGCGCAAATCGTTGCGCTCCACGTCCGTCACGGCTTGCCCGTCTCCCCAGCGTCAAAAAATGCAATCAGGATGCGCAAGACAAGTCGAACCGCCACCAGCCACCAGCCGATGCACAAAAGCCAGTCCGGGACGACGACGTTATTCGCCGCCAGCACTTGCAGAATCACCATCAGATACAGCATCTTCTTCCTCCTCGCCTGTCTTCTGCATTGCCTGTTGCGCCATCCGCATACCCAAAAGCGATTCTTCCTCCCCACGCTTCATGATGTCGTCGATTTCCTCCGACAGAATCATCGGGTTCAGCTTCAATCGCGTCTCCTTGTCCAAATCGCCCTGCGCGGTGTAGATGTTCTGGATGATTTCGCTCTCGTTTGCGATTGTTTGTCGCTTGAAGCGGATTGTCTCCGTCTCAATGCCCAGAATCCGCAGCAGTTTCTGCACGAACTCAAAGCACTGCCATTCGTAGGCGTTCGCCTTTAAGTCCAGATTCGCCATGCTTGCCCGAATTGCAACATTCGTCAGGCTGCCGCCCGTCAGCTCCGACACATCCAGCGCCATATAATCGCGATAAAGCTGCCGTTCCAGCAGTTCCAGCGCGGTTTGACGCGCTGCATACGGCACTTCAAACGTCTCCGGCGTTACTGTGCTGGATGACGTGCCGTCCGAAATGTTCGCAATTGCTTTTAGTCGGTGAATCTGTTCCAGCATCAGCGCAACCTCGTCGAAGTTGCCCCCGAAATTATTCAGCACCCAGTAAACATCATTCGCCTTTTCCAGATTGTTTCCGAAGTCGGAAAGAACGATGTCGTACAGGTCGATTTTGGAACGGATTGCAAGCGTCAACTCTGTCTGCTTCTTGTCGTTGGCATACAGCGGCACAATCGGCAGTGCGCTATAATTCTCCTCGGACACAAGGCGCTCGCCTGTGATGTCCCTCGCGTATGTGCGTTTATAAGCGCGTTTCTCCTGCGCCACCTCCAAATCAGAGGCATTTTCGCGCGTTTTGTAAACCGTCACGCCGTCCGGCTCGAATACACGCGCCATCAGCGGCTTGTCGTCGCCAATCTGCCAGAACTGCACTCCAACCATCGGTTCGCCCGTCAGCTCGTCCAGCAGCGCCACAAATCCGCTGTTTTTATCCGTGTACGCACGCAGAATCTCAACGTGGTCGAGATTCCAATAGCCCCAACACACGCCATGCACCAGCGCATACAGTCCAATTTTCGCAAGCGTCGTGTCGAACCCGACGCCTAACTTGCCCTTCATTGCGTCGTTTTCCAACTCCACGCCGTTGCCAAGCAGATAATTAGCCTGCTGCATGGTGAAGCGGCGGAAAAAGTCGCTGTAAATACGCTGTCCGGGTACTGCTTCCGTCGCCGTTCCCTTCTTCTTTACTGTTTTCCCGTCGGCGGTTTTTTGCTCCGATTCTGATGTGGTAGCTCGCAGCACGACTTTCGCGGAAACGGTATCGTTCCGTGCTTCGTAGTAGCGTTGCGCGATTCCTGCCTTGTCAAAGTCCTCGCTGTGTTTATATGCCCCGATAACCGCCAGCGTTGCCTTTGCTTTGTCCGGCTCGTTTTGCCAATCCTGCCATGTGATTTTTGTAAACATCTGTATCACCCCCCAACATATAAACTCGCGCCGCTCCTGTCGAGAATCCGGCAGCAGCACGCGGCACTGTCCGGCGCGTCATCGTGCTCCGCGTCCTCGGTGTAGTCCATAATCTGCGCGATATAATCCTTGTCTGTGCCTTCCAAAAACACGATATTCCCCCACCACTTTTTGAGGTATGTGCTGATTTTTAGATACTTGTTCATCTTTTCCGGGTATGCGCGTACTGCCATGTTTCGGCGGCGCAATTCCCGAGCCAAATATCCCTTGTCGCCGTTTGTCTCGCAGTAAATCGGGGCGCACATTAGGCGCTCCGTCTCCGATTGCAGTGCGTCCATCAGCGTGTCAACGTGCTTGCGCCACAAACGTCCGTACAAGTACAGCGTGTCGCCGTCCCTCTTGGCGCACGTCAGCGCGGTGTAGTCCTCGCCGCCGTATGCAGCATCAACGTGCGCGATTCCGTCCCGCAACTTTTCCGCTTCCGGCGTGAACGTCGGCGGCGTATCAAACAGCGCATTTTCGGCGGCGATGTGGCGCAACTCGTAGTTCGCGGCAAACAGCGACGGCGACATTGATTTCCGCAGCTCTTCCAGCTTCTCCGGTGCAATCAACCCAGTCGTGTAGCAGTCGTGCTTCTCCGGCGGCGCAACAAGCGTGAACGCGTCCTCGATGTGCCACGGTGTGCCGATGAAAACAATGCGCCCGTCGCGGGTGACGATGTTGCGCAGCTCCTGTATAACGCCCTTGGTGCGCTCTCGTTCTGCGCGGCTGATGCGGTCGTTGAGGTTTACAACGTCATCACATACAATCAAATCCGCGTGCTTGCCTGTCATGGACGAACCGCAGCCGATGCCGATTAGCTGGTCAGCACCACGCGGCGAATCGTACACGCTCACCGTCATGCAGTTGCCGCCCGATTTCAGCAGCGTCACGTCCTGCTGCATGAGGATTTGCGCCATGTAGCAAAAAGCCTCGTTCGCGAATACCTTTTTCGCCTGTGCGATGCTCTCCACAACGTCGCTGTCGGTTTTTCGCATGAAAATCGCGTTTTTTCCGTGGTTGAGGACGCACCACATTGCCAGCGCTACGGAAAGGCAGGAAGACTTGTAGGATAGACGATGCGCTTGAAGCGTGTAATCGTCCGCACCGAAGATGATGTGCTGCATCCAGCGTCCGTGAAGCTCGTCCGTCAAATCGCGAAATCCGCACATTCTTCCGACGGCGGCGGGATGGTATCGCCAAATGTTCCACACTTCATCCCGCGTCAGCGTCGTCATTTTACTTCTCCCCGCGTTTCTTTCAGTAGCTTGTCAATGTCTGCTTTCGCGTCCTCGGACAGCGTCGGCGCTTTGACGGTCACAACGTCTCCGGGGTCTTCGCCGATAATCCGCATGATATACTGAAAAGCGGGTAAATTCCCGTCTGCTGCCATTTTGACGGTGCGTTTCACAAGTGCTTCTCGCAACGTCCCGCCATTTTGCAACGGCTCGTCAAGCAGATTGAGCATCAGCTCCTTGACGGTAAAATTTGCTTTGCGCGCCTGCGTTGCTTTTTCGTGCGCTTTCCTCGCGTCACTCGTCGCCCCGTCCTTCCCGCTCCCGAACCTTTTCCCCTTTTGCAGGTTTGCAAGGCTATTAGGATGAGTTCCTCTCGGCATTCATGTCACCTCTTGGGCTGCCTGCGGATTTCGCCTGTCTGCCGGTTGATGGTGTATGCTACTCGGCGCTGGTATGCGCCAGATGATTTCTTCGCCAAAGCCGAACCGTTCCTAAGCTTTCGCACTGAACCGCTTGCCATGCTTTATTCCCCCTTACGATTTTTGGTTTCGTGTAGTCGATTGTTTTATACTTGTCAATAAGACTGTCGAACGCTTCCTTGTAGAAGTTGAACAGCTCCGCGTTCTCCTCGAAGTCGAACTGCTCCAGACACGATGCGCTTCGCAAATTCGCGCTCCCCGTCAGCACATAATGATTCCCCTTGTGCGTTTCCATCAGTAGGATTTTCATGTGCGTATTTGTGAACGCCACTTGCAATTTGTTGTCGATGTCCAGCTCATCATACAAGTACGGTATTAAATCCGTTTTGTAGTGGCTGTAGAAGTAGCCGGACAGCATCAGATTGATTTTCTCCACGTTGCGGAAAAGCAGCAGATTTTTGAAGCTGTCCACGTTGTTTTCCGACAGTGACAACGTTGAGCAGTAGATTGTTTTGAGGTCGATGCCGCGATACATCACAAGCGCTTCCGGCAAGTCGCCAAAAATGAAATTGCCCGGAACGATGCAGGTAGTCCGTGCGTTGCGTTCCAGACAAATTTTTGCGGCAAGGTCGCGTGCGTATTGAAAATCCGCCTTATTGTAGATTGCTGACTTTGCCATCTTGGGCTTTATGATGCGCGTCTGCTCTTCCTCGTCTACAAGGGAGAAGTCAGCGACGGAGAAGTCTATGTCGTCGTCAAGTTCGATTGTGTCGGGAAGGTGGATTTCCGGGATGTCGAGGTCGACGTCAGTCTCTTTTTTCATGGGGCGGATACCTTCTTCGCGACAAAATATTTTTGTTCCGTTGGCTGCAATAGCATTGACTTCTTGCGTTTTTTTTGATAAACTTATAAGCGAAAGGAGTGCATATGCATGAAGATAATTCAGCTAACTGTTACCGCGCCATTCAGATATTTGTGGCTGAAGCACGTTGAAGGTGTTAACTTGTCGCAGCACTGTGCCAGATGTCTGCTTGGCTCTTACAATCCGCACATCAAAGGCGGTGTTACCGAAGTGCACGATTTGGAACTTGGGCATGGTGTTTATTATTTATGCGGCGTGTCCAGCAGTTTTGTCTACCAGCAAAACTATCATCTTGCATTTGAAGATTGCCCCGGAAACACTGTTGTTGACGAAAACAATGGCATTCATATTGTAATTAAAGATGCCCGGAAGCTATCATTCGGAACGGATGATATAAATATGTTCGACCCGCACTCGCGCGTTAAAGCATTTTGCACATGCCGCAATTGGCAGTTCGCGCATCATTTTGCAAGATGCCGGCGCGATGGCAAGCCTCTATAATATCATCCTGCCTTCCATAACTTCTGCCGTTAGGCAATGGCAGGTCAAATTCGAAATTTAATGCAGCTGTCGCTTCATCTATCGACGGTTGCATTATTTTGTTGATGCTGGCTTGATAGCTATCGCCGTGTTTCCCCCATGTTATTTTTTCAACTTCAAATCCACTACGCAACGCAAGATTCCGAACTTGCTCTTTAGTTTGGTAATGCTGGTAGTACCAATTCCCTGCTCTATATGTCGCGGTGAATCCGTCATCATCCATAAACTCACTGTAACGCTTGTTTAACGATATAGAACGCATTGCGCGCATTTTGTCATCAGCTCTATCTCGTGGTCTGCCGCTGATGAAGCACTTGCCGTTGCAGAACAAGTTCAAACACGTCATCACACTTTTTTCCGCTTTCAAACTGTCGACACTATTGAGAACGCTGTCGCACACTACAACATCGAATGGACCATTGTCCGCAATCTCCTTGCACAATTTATCAATCATTGCGTTTCCTGCCGTCACATCAATGCTCTTGCTATTGTTGTTGTAGAACTCAATGCCGACAGCCCTTCTATGCTTTGATAACTGTGTAATATACGCTCCTTTCCCGCATCCAAAATCAAGCACAGATAGGTTTGGCTTATCTCGCAAATAAGGAAGTACCATCGTTTCGTAAAGCATACTGTGGTTCGCTTTCTTGCCTTTTTCCGCTTGCGGGCTTCTGTGCAGTTGCGCTAATCCTTGAACATATGTGTTTTTTGTCAAGTTTTCATACGAATACACGCCATATTCGCGGTTGAGGTATTTTCGTGCGTCTTTTTGATGCAATCCGTATGCCATCACTGGTTTGCTTAACAGTGTGCATGCTTTCACGTAGTCGCCGCCACAAATGACTTCCTGACCATCTACGACGCAGCTAAATACGTTCCCGTATTTCATAATCATCATGCACAGTTGTTTTACGCTTTCCGCATTATATGAAATTGGTGTGAACTCTTTGCATGGTTTTTCGGTGAATCCGAAAAAAGTTTCTCCAGCGTACTTCGCGTTGCTTGGATTTGTTGCGTTTGCATTGTGCAGCTGATTAAACCGTATCTCATCGCCTATATCAATGTCGTCCACAAACTGCACCGGGACAGATTTTAATCCAAGCTGTCGGGCGGCATTTGTTCGCTGATGTCCGGCTATGATTGTGTTATTTTTTTTGTTTACAATTACAGGCATAACAAATCCAAGTTGTCTTATGCTTTCCTGGAGTGTTGCTTTCTGTTCCTCACTTATCTTGCGCGGGTTATACGTTGCGGGTTTTAGGCTGCCAACATCAAGCATTACAATCATGCAATAAACTCCCTACAAAACCAAAACTTACGCCATTTTCATTTACATAATGTTCCAGCTTCGTTATTATCCCATCATATTCTTCTTCGGTCAGTGCTATTGTCTGTTTATCAATTGTCATTTTGTGTTCAATGCGCTTGTCATCGCTTTTTATGTTGTCGATTTCTTCGACATCTCGCGCTTCTTCAAGTGAACCGAAACCGAACTCGCTCATGTCAATATCAACGATTTCAGCCAGCTCTTGGTCAAGCGCCGTAAAGTCCCAGCCGCTGTCCATGTTGGTTTTGTTGTGCGCCAGAGTGTACGCCTTGCGCTCTTCTTTTGTTAAGTGGTCAAGGCGGATGCACGGCACTGTCGGGATGCCGAGCTGCTTGCACGCTTCCAGTCGCCCATGACCCTCGACAATCAGGTTTTCCTTGCCCCAGATGCCGATGGGGTCGTCCATGCCGAACCGCTTGATGCTTGCCTTGATTTCGTCGATTTGCTCCTGCGGATGCCGCTTTGCGTTTCTCGCGTAGGGTTTTACGCGGTCAACCGGCAGCATACAATCCGTTTCGACGATTTTGATGCCGTTCCATTCAAGCAATGGTTTTCCCTCCTCTTCGTCCGTCACGTCCCCACCAACGCAACAAAGCGCATCGCGCATAAATCCCGCCGCTGAAGAGGCAAGAGCAGCACTTCCATAGTCGCCTCTTCCAACAAAAAAGACGCTTGCATCACTGCTTGCGTCTCTCTTGCTGCTTTTTACATTTTATATTATATCACGCTTTTAGCTCTCATTGCTCTCATCTTTTACCGTTGCAAGGAAGTTCTTTGCCGCCCAGCGCCCATTTGCGTTGAGCATCCGCTGCCACGCGCTGTTCTTCGGCGACCAGCGAAAGCCGTTTGCCTTTAGCGCGTTTCGCGTCTCCTCGTCGGGCTTATCCGGGAAAATCAGGCGAATGCGCATGTCGTCCGTATCCTCCACCACGCGGATTCCCTTGATTACCTTTTCGCCGCCCCCTTCCTCCTTCACGGCGGTGATACTTGCAATTCGTGCCTTGATTCTCCGTATCTCTGCGATACAGTTTTGCAGCGTGTAAGCACTAAACGGTTGCCCGCTGTGTTTGTATTCGTGCATTTTTTCTTCTGTTATCTCGTCAAAGAGATAAAACCCGTCAAGCGTTCCGTTGTTTTTGTAGTAGGCGTTCGCCTTTTTCATCGTCTGATAACATTCCTCCATGTTTTCCAGTTTGTTTTTGAGCTTTTCCAGCGCGTTTGCGTCTCCTGCCTTGATTCCGCCCGTTCCGACGCTCTGTATGCGGCTAATCAATCCGCTGATTTCTTCGTACTTTTCCGCGTTTCTTTTATATGCAGCAATCTGCTTTTCCTTCTTCGCTCGATTGATGCCAGCCGGACCGGCAATCATGACAGAAGGACACATCGTACCAATGGCGTTCTCGCGGTTTATCCACTCCGCCAACTTCCGGCAGTATCGATTGAGTATCATGTCGATTGTCTCCGCGCATTCCGGGTGCTTCTGCTTCTGCTCCTCTGCGATTTCCTGCGCCCTGTCGCACATTGTGCGATACTCGTTCGTCGTGCTGTTTTCTTCGTAGTCGTCAAGTGACATCATCAGCTTTGATGCCTTCGCGGTTTCCTCGTTGATTTCGTAATACATGCCCATATTGCCTCCTGTCTCGCGTTCTAACGTCTTGCTTGTTTTTGCTCATAATCATGTCGCCTGATTGCTCCAACGGCTCACAGGCGGCATTCTGTTGCGATTAGGCTGTCTTGATTGCTTCCACCTGATTCTTGGTGAACAGGTAGGCGGTCGTGAGGAAGAACCCGCTGTTTTCCTCCTTGTCCGCTTCCACGTTCTTTTCGTCCTTCTTCCTCTTGCTCGTCTTGGGCTTCCAGATGCTCACGACCAGCGCGGCGTGTTCGCCCTTTTTAACCATGTACCCGTGATTCTTCCACTCGGCGAAGGTGTGAATCGGGAGGCGCAACCCGTTCGTGATATAGGCGGCGGCTTCCTCTTCGGAGAAGATGCCCGCGCTGATGGCGGACTTGACGATGATTTCTTCGTTTGACATGGTGCTTGCTCCTCCTTCCTGTTCACGCCAGCGTTGCAACGACTTCGGAAGGCTTGTACTCTTCGCCTTTCTTCCAGCGAACGATGCTGCGCTCGTAGTCGCCATCCATCGTTTCGTCCCCGTACTGCAACTCGTAGCAGTATTTCTTCGTTTCGTAGTACCAGTTGATAGCCAGCTTCTGCGCCATCTTTTCGGTAATGCGGACGCCCTTCTTGATGTTCGCGAACTTCATAATTCTTACCTCTTTCTGTCGGGGGCTTTTATTTTGTACCGCCCTCCTGACACTATTATTATAGCATATACTGCCGTATATGTCAAGGGGGCAAATCACATTTTTTTGCGATTTTTGCAAACTTTTTTCGCAACGAAAAAGGCGCACCCCCAGTGGATGCGCCCATGCTATTATTTTTTTTTGTTTGTAATTATCTCACGCCCTATATATGCGTTTACGGAATCAACGATTAGCTGCGCCACCGAGAGACCACGGCGCTTTGCTTCTTCTTCCAGCGCCTCTTTGCTCCCCGCGCGAACGTCGAAGCGCACCGTCTTGATTCCTTCTTTTTCGCGATACTTCCGCATCGCTCGGACTGACACGTCGCCTTGGTAGTACTCTTTCCTCATTGCCACAACCCCTTTCGGGGATATTGTAGCATAGGATGGTTGATTTTGCAAGCTGTTACTTCTCACGCTTCACCTCGACGATGTAGTCCATATCGTTTGCTCTTTCGCAGATTGCGAGCGTTTCTCCGTCCAGCTTTGCAAGGTGGCTGTACACGCAACCGTCTTTTTCAAGGCGACCATGCTTTTTAAGCTCTCTGTATTCTTCCTTCGTCAGCGTCAGCATCACTGTGTTTTCCCCTCCATTCATTTACAGTTGACTTATTGTAACGTATCCGCATCCATTTGCGTAACGCGGGCGAGTGAGCGTTACCAGTCTATCTCCAAACCGGCAGTACGTATTGCCATTCCGCCATGTATCCGCATCACTGATGCAGTAGTCGACGAACACTTGTGTTTGCTTCGGCGAAAGTTTCTTGTTTTCGCAAATCCCGAACGAAGGCGCGAAAACGTCCGCGAACCAGCCCTTGCGCTTCGGAAATTGCAGTGCAAACGCTTTCAGCCAAACCGCATCCGCTTTTTCTTTGTGTTGCTTGTAAAGCTCCATGAGCTTCTGTTCGTATTCCTCGTCGGTGATGCTCTCTTCTTTGGCGAGTGCGTCCATTTGCGCTTCCCACGCCTTGGTCATTTGGCGGTGCTGTTCAAACAGCGCCGCGCTTTTTGCTTTATCAGTCATTGTCTTTCCCTTTCTGTCGGGGGCTTTATTTTTGTACCGCCCTCCTGGCACTATTATTATAACATATACTGCCGTATATGTCAAGGGGGCAAATCACATTTTTTTGCGATTTTTGCAAAGAAAATCGCGCACCTTTCGATGCGCGACCGCCTTATTCCGCGCTCTGGATTTTCCGCTCCGCGTTACCAATCACGCGGAAGACGTGCTGCTCGGAATACGCCAGATTGTAGCTGATTTCCCGGACGCTCCGCCCCTCCAGATACCGCATCCTCATGCACTGCACTTCCAGCGGACTTTCCAGCGCATCAACCAGCGGCGCAAGCTCTTCGCGCATCCTGCACAACTCGTCCCAGATTGCTTTCTGGCGCTCCAGCGCCTCGACGCGATACAGCAACCCTTCCTCCGTGCTGTTCATGCTTCCGCCCCCTCGCGGCGCGTCGCTGATTGTCCGCGTCAGCTTCTGCGCCCGGATTCGCGCCTGTTCCGCGCGCAAGCAAGCCATAGGATACCGCCTGATGAGATACCGCATCCGCTTTAAGTCAACCATTTTCCCCTCCCGCAACCGCCCCACGATTATTTTACCCCTTCAAACGCCTTTACAATCGCTGTATACAGCGCCGGACGAATCTGACCGCTCATTAGCTCCGTGTACAGCATATCTTGTACCTTCTCGATTGCCCCGTTTGCCTCCTTCTCGCCGTTTAGCCTCCTGATTGCGTCCTGCGTCGCCCTGACTTTGTAGGCATCGTGGCGGCTTTTGCATCCGCGCGAAACGTTCCCCGCAAGCCGCTTGACGTTCTTTTCCAGCTCTTTCTCCAGCCAAAAAGAGTAGCGGATGTCGTCGGTGTCCAGCATCTTCTCACTCTCCGTTCATGTATCGCATAATCGCATCAATCGCTTCTTGGCAGCCCTTTGCCACTACGCAACGGTAGCCCTCGGCAGTCAGCATCTTCATGCGCTCTTTCTGCGATGTCGATACCGTCCCGCCCTTCCGCCGCTTCATCTCGATAAAAAGCCCGTGTTCGCGTCCGTTTGAGACGGGCAGGAAGATGTCCGGCACTCCTGCACGCGTCCCGGTTCGCTTCATCCTCGCGGCGGTTGCCTTGGCGCGATAACCGCCGTTCGGGATGGCGAACATCCCTTTCAGCCATGGCTTCGTTGCGCTTTGAGCCTCCGCCCAGCGGAAAAGGGCTTCCTGCTCTTCGTCCTCCGTCGGGATTACATCGGCATAAAGAGAACGCCGTGTAGTCCGCACTCTGGATTTGTACATTTTACCCATGCGCCTCCCTGAACATCAATCGTAGTGTATCGCTTCATCACTGCGTTGCAAACCGGGCAGATTGTCAGTGCGTTCAGCCAATCTTGCTTCTCGACCATGCTGCACCTCCTCTCTGCGCCTTCATACACATTGCTGCAACTTGCACAGCTTCGCAAGCCAGCAGTGTAGCTGCCGCTGCTGTTTTGCTCGCGCACATCGTGAACACTTCCTCGTCGTCTCGGCGGTTCGCAAGCCAGACGTCGTTTGCCTTTCGGATGACACGCTGCATCTCTTCTTTCGCTTCTTCGACTTCTTCCCAAATCACGGAGAACGCCTCCGGCATGGAGTTGAACGTCTCTCCATGCTCTTTCTGCGCTCGAAGAAGTTCGGAGAATACAACCGTCACAATCTCATCTTGCAATTCTCTCACAACCATCATCACTCCTTATTGATAAATGCGCAAGCCACGCACACCGTAGCAGCCAGCAAACACAGCAGACCGATAACCGCCATTGTTATCCCCCCAACCACGCCGCAAGCGCATCCGCTCCGGCGTAAACCAGAATCGAAACGATGCAGTTGATAAACATCAGTATAGCGTAATCGAGCAACTGGTTCGTTTTCCTTGCCAACGAGAAGCCCGTCACGCCCAGACCAATCATCGTACCGAAAATCACCGCCTCGGGCAGCGTCACAGTTTTCATCAGCTTTCCTCCCTTACGTCTCAATCTGCGCCTTTGCCAACTCAATTGCCAACAGGTACGTCCTTTCATGCTTTGTCCCGGCGTGGACTTGCTTGACTTCTGCGGAAAAGTCGTCAATCGAGCCGCTGAAGCATCCGCAGGAAACGTATATTCCGCCATCCGTGCCGCGATAAAAGGTAGTTGTATCGTCACGGCTACCGATTGCGCCGATGGTGATGCAATCAGACGACTCCATTACACGCGCATTTCCCCTCACCCACGCATTTCCTGTCACGCGCGCCTCGCCTGTCACCAACGCCTTTCCCGTCACACATGCCGAACCCGTCACACACGCCTCGTCAGCGACCCACGCCGAACCTTCCTGAGACAGATTTCTCTCCGCCTCAATCCAGCCGCCCAAGTCGCCTGCCTTCACGTCATGCAACGGAATATCAATCAGCGCACGGATGCGATGCAGAATCTTTCCGCCGATTTCTTTTGTTTCGCCCGTCAGTTCATACTTTTTCATTTTGTTTTTCCTCCCATGGCGTATTCACCATCTCTTCCGGTGTGGGCTTCCGCGACCAGCAGCGCCACGTCTCGCCGTAGGCGTAATCGGCGTACCATGTGCGTCCGCCGTCGAAATATATGCGGTGGCTTTTACCTTCCAAGTACGTTACCATTCGCGCATGTACGCACGGCTCGTCGTCCCCGTTGTTATCTTCAATAAATGTGAGCATTCCTGCGCTTACCGCAAGTTCTTCAAGGGACAGCACACGGTTTTTGTACTCATTCATCTTCCTTCGTCCTCCCACGGCGTGTTTTCCCGCTCGTTTTTCGTCGGCTTGCGCCGCCAGCACCGCCAAAGGCTTCCATAGTCTTTCTCGTTTTGTTTACCCCCACCGCCAATGCCAGAAAATTCGAACAATATTTTCGAGCCATCCATCTCCAAGTCGGTAACGATGGCATATCCTTCATAGTCCTCTCTATATTCCAAATACATCACAGTTTCTTGCTCTGTGTTGTAGTCGTCATATGCAGTTACCAACACTTCATCCAGCGTCAGCACCCGGTTTGGCCCTTGCCAGCGCGACATTGCTGCTATGTAAGCACCGACTTTCGTGTGCTTCGCAGGGCTGTGGATGCCACACAACGGAGTATTGCATTGGTACCAGTACATTCTTTCTTCGTCCGCGAACAGTCCGAACAGCACGTCCTCGTTGTCCTCCAAGCGCATTTCCGCGTCGCAGTACGGACAGCGCGGAGCTTGTTTCTTTTCATTATTCATCCTCTTCATCCTCCTTTGGCGCGTTTGGGCATGGCATCCAGTGCGTGATGCTCACAGGCTTGTTGTCGTACATTTCGTCCAAAAACTCCTTTGTATCTGGACGAAAATACAGCGATGGATAGTCCCACCTGCTCTCTATATCAAATCCGATGACGTGCATTCCCTCTGCCGGAAGTGCCTTGTCCACGGACACCCATCCCGGCGCACGGCGATTCCACTTCTTCATTGCCTTTTCCAGCGTTTTTCCTGCTGCAATGGCTTGTCTACACGCAGTGCATTCGCAAAACCAACTGCCGAAAAAATACTCAGGTTCTACCAGTTCGATTTTTCGTCCCCCACAGAACGGGCACGGTTTAAGTTTATAATCCTGCATTCTTCTTTCTCCTTTCGTCGTTATTCCACGCTCTCGCGGCTGCGGCTCTTGTTTTTCCAAGCTCACCGATATAACCACAGTCCAAGCATCTTACCTCAAAACCGTTACCGCCGAAAAATTTAGTCAACATTTCCACGTACTTGCTTCCGCAATTCGGGCAAGGCTTTGGTTTTACTCGCATTACGCCCATCCCCCCTTAAACTTGTTGATGAAGTACACTTGCCCTTTGCCCGTCACTTTCGGCGTTCGCCGCAGTATAACGCTGCCGTCCGACGTTGTGATAGCCGTTTCCTTTATCTCGAAAAGTCCCATATCCATAGCTCTTTGCGTCGGGCAGTTGTGAAGCTCCCCTTTGCTGCACAAATATCCGTTCACGCGCAGGAGTTTGAACAGCTTCTTTTCGCCGATTTCAACGCCATTCTGCCGCAGCAGCTTCGCCATCTCGTTCACAAGGATGCTTGTTTTGCTTGCGCTCACAGCATCCGCGAACAGCGCCTTTGGCTGCATCTCCGTGATTTGCTTGTCGCGCTGCTCAATCTGTCGCTGGGCAACAATCAGAGCTTTCGCCATCAGGTCAGCGTCGCTCATGTCTTCCTGCCCTGCGATGTAGCCGCCGCTCTTTCGGATTGATGGGATGACATCGTGCGTAATCCAGCGCTTGAACTCTTTCGCCTCCGGCTTGCGACTGCTGAGGACGAGTGCGTACAGCCCGGGTTCGCTGACGACAGTCACATTTGGATTGCCGCGATTTCCGTCGGTTAAAACGACGGTATTCTTTTCGTCGTCGTCCAGACGTGCCACTGCATCCCGTGCGTTCTTGACTTCCAGCGCTCGGCACACATCCGCCGCCACGAACCACGGCTCTTGTTTTCCTTCTTCGACGAATGTCCGAATGTTTCCAAACCGTTTGTTCTCGAAAACGATGATGTTGTACATGGCTTTCCTCCTTTTAGTCCTTTTTTAGGCAAGTATACCGCATATGCGGCTTATCGAAGCCCAGATGCACGAGCCCCGTTGCGCCGTTTCTGTTTTTTCTGATTCTGCACGTCTGCCACGTCAAACCGTTCGCTTTGCAATTGTGATACATCTGCCATCTGTCGCTGTTCTCGTCCTGCGGCTCTTCCGGCTCGTGCAGGATGAGAAACACGTTCGCGTCCTGCTCAATCGCGCCGCTGTCTCGCGCTTGTGACATATCCGGCTCGCTTCTTGTCGCTTTGCCGAATCCCTTCTCGCTCTCGCGGTTAAACTGCGTCATACAGAGCAGCGGAACGCCTAAATCCATCGCCATCAGCTTTAACTCGCGGCTGATTTGCGTAACTTCCTCCGTGCGGTTTCCGCACTTCTCATCGGCTCTCATGAGTTGGATGTAATCAACTACAATCAGGCTCAACCCCTGCTTGCTTGCTTTCATCTTCGCCGCTGCGTTGCGGATTTGCAAGGGCGTGACCGCTCGCTCCTCGATGCTGATTGGGAGATTCGCGACAGCTTGATAGCACGGCGTTATGCGCTCGAAATCTGACAGCTCCATTTTGCCAGTGGACAGCTTTTGCAAGTCCACCCCGGATTCGTTCGCCAGAAAACGTGCTACAATCTCTGCCGGATTCATCTCCAAGGACACCATCAGCACCCCGCCGCCGTGTTCTGCGACGTATTTCGCCATGCAGATAGCCAACGACGTTTTACCTACGCCCGGACGTGCGCCGATGTAAATGAGCTGTCCCGGCTTGAATCCGCCGAGCCTATTATCAAGGTCTGCGATTCCGGACATTATGCCGTCTTGCTTTCCGATTGAATCCACAAACGCGAACACTGCGTCTTTCATCGTTACACCGTCATCGACGGCTGCTGATGATTGCGCCGCTGTTGCGCATTCCGCTTGAAGAGATTCCACCGACGCGCCGGGATTGCCCACGTCTTGCAGAATTTTTCTCGCCAGTGCTGCAAGCTCGCGACGTTTCGCGCACTCCGCCAGAATCGCTATATATTGCCGGGACATGACAGGAGAGATACCCATTTTTACGCATTCCATCAAGAGGGCGGTGTTTTGCAAGTCGCATTGTACCTCTGCGTCCAGCGTTACAAGGTCAACGTTCTTTCCTTGCTTTGCAAGTCGCATGATGCCGCGCTGACAGGCTTGCATTTCTTTTAACCCGAAAATGCTGTCCGGCAGTGCTGCAACCTCTTGTGCGACGATTGCATCCTGCATTGCAAGCCCAATCAGGCTCTTTTCCGCGTCCTCGTTAATGTATGCGTCCATAATTAGCTAAATCTCCCCGCTAATTCTTCCAACTTCACTCGTTCCTCTGGATGCTCTAAAGCTCGTTGCTTTGCGTACTTTTTGAATACCTCCCCGAACGTTACCGACGGCGGCTTGTAGTCGTAATCTGCGCTTGATACTACCGGGTATTTCTCTGCATCAATCCGCGCTTGGCGTTCTTCCTCTTGTCGTTCTTTTGCGCGTCCGTTAATTACGCCTTTGAGGTATCGGATGTTCGGCTTTCCTGCCTCCCCGGCGATTTTCACACATTCCAGCACTTCTTCCGCGCCGTTGTCCGCCACAAGCTGGTTTAGCGTCTCCATCGTAGCTGTGCTGGTCGAGAAGCCCTGCCGTTGCGCTTCGTCCAGCACAGCGTTTGTTCCCTGCTGAATTTCGGCGGCTTCCTCGTCACTGATGAAGGGTGCAGGGGTGTGCAATTCGGGCTTCTGCTCTGTTTCAGGGTTGAGCTGCGCCTGTGCCGATTCGGGCTGCTGGATTGCTTCTGGCTTTTCTTTCTTCGGGCGACCACGTCCGCCAGCCTTGCCACCTGCGGAACGCACCTCGTGAATCTTGCAGATTTTATCGCATTCTCGCAACAGCGCAAGGTACAAAAACGCCGCGTTTCCCTCCGGCTCGACATCCTCACCCGTCGCCACATAATCAAGAATGGCTTTAAGCGCACGTCCGGCTTCTTCGTCGGAAAGTCTCGCGATTTCCCGGCGCATGGCTACTTGCACAGGCACATACTCAAGCTCCATTTACTTTCTCCCTCCGTTAAAACGGCAAATCCTCGTTGTATACCGGGGTGTACTGCGGCGCGGGCGGTTGAGCCGTCTCATGCGCCGTCTGCGGTGCATCCTGTTTCGCGCTGTCCAAAAACTCAACATCCTGCGCGAAAACTTCCAGCGTCGCGCGTGTGCTTCCGTCGTTGGCGGTGTATGTGCTGACGCTGACGCTGCCAATCACACACACCTTGCGTCCCTTGGCAAGGTACTTTTGGCACGTTTCCGCTTGTTTGTCCCAGACGGACACGCGGAAGAAGTCTGCTTCCGCCTTTTCACCCGGTTTCGCGCGGCGATTGACCGCAACCGTGAAGTTGGCGACGCTCTTGCCGCTCTGCGTCGTGCGCAACTCAACGTCCCGCGTCAGATTCCCGATGATTGCCAGCTTGTTCATTGCTTTTCCTTCCCAGCTTGTACAGCTTAGCTATTTTTTCGTCGATTTTTACGGGCTGAATGTGGTACTTCTCGTCGAAATCCGCCTGTGCCATCGTGTGGCATTCCGTGTGATGTACCCGGCAAAGCGGTTCGCACGTCAGCCCGATATGATTGATTTCCGTGCGGTCTGCTCCCATGCCCACGCGCTCCCAGTGATGGAGGTCTGACGGTCTGCGTCCGCAGACAGCGCACTGCTTGTGCATCACGCAAGCGTAGATGTACGCGCCGATGTCCTCCGCGTACTCCACAAGCGGCTGTTTTGTCGGAATGTCGTTCACCACGCAGAACTCAACAAGCCAGTCGATGTAAAGCCGCGCAGTTGTCATATCCACGTCGGACAGGCTGAATGCCTTGATTGCCTCCGCTTGCAGCTTATCAATCCGCGCTCGCAGAAACTCCGCCTTGAGCATCGTGTTTAGGTCGCTTTTGTCCCCCTGCCCGATGTATCCAGTCGCGGCGGCAATCTCGCCAATCAGCGCCCACGCCTTGCGCCGCTGCTCTGGACTAATTGTGCGGCAGTCCTGCCAAAGCACCGTGACGGTATCCGATAGGTTTTCCGCATCGGGGCGGGCAGTCTGGATTGTCAGGCTGCCCGGCTGCTCGATGACCTTTCCGATTGTCGCAATCATGGCTCGCTCCATGGCTCGCGTTTGGTTTCTTCTCGTGTCGGCTCTTTCTCCCAGCACCGCCACTTTGTGCCGTAGTCCTCTGTGTAGACGTAAAATGTACCAATGCCGATGTTGTAAGGTATAACGCGCCACGGGTATGCATCCGTTTTCAGCCATGCTCGAATCGGGATGTTGTCTCGCAGTTCCAGCCAAACGCGCGCCGTCTTCTTGTTTTGCGCGCTTGCTTCGGCAAACGTCAGAACGCGGTTACGTGGCTTAGTCGTCATCGTCACTTTCTCCCTCCCACGGCGTTTCTGTCATCTCCGGCTTTGTTGGATGCCGCAACCAGCAACGCCACGTCTTGCCATATTCGCTTGCCGAAATGGCGTCGAAATCCTCTGAACCGATTACAAGCCAATCAAAGGTCTCTTCGTTGGAAAAATATTCGTACACCCTTCTACTGTTTATGCTTGCCCATTCGCCGCCATGCCATTTCTTTTGTTCGAGCCAACAGACATCTCCGCCAGTGTAACTTCCTTTTCCAATTGCGATTTCACGCACCTCTTCCAGCGTCAAAACTCGGTTCGGCTCTTCTTTCGGCTTCAGCTCACACAAGGCATTCACCACTTCTTCTTTTGTCGCTTTACCGTACACAAACGATGAATTTGAGCCGCACTCGTTACATGATAAGCTCCCCATCCATCCATTGTCGTCCGTTCGGAAAACATCGCCTTTGTTTGCTTTCATTTCTGCACCGCACCACGGACAGCGTGGGAACTTCCCGATTTTTTCCGCCGCTTTCTCCATGCGTTCTGTTTTGAGTTTGTAATAACGCTCCAGCGCAGCCTTGCGGATTTTTTCTCTATTCGCTAAGTAATGCTTTCGATTATATCCCCGCTGCTGCTCTTTGTTTTTCCAGTAATATTCTCGATGCCGTCTTTGCAGCTCTTCTTTGTGTGCTTGATAGTAAGCCCGCTGATATTCACGATATACTTCCCCGCGTTCAGCCATTTGCGTCAACTCTCTTTCCGATAATAAATTCCGCTATCGGCAGCGTCTCAATCCATGCGCAGAACGCCCTCCATTCCGGCAGGCGGTGATTCCTGCGCTGCTGATAAATCGTTTTGAGCTGCCGATAGTTGGTGGTCATTCGCGCCGTCAGCCGCAAGCCAACAGGCACGTTGTAGAGGACTGCAAGATACCGTTCCGGCGTGGGGGCTTCCTTGTACTCCGCAATCAGCTTCTCCACAAGCTCGATTGTCTCCCGGCGAACGTAGTCGATGCATTGCTCGTCGATTTCCATGCTTGTTATGCGGTGCATGGTGGACTGGCTCGAAACAAAGTCCAGAAAATGATACCGTTCCGCTTCCACCCACGCCTTGACGGTGAACGTGAGGTCAAACTGCACGACGATTCCCGTCAAAAATTGGTCGTGTCCGCTCCCCGTCTGGCAGTTTGCAAGCGCCATCGTCCGCTCTGTGACTTCCGCGCTGCATTGCTCCGTGTCGGTTGCCATCGGATAGCGGCTTGCCTTTACACTCGACGCAAGCCCCATGATTTCCACGTTGCTGACTACATTCATCGCCGTTCCCCTTTCTCAATTCGCTCCACCATGTCAAACGGGTCGTCGAAATCCAGCCGGATTCCCGTCTTTTCCAGCACCTCATCAATCAATTCTGCCGTTGTGAAGTACGCGCCTGGTTGAAGATACTTTTGCGTCGCCGTCAGCATCCGATGAATCCGCTGTGCGCCGAACCCGAACTCCTCTTTCATCGCAAGGCACATCCCGGCGAAAATCATCTTGATTGCGTGGCGTTCCGCGTCCTTCGCTCCTCGCTCATACTCGCGTTCGTAGCCTCCCCGCGCCCTCATGATGACCTGTGTTGCGTGGGTCATGTCCCGCGCCGCTCTTCTGCGTTCTGCTCGATTCATCACGATGCCTCCCGGAAATTAGCCTTCACCGCATCCATCAGCGCCTTTGCGTCCGCCATCGTCATCTCTTTCGTCGGAATATTGCGGACGATGTTTTCTTCCACAAGCGCGGCGCGAACTCTGCCTAACTCCTGCATATCCATGCCGATGTTGCTGCATTCGCGCATGATGTAGTTCGTCGGCGTTTCTGCCGGGTTCTCTGCGTTCTTTGGCTGCGGCTTCGGCTGTTCGTGCTTCGCCTCGTGCTTGGTTTCGTAGCTCTCGCCGTCCGGGTCGGTCATCTCCTCCGTCGGAATGCAAAATACTTGGAAAAGCGCGTACTTATAGGCAATTGCCATCGCCTTGTTGCTTGCTTTATCGCCGCTGTCCATGCCCTCGCCCAGCGTCACCGCCTCGACGAAGCTGCCGTCGGTGGTGTAGAAGCGGAACGCGATTTTCAGCAGACTGTACCGCAGTTCTCCGCCTTTCGCTGTTACCTTGATTTCTCGCGTCTGCTCCAAAACCTGTGGAACAGTGAAAATCTTGTTTTTCGTCAGGATGGGCTTCAAGGCGTTCATCACATCGTCGATGCCGCGGAACTTAAAACCCTGCTGTTGGTTGTACTTGTCCTTGCCGATTGCGGAAATGTCCGCCATCGCCGCGCTGATTGCGGCGTAAATCTGCCCGTTTTCCATGACTTATTTCCTCCCTATCATGCTTCTCATTCTGTCGGCGGCGGCTTTTCGCTGTTCCTCCGTCATGTTTACTCGCTTCGGCGGCGAAACTTTCAGCCATTTTGACGGGACTTTGCAATACAGACAGCCGTGATTTTCCTGCGGCGTTTTCACAATCTCGACTTCCTCCGGGTGCGCGTCTCGCAGTCGCATGATGCGTGTGATAAACCATTTTTCATCTGTGGAAATCCACATCGTTTTGTCCGTGTACTCCAAGCACGTTTCCATCGTCGTTCCTCTTCCTCCTGTCAGCACTCGTACCATCTCTGATACTGTTCGTTGATGTACTTCTCCCAGCGCCAATCCTCTCCCGTGCGACTGGCTTCATCAACCCTCCGCACTGGCTTCCTGCACCCTCGCGGCACTTCGTCCGTTTGGCTGCATCCGCAGTCGCAGCGCTCTCCGCTATCCAGATATGCGCCGCACATGCAGCAGCGTCTTGCCATTTTGCTCACCCCTTCTGCACCGCAAAAACCGGGTCGCGCGGAACAATTTTGATGCCGGGAACGACTTCACCCGTAATTTCGTCAATCGCCTGTCCGTTGTTTTCTACAAACAACCCTTTCAGCGCCGTCCATTTCAGTTTCGGCACATTCTCCACGCAGGACGGCGCATTCTCGGTACACCACGCGATAATCTGCGCATCGTCGCGCTCGTACTCCGGCGCTTGCGCCTTGCGAACCAGAACGCCGCTCGGCAGCTTGTACTTCTCGCTGGTCTTCGTCGCCTTGTGCGGAACGGTGTCGAAGTAACTTTCCAGCAGGGCTGTGAAGTAGGCAATCCGTTGCTGCGTAGTCTGCTCTACTCGGTCGCTTTGCTTTTTGTAGTACTCCTTCCACATCTTCGCGGCGTTTTCTGTTTCCATGATTTTACGCACCGCCCAGTCCGCCTTTTGGTCGTTGTCGATGATGAAACTCGCGCTTTCTTCCTGCTCGGTTTCCTCGATTTCTTCAATGTCGTCGGTGATAAACTGCTCCATATATGTTGACTTCCTTTCGATTTTGTGTTAGAATGGCAGTGGCTTAACCGCCACATTACCCTTTCTGTCTGCTCGTGTTCGCGCTTTGTACCCGCGACACGGGCGCTTTTTTATGCCCTTCTCCGGGCAATTGTGCCGTCAGGGTTCATCAGCCCGCGCGCAACAAGGTCGTTTCGCTTCTTCCGCTGGCGGATGACCTCGTTCTCCTGTTCCTGCGCTGGGTAACGCTTTCGGCGCTCCATCTCCTGCTCAAAGTCGCTGACCGTTACGCGGATGGTTTCGTGCGCCTTGCCGCCGATGCAGATGTGCGGCATTTCGCGCATAAATTTCCGGGCGCTCTCCTTGCTGATGCAGAGGATTTCGGCGACGCGCTCGGTGTTGAGGTACTGCGTCATTTCGCGCCACCTCGCTTTTCGATTCGGGCAAGCGTGTCGGACAGGCAAGCAACCGCCTTTTTGATGAGCTCGATGTACTTGTCGCGGTTCATCATGTTGTCGATTTTTCCGTCGTCGCTCACGTCGCGCTCAATGGCTTCCTGCAATCGCAGGATATCCTCTATTGCGTACCGATTCCGCAGAACGCTCCCCATCGTTGTTGTATCGCTAATTGGGCTGTAATGCCGACGGTAGCTGTCGCTGTGTGACAGCATCCAGCGATGCCACAGCATAGGACATTTGTACAGCTCTTCAAGCTGGTCGATGACTTCCGGCGATGGCTCTGCTTCGTCCCCCTCCCAGCGGCGGATGCACGATTCCGATGTGTGGATTTCCTGCGCAACTTGCCACAAGCGCAACCCTGCTTGCTCTCTGGCGGTTCGCAGCTCATAACCGCGAAATTCCGGCATTTACTTAGCCCCCCTATCTGCTACAATATTAGTAGGCGCAAGGGCGAAAGCTGTCGCGATTACCTCCGCGATAAAGTTGCCCTGTGCGTCAATCTCCCCCGCCTGATACCGCCCCGTCTCGGACAATGCGCGGCTATACGCCCGCTCAAACGTTAGCTTGGTGATGTCATCCGGCGTGTTAATGCCCGCCATGTTACAAACAGCGTCGTAGACAATCCGCATTGCGGCGCTGTCTCCCAGATGCGCCCGAATCTGCTTAACGATTACCGCGTCGATGGGACACCAGCGCAAGCCCTCGCCTTCCTCCGGCTGCATCGTTATTCCGGTTGCTCGTTGGAAGTCAGTCATTTTGATTAGCCTCCCTCAGTTGCTTTGTTTTGGCAAGCAGCTTGTCCATCGCGCTCTCATACGCTCTGTAAACGGCATTCGCGTTGTGGTAGCGGTCTTTCCATTCGTCCCCGATGCTGCATCGCTGGAACATTTCCTTGTGCTTTTCTTTCCGCCCAACTCGCGTACTATACACGATTTCGTTCCAGACGCGGCTTGCAAAACTTTTGCTGTCGCATACCATGTCGAGGTTGCGGATTATTTCGGTTGCATTGCGAAGCAGCACATCGTTGACCATGTTCGCTTCCCAGATTGCCGCCCGCGCCTCTGCGTTTGGCACGACCTTTTCGGGAATCACAAGCATTACCCTTCCCCCCCTTAGACAGCAATCGCCGTCTTGTCCATTTCGTACTTAACCGCCAACAGCAGGGCTTCCATCACGGCTTCATACGCGTCGTATGCCTCGCTGACGTAGTCCCAGTTCCCCAGTTTCGCGAACTCGTCGCGCGTCATGGCTTTCAGCTTCCGCGCACTATGGCGGATGGCGAAAATCGTCTTGTTCGCGTCACAGCGCGATACACAATCACCCATGCACTGGCTCTGGATGTCCTTGCCGTACTCGTCCAGCAGACGGTTCGCGATTTGCACCTTGATAACTTCATTGCTCATTGTGATACCCCTCCATTTCATGCTCAACAGCCAACAGCATGGCTTCCATCACGGCTTCATACTCACTGTATGCTTTGTTGATGTCGTCCCAGTTCCCCAGTTTCGCGAACTCGTCGCGCGTCATGGCTTTCAGCTTCCGCGCACTATGGCGGATGGCGAAAATCGTCTTGTTCGCGTCACAGCGCGATACGCAACCGCGCTGGTTTGCAATTCGCGACTTGATAGAATCCTTTTCCATTGTGATGCCCCTTTCTGTCTTTGCGCTTTTTAGTCGATAAGTTCCCACCAGTTCACGCCAAGCGTCGGCGCAAGCCTCTTTGCGGTGTTTGGTGTTACATTCCTCTTGCCGCTATCAATCAGCGACAACATGGATTCGGAGATTCCCGTGATTCTGGCGATGTCCGCCATTTTTAACCCGCGTCGTTCTGCAAATTCCCGGATGTTCGACAACTTTTCTCCCTTCTCCGACTTTACAACCAGTAAAGTTTCTTCGCTAAAAAAATTGATTTTCTTTCTTCTTCGGGAGGGGGTGTTTGATTTTCGTTCCCTCCGTGTGTTATCCTACTTGTGCAGGATTCTGTTTTCGCGTCGTCCTTCGCGTTCTACGGCGATGTAGGTTGCCACCTCGTTAATCAGCCATAGCGCGGCGATAAGTGCGATGCTCAAACCAGCGAAGACGAACCCTGCCGGGTCTGCGTGTGGCATCTCCGTGTCACTCCTCTCTCCGTAATAGTTCCCTATGGGAAGTGTGAAATACGTCCTCCAGCGCTACCAACACTTTGTAGGACGGGTCACGCTTCCCAGTCTCGATCATGCACAGCATTGGTACATTCACACCGACACGCTGCGCAACGCTCTCGCGCGACCAACCGTTTGCTTCGCGCATCCGTTTCAGTTGCCTGTACATTGCTCTCCCTTCTTGCTTGAGGTAATTTCTTGACTTACCTCTGATAACATTATACATTCACTTTGCGTGAATGTCAAGGGGTAAACCATGTTTTCACGCGAAATTTTTGCTTCTCGACTGACTAATCTGTGTAAAGAAGCTGGCATTACAAACGCGGCGTTTGCTGATTCCTGTGGCATCACTCCAGGTGCGTTGTCGATGCTCCAAAAGGCAAATCGTTCGCCAAGTGTCGAGCTTCTTTGCAAGATGGCGGACTTGCTCGGCGTAACGGTTGACTATCTTTCCGGCAGTGACGATGCGCCGTCTCCCAAAGAAACGGACACGCTCTACTTGGAGATTTCCGCGCTTGCTCCGTCCGACCGGGAAGAAGTCACGAGGTACGCTCGATACGTTCGGGCGAACCCGCGCAAGTGAGGTGATGCACCGTGCCGTTCCCGGAAATCCTGCTTGCGCTTCGGCTCTCGAACGGGCTGACCCAGCAGCAGCTTGCAGAACGCGCCAATGTCGCAGAGATAACAATCCAGAATTACGAATCTGGAAGGAGCAACCCCGTTCCGACGCGGCTTCTCGCAATCGCGGATGTCCTCGGCGTTTCGCTTGATACGCTCGTTGGACGTGATGAGAACGCGTTCTCGCCGCCCGACTTCGACCCGCTGATAGAACAGGTGAAGTCTCTTTCCGCGCTCCAGCGTGCGGATGTGATGAAGTACATCGAGTTCATCAAATCCCGCTCCTGATGCGCGTTTGCGTCGGACACACACTCTACAAGGGCAAAAACGGCTCTCTGAGCGCTTTCAGCCCGTCAGGTGAGGAAATCCAGTCCCGACGTGCAAGCGCTCCTGCGGGCGTTTTTGTGCGGATTAGACGTTGCTTTCGTTCAAAGCCTTTTTCGCGTCCGCCGCGTCGTGATGGTGTACTTCACCCGGTTCTCGATGTCGGGCGGGTTGACGTGGTACATCGGGTTCACCTCCATTCACTCCTATCGTATGCTCGAAAGGTGGTGAGTATGCTATGCTTCCTTCGGAATATCGGCTTTGTCGTGATTTCCAACGTGGCAAGAAGCTATCCGACAATCAGATTGCAACGCTCCGAAAAGCTGGCTTGATGAAGCCAATTCCGCAATCGTCCGCCGATATGTATACGATTACGGTTGTCACGCCGGAGTTGAGCAATTTTGCGCTTGCAGAGATTGAGCGTTACAGGTTAAGTCGCTTGCGCTTCCTGCTTCCCGTCTCCATCTCCGCCGTCAGCTTGATTCTCTCGCTGGTAGCTCTCCTCAAGTAGCCGGATTTCCTTCATGTAGTCCAGCACGTCGCGTATATATATCCGGTACTGGTCGTAGTCAAGCCGCATATAGCGCGGTGATACAATGAGACCACCAAGCACAAGGCACAGCTCCTTGCCGTACCAGCTCAAAAGCGGATTGTTTTTGAGTACGCCTTCGCTCATGTACGTCCCTTTGCAGAGCGCGAAGTTCTCCTGTTCCAATCGCTTGACTTGCTCCTGCAAATCCTTAACCCGTTGCTTTAGATGCCGCTTGCTCTGATACACGTTCACACCTCCAAAACACGAAAGGGGTATCACGATGAAGAAGTTTGCTTCCGTTCTGCTGGTTCTCTGCTGCCTGATGGCTTCCTGCGTTTCCGCGTTTGCCGAAAGACAGCCGGTGCAGGGTGGACTTACAGATACGCAGGTTGTCGAATTTTTATCCATCCTTGATGATAGCATTTTTGACTCTGTATCCATATCATCGAACATGGACAACTTTGACGTTAAAATTATCCACGACGATTTTGTTACCTACAAGAACTGCTACCCGTCCGCTTTTCAAGGACTCATTGATGGATATACTTCGCTTTTTATCCAGTTCGCACGCTATATTTGGCTTAATTATAGCACCCATTCACAGCTGACAGTAAAGTTTGTTGACGTTACAGATAAGCAAGAGTCGGCGTATTATACCTTTACCGCATTCAATGGTAAATTTTCGTGTAACACGCCTTATGTTGCAATCAGCAAAAACAACAACTATGTAAAAGCCGGAGCGAACCCTGCGATACTTCGCGAACTTATTGACACCTACGGGGTTTTTAAGGATGACTACATGATTTTTTACTCTGCTGATTCCGGATACTCTATCACTACTGATTCAATTTATCCCAGCATATTTACCGACTTGTTAAATGATGAAGATTCCGCCTCATTGAATCAATGCTTGGAGTTTCAGAAGTACCTTTTATCAAAGTTAGTGGACAAGTTGCCTTGCGACAAAGAGAAGCTGAAAATCACTGTTTTATTTCAAGCCCCAGACAGTGATGATTATCTCGGCTATATCGGGTACGATTGCGGAAATCTCTCCGGTCTCATCGCACCCTCCTCAACCAAATAATACCCTAATGTCCACTCCCCCCAGCGCGTCGGCAATGCGAATTGCTGTCGTAACGTTGGGGGTTCTCTGTCCACCCTCGTAGCGCTGAAACGCAAGCGTCGAAATGCCAACTTCCTTCGCAACGGCTTCCTGCGTCTTTCCGCAGAGCTTCCGTGCTTCAACCATCCGAACGTTTCTCAACCTTCGCCCCTCTCTTTCTGCATAACCGTTCGGTAGTCTTATTATAGCACTACCAAACGGTTATGTCAAGCGTTTTTTTGGAGGTGCTTCATGGATTTTCCCGGACGATTAAAGCATCTGCGCCATGAGCGCGGGTTGACGCAGAAACAAGTCTATTCCGCCGTTGGAATGTCAGCCTTGGGCTACCAGCGTTATGAGTACGGCGAACGCTCGCCGTCTTTTGATTGCCTGATAGCCCTCGCCGACTTCTACGGCGTGTCGCTCGACTATCTTGTCGGGCGCTCCGACGACCCCACGTTCACGCCAGCCGCCGGAACTATCCCTTGCTCCGCCAGCAAGGACTGAATCACCTTTCGCGCTGTCAGCGTCCACATGGCAAACAGCCGCACCGTTCCTTTCTCCGTTTTGACGGGCTTGTAAGTCACCATGTCGGCGAAGTTCCCGGCGACCACCCAAGAGCCATCAGCGCGCTGTATCTGGATGCCAGCGCGAAACAGCGCCTGATTAAACTCGCGTGTCGTCATGCCGTACTGCATCGCCAGCTTTGCCGTGCTGATGGGCTGCGTGTCCGTGATGTTGACGGTCGGCACGTCCGCTTTCTCGCCGTAAACCTCCGGGAACGCCTCTCGGACTGTGCATCCGAGGGCTTCGGCAAGGCGTTCCATCGCGTCAACCGTTGGGCTTCCCTGTCCGTTGGCGTAGCGGTAAATAGTCGTCTTCGAGATGCCCGATTTTTCGGACAGCGCGGCAACGCTGATTCCTTGCACCCCGGCAACGTGGAGAAAATGCCGCACCTTCTCAGCCATCGACCTCACCCCCGAAAAGGGCTTCGACCGTCGTGCCAAGCGCACGGGCAAGGCGGATAGCGCCATAAATCACAGGATGCCTTTCGCCCCGCTCGTAGAGAGAGATTAGCCCCTGCTTACACCCGACGAGTTCCGCAAGCTGCACTTGCGTCATGCCTTGATTCTTGCGGAACTCACGCAAGCGGTTAGCCATCGTGCCACCTCCATATGTCAAAGCAAATTTATTTCACGTCTGTATTATATTTCTTTCAGTCCTATTTGTCAAGAGGGTGAAAGAAAAAAAGTGTGGTGTAAATATATGGTTTTGTCGGAACGTCTTGTAGAATTGCGCAAAAAAAAAGGCGTCAGCCAACGAGCTGCCGCAGAAGGTATTGGAATCCAGAACGCTCAATTGAGTGGGTATGAACGTGGTGCGAACGAACCGTCCGCCGCTATGCTTGCCCGCCTTGCCGAGTATTACGGCGTGACCACCGACTACCTATGCGGACTGTCCGACAACCCGCAGGGAACGTCTGACCGCCCTATCCTCGACGCAACCTGCGAGGCGATTATCGCCAAGCTGATGGGTGCGCCGGATGACGTTGTGCGCGAGGCGATGGACTACGTTGAGTATCTCACCGCGAAGGCGGAACGTCGGATGCGGCAGGAGCGCAAGGAACATAGCTTAAAGCGCATGGCGGACAAGGGGGATGCTGAAAAGGGCGACCAACAAGAGTAACCAACAGGGAAAGCAAGGCGGAGAAGTGAGTGTGATTATATACCAGCAAACCCGTCTTGTCAAGTCCCTGTTTTTTTTAGTGAGAAAAGACGGTTGACCGTTGCTTTTTGTTGATGTCAAAAAAATGGTTTCTGCACCATTTCCGCGAAGCCACGAAAATGGTCTGCCCCGAAATTATCATCTGCGCGAAGCTACGAAGATGACTATGCTGCGGATGTCCGCAAAATGGTGCTCAAAAAAAGACCGCCGCAACCGCAAAAAAATCGCGTCAGCGCATTTTTCTTTTGTTGTTTTCTTTTTTTATTTTATTTCTTTTATTTCTTTTCTTTTTATACATAGCTCAGCTATTTATTATTTAGCTCAGCTATTTATTATTTAGCTCAGCTATTTATTATTTAGCTGATTCCATTTCAGAGATGGCGCAAAGCCTTGAAATTACTGCGTTTCAGGCGTTTTTGCAAATTAAAAATTGTCATCCAAGTTCGACCTTCCTTGACCTTCAAGGTGAAAAATGTTACAAAATTATTACGGCGCAAAACTGCAAAAATTAAATAGCTTAGCTATTCGATTTTTTTATTTTTCTTCGCGTTTTCTAATTTTGTGTGTTTTGCAGCTCATTCTCTCTGCAAGAATTTTCCTTTCCATCCACGCGAAAAATTCCGCTTGCAAGTCCTTCGGCAGTTCCTTCACCTTCTCGACGAGCATTTTAACAACAAACTTTTTATCAAAAACAGGCATATTTTCCTCTCCAGTCGCGTATTTTTTAGCGTTCACCGCAATACAATATGCTGACGCGCCGCGGGATATGACTAAAAATTTTCCGTGCGTTTGCAAAATGTTTTCAATTTGTTCACAATTTACGATGGCACTTTGCTGCGTTTTGCGGCACAATGAGAGAAAAGGAGTGATACACTTGCCACGCCAGACACTAAAAAAGCGCCCAGACGGGCGTTACGTTTGCAAATATAAGGGATTCTCGTTCTACGGGCGAACGCAGTCCGAAGCCCTTGCAGCCCGTGAAGAGTACAAAAAGCAGGAAAAATACGGCAGAAAACCACGGGAGAAGTACACGTTCGCCGAGTACGCGGCGGAGTGGCTGCCGACGTACAAGAGCGAGGTGACCATAAATGTATATGATGCATATGTCTCACGCCTTAACCAGATAGCATCAATCCTGCCGCAGACAGAGATGCGACTAATCACGCCGTCGGATATACAGCGACTTTATAACGCTTTTTCCGACCGCGGAGAAGGGACGCGAAGGAAGATAGCCGAATCAACAAGAGCGGTTTTTCGCGCTGCAAAAAATGATGGAATAGTTGCAATTTCTCCCTGCGAGAACGTTAGGCGGAAGAAAGGGGCAGTAGGGACGCACCGCAATCTTGATGATTGGGAAATAAAGCTAATCAGAGATACTTGTAACAACGAAAGAATGGGAATTTACGCGATGGTGATGGTGTATGCAGGGCTTAGGCGTGGAGAAGCGCTTGCGCTCGATATTGATGATGACGTTGATTTCGAAAAAGGTGTGATTCACGTCCGAAAGGCGATTCGACGCGAACGTTCCGACTATATTGTCACTGCACCAAAGACCAAAGCTGGTATTCGTGACGTGCCGCTATTTCCGCCGTTACGGGATGTCTTGCGAGGGCGACACGGAAGCGTGATAAAATCGAAAGATAACAAAATTATTTCTTTCAGCGCTGTGACCGATGCGTGGAAGCGTTACCAAAATCATCTAACAAAAATTGCGGGGAGAACTGTGGCAATCAGGCAGCACGATTGCAGACATACTTTTGCGACGATGCTCTATGATGCGGATGTTGACATTAAAACTGCCGCGCGCTGGATGGGGCATGAGGATGAGACGATGATAATGCGGATATATGCACATCTCACGGAAAAAAAGGAAGAAAACGCCATCCGAAGGGTCGAAAGTATGTTGACTTCTACGTCCAAGTAGTCAAAATGGTAGTCAGCAGCGTTGCAAGGGGCTGAGAACCATAGAGAATCCAACAGTTCTACGGATTTTGTTTGCTTTCCATGGAAGAAAGGTTGTGCTTTTGAAGCGGCGTTTCTTTCCGCTTCACCCATCCAACGACAGGGGGCGGATGTTCGTTGCTGGCGCATTTTGGGGAAATTGGCGGATACGCTGGAAACAGCGTCGGATTCTTCCTTATCCTTGTGGCGCAAATCGAGAATTTTCCGCGGAATAGGTGGAATATTTTTCTGCAAATCGTCTTTTTTCCGCGATTTTCTGCGCAAAGTTTACATTTTCCACACATTTCGAGGGTGTACAAGGGCGGATTTTTGCGGTACAATAGCATTGGTAAATCATATCGTTTCCGAAAAAAGGAGCGCTTGACGATGATGAAACGGATGTTCTGTCTGCTGCTGACGGTCTTGATGGGGGTAAGCTGCATCTTCGCATCGGCGGAAGATGCGCAGGACAACAGCGCGGATGCCCTGACGCTGGCGGAACTGCAAGCTTTCGCCGCGCGGATGCAGACGCTGGCAATGGCCTCTACGCCCCTGAACGATCCGGCGGATGCCAAGACCGAGGACGGCTATGCCTTCGAGTATTCCTTCGGCACGATTTATGCCGATTCGCCCGCGATGAGCATTGACACGCAGCTGCTTTCCATCGTCCTGACGAGCGCCGAAGAGCAGGGCCCGCGCGATATTCAGGTAGGCGACGAACTGTCCATCGTGCTGGAAGCGAATTACAGCGAGAATCCGTCTCTGCGCGGCAGCCGCGAATCCGCCGTGCTGTATGTGCTGGACTTGCTGCCGGAAAGCATGAGATGGGGCGAAGTGAAGCGCGACGGCCAGCGCGTGCAGACGGTGGAATACGCCGTGCATGAGCGCGTAGAAACCGATGGCGAGGGCTACACGGACACGGGCGTCATCTTTACGATGGAGGACAATATCGTCAGCGCGATTCGCGTTTACGGTCTGTCCGCGCGCACGACCGAGGCGGAAATCAGCACTGTGCGCGACAATCTCCGCTTTGATGCGCTTTTTGATGACTATGTGCAGGTTCCGTCGAGCTACAACGGCGCGGAGCTGCCCATGTTTGACGGAACGGACTTGCAGTTCTCCGGCATTGACTTCATGAGCCTGACGCCGGAATCCGCCGCGGACGTGCTGGGAGACGTGATTGACGACGTGTGGGTGGAGAACGGCACAGACGGCTATGTGCGCACGATGACGTTCGCGGCGTGCGACATCACGTTCCTCTACGACGCGCAGAAGCAGAACCCGCAGGTGGAAATGCTGCTGATTGCCGCCGATGGCATGGAAGGTCCGCGCGCGAGCCGCATCGGCGACACTTTCGCGCAGGTATACAACCGTTTCCGCAATGACAACACCGCGATTGATGAGAACGACACTGAGCATCTTTACGGCGACGAAGAAAGCGGTCAGTACGGCGTGGTGGAGTACACCGTGGACGGCACGGTCATGCGCTTTGGTCTTGTCCTTGATGACGGCGTGCGCGTTGTTCTGCGCCTTGAATTCACCGCCTCCGTCCTCTCTGAAATCATGGTGTATATTGAGTGAGGAGAGGCGCCAGAGGCTCTGCCTCTGGACTCCGCAAGGGAGAATGAAACGGGACGAAGTCCCCTCCCTTGACCCTTCCGCGCGATTGAGTTGGTGACTTCTGCATATTTCTTCCGCGTGTTTATCTGGGAACGGGATATAGAAGCTACAATACCCCAAAGCATGGAAGTGGCGAATGGAAAGCCCCTTCCTCGCCTCCGCGGAGGCGATTCCCCCTGCAACAAGAAAAATCAAGTAACAAAAATGCACGCTGCAAAGGAGGCATTTGCCCTTGAAGATTGATTTGAATAGCCCCGTCGAGGTCTGGCGCATTGATGCGCCCAATACTGGCTTCCCTTCCTGCGAGCTGACCCTGTTCAATCTCTCCGGACAGCAGGTCGTCTCCGTGGAAGTCACCCTCACCCTGCTTGATCCAGACGGACAGGAAATCACCCGCATCACCCACCGTGCGCACGGGCTGACCGGCGCACCCATGCGTACATTCTCCATGACCGTGCCGGTGGAAGAGCCCGCGAACGTCGGCGGCTGCGAAGCGATTATCGAGAAGGTCTGGTACGATAACAGCAGCATCTGGCGCCGAGGCAAAGAGCCACTGACGGAGTACACGCCGAATAACCTGCACCGCAGTACCGCGCTGAGTGAGCTGCGCGAGGTGGCAGGCAACATGGCGGCGGGATATCCCGAAATGCAGGGCGACCTATGGCTGTGTGTCTGCGGCCGTCCGAATCCCGTGTCTGTCGCGACGTGCGCCCGCTGCGGACGCGATAAGCGCGATGTGTTCACCCACTTCAGCAAAGAAGCGGTGGACGCCGTGATTGCCGCGCGCGAAAAGGCGACGGATGACCAGAACCGCGTTGCCGTGGAGGAAACATCAAAGCTGCAAGCCCAGCGTGAGCAGGAAGTGACCAAGCGCCGTCGGCACCGCCGCGTTGTGGCGGGGGCGGTTGCGCTGATTGTGCTGATTCTTGGCGGCGGCTACGGCATCATGTTCCACCTCCTGCCGCAGATGAAGTACAACGACGCGCAGACGGCGCTCACCAATGGTGAATACACCGCCGCGGCGGAAAAATTCGCGGAAATCAGCAGCTACAAAGATGCGGCGGACATGGTGGAGGAAAGCAATTACCGCCACGCAAAAGCCCTGCTGGACAGCGACAATGTGACAGCGGAGGATATTGCACAGGCGCGCACGCTGCTGGACACGCTGACGGATCAGACACGCACGGACGACCTGCGCAAGTCTGCCGATTATCAGGAGGGTCTGCTGCTGCTGAACGAGGGCAAGCTGGATGATGCCGAAAAGCTGTTCACGGCGCTGGGTGATTACGAAAATTCGCGGACGCAGCTGCAGGAAATCGCGTATCGCCGCCTATCCGCCGAAATGGAGACGGCAAGCGACTACGATGCCATCCGCGAAGGGCTGACCGCGCTGAACGGGTATCAGGACAGCGCAGCGCTCATCGAAAAAACGTGGTATCTGGAGGCGAAGAGCCTGCTGGAGGGCGACAATCCTGACCCGGTATCCGCCATTGCCTGTCTGGAGGAAATACCGGATTACGAGGGCGCGGCGGAACTGGCGCGTCAGGCGCATTACGCCTATGGCAAGCAGCTGCAAGCGGCAGGAGAAACCGCAACCGCCGCCGAGCAGTTCTACCTTGCGAAGGGCTATGAGGATGCCGATGAACAGGCAAACGTCAGCTATTACGCTCCGGCGGTGAAGGCGCTGGAGGCTGGAAAATTCAAGGAAGCAGCGCGGCTGCTGCAGAACATCCGCGATTACAGCGATGCGGACGACCTGTGGAAGCAAGCTATCTATCAGCAGGCGCTGGTGGAAATGAAAGCGCTGGATTTCGATGCGGCGACGGCGCTGCTGAATCAGCTGCCGGCAGATTACAATGATGTCGCGACGCTGCTGAAAGACTGCGTGTATCAGCCGGCGCAGATTGCGTATTCGCGCGGCGAGTATGAAGCTGCGATTGCCGGATTCACGGCTGTTTCGGACTACTCCGAAGCGGCGGACATGATTCGCCTGTGCAACTACGACTGGGCGGCGAAGAAGGCGCAGGATGGCGACTACGACGGCGCAATCGCGCTGTATGAAGCCTTGGGCGACTACAAGGACAGCGCGCAGAAAATCAGCGAAGTGCGCACGATGAAGGCGCAGGCGCTTGCATCGACCGGCGCGCTGGACAATCTGCAGTCCGCTGCCGTCATCTACGCCGAATTGGGCGACGAAACGAGCCTTGCCGCGACGCAGTATCAGCAGGCGGCGCTGCTGCTGCAAAATCAGCAGTACACCGAGGCGCGGGAGATTTTCGCCGCGCTGGGGACGTATGAGGATGCCGCGATGCAGTTGAAGGCGTGCGACTACGCCATTGCGCTGCAAAAGAAAGAAGCCGGACAGTTAGACGAAGCGGCGGCGCTGCTGGAAAGCATTTCCGGCTATTCCGACGCGGATGAACAGCTTAAAATCGTGCGCTACGCGCAGGGCGAAAAAGCTGTGGCGGATTCGCTTTCGCTGGCGGCAGCGCAGTTCTTCACGCAGGCGGGCGACTATTCCGATGCTGCCGATCGCGCCGCGGCGCAGTATGCCGCCTACTACGGCCCGATTGCCGACAGCGCCCGCGCACAGTACAATCAGCAGGAGTACACGGCGGTGGCTGACCTGCTGATGAATCTGAACATGGAGAATTTGCCCGCGGATTACGCCGATTTGCGCGATATTTTCCGCGAAAGCTGCTATCAGGCGGGCGAAAGCTATTATGCCGCCGGACAGGTGTATCAGGCGTACCCGTACTATCAGGAAATCAGCGACGAGCGCCGCGTGAAGGAGCGCCTGAAGGAAGCGTGCTATCTGGTGCTCGGCACATGGCAGGATACGGAAGGAAACGCCTACACGTTCAATCTCGATGGCACCTGCACACTTGCGGGCGAATCGCTGTACTTCGCGGTAGACGGGCTGACCATCCGCACGGGCACATCCGCGGATTCGCTGACCGCCACGCACCAGCTGACCGGCATCAGTGCCACCAGCGCATGGCTCTTTGATCAGCGCAATGGAGCGAATGTGCGGATTCGGCTGACGAAGGTGGAGAAATAAGGGGTAATATAATGGGGCGTCTCTCTCGGAAAAAGGAGAGGGACGCCCCTGATTTTTGTGTTACTTTTCAAGGAAAAGCGCCCGCAGGCTGTCTTGGCGCTGATGCAGAATCCTGACGATGATTACCCGCTCATTGTCTTCCAGATAAAAGATGCAGTAATTTTCGCACACAAGGTATCTGTATTCCGTATGAACAGACAGCAGCGCGTCCAGCGGACGACCACGCCCGGAGAACTTTTCGAGGGACTGGATGCTCTTTTTGAGACAGGCGATAATATGCTTGGCAGCGCTCGGATTGCACAGTTCATCCCGAATGTAGTTGCGAATGGCTATTATGTCGCGCTGCGCTTCTTTGGAAAGTGTCACCTTCGCCATACTCAACCTTCTTTCGGGTCTTGTTTTTCCTCATCCAGCCCGGCAAACGCCTCGTCGATGGTCAAAAGACCTTCCGTGCGGATGGATTCGACACCTTTAGCAAGTTCGGCAAGCAGCTTCACCGTCGCCTGAAGTTTCTCATGCTCTGCAAGGCTCTGTACTACATATTTGCCGCGTCCGTTCTTGGTGAGGTAGACGGTCGAACCGTTATCGCAATGGCTGAGAACCTCGGTATAGTTCTTCAAGTCAGAAATAGGGACGATGTTCGTCATGTTATCAACTCCCTTCGTCTGTATTATACCCGAATTTACCGTCAAATTCAACCCGAAATATTGGGTAATTCCGTATATGATGCAGGGCGTCTCTCTCGGAATGAAGAGGGACGCCCTGTCTTTTGTATAGTCTATTAAGCTGATTTGGCAAGAATTTGCTGCATCCTTTCCTCTTTTGCAGCAATTTCCAGAAATTCTTCTTTGCTAAACAGCAATTCAAGGATTTTCTCGTCCCATTCGATATTGGAGAAAGTATAATCATACTTTGTGGTTTTCACCGTTTCTTCTCCGAGCAGCCGCCCAGTTTCTGTCATAATATATCCGCCGCAAGGGTGCTTTACCGCCAGCCCAGCTGTACAAATACGTTTGTTGATTTCCTGTGCGGTGCACCCCATTTTGTCGCCCAGCGCTCTCGCGGTCAGCTTATTCCCGGTAAGATTATCCAGAACATCCTTGGGGATTGTCGGAACAACAGTTTCCTTCACAGCTGTTGCCGCTTTTTCGATGGCGCAAGGAGCTGATTCGCTTGCCTTGAAAAGTCCCTTGATTGCGTCCCAGTTTTTCGCGACAACAATTGCTCCGAGTACGCCAGCGCCAGCAACAAACAGCACCGTTTTGTGTTCTTTCACCCACTGAATAGCGCCGCGCCGTTCCGTCCGCTCTGCTTCCATTTGAATACCTCCTCTCGTTTTGTGTGGACATTTATGTCCGCACTTGCTATAATATTATAGCCGTGAATGTCTGCGCAGTCAATAGTTGCCCGCGCGGCGTTTTGGGCATAAATGTCCGCAGCGGAGGAAGTATTATGGCAAATAAAGCAGCACAGAAAGTTCCGGTAAACAAGCAGCGTTTCTTTGAAGTCCTAAAATGGCGTAATTGCAGTATACGAAAATTGGGAGAAGCCTATGAACAGATAGAGAGAACCGAAAAAACCATCCGTCGGTGTTTAGATGCCGGGGAAATGCCGCCTGACCTTTTAGACAGGATTGCAAAATATCTGGATGTTCACCCAAACTATTTATCAGGCGTATATGATAACGATGTTGACCGCATAGAAGATAAATATTTAAGAGCCGTTTTTAAGTCTTTCATCAAACCCGAAAAGTACCCTTATCTATTAAAAAAAGTGATATAGGGTATACATTTTATTTTGAAACGCTTCTTACAAGAAATGATATCTCTATAGAGCAATTCAACACGCTTCCTCCAGAGGAACGAGTCCTTTTTCGGCAGGAAATGAATGTCGCAGTTCTTAGCGTGATTACAAAGCATTTTGAAACCGACTCTCTCGGCAATAATCTTCAAGATGAACTCAGCTATTGCAAATCGTTTGTCGGCGATAAAGACCCATTTTCATATTACGCACGCTTAGAGGGAATAGGTCTGCCAGACCCAGAGTTTGACGATGAACCCTTTGATGAAAAAGAAAACACATGAAAAAGCTGATTTATTCAGCAACAACAGCGAATAAATCAGCCTTTCCTTTATTTCACCCTTTTCCCCGCCCCGCATTCCGCCGCCGCAATCAGCGCCAGCAGCACCACCATCGCGCCGTACCCCACGAACGCGGGCAAGCCGGACTTATCCAGCGCAAACTCCACGCCGACCAGCCCCGCCGCACACAGAAGCAGCGCGCCAACCGGCCACCAGCGCTTCGCGAAGGACAACGAACCCGACGCACGGCGGCACTCCACAATCAGGATTGCCAGCAGTGTCAGCGCACACAGGAGCTGCTGCACCCGCACGAAGCCCCACTTCATGCACTCCGCCAGCAGGCTCTCGCACATGATTTGCGGCAGCGCCAGATAAAACGCGGTGCGCAGGAAAAGCTGACCATCGCGTCCGCCGGGCTTGCGGGTCAGACCGACAATCGCCACAATGAGCGCCGCAAGGCAGGACAGCATGAAGATGGCGGGATAGCTTTCGCCCCACTCGTTCGTCAGGGCAAAGGGGAAGAACGCCAGCTGATCGGGCATCTCAAAGCCCGCTGTGCCGATTTCGCCCAGATACTTTTCGCCGAAGCGGGCAATGGCGACCAGCAGCGCACCCGCCGGGGCAAACGCATCCAGCACGGGCAGGACGCGCTGATGCGTCAGCTTTGCGCTGATGATGACGCCCAGCACCACGCCGACCGCGCCGCCGAAGAAGCAGAACGTATCCGGCCGAAGGACAGTGAATGCGCCCCATCCCCAGTGCGGGAACGCATAGTGCCATTGCAGCACCACATAAGTGACCTTGGACAGCACCGCGCCCAGCACAATAGCGGGCAGAATCGGCAGATAGCGCACGTTCCGGGCGCGCAGACGCGCCTCCAGCACAACGATGCCGAACGCGACGAGCACCCAATAGACGGTATTCACTCCTCCGCCTCCTCACCTGTCCATGCCGACGCGAAGTACACGATGTCGGAGATGGCGCGGGTGTTTTCATTCAGTACGTCGTTGATTTTCTCGCCGTTGAAAATCATCATGGTGGAGTCGCCGCCGTCGAGGTTATAGGCGATATACGCGCCCTCATCCGCGCAGAGCCGTGCGAACTGCTGGAGCGTCATGCCCATCGAGCCGCGCGCCTGCGACGCACAGCAAATCGCCATATATTCCAGCGGGCCAACCTGCGCAATCGCCATGCGCTGCCGCGGCTCATCGAACGCCATGCCTTCCGTCATCGGGTTCAGCACGGCTTTGCCCTCGCGCACCAGCACCGGACCGAAGAAGAAGCTGTTGATGACCTTCTTGCCGTCCACCGTGCCATCAAGCGAATTGCGCTTGGGGCGGAGGACATAGTGGAAGTCGCCGTCCTCATCAATCAGGAGAACGTCGCGGTCGCCGCGCAGGTGGTCAAGATACTCCGTGCCCTGCCGGACGATATAACCGATGCCGGTATAGCAGAAATAATCGCCGTCAATGGCAAGGATGGCGTTGCTGCGCCTGGCCATAATCGTGCCCTTGACCGTGCGGGTGGAGTCAAAGCCGCCGGCGGACATGGTGCGCAGCTGGGAAGCATCTGCTATCTTGATGTGCGCAACCCAATAGTCGCACTCCGCCTTGCGCTTCTGCGTCACCTGCACGCTGATGGTGGGATCCTCATAGCTCCAAGTGCCGTCGCCGAGGGTAAAGCCGTCCGGATCAGCGGGCATACCGGGAGAGAAATCGATGGGCAGGGAAACCATCGGTTCCGCCGTCGCCGGGGTTTCCGCCGATTCTTCCGTGTTTTCCGCCAGCGATACACTACCCATCAGCACGATGGCGCTCAGCAGCGCCAACAGTCGTTTTTTCATCAGGGTTCACTCCTCTTCATGCTTGATTTTGCCACAGCAAAACGTCCTTTTCCCGTCTTTCATTATACCGGAATGGGGAAGGGTTGTCAATTCTGGGGAACAGCATCGGGGCGGATATTTTCCTCCGTATCGCGGCGGTGATAGACGTACTTTTCCGCGCTGCATACAATTTCCGGCAGTCCCAGCAGTTCCGACACCGTGACTAGCTGATAGCCTTCCGCCACCAGCTGCGGAATCAGCACGGACAGACATTCCGCATCCTTCTTCCGCGCATGAAAGAGCAGGATGCTGCCGTTCTGCACGTCCGCCAGCGCCTTTACCGGGTCGGTCTCGCTCACATCCCACTTGACCACTGCCAGATAACCAACCGCCGCGACGCTTTCCTCCACCTTCTGGTTCGTCTTGCCCATCGGCGGGCGCATGACCTGCATGGGATAATGGCAGTCCAGCAGCGCATCCACTTTTTCCTGCGTCCGAAGCATCTGAAACTTGATTTTCTGCCGGCTCAGCTTCGTCAGGTAAGTATGTCCCCATGAGTGATTGCCGATTTCGCACCCAGACGCCACAACCTCCTGCCAAAGCGCCGCATCCTCGTACTTGAGCGCCTTGCCGATGGGGAAGAACGTCGCGCGGACGTCGTTTGCCTGCAAAATATCCAGCACCGCCCGAACATCCTCCGCGTGATAGCAGTCGTCAATCGTCACCGCAATTTTCTGCTCCTCGCGGCTGCCGAAGCGATAAGTGATGTCCAATTCGTCCTCTGCCAGCGCACACCCCAGCATTAGCAGCGCCATGCAGCAGCTTATCAGCCGTCTGCCCATACGCTCCCTCCTTTTCCAGCCTGTTACCTATTAGACGAATCAGAAATGCCATTTGTTGCACCCAAAATGCAAAAACAGAAAAAAACTGTACAAGCATTGCCCCCTTGCCTAAATCATGCTATAATGGGAACAAAGCAGCCCGGAGGTGCATGTTTATGAAGCAGTACGGCCTGATTGGGGAGAAGCTGGGGCATAGCCTGTCCGTCCCCATTCACGAGGCGATTTGGGAGAAAATCTCTCTGGAGGCGAGCTACCGGCTGATTGAGATTCCGCGCAGTGAATTGGCGGCGGTTGTACCGGAACTGCTGTGCATGCTGGATGGCTTCAATATCACCGTGCCGTACAAGACGGACGTGATGCCCCTGCTGGATGAGATTACCCCTTTTGCGCGGGAGGTTGGGGCGGTCAACACAGTGCTGACGGGCAAGACAAGCCGCGGCTACAACACGGACGACCCCGGCTTTGAGCAGATGCTGCGCCATTTCGACATGAATCCGGACGGACGCCCGGTGTTCATCCTCGGTTCAGGCGGGGCAATGCACGCCTGCCGAAACGCCGTGAGGCGTATGGGCGCGCGCGAAACGTGGGTGGTATCCCGAAATCCGAAGCACGCGGATGAAATCAGCTACGACGATTTCTATGCGCGCTTTCCCGATATGGGCGGGCTGATTGTCAACACGACCCCTGCCGGAATGTACCCGCGCGTCGAGGGCTGTCCGATAGATACGGCGCACTTGACCAGCATCGTCGCCCGCGCCGACGGCGTAGCGGACATTATTTTCAACCCGGCGGAAACGGTACTGACCGCCGCCGCAAAACGTGCTGGAACGCCCGCCTGCACAGGGCTGTATATGCTCATTGCGCAGGCGGTGGAAGCCGAAAGCATCTGGCAGGGGTGTTCCATGCCGCCGAACCTTGCGGAAACGCTGATGAAGGAGCTGCATTTGCTGTGAGCGAACCGAAAAAGATTCTCATTCTCAACGGCCCGAACATCAACCTGACTGGGCTGCGTGAAAAGGCAGTTTATGGCGCAAAGACGTATGACGATCTGCTTGCGCTGTGCCATGCGGAAGCGGAAAAGCTCGGCGTGGAGGTGCGCTGTGTGCAGTCCAACCACGAGGGAGACCTGATTGATGCGCTGCAAAAGGCGTACTTCGACGGCTTCTGCGGCGCGGTGTTCAATCCAGGTGGGTACACGCACACGTCCGTTGCGCTGCATGACGCGATTGCGTCCGTGCCGATGCCGGTCATCGAGTGCCACATGAGCAACGTCCACGCGCGGGAGGAATTCCGCCACAAGTCCGTCACTGCCAGCGCCTGCCGGGGGCAGATTGTCGGCTTCGGCTTCTACGGCTATGTGATGGGAATGCGTGCCCTGCTGGAGGCGGATTCATGACCGCCTATCGCCCGAACTGCCGCAGAATCCCGGAGCTGAACGGGCTGCGCGTGCTGCTGGTGTTCATCGTCAGCTGGTACCACTTCTGGCAGCAGTCGTGGCTAACGCCGTCGATTGGCCGTTACTCGCTGGACTATCTGCTGCGCGCTGGATATATGCCGGTTGACGGCACAATTCTGCTGTCGGGCTTTCTGCTGTTCCTGCCGTATGCGCGGACGATGATGCTGGGCGAGCGCGTGCCGGACACGAAGGCGTTCTATCAGCGGCGCATCATGCGCATTGTGCCCAGCTATTATTTCCTGACGCTGCTGATGCTTGTTGTCGTCGCGATTCCGTACAACCTCTACGGGCGCACATCAGAAGCCGTCCGCGACGTCCTCATGCACCTGACGTTCACGCAGACGTTCAATTACGCCACCTACATTGCCACGCCTATTGGCGTTGCATCGTGGACAATCGCCATCGAGATGCAGGCGTACCTGATTTTCCCCTTGCTGGCGAAGGGCGCGATGAAGAACCCGCTCGGTACGCTGATGAGCATGGCGGCGGTCGCGTTTGCGTTCCGCGGCTGGTGTTTATGGCGGTTGGACGAGTATAACATGGTTGTCAATCAGCTGGCGAATTTCCTTGATGTTTACGCAATGGGCATGGGCGCGTCCATCTTGTATGTGCGCCTGACGCAGCTATACCCGGCGGAAAGCCGCCGCAAGTGGCTCTGGCAGGGCGCGGCGACGCTTGTGTTCTGCGTCTCTTTCTACGGGATGCTCCGCGTCATCCGCGCACAGGCGTACACGTCCGGACAAGCTGCCATGCAGGCCGCGCAGATGATGCGCCGTCCACTGCTCTGCCTGACGATTGCGGGCCTCATGCTCTCGCTCCCCTTCGCCGTGCGCCCCCTGCGCTTCCTGATGGGCAACCGCGTCATGGGCTGGCTTGCCGCCGTCTCGATGAACTACTACCTGCTGCATCAGAACCTCGCTGTCCACCTGAAGCGGCTGCACATCCCGCCGTCCGTGAGCAATGAACCAAACCGCGTCGGAGAACAGCCGTGGCAAAACCAGTACATGGCGCTCTGCTTCGGTCTATCCCTCCTCGGCGCGATTCTCATCACCCTGCTGATTGAAAAGCCCTGCGCGTGGGCGCTGAAAAAGCTGTTTACTCGGAAGCAAAAGGCTTGACCTTTTTGTGCGCCCGCAGGTGCACCCCTGCAACAAAAAGCACTTTCCCAATAAACCCGCGTAACCAAGGCAAAAGAGATTCTTTTGCCAATCATTTCTTACCCACAAAGAAAGGAGTCTTTTCCCATGATGGTTCTCTACCCCTACGGTCTGCGCAAGGCGCTGACCCTCTCCTACGACGATGGCGTGGAAACCGACATCGAACTCATCCGCATCCTCGATGAATACGGTATTCTCGCCACCTTCAACCTCAACAGCGGCTGGTTTGCCCCAGAAGGCACGGTTTACCCTGCCGGCACGATTTACCGCCGCATGAGTGAATCCGCCATTAAAGCGCTCTATGCCGGCGGCCGCCACGAAGTCGCATCCCACGCGCTGACCCATGCGTCGCTGTCCGCGATTCCCGCGCCGAGCATTGCCTATGAGGTTCTTGCTGACCGCGATAATCTGGAAAAGCTGTTTGGCAAAATCGTCCGCGGCTTTGCGTACCCTTACGGCACATACAGCGACGAAGCCGTCGACACCCTGCGCACCTGCGGCATTGCTTATGCCCGCACTGTCGTCAGCACCCACAACTTTGAGATTCCCAACGAATGGCTGCGCCTCAACCCAACTTGCCATCACGATGACCCGAAGCTGGACGAGCTGTGCGACCGCTTCCTTACGGGGAAATTGCCATTCGGGCTGAAGCTGTTCTACCTGTGGGGACATAGCTACGAGTTTGAGCAGCATAACAACTGGGAGGTCATCCGCGCCTTCTGCGAGAAAATGAGCGGCAAGAAGGATATTTGGTACGCGACAAATATCGAGATTGTGGACTACCTGAACGCCAGCCGCCAGCTGCGCACCAGCGCCGACGGGCACATCGTCTTTAACCCGACCGCCACCGACATTTGGGTGGAGAACAAAGGCGAGGTCATGACGATTAAAGCAGGGGAAACGGTCAGCATGTAACAGAACAACTGCATCGAAAAGCGCCTTGCTCCGGCGGATGAGTTTGCCGGGGCAGGGCGCATCTTTATGTGGTTTTGTGGAGGAAAGCATACAATCCGTTCGCGCCTGTCCGGTGCAATTGATACTATTTCCAAATTCACCTGCGCCATCTGCTCGCGCCTTTTCCGCGCTTGCGTCCGCTCATTCCACTTAGCGTAGCGCTGCTACGCTGCGTTTCATTCGCGTTAGCCAGCGCGAAAAATTCGCTTCGCATCTTGGCGCATTCTCATTTGGAAATAGTATGAGTTGGTCGCGTTGTCATGCTTTGCCCGCGTGTTTATCCTTGTGTTTGGAGCTCCCCTTTACTTTGACCCATATGTCCCATTTGTATCACTGAAAACGCTTTCCCCTGTCTTTACCCGCGACGTTGCCCGGCGTTCATTGAGCTTCTCCAAAAACAGCTTCTCATCAATCGGCAAAGTCACCGGATGCCCCAGCCACGAGGACAGATGAATCGCATTGGACAGCATCAGTCCGTTGATGCCCTCACGTCCGTCCGCGACCAGCGGTTCGCCGCGCAGGATATGCGCCGCAAACGCGTTCAGCACCGCCGGATGCTGCCCGTTCTGCCCGTCCGTCTCGACCTCGATCGTTTCGTAGGACGGCGCACGGAAGCCTTCCCGACACGTCGCACACCATTCACGCTCGTCCATTTCCAGCTTCTTCATGATGAGCTTGCCGTCCTGACAGATGAGCGTCGCCTTCGTGCCTGTAATCTCCAAACGGTTCGTGCCGGGGGCGTCGGCGGTCGTGGTGATGAAAACGCCCGTTGCGCCGTTCGGGTACTCGAAATAGGCGGTCACGTCGTCCTCGACCTCGATGCTGTGCCACTTGCCCTCGTGGCAGAAACCCTGCACCTTGCACGGCAGTCCCACCAGCCACTGCACCAAATCCAGCTGATGCGGGCACTGGTTCAGCAGCACACCGCCGCCTTCGCCCGCCCACGTTGCGCGCCATGCGCCGGAATCGTAGTAGAACTGCGTGCGGTACCAGTCGGTGATAATCCAATTGACACGCTTTAAGTCACCGATTGCGCCGCTGTGAATCAGCTCGTGCATCTTGCGGTAGGTGCAATTCGTGCGCTGGTTGAACATCATGCCGAAAGTCAGCTCCGGGTGACGGTCCGCCTCGGCGTTCATCTCGCGCACTTGCAGGGTGTAAACGCCGGCGGGCTTCTCCACCATGACGTGCAGCCCGTTTTTGAATGCTTCAATCGCCAGCGGCGGATGCTGATAGTGCGGCGTAGCAATCAGCACGGCTTCGCACGCGCCGCTATGGATGAGATCTACGCCCTCCTCAAAAACCTTTACGCCGGGGAGATTCTCCTTTGCCCACTCGCGGCGCGCCGGGTTGCGGTCAGCCACCGCCGTGATTTCGATTTCCGGCATCAAGCCGTCCAGATAGTTCTTGCTGTGACCCGTGCCCATATTGCCGACGCCGATAATGCCCAATTTCACCTTTGCCATCGCTCAATACCCCATCTTTCTCACATTGTCATAGCTGCGCTTCAAGCAGTCAAACGCGCTTTCGCCGTAGCAGTCGTCCTGCTCGACGAGCATATACTTCGTCTTGCCCAGCGTTTGCAGCTTTTCCAGAATCTTCGGGAAGTTCAGATTGCCCTCGCCGACGACCGCCTTGCGCTGGTCGAAGCCATTGACCGACATGTCCTTCAGGTGGACGCAGGGGATGCGGTCTTGCAGGATGTCAATCCATTCCAGCACATCCGCGCCCGCCGCCTGCACCCAGTAGGTATCCAGCGTCACGCCCATCAAGTCTGCCGGCATCTGTTCCAGCAGCACGTCCATAATCCGGCGGCCGTCGCGCAGGCGCGTCCATTCCAGATTGTGATTGTGGTACATCAGCAGTTTGCCCGCGTCGCGCATCTTCTTCGCGGGCGTCGTGAAGTCTTTCGCGAACTGGTCAATCCACTCCGCGCGCTGGTACTTTGGGTTCATCATGCCGATGCCGATGTAGTCGCAGCCAAGGATGTCATGGTCGCGGATGACGCCCTCCGGGTCGGCAATCATGCGATCCGGGTTCGTATGCGTCAGAACGATTTTCAGCCCGAATTCATCGCAGATGTCCCGTTGCGCCTGAACCGGCACATTGCCCACCGCCGACAGCTGCACGCAGGTATAGCCGATTTCCGCAATGCGCTTCATCGCCTCCCGGAAGTCCCACGTCGTCTGCATATAGTCCCGCACGGTAAATGTCTGCGCACCCAGTTCCATTTTCATCTGAAATTCTCCTTTCTATCTCGTCAATGTTATTTCAGAAGCACCAATGCTTCATAAGGCTGCAAGGTGATGGTCTGCTCCGCCTGCTGTGTCCGCCCGGTGTTGGAAATCAGCACCTGCGCGCCCGCGAAGCCCGCCGGCATTGTCCATTCTCGCGTCTGCTCCTTGAAGTTGCACATCACGAGCAGCTGCGCATCATCCAGCGTGCGCGTATAAATGAACAGTGCCGGGTCGTCCTTTTCCAGCAGTTCATAGCGCCCATGCACAATCACAGGGTGCGCCTTGCGCAGGCGGATGAGCTTCTGGAAGTAGTAGAACGTTGAATCCGGGTCAGCCATCGCCGCCGCCGCGTTGACCTCCGTGTAGTTCGGATTGACGCGGATCCACGGCGTGCCGTGGGTGAATCCAGCATTCGGGCTGTCGTCCCACTGCATGGGCGTGCGGGCATTGTCGCGGCTCTTGAACAGCAGGTAGGGGAAGAACTCGTCGTGCGTGAGCGGCCCGTCCGTCACCCAGCGGCGATACCCGTTCAGGCTGTCAATATCCCGGAACTCGTCCAGCGACTGGAACGGGCAGTTCGTCATGCCCAGCTCTTCGCCCTGATAAATGTAGGGTGTGCCCTCCATCATGTGCAAGCAGGTTGCCAGCATTTTCGCGCTGCGGACGCGCCACTGCGGGCGGTCATCGCCGAACGCGGACACGGTGCGCGGCTGGTCGTGGTTGCCGAGGAAAAGGCTGTTCCACGCCTTGCCGTGCAGCTCCGTCTGCCATTTGCTCAGCACCTTTTTTAGGAACAGCATCGGAATCTGTTCCGTGCGCCACGCCCCGTATTTTCCGGCGACGTCCACATGCTCGAACTGGAAGACCATGCTCAGCTCATGCGAATCCTCTCCGGCGTACTTCTGTGCTTCCTCGATGGTCACGCCCGCCGTTTCGCCCACGGTCATCAGGTCATAGCGGGACAGCACCCGCGCGTTCATTTCCTTCAGGTATTCATGCACATGCGGACCGTGAATGCAGTATGCGCCAAAGTTTCCATAACCGCCGACGGGGGCGTTCGGGTCATCCGGCATTTCATCGGGTTTAGAAATCATGCTTATGACATCCATGCGGAAGCCGTCCACGCCCTTGTCGCACCACCATGTCATCATGCGGTACACGTCGTCGCGCAGTTTCGGATTCTTCCAGTTCAAATCGGGCTGCTGCGGCGCGAACAGGTGCAGATAGTACATGTTCGTTTCCGGGTCAAGCTGCCACGCCGATCCGCCGAAGCACGACCCCCAATTGTTCGGCGCACTGCCGTCCGCTTTCGGCTCGCGCCAGATGTAGTAGTCGCGATAAGGGTTATCCTTGCTCTTCCGACTCTCCACGAACCACGGATGCTGGTCGGACGAGTGGTTGACAACCAAGTCCATCACGATGCGAATGCCACGCCGATGCGCCTGTTTAAGCAGCTCATCGAAGTCCGCCATCGTGCCGAATTCCGGCTGAATCGCCTGATAATCGCTGATGTCATAGCCGTTATCGACGTTCGGGGACTGGTACACAGGCGACAGCCAAATCACATTGATGCCCAGCTCCTGCAAGTAGTCCAGCCGCGACGTCACGCCCTGCAAATCGCCGATGCCGTCGCCGTTTGCATCCATGAAGCTGCGCGGATAGACTTGATAGACGACGGCTTCCTTCCACCATGCGTCCTTCATGACTGATTCTCCTTTTTCATTGCTGATAGACCCGCCGGGATAGTGACCGAAGCCGTTCGCCGCGCTGCTGGTCGGTATAATACTATTTCCGAATTCACCTGCACCATCTGCTCGCGCCTTTTCCATTCTGGCGTCCGGTCGTTCCACTTAGCGTAGCGCTGCTACGCTGCGTTTCACTCCCGTTAGCCAGAATGAAAAATTCGCTTCGCATTTTGGCGCATTCTCATTTGGAAATAGTATAAATCAGCAGCACGTTGGGCGGCGAAAGGGATTCATAGGTTCTTCCTCCGCGGTATCAGAATTTCTCAAATGCCACGCCGTCGTCGGGATTCAGGACGCTGTTGTCCTTGATGTACTGTACAATCTCGTCCACATACCCGAACGCCAGCCCGACGCAGGTGTCCGCCGAGCCGTAGTAGATGGCAATACGCCCGGTGTCCGCATCCTGAACCGTCGCGCAGGGGAAGACGACATTCGGCACGAAGCCGCTGACTTCATAGGGCATTTCCGGCGTCAGCAGATAATTCTCGCACCGGTACAGCACCTTCGACGGCTCGTCCCGGTCAAGAATCGCGCCGCCCATGGAGTACACAAAACCGTTGCAGGTGCTGGCGACGCCGTGGAAGAACATCAGCCAGCCCTCGGTCGTCTCAATCGGACACGCGCCCGCGCCGATTTTCACCGCTTCCCACCACATCGGGCCGCGGCTCATCACATGCCGGTGGCGTCCCCAGTAAATCAGGTCGGGGCTTTCGGAGAGGAAGATGTCCCCGAACGGCGTATGCGCGGAGTCCGACGGGCGCGACAGCATCTTGTACATGCCGCCGATTTTTCGCGGGAGGAGCACGGCATTGCGGTTATAGGGGATAAACGGGTTCTCCATGCGCGTGAAATGCTTAAAGTCCTTCGTCTTCGCCATGCCGATAGCCGCGCCGTGGAAGTCCGTACACCAGATGATATAGTAAGTATCCTCCACCTTCACCAGACGCGGGTCATAGGCGTAGTTAGGCATCCACGGCTCGCCGTTTTCGTCCACGAACTGCACGCGCTCGCGGTCTACATTCCAGTGAATGCCGTCCTTGGAGCGTCCCAGATACACATGCGGCACGCCATTGACCTGCTCGCCGCGCAGCACGGCGATATACCCATCCTGCCACGGCACGACCGCGCTGTTGAAAATGCGCCCGATTTTCGGCGTGGGATTGCGCCCCATGACGGGGTTTTCGGTGTAGCGCCACAGCACCGCACCTTCTTCAAGGTCAGCCGGGCGCTCCTGCCACGGGATATTCGGCAGGGATTGTCCATTAATTATCTTAATTTCGCTCATAAGGATCGTCCTTCCTGCTTAATTTCGCGTTTTTTACAAATTTTCTCCGTTCGTTGCCATAACCTGCTGATACCAGTATGCGCTGTCCTTCAAAATGCGCTCCTGCGTCTGATAATTCACATAAACCAGACCGAAGCGCTCCTGATACCCATGCGCCCACTCGAAATTATCGAAGAAGCTCCAATAGAAGTAGCCCAGCACCGGCACACCGTCCGCTACCGCCTGACCCAGCGCACGCAGATAGCGGTGCATGTAGTCCTGCCGATTCGGGTCATGCACTTTGCCGTCCAGACTGACCGCATCGTGGGCATCCATGCCGTTTTCGGTAATCAGAATCGGCGTATGATAGCGCTCATAGAGGAAGCGCGGCCCCCAGTACAGCCCGTCTTCATTGATGGGCCATTCCAAGGCGTTATGCGGATGACCCGCCGGGTAGCGCACATGCTCCGGCTTGCCGTCCGCCCCCCTGCGCCACCATTGCCCCTGATAGATGTTCTGCCCGTAGAAGTCCAGCGGCTGATGGATGGTCTTCAAGTCCTCCTGCCAGCCGTCGGGAAGGTACTGCTCGTAGCCGACCAGCCCATCCGCCGGGTACTGCCCCAGCATCACCGGGTCAGAGAACCACGCAATATTCCACGCAGGCCCGACTTTCTCGTCAATATGGACGGTGAAATACTCCTTGCGGGCGGCGGCGATGTCCTCCGGCGAATTCGTATACGGCACGCACGGGTCGCCGCAGGGGGCATAGCCGACGCGAACGCCGGGGACGTGCGCCCGAAGCACCTGAACCGCGCGGCCGTGCGCCAGCATCAGGTGATGCGCCGCGCGAACGATGTCCGCCGCGCAGCATTTCAGCCCTGGCGCGTGAACGCCCAGCGCGTACCCTGAACCAATGATACACTGCGGCTCATTGATGGTGATGAAATCCTTCACGCGGTCGCCCAGCGCATCCGCGACGATGGTCGTATAGTTTGCGAACCATTCCGGCATATCAGGACTCAGCCATCCGCCGCGCAGGTGCAGCGCATAGGGTAAATCCCAGTGATAGAGCGTGCAGAAGGGGCGGATGCCGTTTTCCAGCAGGCAGTCCACCAGCTCGGAATAGAACGCAAGTCCCTTTTCGTTGACCGCGCCCGTGCCGTCAGGGAGGATTCTCCCCCACGAAATGGAGAAGCGGTAGTTGCGAATCCCCATCTTTGCCATCAGGCGGATGTCCTCGCGGAAGCGATGGTAGTGGTCAATCGCCACATCGCCGTTCGAGCGGTCTTTCACCGTGCCTGGTATGCGAGTGAATACGTCCCAGATGGATTTGCCCTTGCCGTCTTCATTTGCTGCGCCCTCAATCTGATAGGAGGATGTCGCTGTTCCCCACAGAAAGTCTTTCGGAAACTGCATACTTTTGCCCTTTCTCCCTTACGGGATGTAATTCTTCCAGATATTCGCCGCGCGCGCCGGGTCGGACACAAACAGGAACCGATCCGGGTCTTCCTCGAACTGGCGGTAAATCGACTTGCCCTTTTCCAGCCCCAAATCGCTGTAATCGCGCGGAGGCTTGATGGTCAACTGACTGGTATGATAAGCGGGATTGGGTGTCCAGCGAAGTTTGCCCTCCGCCGTCAGCAGCGGAAACCACGCAATGCCCCCATGACGGCGGACGTCGGCGTACTCAAAGCCATAATCGCGGTCGCACCATGCGCCGAAAGTCAGCGGCTGCTTGGGGTCAGCGCTGATGGTAGCATGAACCCACCCCGGCGGCACAATCACCACATCGCCCGCGCCTGCCTCAACCGCGAAGCACCGTCCGGGGTCATCCTGCCCCGATTCCTGCATATAAATCACAGCTTTGCCCGTCCAAATCTCATAGACCTCAGGCGTAGACCACCCGCAATGTGCGGAAACCTTATGGATATGCCCCTGACTGCGGATGGGTTCATCGCCCAACTGCCCGGCGGCATACGTCACGACGCCATAGAGGAGCATCCGCTGCTGCATGGCGGGCAAGTCCGTCTTGCGCCCGACGTCCATCATGATGGCATAGACGTTTTCCGGCCCATCGCAATTCGGGTCGCGAAGGCTCTTGCGGACGCTGTCGAGCTTGCGGAACTCCGTGCCTTTATCGAAGCAGTCCGCCCCCAGCCGGAAGCCCTCATCCACCGACAGCGGCGTAATATCGAATCCGGGGTCAAAATCAAATTTCATGGTGTTTTTCCTCTTCTCAAAATACCGTTCAGATTAAACAAAATGGTTGCTGCATGAAAAGTCAAGTAATAAAAGGGCTTTTTCAGCCGCGGAAAAAATCAAGAAACATGGGAGCGACCGCGCCGAAGGTTTCCAAAGGACGATCGCAGACTTCGTCTGTTTCCATTGCCCTTTGGTCGCCTCCGCAGAGGCGAAACCCCTGCGTTCGGGAAAAAGCAGCTATGGTCGCAAGACCAGCAGTTCGGTCGCGCCCATCTGGCGCGACACAGCATAGATGCTGGAAAAGCAGCTTGGGGGGCGCGTCTGAGGACGCGCAAAGTTACTGGCAGGGACGCTTCGCTGCCTGCGCCTTTGTTGACTGTTCCCTTTGAGTAGGTTTGACGAGGAACAGTTGGGGCGTTGCCCCAAACCCTACCAGAGGCGCTGCCTCTGGACTCCGCAAGGGGGAATTTCCCCCTTGACCCCTTTCGCGCGATTGAGTTGACTTCACTACCATAATTCTTCCGCGTGTTTAGCCTTTTGGCGCTTCGCCTAAACCCCTTTTCTATACTCGCACAAACGCCTTTACCGTCGCCAGACGCTTCCCAACGCTCTTCCCATACGGTGCAACCGTATACCTTCCCACCGCCGCCGGAACAATAAACGTCTCCGCATAGTGCACCACAAACGGCGCAAATTTCCCCTCCGGACTCTCTACCACCGCTTCTTCCCCTTCCACCAGATTCAGCACATTCACGCTTCCGCCTGTCTCATGCTCCACCTTCCGGTCAAACCAGTGCCGCCGCGTCTCAATGAACTCCCGCTCGTGCAGCCCGGTGCGTTCCTCGCGGATGCCCTCTCCCTCGTGAATCACCTCCACGCGGTTGACAAGATTTTTCTGCACCCAGTCTGTATCGCGGTCGAACTGAATGTTCTTCATGCCATGCGCAAGGTGAATCGGGCGCGGGCGTCCATCCAGCCCAAGGCGCCCCCAATCCCAGAGCTTGAAGGTGAAGATATAGGGCGTCGCGCTGATTTCCAGTACCATGCAGTCCCTGCCGGAGCAGTGTATTGTTCCGGCGGGAATCAGGAAGTGGTCGTGCTTTTTCGCCGGAATAACGTTGACGAAGCGTTCCGCGTCGAACTGCCCGGTCTGCTGACTGTCTTCCAGCGCTTTCTGGAATTCTTCCGGCTGAATGCCCGTCTTGCAGCCCAGATAGACATGCGTATCGGCGTTTTCCGCCGCGTCGAGGATGTAGTAGCTTTCGTCCTGCGTGTAGTGCATCCCGAACGTGTCCTGAATGTACTCGGTCAGCGGATGCACCTGCAAGCTCAGATTTCCGCCGCCGATGGTGTCCAGAAAGTCAAAGCGAATCGGGAATTCCGTGCCGAAGCGCGCGTGAACCTTGTCACCCAAGAGCGCTTTAGCTTCCTCATGTACCAGATTGATGGCGGGCGTTTCCACGACGATGCCGTCCACATCCAGCAGGAGGCTGTTTTCCTCCGGCACACCATCGAAGCTCCATGCGTAATTGGGCTTTTCCGGGTCAAGCCCGCAGACGGACTTCATCCACTGCCCGCCCCAGACGCCGGGGTCGAAATACGGCGCAACGCGGAAGGGCTGCGTGACCGCCTGTTTGAGCGCATCGCGGTAGCAGTCGCCGGTCATCATGCGGGGCGTCTCGGCGTCGTTGGTGTCCAGCAGGTAGTCAATATGCGAATGCAGCGTCCGCTTGTGGCGGTCGAGGACGCGCCATTCGATGAAGTAGCCGCGCTTATATTTGCGCAGCGGGTCTTCGCCGTAGTTGTCATTGAGCCAGTTTGCCAGTTTGCCGGAGCGGAAGCGGAGCTGGATTTCCCAGCGCGCCATGTCCGCATACACCAGTACATCGGGATGCTCGCACAGCAACGCCGCGCCGACGCCGAACACCAGCCGGACACCGTGCACCAATGCGATTTCCTGCCGAAGCACCGCTACCCGTTCCATGTCGAAGAACTGCTCGATGCGGTAGTGCGCCATGATGCCGAACACACGGTCATCGGTCAGGTGGTCTTTCAGCATGGCATTGACCTGCTCTTTGGGGAGCGTCGCCTGTGCCGTGCAGAAGACGCGCGACGGGTTCAGCTGCTCTGTCAGCGCGCTCAGCACATCCACCTCCCACACGCCGTGATAGCAGTCCACGCAAACGACGGCGTCAGGCTTGCCCGCAATGGCTTTGCGCAGCTGTGCGCCGATAGCTTCCCAGCCCTGCCATGCGCTGACGCCCTTTGTCCGCACATGGAGGACAGGACGCTTATCGTAATTGCTTTTTCTCATGCCTGCCCCTCCTGAACCAGCGTCGGGACGCCGCCGACGTTCATCAGCCGCGCGGTGAAGCCATGTTCGGCGATGGACGCATAGTCATGTCCCGCGTCGGACGGCCAGCACGCGCCGACGCGCAGGGGCGTATCGCCCGTATTGGCGAGGCGGTGCGCGATGTAGCCGGGGATATAGTGGAGGCTGCCGGGCTGCATCGGCTCGAACCAGCACTTGCCGCTTTCATCCATGAGGATGAGCGCGCCCGTGCCCTGAATGCACCAGTAATATTCGCCGCATTCCCGCCGCGCGTGATAATGTCCCTTGGTCATGAAGTATTCGCCGCCGACCTGACCGGGCATGACGTTGCTCGTGCCGAAGAACAGACCGCCGGGCGTTCCGTCTTTGACCGCCATATGGCTCTGAACTTCATAGACGATGGTCGCAGGGTTCATTTGGGCGCGGGCGGCTTCGTCCTGAAATACGTTTTTGAGGTCGCCGAGTGTCCGTTTGGATTCGCTGATATTGTCACCGATCAGGTAGCCGCTGAGCAGGTCAACCATCGTTCCGTTCATGGTGAGTTTTTTCTCCTTTGTTTGTACTGTTTCTGCATAGTATTGCGCTTTTGGAGCAGAGGATTTTGCCTCTGCGGAGGCGACAAGGGGGCAATGAAAACAGACGAAGTCTGCGATCGCCCCTGGACTGCTTCGGATGCACATCTATGTTTATTGATTTTTTCCGCAGCAGGGAATTTCGCCTCTGCGGAGGCGGCAAGGTGCCTTAAATCAATACCGGCGCATCCAGCCCAATGCCATCCACGGTCAAAATCGGGCGCTCGGTCGTGTGCGCGGTGAAGTCGTCGAAGCCGATGCGGAAGCGGCGAGACCACTGTACCCGCGTCTGCCAGCGCTCGCCGGGGAGGAGCGTGCGGAAGTTGTCGTCGCGCACCAGATTCCATTCGTCCGACGCATCCGTGATGTCCGCAAACAGCACGGCCGTGTCGCCCGTGTTGCGCACCTCAATGACGGCGCTGTCCGGGGACGTTTCCAGCGCCCGCGCGGTCAGGTGTCCGCCATGCAGGGATGCCGCCGCGCGGTAGGGGCGATTGTTCTCGCAGGAGAAGTAGTATTCATTGGCGGCGGTTCTTTCGCCCAACCGCACTGTCAGGCGCACCAGCACCAGTCCATCCGCCGTCTGCGGCATGACGAACGCGACGTCGCCCACGCGGTTGACCGCAGCAGCCGCCAAGTGCGCTGTGCGGGTTTCTTTGGCATAGGTCGCGCCATCCAGACCACGCACAGACCACGCGACTTCCGCGTCGCCCGCAATGCCGCTGTCCGTCAGCACTGTCAGGGGAAGTTCCACCGCCGTTCCTGCTGCGTAGTCCAAGCGGCGGTAATCCAGCGTTGGATGCAGGGGCGCAAAGGCGTCCTTCGTCCAGTAATACGCCTGTTTCTCATGCCCGTAATAATCGACAATGGACGTGCAGGAGAGATTCGGCCACGGCTCGCTGAGCTGCCAGATGATGCTGCCGCTGTTATGCCACTTGCGGCGCTGGTTGCTCTCCAGAATGAAGCGCAGCCCCTCCGCCTGCATCCACTGGCTGAGGCAGATATAGCGCCGGATGTCCTCCACATGCCCGAACATGGCTTCCTCGCGGTCGTAGGTGCACCACCAGTCGCCGTGGAAGCGCCAGAGGTCGTTGCCCTTCATGCGCTCCGGCTTCGTCGGGCATTTTGACAGCGTCCGCGCAACGGTTTGCATACTGCTCATGCCGTCGCAGCCGAATTCGCTGTGCAGCAGACTGTCCGTATCCCCGAAATAGCTGTACTGCCGCCCGTTGCCCTGATACTGCCACCAGCCGTGCACATCATGGCTCATGCCCGGTGTGCGAGAAATGTGCGCTTCCGGGCCGGAGGGCGACGTCGGCACGAACATCCGCGCCGGATCAAGCATCCTAACCAAGTCTGCCAACATCGAGATGTTCTTGTTTTCCAGCGTCACGGGCTTGCGGTTCTCGTCCATCAGCTCATTGCCGCCGCTCCAAATGACCAGCGATGTATGATTGCGCTTGACTTTCAGCGCGTGAACCGCTGACTGCCGCAGGAGTGTGAGGAAATGCGGCAGTTCCGACGGAATGTTGTCCACGCCGGAGGAGGACTGAATGAATTCCTGCCAGACCAGCAGACCCAGCTCATCGCAGAGGCGGTAGAACGTTTCCGTCTCAATCACGCCCCCGCCCCAGACGCGCACGATGTTCACATTCAGCCGCTTCGCTTGATGCAGTTGATATGCGACCTGTTCCGCCGGAATATCGCCGTAGATATGATCCATCGGCGTGATATTGACGCCCTTCATATAGACGCGCTCGCCGTTCATGATAATGGTATAGGGGAGCGCACCCGCCGGGGCGTCCTCATTCTGAATCATCTCGAAGTGGCGGATGCCTTGGCGCATCGTCCGCTCGTCCAGCACGGTTTCGCCGTTTCGGAGCGTCAGCGTCACGTCATAGAGCGGCTGTGCGCCCAGCCCGTTGGGATACCACAGTTCCGGCGACGGGATGGTCAGCGTTCCAGCGAATGCGCCGTCCTGCACGGGCAGTGTCGCAGCGGCTTTCTCCGCGCCGTCTTTTGCGCAGCGTACCGTCACCGCCAGCGGCAGATTGCCATCCGCACGGGTTGTGCCGGAAATATGCAGCAGCCCCGTGCCGTTCGCTGCGTCTGAATGCACATAAAGGTCGTCCAACGCGGCTTCGTCCTCCAAAATCAGCGACACATCCTGCCAGATGCCCAGATTGACCAGCCGGGTGCTGAAATCCCACTTATACCCGAAGCGGCTCTTCTGCGTCGAAGTCTGGCTTGTGCGCCCAATCTGCCCCATTTCGTCCGGCGCATGGAGAATCAGCACATCCAGCACGAAATGCTCCGCCGTCTGCAGAAGGTCGGTCACGTCAAAGGCGAAATCCTCATACATGCCCTCGTGTTCGCCCAGCAGATGCCCGTTCAGGTAGACCATGCAGGCATAATCGACGCCCTCGAAGTGCAGGAGGGTCTTGCGGTGTGCGGGGATATCCCGGCGGTCGAACTCGCGGCGGTAAATCCACCAGCGGTTTTCTATCCACTCGCACTTCAAGCTGTTCATGTCCACATAGGGGTGGTCGATATAGCCTGCCTGATACAGCGCGCGCGCCACGCCGCCGGGAACCTGCGCGTCCATCCAGCCGGTTACGCCTTCCAGCGGCTTGCCGGTTTCCATGCTCTTATCGCGCAGCGGCACATAGGATGCTGTGCCTTTGAGCTGCCAAGTGCCGTTTAGGGAAATCTGCTCACGCATGTGTTCGTTCTCCTTTTTCCCGTCTTGCCTGATTATCCAGAATTGATACACAGAGATTTCGCCTCTGCGGAGGCGCCGCCACTTTTAGGGTTTCCCCCATCGGTTAACGCCAGAAATATCTGCTCATACCGCAGCTCGACTTATTTGGAAGTGATATTTCATTTCCACCGCATCGTGCGCCCAAGCGCGGTCTTTTCCGCTTCCGGCGGCAGGGGCGCTTCGTGAATCATCGTCGTCAGACGCTGATGCCACGCAACATCCCGCCACATGCCGCAGAACTGCGGCGCGGCGAAGTTGCTCGTCGCCATCAGCGCCCACTGCCCTGCCTGACACGCCGTCTCTACGCCCAGCGCGCACAGGTCTTTCACCCAGCCCCACGGGAGCATCGGGAAATCCTTGTAGTCCGTGATGCCCCAGCACTCGGTCGTCGCCAGCGGAAGCCCTGCGGCTTTTGCGTCCGCCGCGAGCGTCTGAATGCCGTCCACAAGCAGCTGCTTCCAATAATCTTCCTTGTTGTGGTACACATCCAGCGCGTGGTCAGCCAGCAGGTGATACGCTTCCTCGGTGAATCGCCCGTCCTTCGCCTGACCGACCTCGTGATAGAACTGCTGCTTGTTCAGCTTCGTCATCCAGATATGGTGTTCCGCCAAATCGAAGAAGGAGAGGTCGCGTTCGCGGTAGAAGTGCGTATTCTCGCCGTCGAAGGAGAAGCAGTACGGCAAATCAGGGTATTCTTGACGGACGAGCGCAATCGCCGTGCGCATATAGTCCATCGCGGCGTCGGTATGCCAGCAGCTCCACGTCATCCACGGCGGGTCATTGCGGAAGTACGGTGACCAGAAGTCGCCGGGAAACTCATTGCAGAGGTCAACATAGAGGATGGTGTCCATCAGCCCGGCGTTCGCAATCAGGCGAAGGGTATCAATCCAGCATTTCGCCATCGCCTGCGGGGTGCTGAGCGCCATGCGGACGTTATCGGCGTCTTCGCGGAACCAGCTGCTGAGGGCAACCTTGATGCGGCGCGCGCGGCAGGCTTTCAGGAAGTCGATGAGTGCAGGAAAGAGCCGAACGCGGACTTTATAGGGGCTGCCCCAGTCATTGGAATACCAGACAGGCAGGAGCAGCCATTCTTTTTCAGGGGCTTGGGACAGCAGGTGGGGGAATGCGTCGATGCGGACGGCATCATAGCCGCGTTCCTTGACGCCGTCGAGGGCAGCGTTCCAGTCCTCAAAGCCTGCGCCGTCCCAGCGGCGTTCAATCCATGAAAAATCCCACATGGTGATGGCGAGGGGGTGAATCATGTGTTTTGCCTCCTGGTGATGGGGTTGGGAATGCCTCGGTGCAGCGTCGGAAGGGGCGTTCGGTGCTGGACGGAAGCATTCGCAGAAGTGCGCGGTATTTGCGGGAAATAAGCAGCTTGTTTTTGCTGTAACCTTTTAGATTTGGCGTACATTACGAAGGAGTCTTGCACTAATACGATTTCCAGATTCACCTGCGCCATCTGCTTGCGCCTTTTCATCTGGAAATAGTATAAAATCGAAAAGCAGGGAGCTTCCATTCTCAGAAAGCTCCCTGCTGCCTGAAAATGCAGACGGGTGATTGCGGGTCAAGCACTGACCCGTGGATGGATTACTTCAGGAATTCTTCCGTCAGTTCCGCAGCCAGCTTGTCGCCTTCTTCGCGATGTTCATTCACGAAGTCGTTCCAAACCGTTTCCGGATCGTCAGAGATGACCGCCTGAATGATGATGTCGCGGATGTTGTTGATGACGGCAGAACGGAAGGAGTAATACGCTTCGTTCTTGGTGTTGGTCAGGTTATAGTCCGTCGGAGCGAATGTTGCGTTGGCTTCCCACGTCTTCATGTTCGTGGTGAACAGGTCATTGATGATGTAGGAAGAGTATGCGGGGTTGCCGGGGAGGTAGACGTCCAAGCCTTCGAGGACGAAGTACTTCTGGAAGGCGCGCTCCTGCACGATGTAGTACTTGCTGCCGGTGGCGGCGATGTCTGCATCGGTGTAGTTCAGAACGACGTTGCCGTCCGCGTCGTAGTCCCAGTCTTCACCCTTCACGCCGTAAGCGTAGGTTTCAATCTGTTCCTGTTCGAGCAGCCAGTTGCCGACCGCCAGCCAGCGATCCATGACTTCGTCGCGGCAGTTCGCGGAGAAGGCGAACGCAGCCCACCACTCGTCGATCTGGCTGACATGGAACGTGCCGTCGGGCGCTTCGAGGCAGATGATGCCGAGGTCTTCTTCGGTGAAGCCTTCGACGTTGGTCGCGAGGGTACGGGCAGTCGTCTGCAGGATGGTCGCGCCGAGGTTGCCGTACAGGACAGCAGAGCGGCCCGCGAGGAAGCGTTCACGACCCGCGTTGTTGGAGTCATTGTAGCTGTCCATCGCCAGCAGACCGTCGTCGTAGAGGGTTTTAATCTGCTTGATGGCTTCCAGAGAGGAGGGGTCTTCTGCGCTCCAGCAATACTGGCCATCCACGATGTCGAAGGAGCCGATGCGCTGATTCCACAGCTGCGCCAGCATCGCCCAGTGCTTGCCGCCGTTGTCCAGATCAAGCGGAACAAGCTTATCGCCCATGTGGCCCGGATCCTTTTCCTTCACGTCGCGCAGGTATGCCACGAATTCGTCGTAGGTCAAGGTCTGGACAGGCGCCCAGTCATAGCCCATCGCCTTCGCCCAGTCGCGGCGATATGCGAACATGTAGGTGGTGTAGAGGTTGACGGGGTTGCTGTTCTTAATCTTTGGTCATAGCCCTTGCTCATGATGCCGCCGAACGCCAGAATGAGCAGAATCACCGCCGTCGAGCGGATTTCCGGCCATGTGATGTACCACATCTTGTGGAAACGGTTCGCGCCGTCCACCTCGGCGGCTTCGTAGAGTTCCGGGCTGATGCCCGCGATGCCCGCCAGATACAGGATGGCTGACCAGCCAGTTCCCTTCCAGATGCTTGTCGCATACAGCAGAGGACGAATCAGACTCTTGTCCGTCAAGAAGCCGTATGTCTGTCCTCCGGATGCGCGAATCAGGCTGTTGATGACGCCCTCGCCTGCGAAAATCGTCGTCATCAAGCCACCGACGATAACCCAGCTTAGGAAGTTCGGGAAGGTGTAAATCACCTGCAAGGTATTCTTGTAGTGCCGACTCCGCAGTTCGTTGAGCAGCAGCGCCAGAATGATCGGGCCGGGGAAGCCGGTAATGATGTACGCCAGTCCCATGCGGATGGTGTTGAAGAACGCCGCGGTGAACTTCTTGTCCTTGAACATCATCGCGAAGTTATTATACCACGGATTCGCCCATGGACTGCCCAGAATGCCCTTGCTGATCTTGTAGTCCTTGAAGGCGACCACCAGGCCGTACATCGGGCCGTAGCAGAACAGCAGGACGAACGCAATGCCCGGCAGCAGGAAAAGATACACCCAGCGGTTTTTCCAGATCCGCTTGCCCAAGGACTGCCGACGCCCTGATTCAATCATCGCATGTTCTTTCGCCATGCCATCAGCCACCCGCTTTCTCGTTTTTGTTCATGGCTTTATTTTATCGTTTTTTGCCCGAAAAGGAAGGCACTGTTTTCGGTTTGCACCCTCAATATTTTCGGTTCGGCTGTATTTAGACCAGATTCTCCATCTTTAGCAGTGGACAAGCGAAATCATCCCTGCTATAATAAGAACACCTTCCTGCTAAATAGGATTGCTTTCATAAGTTTCTGGTCGTACTCCCGATGAAGCCGTTCGGGAGGAAGGAGGACGAAATTTGTACCGCATTCTGATTGTTGATGACGAGCCGATGGCGCTGTATTCCACCGCGCACACCTTCCCGTGGGCGGACTGGGGCTTTGATCCGCCCGTGCTGATGACGGAAGCGCCCGCTGCGCTGGACAAGCTGCGCACGGAACGCTTCGACGCCGCGATTGTGGACATTCGGATGCCGCAGATGACGGGCATTGACCTGATTCGCCTGTCCGGGGAAGCGGGCTTGCAGACGGTGTTCATCGTCCTGAGCGGGTATTCCGATTTCAGTTATGTGCAGACAGCGCTGCGGCTGTCTACATTCGACTACTGCCTGAAACCGATTTTGCCCGATGCGGCGCAGGCTGCACTGGAGCGCTTGTCGGGCCGCATCCACGACATTCGTGTGGGGAGCGACCCGGCGTTTCTGGCGACGCTGAGCAGCACGGCGCCACTCAAACCGCTTTTTACGCAGCGCGGACTGCCCGTACCGGAAGGGATGTTGTCCATGGTGCTGTTGTCCGCGGAGAAGCCAGAGACGCTTCCGCCGCTGCTGAACGGGTTTCAGGCGTCTCTCTCCTTCTGGGCGGACGCGAACGAAGTGCTGCTGTTCACGCCGATGCCGGAGCAGGCGCTGCTGTCCGCCCTGCCGAAGTCGCCTGACGTGCGTGTGTGCTACACTGTGCCTGTATCGCAGGACATCCTCAATCCCGTTCGGCAATTGCAGCTGCTTCGGCAGACGATGGCGGAGGTGCAGCCTGGTCAGGCGCCGGTATCCATCTACGTCAACGACTGCAGTCCGACGTTTTTCGACATGCTGAACTACGTCGATGAGCATTTGAGCGACGACTTGTCCCTCCAAAGGCTTTCGGCGCAGTTCCACCTGAACTACACCTATTGTAGTGAGCTGTTTCGCGCCATCACGGGCGCGACGTTCACTAAGTACCTATCCAGCCACCGCATGGAGCGCGCGCAGACGCTGATTATCACGACACCCATGAGCATCTCCGAAATCGCGCGGCAGACGGGGTACAGCAACTACAATCACTTTTCCGCCACCTTCAAAACATATTTCGGGCAGACGCCGGGCGCGTACCGCACAGCGCATCAGGAAGGGAGTGGGCGCTGACATATGCGCAAGCATTTCACTTCTCTGCGCAGCCAGATGATGCTGCTGACGACCGGCACGGTGCTGGCGGTGGTGATTCTGGCGACGGTGTTTTACAGCAGCGCCCAGCGGATGTCTGAGAAGAAAGCGGCGACGTTCGTGCATTCGATGCTCGTGCAGCTGGGCGACAGCCTTGACCGCATCGGCAACGAAATGTCCTACTTGGGCAACGCCCTCCATTCCAACGAGGTCTTGCAGCAGTATTATCACGCGCCGACAGCGATACAACGAATGCAGTACGGCAAAAGTTTCATTGATTTTACTTCCAGCCTGCTCAACCACAGCACCACGGTCAGCCACATCGTCATCGTCAACAACGACCAGAGTATCCTCAGCCCGACGGAGCGGAACATCATTGCGCTGGACACGCTGGATTCCAAGTATCACCTGTTTAAAAGCGACAATCTGTCTTCCGGTTTTTACGGGCCAGCATTCGATACCTTCACGAACAGGAACTTTTTCGCATACGTTCAGCCGGTCTACAACACCCGGCAGGGCGCGCGCTTCCGGCAGAAGTTAGGCACCTGCGTCATCTTCGCCCGCCTTGACCTGCTGCAATCCACGCTGCGCAGCGCCCTGCCGACGCCCGGTGCAGCGCTGATGCTCATCGAGCAGGACGAGCAGATTATCCTCTGTTGCGACGCAGACGGGAACACGCTGTCCCTGCTGCCCGAATCGTTCTGCAGCGATATGGCGGATGGCTTGCAGCACAGTCTGACGCTCAACAAGACGACATACCTGACGGATTCGCTGCTGCTCTCATCAATGGGCTGGCGGCTGGTCAGCCTCGTGCCGGAGGACGAAATCGCGGCAGACCTGATGCCGCTGCTCTGGCTGGGAATGCTGATATGCGTCGTGTTCGCCATTTGCATCGGTGTGTGGAACCTGCACATCCAGCGCAGCATCATGGCGCCGGTGAAACAGCTGACAGCCTTCATCGAAAATGACTTGGACGACAAGCTGCAGAACCGCATCCACATCAGCACCAGCAGCGAAATGGAGCTGTTCTGTCAGGAAATTAACACGCTGCTGGACAAGGTGTCGGAAATGACGGCGGAGCGGCTGCAAGATCAGACGCGGCTCTATGAGCTGAATCTGGCGAAGAAGCGCGCGGAGCTGTCCGCCCTGCAAAGCCAGATTAACCCGCATTTCCTCTACAACACGCTGGACTGCATCCGCGGGTACGGGTACATGCTGAACAGCAGCGAAATCGTGTCGATTACCAACGCCCTATCCTCCATCATGCGCTACTGCATCAAGGGCGCGGACATCGTCGCGTTGCGCAAGGAAATGACCATTGTCAACTACTATCTGGACATCATCCGCATCCGCTTCCCGAACCGCTTTAACTACGTTTTTGACGTAGATCCGGCGCTCGAAGATCTCGCGATTCCGCGTTTCATCCTCCAGCCCGTGGTGGAAAACGCGATTTATCACGGGCTGGAATCGCGCTTGGAGAAAGGGACGCTGACGATTTCCTGCCACACGACGGAGACGGGAGACTGCGCGCTGTGCGTAACGGACGATGGCGTGGGGATTCCCCCGGAGCGGCTGGCGGAAATTCACCGGAAGCTGTCCGACAAGAGTATGCAGAACGTGCTGAACGTCCCGGCGGGGAACAGTCTGGCGCTGGTGAACATCCACAACCGCCTGCGCAATCTCTACGGCGCGAACTACGGGCTGGACATCGTCTGTCCCCCGGAGGGCGGAACGCGCGTCACGCTGCACCTGCCGATGGTGCTGGTGCAGACAGAAACAGAACAGGGAGGTCACATCTCATGAACCTGATGAACATCGAACAGAATGCCGAAAACCTGCGGCTACTGGGGCTGATTGTCGCCCAGCGCGGCGAAACGCTCTATCAGCACAATTGGGACAGCCCGTGCCGCCGACTGCTGTTCTCTGCCAGCAAGAGCTTCACCGGGGCAGCAGTCGGTTTCGCGGTTCAGGAGGGGTTATTGCGCCTTGACGACCGCCTGATTGAACTGTTCCCGAACGAAGCGCCGGAAAATCCCTCGGAGAACCTTTGCCGCGCCACGATTCGTGATGCGCTGACGATGTGCATCGGGCAGTCGAGCGGGTACTTGATGGGTGCACAGCGCGTCGGCATGGCGGAAGAAGACTGGGCGAAAGCAGTGCTGGCGCTGCCGTTTGACGAAGCGCCGGGGACGCACTTTGTGTACAGCAACGTCGGGCCGTATCTGGCGGGGCTGGCGGTGCAGAAGCGCGCCGGGTGCGACCTTGTGGATTACCTGATGCCGCGGCTGTTTGCGCCGCTGGGGATTCAGCGCACGGTCTGGGAGGTTGACCCGCTGGGGCGGACGTTCGGCGCAGCGGGGCTGCTGCTGGCGCTGCCAGAGCTGCACAAGCTGGGACTGCTCTATCAGCAGGGCGGGCAATGGCAGGGAAAACAGCTGCTTGACCCAAATTGGGTGCGCGAAAGCGGCAGCAAGCAGGTCGAAAACGAGGAAGACGGCTACGGCTACCTGTTCTGGCGCGGAAAGTACGATTCGTACCGCGCGGACGGGCTGTATGGGCAGTACAGCGTCATTCTGCCGGCGCAGGAGGCAGTCATCACCTGCACGGCGGAAAGCCGGAATCAGAAGCAGCTGCTGGAAACGCTCTTGGATGCCATCGTACCACAATTATAACGGGGAGGACACCCGCATGTACACGCCCGATTTGCTCACCATGACCGACGGCACGCCCGTCACGTCATCCGCGCAGTGGGAGGCGCGCCGGGGGGAACTGCTGAACATCCTCGCGCGGGAGCAGTACGGCACGTTTCTGCCGCCGTCCACCGCATCCGCGCGGGTAATGGCGCCGCCAATGCCCGCCTGCGCCGGACACGCCTTGCAGGAGACGCTCGAAGTCCGCTTTGATACCCCAGCAGGAGAATTCGCTTTCCCGCTGCGGTTTCTCTATCCGGCGGACGGTCAGGCGCATCCGCTGTTTTTGCTGCTGAATTTCCGTCCGCTCATTCCGGACATCTACTGTCCGGCGGAGGAAATCCTCGACAACGGCTTTGCACTGGCGGTCGTGTGCTATACAGACATTACGGCGGACGATAGCGACTGGGGCAGCGGGCTATGCGGGCATTATCCGCGGAAGCATCCTGAAACTGACCCCGGCAAGCTCGTTTTCTGGGCATACGCTGCCAGCCGCGCGCTGGATGTGCTGACGCTTCGCCCGGAGGTGGACGCGCGGAATATCGCCGTGATTGGGCATTCGCGGCTGGGCAAAGCGGCGCTGCTCTGCGGCGCGCAGGATGCCCGTGTGCGCTTTACCTGCGCCAACGATGCCGGATGCGGCGGCGACGCGCTGGAACAGACCAAGCACCCCGGCGCGGAGGATTACGCGGCGATGGCGCGCAGCTTCCCGTACTGGTTCTGCGGCAATCGCAGCCGCTACATCGACCATCCGGAGGAGCGCCCCTATGATCAGCACTTTCTGCTCGGTGCCATCGCCCCACGCTTCGCCGCCGTCAGCAGCGCGTCGCTTGACCGCTGGGCTGACCCATATTCGCAGCAGCTTTGCTGTGCCGCCGCGTCGCCCGCGTGGAAGCTGCACGGACTGCGCGGCTTTGTTGGTACAGAATCACCCGCCGCGGTCGGTGCGGCGTACCCGGAGGGGCATGTCGCGTACCATCTGCGCGGCGGGCTGCACTATCTGAGCCGTCAGGACTGGCTGTTCTATATGGATTTCGTTCGTCGGCACAAGGGGGAAACGGTATGAAGACGCTGTGCGTTGATTTAGGCGGCTCGCGGGTGAAACTGGCGCTGATGACGGCGGACAGTCACCCGCAGCCGGACGTGTTCGAGGTGGATTCGCGTGCGCCGCTTGCGCAGACGCTCTCGCTCGTCGCGCAGCATGCCGCCGCATGGGGACAGCCCGATGCCGTGTCGATTGCACTGCCCTGCGTGGTCTGCCGTGGAACGGTCATCGCCTGCAACGGAAAATACACGGATGCAGTCGGTTTTGACTGGATGCGCTGGTCACAGAAGACATTCGGCGCGCCCGTTTTCCTGATGAACGATGCTGCTGCTGCACTGCTGGGCGAAATGCGCTGCGGTGCGGCGAAAGACACGGACGCCGCCGCCAGCCTCATGATTGGTACAGGCATCGGCAGTGCCGCTGCCCAGGACAGGCGCATTCTGACAGGTCGGCACGGCACAATGGGGATGCTCGGCGGTCACATGGCGATTGAAATGCTGCACCCCCGCCGCTGCACCTGCGGCGCGACGGGCTGCTTGGAAGCATGGGCGGGAACTTGGGCGCTGGATGAGATTGCCCGTCAGGAGGATAGGTTTGCGGAAAGTGCCTTGGCGAATGCGAGAAAGGTAGATTACCGCGCGCTGCTGGACGGCGTGGCGCAGGGGGATGCGGTCAGCCTGCGGGTGTTTGAGACGGTTGCGACGGCGCTGGGGATGGGCGCGGTGAATTTGATTCATGCGTATGACCCGGAAGTGCTGCTGCTCAGCGGTGGGCCATGCCATTCGGAAATGCTGATGCAGAGGATTCGGAGATATGTGAGGGAGAATGTGTGGACACCGTGGGGTCAGGTTGATATACGGGTTGCAGAGAACCCGGAGGGGTCGGTATTGCTGGGGCTGATAAGGGAGTAAGGGAAATTTGTGCACCCGCAGGAGCGCCCCCTCAAGCTGCTTTATTCACTGCTTGCACATTGTCGCGCCAGATGGGCGCGGCCAGACAGCATCGGGAGAAACGTTTCTCTCGGTGCTGTTTTTGCGTGCGCCCGGAGGCGCACGCACAAAAATCCCCCGGCAGTCTTCATCAGACCTGCCGGGGGATTCTATATGCTCAAAAATGCGAATGCAGAGAACTCAATTAGTCCTGCTTGTACCGCCACTGGCGCGCGCGGTCGCCCGCGTTCAGGATGCGCTTGCGCATACGCAGGTTTTTCGGGGTGATTTCCAGCAGCTCGTCATCATCGATGAACTCAAGGCACTCTTCCAGCGTCATCGGATGGACGGAAATCAGGCGCATTGCGTCTTCGGAAGCGGAAGCGTTGCGCATGTTGGTGACGTGCTTCTGTTTGCAGACGTTGACGACAAGGTCATCCGGGCGGGAGTTCTGACCGACGATCATGCCCTCGTAGACGTTCTGCTGCGCGCCGATGAACAGCGTGCCGCGCTCCTGCGCGTAGAACAGCGCATAGGGGGTGGAAACGCCGCTTTCGTGCGCCACCAGCGCGCCGACGCTGCGGTGCGGAATATCGCCCTTGACCGGCTCGTAGCGCTCGAACACGGCGGACATGATGCCTTCGCCGCGCGTGTCAGTCATGAACTCACTGCGATAGCCGAACAGCCCGCGCGACGGCACAAGGAACTCCAGACGAACGCGATCCTGACCAGACATATGCTCCAGCGTACCGCGGCGGCGGCCGATTTTCTCGATGACCGCGCCTGCGGAAGCCTGCGGCGTGTCCACGACAAGGCGTTCAATCGGTTCGCACTTCACGCCGTCGATTTCGCGGTAAATAACGCGCGGCTTGGAGACGGCGAATTCGTAGCCCTGACGGCGCATGTTTTCAATCAGGATAGACAGATGCAGTTCGCCGCGTCCGCAGACCTCGAACGCATCCGTGCTGTCGGTGTCGCTGACGCGCAGAGAAACGTCCGTCTGCAATTCGCGCATCAGGCGCGCGCGCAGGTGACGGCTCGTGACATAAGTGCCCTCACGGCCCGCGAAGGGAGAATCGTTGACTTGGAACGTCATCGTGACGGTCGGCTCGCTGATTTTGACGAACGGCAGACCCTCGATGCACTCCGGCGCGCAGACGGTGTCGCCGATGGACAAATCCGCCGCGCCGGACAGCGCCACGATGTCGCCCATGCGGACTTCTTCCGCGTCCACACGCTTCAAGCCGTCGTACTGATACAGGTTGCCCAGACGCCACGGCTGGCTCGTCACGCCGGTCTGCACATTCGTGTGGACGACGTTCATGCCCGCCTTGAACACGCCGCGGGTGATGCGGCCGACGCCGATGCGCCCGACATACTCGGAGTAGTCGATGGTGGAAATCAGCACCTGCGCCGGGCCGTCGGGATCGCCTTCAGGCGCGGGAATGTATTTCAGGATGGCATCGAACAGCGGGCGCAGATCCGTGCCGGGGGTGTCCAGATCCAGCGTCGCCGTACCCTTGCGGGCGGAGACGTAGAGAATCGGGTTTTCGATGGTACTTTCGTCGGCTTCCAGGTCAATCAGCAGGTCGAGGATTTCGCCCACCACCTCTTCGCAGCGCGCGTCGGGGCGGTCAATCTTGTTGATGACAATCAACACCTTCAGCTTCAGCTCCAGTGCCTTCTTCAGCACGAAGCGGGTCTGCGGCATCGGACCTTCAAAACTGTCCACCAGCAGCAGCACGCCGTCCACCATTTTCAGCACGCGTTCCACTTCGCCGCCGAAGTCCGCGTGACCGGGGGTGTCGACGATGTTGATTTTCGTCTTGCCGTAATGCACGGCGGTGTTCTTCGCCAGAATCGTGATGCCGCGCTCGCGCTCGATGGCGCCGGAGTCCATCACGCGGTCAACCGTCTGCTGATTCTCATGGTAAACGCCGCCCTGCTTGAGCATCTGGTCAACCAGCGTCGTCTTGCCGTGGTCAACGTGGGCGATAATTGCAATGTTACGAATATCTTCACGAACCATAACGTGTTCTCTCCTTCTATATAATCGAGAGGCACCAGAGGCGCTGCCTCTGGACTCCGCAAGGGGCGCTGCCCCTTGACCCCGCCAAAGGGTCTTCGACCCTCTGGACTCCCTTTCGCGCGATTGAGCAGGTGACTTTTCCATACTACTTCCGCGTGTTTATTGGGGGGGAAACCAAGGGGCGCTGCCCCTTGACCCCGCCAAAGGGTCTTCGACCCTCTGGACTCCCCTTTTCGCGATTGAGTTGAGCGCAGCTGCATACTGCATGCGCGTGTTAAGTTCTGCGCGGTTTACTTGCGATTGGCGGTTTCCGCCAGTTCCAGCCCTGCGTTGTTCTCGCAGGCAAGGCGGATGCTCCACTCGTTCTCAAACAGCAGCACATCGCGGTCGCGGCTGTCCTTTGCGCGCCCGGACGTGGATGTCAGCTTCAGCTGGTCGATGGGCTTGGGCGTGCTCACCACCCACCGCACGAAGCGGAAGGGCATGGACTCCATCACAATGTCCACCTGATACTCGGTTTTCAGCCGGTGCTCCAGCACTTCAAACTGCAGCACGCCAACGACGCCGACCATGAATTCCTCGCGCCCTGTCTCCGTGCGGATGAAGGTCTGAATGGCGCCCTCTTCCGCCAGCTGGGTGATGCCCTTCTGGAACTGCTTGCGCTTCATGGAATCCGCCGGACGCACGCGGGAGAAGAATTCCGGCGCAAAGACCGGGATATTCTCGTAGTGCAGCTTCGGGCCGCCGGAGAGCGTATCGCCAAGCTGATAGATGCCGGGGTCGAACAGACCGATAATGTCGCCCGCCCATGCTTCTTCCACGGCTTCGCGTTCGTCCGCCATGAACTGCTGGGGCTGTTTGAGCGCGACGGTCTTGTTCGTCCCGGAGTGCCAGACCTCCATGCCCTTCTCGAATGCGCCGGACACGATGCGCATGAATGCCAGCCGGTCGCGGTGCGCGGGGTTCATGTTCGCCTGAATCTTGAAGATGAAACCGGAGAAGTACGGCTCTTCGGGCTGAATGTCACCGATGTCGCTCTTGCGGGGCAGGGGCGGCGGCGTGTATTGCAGGAAGCGCTCAAGGAACGGCTCAACGCCGAAGTTGGTGACGGCGGAACCGAAGAACATCGGCGTCAGCTCACCGCGGCGCACCTTGTCGAGGTCGAAAGCGTCGCCCGCTTCGTCCAGCAGGTCGATTTCCTCCGCCAGCCGCTCGCGGTAGTGCTTTGCCAGCACATGCTCCAGTGCGGGGTCGTCAATGGCGATGTCAGTCTTCTGCACCATCGACTTGCCGTGGTCGCCGCCCGCGTACAGCTCGACCATCTTTGTGTCGCGGTGGTAAACGCCTTGGAAATCGCCGTCCGTGCCGATGGGCCAGTTGATGGGGCAGGAGCGGATGCCAAGCACCTGTTCCAGCTCCTCCATCAGCGCGAAGGGGTCTTTCGCCGCGCGGTCCATTTTGTTCACGAACGTGAAAATCGGGATGTTGCGCATCCGGCAGACCTTGAACAGCTTGATGGTCTGCGCCTCAACGCCCTTTGCCGCGTCAATCAGCATGACGGCTGCGTCCGCCGCAACCAGCACGCGGTAGGTGTCCTCAGAGAAGTCCTGATGGCCCGGTGTGTCCAGAATGTTGATGCGGAAGCCGTCAAACTCAAACTGCATTGCGGAGGATGTGACCGAGATGCCGCGCTGCTTCTCGATGTCCATCCAGTCGGACGTGGCGTGCTTATCGCTTTTGCGCGCCTTGACGCTGCCCGCCGAGCGGATTGCGCCGCCGTACAGCAGCAGCTTTTCGGTCAGCGTGGTTTTGCCCGCGTCCGGGTGCGAGATAATGGCAAAGGTTCGCCGTTTTTCCACCTGCTGGTGGAGCAGCTCCCGGAAAGCCGGCGTGTCGTGGGCTGGCAGCATGAATCGTCCTCCTCGTAAAGTGTCTGTCGCTCCTTGAAAGTGGATATTTCTTCCAACTCAAAACGTGCAAAATGCACGAAAAAGACAAGAATGTCCGAAAAGATATTTTACCGCCAAGAACGTGCCTTGTCAAGCCATTTTCCGCGCCTTCATGGCGTTCATGGTGCTATTTTTTCCGATTTCTCAGCAAACGGCAAAAAAAGTTTCAAGCAGCTTTTTGATTGACCTTTCTGCGCGATGGTACGACACTTTTGTGCAGTGTTCGCGTGCGGCGCAGGGGTTTCGCCTTCGCAGAGGTGATTCCCCCTGCAGCGAAAAAGTCAAGCCGCATAGGTGCAGCGTGAAGGGGCTTCATGGGGGACAACCCCACTGCCATTGGAGTTATCCCCAATTTATCCACTTTTCATCCCCAAATCATTCACAGATACACCGCTTTATCCCCAGCCCCGTCCGACGAAAAAAGCGGTGAAAAGGCACGTTTCGTCACATTGTCCTCCGCGGGGAGCGCTCATGCCATTTGGGACAAGCACCAAAGAACGTTTATGCACAGAAATGAATAATTATCCGCAAAATGCGAACATCCGACACCATTTTCTGGTTATCTGCAAAAGAATCCACAAGCCGCGCAGGGGGTGGACAACTTCTGTGGATAACCCTGTGGACAATGTGGATAATTTGCGGTCATACGCGGTTTGTCAAGGCAAAATCGGCAAAAAACACTGTGGATAATCCTGTGGAAACTGTGGATGCTTTCGCCCAATTTGAAACGATTTGAAGGACGGGATACATATACAGCGGATGGATAGCAGACTTGAATACATCAACAAAAGCATAATCATGCGTCAATTTGGTGTGCTTCGGACATGCCCATACCGTATCCGACATAGACTGGAGAGAGGAGGTGGGTTTCTTGGCAGAAAAATCGCCCTTTTTCCGCAATTTCGCATCGCACATCCTGCCGGTGCTGACTTTTGCAACGCTGCTTGTCGGTACGGCGCTGGTGGGTGTTGCGCTGACCCGAATTCCCCAAAGACCGACGGACGCAGCACCCCCGTCTCCCGCGCCGGAAATGACATATATCGCCGCGGGCAGCCTGACTGGGCGGACGATCCTCGTTGACCCCGGCCACGGCGGCTATGACGGCGGCGCGCGCTGCCGAGATTCCGGCGTGTGGGAGAAAGAGGTCAACCTCGCCGTAGCGCTGGCAGTGGAAAAGAGCCTGACGCAGCGCGGTGCAACGGTACTGATGACCCGCCGGACAGACGCCGATCTCTGCGACGACACAACCCGCCCGGCGAACGTGACGAAGAAGCGGCAGGACATGCAATGCCGCGTGGACATGGCGGTCCAGGGGCAGGCGGACATGGTGCTGTCCATCCACATGAACGAATACCGCGTGCGGTCGGAATCCGGGCCGCAAGTGTTCTACCGCGCGGGCAGCGGCGCGGGGCGTCTGCTCGCCGGAACGATGCAGGAAGCGCTCATTACCGCCCTTTCGCCCCAAAAGGAGCGCGCCGCCATGCCGGGCGACTACTTCATTCTCCAACTGGATACGCCGTCGGTGCTGGTGGAATGCGGCTTCATTTCCAATCCGGCGGAGGAAGCGCTGCTGCTCTCGCCTGCCTATCAGGAGAAGCTGGGCGAAGCGATTGCGGATGGCGCGGCGGAGTATTTCCGCTTGGCACAGGCAGAAAAATGAAGGTTGCATTTTTTCGCCGCGCATGGTAAAATAAGAAGAAAAGGAAACGCATTATATCCGGAAAGGAGTATCGAATGAACATTCACGAATCCGCTGAGGACTATTTGGAAGCAATCCTCCGCCTGAAAGAAGCAAAAGGCTATGCACGCTCTGTGGATATTTCTCTGCTGCTGGGGGTCACGAAGCCATCGGTCAGCGTGGCGATGAAGCGTCTGCGCGAAAACGGTTATCTGACGATGGATGCTGACAACTTGATTACGCTCACACCCGCCGGGATGGAGATTGCGAGAAGCATTTATGACCGCCACAAGACGCTGTCGAGCTTTCTGGAGAGTTTGGGCGTTGATTCCGATGTTGCCCGCGAGGACGCCTGCAAAATTGAGCATGATATTTCCGAGGAATCGTTTACCGCGATTCGGAAGCTGATGCAGGAGCGGGAGCAGCACCCCGAAAATCCGCAGGAGTAATGGCATATCAAAAACAAAGCCGGGTCGAATCCCCCCTGTTTCGGAGGATTCGCCCCGGCTTTTCTATATCTCTTACTTCTCCATTCCCAGTGAACGGTATGTCCGCACCAGCACGACCGCCGAGAGAATTGCCGTCAGCACATCGGCGGCAGGCATGGAATAGATCACCCCGTCCAGCTGGAAGAACTGCGGCAGGAGCAGCACCAGCCCCACGCCGAACACAATCTCCCGCGCCATCGACAAAAGCGTCGAGGCAGCCGCTTTCCCCAGCGATTGCAGGAAGATGAACGTCCCTTTGTTGATGCACGCCAGCACAATCATGCTCAGGTACACCCGGAAGCAGCGCCGGGCAAAGAGCGTGTAGTGGATGGACTCGTTCTGCGCGCCGAAGAGCAGCATCACCTGATCGGGCAGCAGCTCCACCACAAGCAGCGCAATCAGCCCGACAACCGCCTCCGCCGCCAGCAGCCGCGTCAAAAGCCCTTTCACGCGGTCATGCCGTCCTGCGCCCATGTTGTACCCCGCCACGGGAATGCATCCCGCCGCCAGCCCAATCGCACAGCTGATGACGATTTGGAACACTTTCATGACAATGCCGAAAACCGCCATCGGAATCGCGGAAAATTCCTCCTGCGAGAAAACAGCGTCCTGCGCGCTGCAAATGCGCAGCATCGTGTTCGTTGCCGCCATTGCCGCAACCAGGCTGATTTGCGCCAGGAAGGATGTCATGCCGAGTTTGGCGCATTTCCCCAGTAAATGCGCGCGCGGGCGGAAGCTGTCCTTTTGCAGGTGAATCTGCTTCATCCGCGTCAGATACCAGATGGACAGTCCAGCGGTCAGCGCCTGCCCGGCAACCGTTGCAATCGCCGCGCCCGCCATACCAAAGTGGCAGACGAAAATCAGCAGCGGGTCAAGCACGAGGTTTGCCGCCGCCCCCGCCAGCGTGGCAACCATTGCGAATGTCGGGCTGCCGTCGGAACGGATGACCGGGTTCATTGCCTGCCCAAAGACGTACAACGGCACGCCCAAGGCAATCCAGAAGAAATATTCCTGCGCCTTCTCGAATGTTCCGGCATTGACGCGCCCGCCGAACCACGTCAGCAGCGTGTCCGGGAACAGCAGGTATGCCGCCATCAGGACAAGCCCCGCGAGGACGCTGACCGTTACCGTTCCGCCAACGGCACGGTGGGCCTCCTCCTGCTTCCCTGCACCAAGCATCAGGCTGACGAACGCGCAGCAGCCGTCGCCGAGCATGACCGCAATCGCCAGCGCCGCGACCGTCAGCGGAAAGACGACCGTCGTTGCTGCGTTGCCGACGCTGCCCAAGTCGGGCGCGTTCGCAATGAACACCTGATCGACCATGTTGTACAGCGCCGCCACGACCAGCGAGGTCATGCACGGCACGGCGTAGCGCCGCATGAGGCGCCCCAGCGGCTGTGTTGCCAGCGGGCGTGCGTTCTGCGCTATGGAGGTTTCGGATTCTGTCTGCATGAAAAAAAGCACTCCTTTTCGTTGATTGGAGCGCAGTGTCAAGGCAAAAAAGACTGCCCCTGCTGCGCGTCCGACAGATGGACTTACGCAGCAAAGGCAGCACTCTGTACCGCTATTTTACCGCATCGGAGCGGATTTGTCAAAGGGGTGTATCATCATTTTTTCCCGCCCGTCACAAAGCTTCCTGCAAGGCACGCACCGCCCGCAATCCAGTACCCCATTACGAGGCGACTCGTCGTGCCGTAAATCTCCAGCGCCCCTTGAAACAGGCAGCCGACTGTCAGCGCAATGATGCCCCAGTGGTACAGCCGCACGCACCAGCGCCCCGGCAGCGCTTTCCCGCGCAGGGCGCGAATCAGCAGCGGACACGCTCCCAGCACCAGCGGCGGCAGGAACGCATACACCATGAAGCCCGAGTAGACCCCGTGGCTGAACTGCTCATACACGAATCCGCCCAGCGCGGTCACGGCGGCAAAAAGCAGATCGTAGAACGCAAGTTTCACGCATTTGCGGTCAATAGCCGATATAGACAATGTCGCTCACGCTCCTTTCGCGGATGCTGCGCCCGTTCGTGGTCGGGTTGTTGACGACGCGCCCCTGAAATACCATCGTCGAAGAACCGCCGCCGTCGAGGTTGTAGGCGACCTGTGCGCCCAGCGACTGCATCAGCTCTGCCAATTGCCGCAAGGAAAGCCCGGCGCTCTCCTTCGTCCGCCCGTCGGAGACGACCAGCAGGTAATGCCCTTCGCTGATTTGCCCGATGGCGGTGCGCGGGTTGGAGGTCATGGCGCGCCCGACCTCGTCGCTGCTGCTGACGGTCACTTGCCCGCCATTGATCAGCGCCGGGCCGAACGTCAGCACCTGCCACGCGCCCTCACGCACCAGCGTGTCGGCGCTCGTTTCGCCTTCGGTGATGATGCGGAAATTGCCGTCCGCACCGATGACCAGTGCGTCCGTGCCGCTTTGCGCCGATGCGCGGTACAGCACGCCGTTGCGCAGCACATACCCGCGCTCCTGTGCGCCGTAATAGTCGCCGTTGATGGCGAGAATTGCACCCGCGTTTGCCGCCTGCACAGAGGTCGTCTCGGTCAGGTTGCGGGCGTAGGTGTTCCCCGCCAGCGCCGTTTTGAGCAGGGAAATGTCCGCAATCTGCACATCCGCAACGTACACCGTCGTGTTCTCTACGCGCATCGTTGTCAGCACAATGTCGATTTGGTCGTCGTGGTATTCCGTATCGGCGGAAATGGGCGCGGTGGTCGCCTGTTCCGCGGGGGATTCCGTCGCAGTCGGCACGGTGGTCGGAGCTTCCGTCGGCGCGGTGGAGGCTTCGGCGGTTGCCGTCGGCAGCGTGTCCGGCGTCAGCACACGGACAATCACGAACGTGTCCAGCGCCGCATAAACCGTGTATGCCGCCAAAATCAAAGCAAACACCATGTTTGCGAAATGCCGTTTCATGGAGCTTCACTCCTTTCCATGGCTATTATCTCCCCGTCAAGTGACGAACACATGATGAACCCGTGAATGATGCCGGAAGTTTTCCCTTCTCTTGACGCAATCCTGCCAAAGGCGTATACTGGAAGCGGAAATTTCCGCGGATGACCGCGAAAAGGAGAAGAATGATGCAGAAACTACGGGGATACTTGGCACTGGGAATATTCATCATGGGTATTGTATCGCTTTTATGCCTGCTTCTGCCGCTCATCGAGATAACGGATGATGCGCTGCTGCTGATGGTGTTTGCTGTGCCGCCGCTTATCTGCGGATTGTTCATAGCATTGGCACTGCATATGCTGCTGTATACGCTGCTTCTGGTGCTGTACGGCTGCAGAATACAGCTGGTGGCTTTGTACTTTCTTCATATCCGCAGGAAAACCGTCGGCTGGCGCGTGCAGTACCTTCCGGCGGCGGAGCGCAAGGTGGGCATACTGCTGGCGGCTGTTCCGTGGGAGCAGGAAACCGGCGACTTGCAGCAGCGGGCGCAGATTGTCCTGTACTATGTGCAGAGCGTACTGGCAATACTGTTCTATGCGCTGGCAGTCAATTTGTATGGGACAGCATCCGCCATTGCCTGCCTTGTGCTGGCGTGGGGGTATGCGTTTCTCAGCATCATCATGCCGCCAAGCGAAATTCGGAAAGTATTCCAGCCCGAAAAACGGCGCAAAATGTGGCAGATGCAGTGCCTGCTGGCGGAGAACCTGACGGATCGCCTGCTCACGGAAATGCCGGAGGAGTACTTCACGCCGCCGGACAAAATTCAGGATCAGAATGATGCGGCTCTTATGATTAATTGTTCCGCGCGGCTGATGATGCAGAACCGCTATGGTGAGGCGCTGGACATCCTGACCATGCTGGCGCAGGAGCATCGGGAGCAGACGAAGCGCATTTGGTGGCAGCTGATTCCGCGCGGCGTTCTGTGCGAACTGGCGCTGGACAAGCCGGGATACTTCCTGAAAGAGTATGACACGCTGTACATGCAGAAGGAATTGCGCAAGCATGAAAAGCAGCCGCTTGTCTGGAGCACGGCGTATGCGGTGCATCTGCTGCGCGACGGCAACGAGCAGAAGGCGGAGCAGTGCCGCAAGCAGTTCCTGCGCCGCATCCGCCATACGACCACGCCGCGCTGCTATCAGTGGACGATAGAACGGATGGCGCAGGAAAAGGCAATCTACGAATCAAAAAAGGCAAAGGAAGCGCAAGAATGAAGAATCGGACATTTCAGCGCCTGTTTCCGTTCCTGCGGATGGGCAGCATCCTGCTGGCGGCGGTACTGTTCTGCGCGGCACTAATCGGCGTGAACGCACAGCTGACTGTCGGGACGAATGAAGAGCGGAATCTGGCGACGTATCTGGGGCTGGCACTGACGGCGGTCGTGACGTATCTGCTGCAAGATGTGCCGAAAATGCTGGTCGGCAGGCACTTTGGCTGGAAGCTCGTGCGCTATGAGGCGTTCGGGCGGGTCTATCAGGCGGACGGCACAGGGGCGTTCGTGCGTGTTCCAGTACCGGCGCAAAGTCGTCTGCGCTATCAGCCGTATCTGCTTCCGCCGGAGGATGCCCCTCGGCACGACGTGACGCTGTACACGCTCTGTCCCCTGCTGTATGGCGGGGCGCTGGCAGTGGTGTTTGGCGTGCTGACCCTGCTGACGCTGGGGCAGCCGGTGTCGCTGGTGCTGTGCGAACTGGCGATGGGCGGCGTGGTGCTGGTGATGACGTGCATTCTGCCGATGGATGAGCGGTTTATCGCATCGCCGATGGCGATCGCACGGATGCTTCGAGATCCGGAACAATTGGCGGAGTGGCTGTATTTCGCGCGTATGAAGGCGAATGGCGGGGTGGAGGTGACAGATGTTTCGATTGAAAACATTCCGCAGCCTGCAACAGTGAAGACATGTCAGGATGCAATCTGCGTCTTTCAGCGAGCGCAGATTGCGCTGATGGTTCAGTGTGATGCACAGAAGGCGTATGGGCTGATGAAACAGGTGCTGGAAAGCGAGGCGCGGCTGTCATATACTGCATGGAAACTTCTGCTGAGCGATGGGGTGGTTGCGGAACTTCTGGCAGGTGAACCGGGTGAATTTACGGCGCTTTATCGTGGAAAAGCCGGCGCAGCAATACGGCAGGTGATGTTTCGCATGGTGGACTATGCGCTTCCTGCCTATGCGGTGGCGATGCTTGGTGACACATGAAGCGCGGGAAGCAGAGGTTGTGCGGAACACGCTTGCGCCAGTGCGAGAGAAAATGCCGGAGCTTGATGCTTTGATGAAGGCCATCGAAGAAAAAGCCGCACGAATCGAAAGCTGATTCGTGCGGTAGGGGTTTCGCCGCTGCGGCGGCGACCAAAGGGCATGAAAACAGGTGAAACCTGCGATCGCCCTTTGGAAACCTTCGGCGCCGCAACTTTTAGGGTTTCATGTTTGTTGGCTTGAACCGAAGGTTCATCGGATAAACACGCGGGCACTGCATGAAAGTGTCACCAACTGAATCGCGCGGAAGGGTCAAGGGAGGGGACTTCGTCCCGTTTCATTCTCCCTTGTGGGGTCAAGGGGCAGCGCCCCTTGGGTCTCCCCCCTCACTCACTCTTCTGCGCATCTTCCCATGCGCGGCGGATGGCGGTGAGGATGTCGCCGTGGGCGTCGCGCAGGGACATGGTGGCGCCGGAGACAATGTCGGCGGCGCGGGCACGGTCGTCGGCGGAGAAGGCTTCCCAGCGGGCGCGATCAGCGTCGGAAGAAGAATTTTCCGTCAACGGACGGCCGTTCTCGGCGGAGAAGTACCGCCCAAACCACGTCTCTACCTCGTCCACCGTCATGCCGACCATCATGTTCTGATAGGCGTCCATCTGCTCGCGCCATGAACCGCTCGTCAGCTGGTAATCCTCTCCACGGGCGCGCTTGCTCGTCCATGCGGCAATTTCCTGCATGTAGTTGTCCTCGCTGTCCTCGGTGTAGCCGACGACCTTCCCGGTATTGTCATCCCAGAGCGAATAGCCGCCCTGTCCCGGAAAGCCGCTGAACTGCGGCATGGACGCACCGCTGTAATTCGGCGTTGCCACTTCGAGCTGGTCAACCGCCATCGACACGATGCGCCCGTCCTCGTCGAACGTCCCGTGCGCAAACACGACGTTGAAGGAGTAAACCTGCCCGTCTTCGTCATCCTTGCCCGGCCCGACGCGCCCGGTCGCCGCCATGCCGATGCCCTCGCGAATCGCCTGACCCGCGCGGTTTGCCGGATTGCCCGTGTTGTCGTCCATTGTGTCCGATGCGTTCAGGGCGACGCGGACGGCTTCACGCAGAGCATTGCTCGTCATCGTTGCGCCCGTCACGACATCCACATCCCATGTGTTCATGCGAATCATCTCGTCCGGCAGAATATCCAGCGCGCGGCTGCCGATGCCGTCCGTCTCATGCTGTTCCAGAATGTTCACGGCGCTGATGGCGCCGTCCTCCATCATCACCTGCACGCGCAGGATGCCGCCGTAGCCATCCGCCTGACCCGCGCGCGTGTCGGCGCTGGCGCGGCAGGACGCAAGCAGAACGGTGCAGGAACACAGTGACAGCGCCATCAACAGGCGCTTCCGCGTTATCCAACTGGTTTGCATTAAAAAATCCCCTTTCAATCTTCCAGATTGCAGGGAAATCGCTCCCTGCGACGTTGTTATTGTGTCCCGCGCAAGAAAAGTCATTCAATCAACACGCTTTTTGATGCAGATTTTTTCCGCAAGCAGGAAAATCGCCCTTGCGCGGCGAATAGAGATAGAGAATATGCCTGTGCTGACTGATTTTCTGCCGCGCGGGCATCCTGATGAAAGGGTTTCACCCGAAAAGGCAGGTGTTTTTCGTATATGAAGAAGTCATCCGGGAAGAAGCGCGTCAGTTCGCTGACGTTCCTGATTGCGACGACGGCGGTGCTGGCGGCGGTGGCGGTGCTGTGCCTGTTCGGCAGCAATCTGCTCTACGCCATGCGTGTGCGCAACGTCAATGAGCAGCGCGCCGAGGTGGAGAAGCGCAACACGGAGCGCTACGAAGCGTATCGGCAGGAAGTGCAGGAGCTGCAAGACCGTCTGACGGCGAACAACAACATCAGTGCCGACTGGCCTACGCCGGACACGCAGGAAGGCATCTCCATTGTCGACCTGACGAATTATCCGCTGGATAATCCCGGCACGGTCACGGTGTCGCGTCAGGACGTGATGCTGGGCGGCCTGCTGCTGGTCAACGAGTGGCATTCCCGCCCGTCGGATTTTGACGAATCATCGCTGGTGTCCATCATGACCTATGCGCGGAGCATGGGCGTGACGAAGAGCATTTGGCGCAATTCCGACCAGCGGCTGTTCCCGGTGGCGGCGAATGCCCTGCTGGATGCGCTCAATGCCGCAAAAGAAGCAGGGCTGGAGGGCTATGTCGTCCGCGAGGCGTACCGCAGCATTTCCGACCAGCAGACGCTCTGGGACGCGGAATACAACCGCTTGAAAGGCCGCCACAGCGCGTGGACGGACGATGAGCTGATTGCCGCCACAAAGAAGAGCATCAACCTGCCCGGCACGAGCGAATATAACTCCGGCTTGGCTTTCACGCTGTACCTCTACGAGAACGGCAATGACGAATTGAACAAGATGGTGTTCTCCGAGAGTGAGCAGGGCAAGTGGATGTACGAAAACAGCTGGAAGTACGGGCTTGTGTTCCGCTTCCCGCTGCAGGACTTCCCGACGAAGGGCACCGTCAGCCGCGCCTACAAGACGGGCGTGAACGTGGAGATGAATCTGTTCCGCTTCGTGGGCATTCCGAACGCGACGGTGATGCACCATCTGGACATGTGCTTGGAAGAGTACATTGAGTACCTGATGGCGCACCCGCACATTGCCGTGTTTGAGGACGGTCAGCTGAAGTACGAAATCGTCCGCCAGCAGGTGGGCGACGACAGCAGCACCTTCTCCGTCAGCATCAGCCGCAAGACCAGCAACTACACCATGTCGCTGGACAACATGGGCGGGCTGATTACGATTTACGAGTATTGATAGGGATACGAATCCCCCGCCAGCGGATGATGATGTCCGGCTGACGGGGGATTTTTATGATGGGATGATTACGGTTGCAGAGGCGAAATCCCCTGCTTGTGGGCAAAAGCAGCTATGGTTGCAAGACCAACTACTCAGTCGCGCCCATCTGGCGCGACAATATGCAAGTGGTGGGTAAAGCAGCTTGGGGGCGCATCTGCGGATGCGCAAAGTTACTGGCAGGGACGCTTCGCTGCCTGCGCCTTTTGTTGACTTTTCTCTTTGAATTGATTTGACGAGGAACAGTTGGGGCGTTGCCCCAAACCCCACCAGAGGCGCTGCCTCTGGACTCCGCAAGGGGCATTGCCCCTTGACCCCTTTTCGCGATTGAGTTGATTTCTCTTCCTTACTCCTTCCGCGTGTTTATCCTATTTTTCCCCTATCCTTATTTTGCTTCCGCCCAGTTTGTCCCCTGATGCACCTCTGCCAGCAGCGGCACGCGCAGCTCAATCACATGCTCCATCGCATCCTTCAGCAGCTTCCCCGCTTTTTCCACTTCCTCCGGCGGGCATTCCAGCAGCAGTTCGTCATGCACCTGCAAAATCAGCCGACTCTTCAGTCCCTCCCGGCGCAAGGCTTCATCCACCCGTACCATCGCCAGCTTGATAATATCCGCCGCCGTCCCCTGCACGGGCGTATTCATGGCGGCGCGCTTGCCGAACTCGCGCACAACCGCCTTGTCGCTCTTCAGCTCCGGCAGATACCGCCGACGCCCCATCAGCGTCAGCGCGTAGCCGTTGTGCTGCCCGTCCTCGGCGGCGCTGTCCATGAAGCGCTTCACGCCCGGATATTTCGCGAAATAGCGGTTGATGAACTCCTGCGCCTCCTGACGGCTCACGCCCGTGTTTTTCGCAAGACCAAATCCGCTGATGCCGTAAATCAAGCCGAAATTGACCGCTTTTGCGCGGGAACGGAGCGTAGAATCCACCTCATCCAGTGGCACGTCGAAGATTTCGCTGGCAGTGCGCGCGTGAACGTCCTGCCCCGTGCGGAAGGCTTCCACCAGTGCGTGGTCGCCGGAGAAGTGCGCCATCAGGCGAAGCTCAATCTGGCTGTAATCCGCGTCCAGCAGTACCCAGCCCGCGCGCGGCAGGAACGCCTGACGGATTTCCTTGCCCTCCTCCGTGCGGACGGGGATGTTCTGCAAATTCGGCTCGCTGGACGAAATGCGCCCGGTGGCGGTGGCGACTTGGTCGAAGGTGGAGTGTACGCGCCCGGTCGCGTCCGTCAGGCGCAGCAGACCCTCGACGTAGGTCGAATTGAGCTTCGTCAGCTGCCGATAGCGTAATAGCGGCGTAATGACCTCCGGCGCGATGTCCTGCAAACCTTCCAGCACTTCGGCGGAGGTGGAGTAGCCGCGCGCTGTCTTCTTGCCGTGCGGCAGCTGCAATTTATCGAATAGCACGTCGCCAAGCTGCTGGGTGCTGTTGAGGTTGAAGGTTGTTCCGCAGGCGGCGAACACCTGCTGCTTGCTCTGCTCAATTTCCTGCGTGTAGCGCTCGCCCAATTGCCGCAGGAACGCCGTATCGACGGTGAAGCCGATGTCCTCCATGCGGTACAGCACGCCGGAAAGCGGCATTTCCACGTCGCGCATGAGGTGACTCATGCCCATGCGGTCAATATTCGCCTGCTGCCACCGGCACAGCGAGAGCATTCCGCGCGCGTCAGTGGGCAAATCACCGCACAGCGCGTCCAGACTGTAACTCTTGCGCTGCGGGTCAAGCAGGTACGCGCCCAACTGCACGTCCCACGCATAGCGCTCCGGCATGGGGAGCTTCGCGCGGTTCAGCCGGTGCCACAGCGTTTTGCCGTCGTGGATGACGGCGGGGTGCGCGGCGAGGTCGGGTGCGAGGGCGCGGAGCAGATCCTCCGGGTCAGCGCCGGGAGTGAGCAGATCGCCGCCGAGTGCCGCCTGACAGCAGGACAAATCCTGCGCCGCGCATGTCAGCACCGTGTCATCCAGCGCGATGGCAATCGGGCGGGCGCTGTCCGGCAGGGCGGTGAGCCACGCGGTCAGATCAGCGCCGGAGGAAATCGGGGCAGCGTCCGCAAACGGCAGGAGCGTCAGGGGCGTTTCGTCTGCGGCGGTATCCGGCGCGGGCGCGTCGTCAGACGCTTGCAGGCGGCGGATGATGCTGTTCAGCTTCAGCTTTTCCAGCGCGGGAATCCCATGCCGGAAGTCTGGCATGGCGCACGCCTTGAGGGAAAACGCAATCGGCGCGTCGCGGCGAATCGTCGCCAGTTCGCGGCACATTTTCGCCTGTTCCGCCCATGTGACGAGCTTTTCGCCAAGTTTGCCCTTCACTTCGCCCGCATGTGCGAGGATATTGTCCAGCGTCCCATACTGGTGCAGCAGACGCACGGCGGTTTTGTCGCCGACGCCGGGGATGCCGGGGATGTTGTCGCTGCTGTCTCCCGCCAGCCCCTTCCAGTCCACCACCTGCTCCGGCGAGAAGCCATACACTTCGTACACCATGGCGGGTGTAAAGTGCGTCGTTTCGCTGATGCCCTTGCGGGTGAACAGCACCTGCGTCGTATCGGACACCAGTTGGAGCGCGTCGCGGTCGCCGGTCAGAATGACGGGGCTGACCCCGGCGTCCTCACCCAGTTTGGACAGCGTGCCGAGCAGATCGTCCGCCTCCCAGCCTTGCAGGGAGAAAACCTGGATGCCCATTTCCGGCAGCAGCGTCCGAATGGTGGCGAACTGCTGGCGCAGTTCATCCGGCGTCGCGGCGCGTCCCGCTTTGTAGTCGGGATATGCCGTGTGACGGAACGTCGGCGCGTGCTCATCGAAGCAGACCGCGAGATAGCGGGCGTTTTCGTCTGAAATCGCTTTGAGCATCATGGTCAGAAAGCCGTAAATCGCATTGGTGTAAACGCCGCCCGCGTCCATCAGCGGGAGGGCGTGGAAAGCCCGGTGCAGCAGGCTGTTGCCGTCAATCATGAGGAAGGTGTCTTTCATGGGGATTCTCCTCCTATCTCCTTCAATTGTACCTTCCCGAATGAAACTTGTCAACCGCCGCATATCCTTTCCCCAGAAAGGCAGGGACGAAAATGCGGATTTTGCTGGCAGGGATGATGGCGCTGCTGCTCCTGCGCGCGCCGGAGACGATGGCGGCGGCGGAAGCGGCGTGTGCGCTGTTCGTGCGCAGCGTGATGCCGGGGCTGTTCCCGTACTTGACGCTGTCGCAGTTGCTGGTGAGCCGATGCGGACGCGACATGCAGCCCGGACTGCTGATGCTGCTGGGCTGGTGCGGCGGTTCGCCGACGGGTGCGCGGCTGCTGGCGATGCAGGGCAGCCGTCCGCACTGGGAACAGAAGGAACTGGCGGTCTCCTGCGCGACGATGAGCCCGATGTTCCTGCTGGGGACAATCGGAAGCTGGCTGAACAGCCGAATCGCGGGGGCAATTGTGCTGCTGAGCGTGCTGGCGGGCGGCTGCTGCGCGGGGCGATTGGCAAAACGGTGGACGAGGGTTACATCCGCTGAAAAAGTGCCAGAAGCAGCACTGTCCCCTGTCTCCTTCGCCCGCGCGGTGGAGGAAAGCGCCCGAACCATGCTCCTTGTCTGCGGCACGATGACGATGCTTCGCGTCTTTGCGACGCTGACGGATTTCCTGCCTGATGCGATGCGTCTCCCGCTGACGACGCTGCTGGAAGTTACGACGGGCGCGGTGACAATCGCAAACCTGCCGACGCCACTGCCTTTGCGGATTGCGCTCCTGTCCGCAGCGACGGGTTTCGGCGGCTGCGCGGTCATCATGCAGAACCGCGCGCTGTACCCGCAAGGATTGATGCGGCTGGGTGAACAGCTGGCGTGGCAGGCGCTGCACGGCGTGATTTCGGGGGCATTGGCGCTGGGAATCGCGCTGCTGGTGCTGAGCGCGGGCGGAAATTTGTAACAGAAAATTTGTGATGGATAGCTGAAAGAATCCGGATTACAGCTTGTCAACCGGGGAAAAAGCAAGTATAATATATTCTGCGGAGTTCTGCGAAATTCTCCGCATCAGCAAAAAAAGAAACCCGTCGGCTTCGGCGGAATTGAAGGAGTACCCAGAAAAAATGAAAAAACAAAATGCAGCGATTTGGTGCGCCCTGCTGCTGATTGCCTTGCCCATTGCAGTGCTGCTGCTTGTGCCGTCGCCTTCCGCACGGATTGTGGACGTGGTGCAGCCGCTGATGGAGTCAGAAGAGATTGATTATTGGAATCCCGATATCTTCTTTCTGACGAAATACGGCTTGACCGCTGCTATCAGCGTTCTGTGCGGTTTGGTGCTGACGCTGCTGTGCTCGCGCAAGCGCCTCCCGCTGGACACCCGCGCGGCGATTTGCACGGTTGGCGGCTTTGGCGCGCTGGTGGGCGCGCGCGTGCTGTATATGCTTGCCCGGTATTCGTACATCATGGTTGATTTGGGCGGCAGCTCGTTCTTCTGGCAGTTCTGGCAGGGCGGTTATACGCTCTATGGCGGCATCCTCGGCGGCATGGGCGCGATTGCGCTGTATGCGAAACTGACGAAGCAGAAGGCGCTGCCTCTGCTGGATGCGGTGACGCCCGGCGCGCTGCTGGCGCTGTGCGGCCTGCGCCTTGCCGAGGGTTTCACGGGGCAGGGCTTCAGCAAACAGATGGACGATATCTGCTGGTACTTCCTGCCTTTCCAGAATGAGGACGGTCAGATGCTGGTTTGGGCATATGAAGCCATCGTTGCGGCAGTCGCACTCGTGATTGTGCTGGTGCAAGGGCGCAGGCAGAAAATCGCCGGGCGGACGCTGGAAACCGGGCTGACCATCATCAGCGTGATGCAGGTGCTGCTCGATTCGTGGCGCGCGGATGAGCTTATCCGCTTCGGCTTTGTCCGCCTGAATATGCTCATGGCGGCGCTGACGCTGGCGGTGCTGCTGGCATCACGCCTGACCCGCTGCATCCGCCGGGATGGGCTGAAAAGAATCAGCATTACGCGCATCGTGATGCTGATGCTTGGCGCGGGCGTGTGCATCGCCGTGGAATTTGCGCTGGACAAGTCTGCCATCAACAACGGAATACTTTATGGGGTGATGATGCTCGCACTTGTGCCGATGTTCATCGCCGTGCTGCTGGATGACGGCCGCATTCAGACCGCCGAAGAAAGGAAATAAGCCATGCAGGTGACGCAACCGAACGAATTTTACAAGGGTCTGCCGAAAGAGGACGTATTCTTCGTCAAGGACGACCAGAACAACCCCGTCGGCGAGGGATTCCTGATTTATCAGTATCAGCCGACGATTTTCCCTTCGCGCCCGGTCAACATCTATTTCAGCATGACCAGCAAGCCGGAAGGCGAATACTGGCTGCTGGGGTCGCTTGCGGCGCGCGCGCGGCAGCTGCGCAATCAAGCGCCCGGTGCGGCGGCGCGGCTGTACACAGCCGTGGATGTGCAGGACGAGCGCCAATTGGCGTTTTATGAGCACAACGGCTTCAAGATGGATTACACCGAGGATTTGGTGCGTCTGAACGACCCTGACGAAGTGCCGCAGCTGTTCAACTGCTCGTGCATCACGCTTCCGCTCAACACCGTGCAGGAGCAGATGGATTTGGTGTCGCGGATGCGCGGCGCCGGGTTCAGCTACTTTGACCACGGCTTCCTGCTTCAGCAGATGAATCGGCAGAATTTCGCCGCGCTGGGCATCCTGTATGGGTCGAATCTGGTTGGTGCGTGCGTCGCCGCGGGGCAGTACACGTCGGCGGAGGTTATGGGGCTGTACATCGTACCGGAGTTCCAGCGCAAGGGCTTGGGCACGCGTTTGCTCCAGCAGACGAAACAGGCGCTGGCGAGCACGGGCGTGACGGATTTGACGATGCGGGTGATGAGCGACAGCGAGCCGCAGGTGCGCCTGGTGCAGCGGTTCCGTGCGGAATTGGTGGAACACACGAGCGTGTTCCCCTCGATGCAGATTTAAGGCACCACCGCACAATTCGGCGGCGCGTCTGGCGATGCCTTTTCCGCCATCTGC